>Ga0075471_10001914_pt1 | contig 13790 bp, 8 predicted proteins | sample DEB19_08_DNA_2_FD_74787 | JGI IMG/M metagenome (GOLD analysis project Ga0075471, IMG submission 74787) | Aqueous microbial communities from the Delaware River and Bay under freshwater to marine salinity gradient to study organic matter... | ecosystem: Environmental > Aquatic > Marine > Coastal ... | reverse complement strand
TATTGTCGGCCGCTGACGTGCTGTAGAGCCATCCGGCATACCGCACGCCGACCAGGCGGCCCGTCGTCGCGGTGGCGCCGGTACCGGCGCGAAGATCCGTCGTCGAGAAGGGGACACTGCCCGGGCTGGGGGCCGTCCCGCTGTCGCCGCCACAGGCGCTGACAGTAAGCGCCAAGACCAAACACGCCGCAAAAGTCTTCATCAAGTTCATGCCCATTAGTCTACCCGCCCCTCGCCGGATGATGGGCCTCTGCGGCCTGAACCGTTCCATCTGATTTTGTGGGGAGTGCCATAAGGAAACATAAGGTCTCTATTTGCAACAGTATGTCATTGACAGGGGCCCTCCCGGGGTATAGCCTGCCCTCGCGTATGCGTCTGCTTGAAGCCAGGTGCAGCGGCACGTTTGTTCATTGGCGGTGATTTGGCGGTTTCCGTCGTTTCGGTTGTTGCATGGCCCCGCAGGGAAGTGCGGGTTTGAATCCAGTTGTTTTGACAAGGGGAACAGCATGGCGCGAAGCATTACGAGGACGTGGCTGGCGTTTGCAGGGGCGATGCTCCTGTCGACCGCGGCGTACGCCCAGTCGGCAATTGTTGGAGTGGTGAAGGACGAGTCCGGTGCGGCAATGCCCGGCGTGACGGTGGAAGCCGCCAGCGACGTCCTGATCGAGAAGGTCAAGTCGGCCATCACGGACGGAGATGGTGCGTTCCGCATTGGCGATCTGCGTCCAGGCACCTATACCGTCACATTCTCGCTGACGGGTTTCAAGACCACCAAGCGCGACGGCCTGCAACTGCCGTCGGAGTTTACGGCCACGGTGAATGCCGAACTTGGCGTCGGCTCGCTTGAAGAGACGATCACGGTGACCGGCTCGTCGCCGGTGGTCGACGTCACCTCCACGGCCAAGGCCTCGGTGCTCAACCGCGAAGCGATCGACCTTATTCCGACCGGCCGCAGCATCCAGGGCCTCGGCCAGCTGGTCGTCGGCGTCAGCCTGAACCTGCCTGACACGGGCGGCGCCCGCGCGATGCAGCAGACCTACATGTCGACGCACGGCATGTCGACGGCCAACACCACGGTGCTGGTTGACGGCCAGATGACCAACGGCCTGCAGGGCGACGGCGCGATCCAGAGCTATTACAACGACGCCATGAACGCCGAGATGAGCTACCAGACGGCCGCGATCGGCGCCGAGACCTCGTCAGGCGGTGTGCGCCTGAACATGATCCCGAAAGAAGGCGGTAACCGCTTCAGCGGCGACTTCAAGACGGCCTATCGCCCTGGTAGCTGGCAGTCGAGCAACCTCACCGACCGCCACAAGGCGCGCGGCCTGTCGGCCGGTAATGCCATCGATCGTATTGTCGACGCGACCGCGTCGCTTGGCGGCCCGATCAAGAAGGACAAGCTGTGGTTCTTCACCTCGGCGCGCTACTTCTCGGTCAACAACTTCATCGCCAACACGTTCTTCGACGATGGCAGTCAGGGCATTGACGACCAGTTCATCAAGAACGCCATGGCCCGCCTGACCTGGCAGGTGACGCCGCGCAACAAGATCTCGGGCTACTTCGACGAGATCGACAAGTACCGCGGTCACGACATGCAGGCCAACTACGATCCGGAAACGGCCGCGACCGTGTGGAACTCGCCGGCGTATCACACCACCGCCATCAAGTGGACCTCGCCGGTCACCAGCTCGCTGTTCCTCGAAGCAGGCTTCTCGAACAACACCGAGTACTACACCAACGAGTACCGCGAAGGCATCGAGAAGCCGGCGTTTACTGCCGAGTGGTACCGCACCGCGGCCAAGAACGAACTGGATCTCGGTGGCTACACCCAGGCCGGCCCGATCAACACGACCGAAAGCCCGGTGGCCTTCTACTGGAACGCCGCGGCGACCCTGGTCAAGGGCGACCACACCATCAAGATGGGCGTCAACAACCGCCAGGGCACGTTCAAGCATTCGCGCCTCGCCAACGCCGACCTGGTGCAGCAGTATCGCAGCAGCAGCACCGGCGTTCGCTGGTCGGTGCCCGACACGGTGCTGATCCGCAACTCCCCGCTCAATTACGGCGAGCGCCTGAACTACGACATCGGCTTCTACGTCCAGGACACCTGGAGACTCAATCGCCTGACCGCCAACGTCGGCATCCGCTACGAACTGCTCAACGCGAAGGTGCTCGCCGGCAAGTCTGCGGCCGGCCGCTTCGTGCCGGAGCGCAACTTCGACGAAGTGGTCGACGTGCCGAACTGGAAGGATTGGGCGCCGCGCATGGGCCTGGTCTACGACGTGTTCGGCAACGGCCGTACCGCGCTCAAGTACTCCTTGAACCGCTACAACCTGTCGCGCACGACCGGCATTGCCGCCAACTACAACCCGCTGCTGTCACAGACGGCGACGTTGCCGTGGACGGACAAAAACCGCGACGATGTCGCGCAAGGCACGCTGCGCTGCGACTTCGTGAACGATCCGAACTGCGAAATCAACTTCAACACGCTGTCGTCGAACTTCGGTATCGCCGCCCTCAACGAGTACGGCAAGTATCCGCGCACTTGGAACCTGGAAAACGGCATCGAACTGCAGCACGAGCTGTTCGCCGGGGTGTCGGTCGGCGCGCAGTGGTGGCACGGCTCGATCCGCAACCTGACCAACACCATCAACCAGTCGTGGACGACCGCCGACTACACCCCCTACACCTGGTACAACCCGATCACCGGGCAGCCCTTCCAGGTCTACGCGCGTAGCGCAGCGGCGGCCACCCGGCCGACGCGCAACCTCGACACCTTCGACCCCGAGCGCAAGCAGAGCTACGACTCCTGGAACTTCGAGGCCAAGTGGCGTATTCCCGGCGGCGGGCAGTTGAACGCCGGTGCGGCCATCGAACGCGAGCGTCAGAAGAGCTGTACGGCGCCCGACGATCCGAACTACGTCACGGCCACGGCCGGCGTGTTCAACGGTGCCGCCTTGTGCGACGACTTCGCGCTCGACATTCCATGGCGTCCCCAGGTCAAGATCTCGGGCACCAAGGAAATCGGCTGGGGCATCAACCTCAGCATGTCGTTCCAGAACAATTCGAGCCCGACCAGCTCGCGCATCATGACCGTGACGCGTGGCTCCACGCGCTACCCGGCCAACTGCCCGTCGCCGTGCCCGGCCGGCGAGATCATCATGCCGACCGCGTCGTTCCCCGGCCAGGCGTCGATGAGCTACATGCTGGAGTCGGCTCGCCAGTCGTCGGTCGAGCGCATCGTGCAGCTCGACTTCAAGGTGGCCCGCACCTTCCGCTTCGGCCGCATCTCTGTCCTCCCGACGTTCGAAGTGTTCAACGTGAACAACTCGGACGCGATCATCAGCTACATCACCACCAACTTCCTGTCGACGTCCTACCTTGCGCCGAACAGCATCATGCAGGGACGCATGTATGGCTTCGGCGTGGTGACGCGCTGGTAGCGAGCTGAACAGGAACACAGCGCCGTTCCTCTAACCGGGGGCGAGTCCGAAAGGGCTCGCCCCCTTTTTTGTTCGGCAGTCGACAGTCGGCAGTCGGCAGTTAAGAGTTGCAGTCAACGGCCGTCAGTTCAGTCTCGAGTCGACAGCTACTGCCGAAGAGCGGCGCGGGCCTGATCGCGGTTGGCGCGGGCGTCCTGCATGGAAGGGTTCAGTTCGACGGCGCGTTCGAAGTGGGAGAGCGCTTCCTTGACGCGGCCCTGAGACGCAATGGCGATGCCGAGGTTGTTGTGCGCCTGCGCGGAGTCGGGCGTGATCTTCAGCACCGCCGCGAACCGCGCCTCGGCGGCGCGGAAATTCTGTTCCTGCAGCAAGAGCGTCGCCAGGTCGTAGAGCGCTTCGGATTCATTTGGCGCCGCCGCAATGGCGCGCTCGAAGTGTGCCAGCGCCTCGGCGCGCTCGCCGCGATCGTAAAGCAGGTTGCCAAGGTTGCGATGCGCGTGAACGGATCGCGCATCGAGCGTGATCGCGGCGCGGAACTCCGCAATCGCTTCGGCGATCTCACCGCGCGCCGCCAGGGCCGTGCCCAGATTGTTGTGCGCCTCGACTGAGTTGGGATTGGCCTGCAAAGATCGACGGAAGCTCTCGACCGAATCGGCCGCCTTGCCTTGTTCCAACTGCGCGTTGGCCAGGTTGTAACTGGCGCTCGCAAAATCCGGCTTCAGCTCCAGCGCCTTGCGATACTGCGCGACGGCCTCGTCCAGCCGGCCGGCGGCACGCAAGGTCGCGCCGAGGTTGTTGTAGGCCGGGGCGTAGTCCGCCTTCAGGGCGATCGCCTTCTCGTGATGTGCGATCGCCTCGTCGTAGCGGCCGCGTTCGCCGAACGCCGTGCCGAGGTTGTTCTCGGTGAGCGCCCGCATCAACGTTCCATCCAGGACGGTCACGTTGGCGAAGATGGCGGTGAGCCCGATGGCGGCGCCGGTGGCCAGCCACTGCTGTCGCGAGGCCTGCAACCGCAGCGACGTGGCCCCGTAGGCGCCCAACACCAGCAGGAACGGCACCATCGGATATCGATACCGAGCGAACACGAAGAACATCACCACGCTGGCCGCATAGGTGGCGCCCAACGCGTAGATGATCCAGAGTCGTCGCCGGTCGGGCCACGACGCGAGCAGGCCGAGGACTGCCAGCGGCACCAGAAGGCCAAAGTGCGTGAGCCAGGCCAGGCCCTTGAGCGGCGCCGAGAACTCCTCGTACGTCTCCTGGCTTTCGGTATCCACCATTTCCGATCGGTTGAAGAGCAGCAGGATCTTGCGTCCGGTGAGGGCCAGCCAGTCGCCAGGCTGCGAGGTGATGTAGCTCAGCGCGCGGCCGGTCCAGAAACGCGACACCTCGGCGGCCGTCAGGGTACGGCCTTCCGCCTCTTCGGCCACTTCCGTCGCGTCGATGCGCTCGAACTCCGGCGCGCCGCGCCCAAAGCGGATCGACGCGTAGGTGCCGTCAGCGTTCGGATTGTTGCCGATATAGAAGTTTGAGCCGAACTGGGACGTGGTCAGGTAGATGCCGCCGTCGATGGAGTAATTGCGGATTACGACGGGAGTGAAGACGATCCCGAGCCCGATGGCGAGAAAGACCAGCTGCCGGCGATGTTGAAGGGCAAGCCAGATGGCCACGACAGCGATCAACAGCAGGCCGTTCTCGCGGGTCAATGCGAAGGCAGCGAGTGACGCTCCAAGGGCAATGCCGACAGTCCGGCTAAAGCCGGACGCCGCAGGGGCCGGGAGGGCTTCCGTCTCACTACTGGGGCGTCCGCCTTCAGGCGGACTGTCGATGATGCACGCGACCAGGTAGAGGCTGGCGCACATGAAGAACATGTCGAGGACAGCCTTCTGGAGCAGGCTGTCGAAGAAGATCGCCGGCGCCCACAGCGCCAGGCCCAGCCCGGCGATCAGCCCGGCGGGCCGTGAGAACAGGCGCGTGGCCGCCATGCCCAGCAGCACGCACGAGGCCGAGCCGACCAGCGCCTGGATGATGCGCACGACCAGCAGGTCGCGACCGAACATGGCGTAGAGACTGCCAAGGAAGTACGGATAGAGCGGGGCCTGGTAGAAGACCTCGGAGCCGACCCAGTCACCGGCGGCGAGCCGCTGCGCCCACTGGTCGTAGCCGTTGGCGTCGCCAAGCAGCACGTCGAAGAACGGCGTCGACGTGAGCTGCCAGAGGTGCAGCAGCCGGACGGCGAGCGCGACGATGAAGATCAGCAGGAACGGCATCAAAGAGAAAGGGATCGGACTTAGGGTAACCCTAAATCCGATCCCTGTTGGCCTGTTCGCCTGTTGGCCTGTTCGGCCTGTTCGCCTGCTACTTCACGAACAGCATTTCGCGATACGTCGGCAGCGGCCAGGTCTGGTGGGGCACCACGAGTTCGAGCTGATCGCCGAGATCGCGGAGCTTGACCATCGCCGGGACGACGGTGTCGCGCATGTACTTCGCGTGCTTGTCGGCCGAACCGCCACCGTGCGCGGCTGCGGCTTCAAGCTTGTTGGTCTGCACCTTGAAGGCGTCAACCAGCTTCACCAGCGCGGCCAGGTGCTTCTTGCCTTCCTTGCTCGGCACGCCGCCGGCCTTGGCCGCCGCCACGCTCTGCCCGACGCTGGTCATGTAGTCGAGCGCCGCCGGCAGGATGTAGCGGTTGGCCATCAACACCATCAACTGCGCTTCGATGTTGATGGTCTTGTTGTAAGTCTCGAGGCTGATCTCGTAGCGCGCATGCAGTTCGGCGTCGGTCAGGACCTTGTACTTCTCGAAGGCCTTCACGACCGCCGGGTTGATGATCTGCGGCATCGCGTCCACGGTGTTCTTCAGGTTCAGCAGGCCGCGCTTGGCGGCCTCCTTCTGCCAGTCCGCCGAGTAGCCGTTGCCGTTGAAGATGATGCGCTTGTGCTTCTTGATGGTGGCCTTGAGGATCGCCTTGACGGCGCTCTCGAGGCTCTCACCCTTCTGGAGGCGGCCTTCCAGTTCGGTGCCGAGCGCATCAAGTGATTCGCACACCGCGACGTTGAGGCAGGTGCCGGGCAGTGCGACGTTCTGCGTCGAGCCGACGGCGCGGAACTCGAACTTGTTGCCGGTGAAGGCAAACGGCGAGGTGCGGTTTCTGTCGCCCGCATCGCGCGGCAGCTTGGGCAGCGCGGCGACGCCGATGTCCATGAGCCCGCCGCTCTTCGTGCTCTTGGCTTCGCCGGTCTTTTCGACCTGCTCGAAGATGTCGGTGAGCATGTCGCCGAGGAACACCGACAGGATCGCCGGCGGCGCTTCGTTGGCGCCGAGACGATGGTCGTTGCCGGCGTGGGCGATCGAGTAGCGCAGCAGGCCCTGCCACACGTCAACGGCGCGAATGACGGCGGTGCAGAAGAACAGGAACTGCATGTTGTCGTGCGGCGTGTCGCCGGGGCTCAGCAGGTTGTTGCCGAGATCGTCGCCGATCGACCAGTTCAGGTGCTTGCCCGAGCCGTTGACGCCGGCGAACGGTTTCTCGTGCTGCAGGCAGGCGAGACCGTACTTCGGCGCGACGCGCTTCATGGTCTCCATGGTCATCATCTGATGATCGGTGGCGACGTTGGCGCTCTCGAAGACCGGCGCGACTTCGTACTGCGACGGCGCGACTTCGTTGTGGCGGGTCTTGATCGGCACGCCGCACTTGTAGAGTTCGGCTTCGACCTCGGCCATGTACGACAGCACGCGCGCCGGGATCGAGCCGAAGTACTGATCTTCCAGCTCCTGGCCCTTGGGCGGCATGGCGCCGAACAACGTGCGGCCGGCGTTAATCAGGTCGGGACGCGCGTAGTAGAAGTTGCTGTCGACCAGGAAGTATTCCTGCTCGGGGCCGAACGTCGCGGTGACGCGCGTCGCCTTCGAGCCGAACAGTTTCAGCACGCGCACCGCCTGGGCTGACAGCGATTCCATCGAGCGCAGCAGCGGCGTCTTCTTGTCGAGCGCCACGCCGGTCCAGCTGACAAACGCGGTCGGGATGACCAGCGTGACGCTGTTGTTGTTGACGAGCAGCCAGGGCGGCGAGGTCGGATCCCACGCCGTGTAGCCGCGCGCTTCGAAGGTGCTGCGCATGCCGCCCGACGGGAAGGACGAGGCATCGGGCTCGCCGCGCACCAGTTCCTTGCCGCGGAACTCGGCGATGGCCTTGCCGTCCGCGGTCGGGTTGTAGAAGGCGTCGTGCTTTTCAGCGGTGATGCCGGTCAGGGGCTGGAACCAGTGCGTGAAGTGCGTCGCGCCGTTCTCGATCGCCCAATCCTTCAACGCGTTGGCCACCGCGTCGGCCGTCGCGCTGTCGAGCGCGGTGCCGCGCGTCATGGTGTCGCGCAGCTTCTGGTAGGCATCCTTCGAAAGGCGAGCCTGCTGGACCTTGTCGTTGAAAACGCGGGCGCCAAAGACGTCTTTGACCTGCGTCGGCTTCTGGGCCGTCTGCCCGTCGCCCATGGCCCAACTGCGAATCCCCTTAATTGCCTCACCGAGTGCTGCGGATCCCATGCGTCTGTGTCCCCTCTTCTGTATGAAAGCCGCGAAACGCGGCAGAGAATGCACAAGTATGCATGATCGGCATATCAGTTTGCAAGATTTGACCTATCCGAATAGGAAATAAGGGTCAAAAAATGCAAAGTGAATCTGCTGCGCTGCAAAGAATGCAGAAAACGGGCATCACCGATAAGGGTGTATGCCCGAAATGCTAGGGGTATAGCCGCCGTTGGGCGCAGTTCGTGTTTGGTTGAGTGTTCACCCCGTCGCGGAGGGCCGGCAGGGCGTTCTCCGCAAAGAGGGCATAGCCAGCGTCGCCAGGATGGAAGCCGTCTGACGCGTAGGCTGACGCCTGATACAGCCGCGCGTCGCACATCAGGTCGACGACGAGCACGTTGCGGCTGGTCAGCGCGTTGACCCGGTCGGAGATCCCGACCGCCACGCGCTGCATCAGGCTTTTTTCGACCGTGGGATTCGACGCCAGGTAGGGGGCGCCGGCGAGATTGATCATATTGAGGGCGACGATGCGCGCATTGGGGGCGCGCGCGCGGATGCGGGCGATCAGGTCCTCCAGGTCGACACCCCATTGGCGCACCTGTGCGTCGACATAGCCGTTGACGTCGCTGCCGCCGCGTCCAGCCCGCGCCGCTTGCGCGATCACGTTGGCGTCGTTGCCGCCGGCGAAGATCGTCATGTGCGTCGTCTCGGTCGGCACAAACGGCGCCTGACGCTCGATGAAGTTGCCGGCGAGGTCATCGATGGGGCGGCCAATGTCGCGGGCCAGATCGAAGATCGCCCGGCTGAGCACGGCGCCTGGAATGCTGAGGTTGCGGAACTCGGTGGTTCGACCCGTGTCTCTCAAACTCCGGCGCAATCGCTGGACGTATCCGGCCCCGTCCGGGCAATCGGTGAACGGGAAGCAGGGCGACGAACTACCGAACCCAATACCGTCGCTGGCGCCTATCGCCGTGTAAAAAATGGGCCCATTCGAGGGCGTCGGTGACGGTCCCGTCGGGGAGTCGTCGGACTTGCTGCAGGCGATTGCTGAGCCAAACAGCACAAGCAGCGCGGCGGTAAGCAGTCGTTTCATATCCGGTAAGTACCTGCCCTCATCCTGTGCAAGAATTGCGCCCCAGGCGCAGCGACAGCCACAGAAGGCACAGAAGGCTCAGACAACAATATGACTGCCACAGGTCTTGCCCGTCCGTGGACTCGATTCTATCCGCCGGGAACCCCTCACGACCTCGGTCCTCTTAAGTATCCCCATATGCCGGCGGCGATCCGCGAGGCATCGGCGACGTATGCGAGCAAGCCGGCGTTTACCCTCGCGCTGCCGAATGGCTCGCAGGGCAGCATTACGTTCGAGGACGCCGATCGGCTGTCGGATCAGTTCGCGGTCTACCTGCGCGAGGTCGCCGGCTTCAAGGCCGGCGACCGCGTGGCGATCCAGATGCCAAATTGCCTGGCCTATCCGGTCGCGGTGTTCGGCACGCTCAAAGCGGGTCTGGTCATGGCGAATACAAATCCGCTGTACACGACCGCTGAAATGACGCACCAGTTCACCGACAGCGGGGCGACAGGCCTGATCGTGATCGACCTGTTCGCGCCGAAAGTCGCCGAGGTGCTGCCGAAGACGTCGATCAAGACGGTGGTCGTCGTGACGATTGCGGATCTGCTGCCGCCGGTGAAGAAGTTCATCGTCCACGCGGTGCAGAAGTACGTGAAGAAGATGATCCCGCCGATCACCTTCCCGCACACGACCTTCGCGAGCGCCCTCAAGGCCGGAGCCGATCGCATTGCGGCGGGCGCGGATGCCACGCTCTATGCGCGGTCGCTCGATCACACCAGCGTCGCGGCGCTGCAATACACGGGCGGCACGACCGGCGTTGCCAAAGGCGCCACGCTGACCCACGGCAACCTCGTGGCCAACACGATCCAGGGCCTCGAGATGTGGCGGCCGTTCCTGCGGTTCGGCGATGAAGTGATGCTGACCGCGCTGCCGCTGTACCACATCTTCGCGTTCACCGCGAACCTGATGATCTTCTACCTGGCCGGCGGCAGGAACGTGCTGGTGCCGAGTCCGCGGCCGTTGTCGAATCTGAGGACGGTGATGCTCGGCGAACCAATCACGTGGTTCACCGGCGTGAACACGTTGTTCGCCGGCTTGATGCACGAACCCTGGTTCATGGAGCGCAAGGACTGGCTGCTGCGCGGATCGGTTGCCGGCGGCATGGCGCTCGTGCCCGTGATCGGCGAGCGGTGGGAAGCGATGACCAAGACGCCGATCTACCAGGGCTACGGGTTGACGGAGACCTCACCAGTGGCCACGCTCAATCCCTTCCAGCGCCCCAAGCGTGAGGCGATCGGCGTTCCGATTCCCGGCACCGACGTGCGGCTCGTTGACGCCGAAGGCCGTGACGTCAAGCACGGTGAACCCGGAGAGCTGTGGGTGAAAGGCCCGCAGGTGATGCAGGGCTACTGGCAGCGCCCCGATGAGACCGCGCGCGTGCTGCGTGACGGGTGGCTCGCGACGGGCGACATTGCGAAGATGGATGACGATCACTATCTCCAGATCGTCGATCGCAAGAAGGACATGATCCTGGTCAGCGGCTTCAACGTCTACCCGAACGAGGTCGAGGCGGTGGTGGCGACGCATCCTGCCGTGACCGACACCGCCGTGGTCGGCGTGCCAGACGACGAGACCGGCGAGATCGTGGTCGCATTCGTGTCGACGAACGACGCGTCGCTGACTGAAGACGCCATTCGCCAGCACTGCAAGCAGTCGCTCACCGGCTACAAGGTGCCCCGCATCGTCGTGTTCAAGAACGATCTGCCCAAGTCCAACGTCGGCAAGGTGTTGCGCAAGGATCTCCGCGACGAAGCGGAGGCGGCTTTCCTGAAGCGAAAAGCGGAAGCCGGCAGCCGGGAGCCGGGAGCCGGAAAGCAGTAGTCTGCGAAGTGGACAACCTCTGTCATTCATTGATCGGCATGGCGATGAGCCGTGCCGGTCTGAACAAGCGAACCGCGCTCGCCACGAGCACGCTGGTCATTGCCAACAATCTGCCTGACATTGACGTTGCGGTCTTCGCGACCAACACGCTCGCGATGTCGTTTCGCCGCGGATGGACACATGGTGTGCTGGCGCAAGCCACGCTGCCGATCGTGCTGACGGGCGCGATGATGCTGTATGACAAGTACCGGGCACGCGGGCCAGCAGGCCAGCGGGCCAGCGGGGAAGTGGTCAGGCCTCTGCAGATCCTGCTGCTGTCGTACATCGGCGTGCTGCTGCACGTGTTCATGGACTTGATGAACAGCTACGGCGTGCGCCTGCTGATGCCCTTCTCCGATCGTTGGTTCTATGGCGATGCGCTCTACATCGTCGATCCGTGGCTCTACCTCACGTTGGGATTGGGCTGGTGGCTCGCGAAGACCAACACCAGGCCGGCGAAGATCGGCGTGACGATCGCCGCGATCTACGTGCTCGCGATGCTCGGCTCGAACGTGATCGCGCGCCGCGAAGTGGCGAGTGGTTTGGCGAGGGCCGGGCGCCCGGCGGATACGCGCTTCATGGTCACCCCGGTGGTGGTCAACCCCTTCAAGCGAGAAGTGGTGGTCGACATGGGCGATCGATACGAGAAGGGCAATCTCTGGTTCGATCCGATGCCGCACTTCCGGCCGGCCGGATTTGGCATGGAGAAGCTGATCGACGCGCCGGACGTGCAGTCGTACTTGCAGTTGCCGCGCGCCCAGGCGTTCTTGCGCTGGTCGCGGTTTCCGTTTGTGCAGGCAGACCCCGCCGGCGCGGTGTGGCTCAACGACTATCGCTACGCCAATGCCGGGCCGTATGGTTGGTCGGCCGTGAATCTGGGCGCTTCGGTAAGATAGAACCATGCGAGTTGCCGCCCTGCTGCTGGCCGTGACGCTGGCCCTGCCGTCCTCCGTGTCCGCGTGGGGATTTGACGCGCACAAGTTCATCGCCGAGAAGATGATCGCGCTGCTCCCGCCCGAGCTGAAGCCGCTGTTCGAGGCGCGCAAGGCCTTCGTCATCGAGCGTGCGATCGATCCGGATCTGTGGCGCAACGTCGGCTGGGAGCAGGAGCCGCCGAACCATTTCCTCGACATGGACTACGAGCCGTTCGGTCCGTATCCGTTCGCGGCGCTGCCGCGCGACTACTCGGCCGCCGTCCAGAAGTTCGGCAAGGACGTCATCGAAACGCAGGGGCTGCTGCCGTGGCGCACGGCGGAGTTCTACGGCCGGCTGCAGCGCGAGTTCGAGTCGCTGAAGCGGCAGACCCCTCCAGGCTACGCGCTTGACAACATCGTGCTCTACGCCGCGGTGATGACGCACTACATCAGCGACGGCCACGTGCCGCTGCATGCGATCGTCAACTACGACGGACAATTGAGCGACCAGCGCGGCGTGCACACGCGGTGGGAGTCTGAGTTGTTCGATCGCAGCCGCGCCCGCCTCACCATTGCGCCCCCGGCGATGCCGCCGGTGACCGCGCCCGCCGATTTCATGTTCGAGACGCTGCTGGCCAGCAATCGCGACGCGGCCGGCGTGCTTGCCGCCGACAAGGCCGCCGCCGCGGGCCGCGAGTTCTATGACGAGGCGTATTTCGAGGCGTTCGGGAAGGCGACCTTGCCCACGCTCGAGCGTCGTCTGAATGCCGCGATCTCGGCGGTGGCGGCGTCGATCACCGGGGCCTGGGAACAGGCCGGACGCCCGAAGGTGCCGACCGAGATGCCGCGAACTCCGCGGCCGATTCGCCGTCCAAAGTAATGACCCTTCGCCGTTGGCTGAGCGTCATTCCCTAGCGTGATGGACGTGTTTCTGGTGCCGGTCGGCCGCGACCGGTATGAGTGCTACTTCGAGGCCGCTGACGACGATGAGGTGGAGGCGCCTGCAGGGCAGGGCTTCTTCGCACGGCTCAAGTGGCGATTCGACGAACAGCTGCGGGAAGCGGAGCGCGCGCGGCACCAGAAGTCCATTGAAGAGCCAGCCGGGTTTCTCGGACGCTGGCAGAAGCGCAGCCTCCGGTGGATGGCGGAGCGCATTGCCGAACAACGACTGCTGTGGCAGTTACGCAAGGTCGAGGCGGCGACGCTCCACATTTCCGACGATCTGCCGGCCGATCGCGCCAACGCCATCATGCGCGACTCCATGCGTCGTGACGCAGATCGTCATCGCAACCGGATGATTCCGCACACCTTGATCCTGATCGCCTCTGGGCTGGTGGCGATCGTGCCTGGCCCGAACCTGCTGGCGTATCTGTTCACCTTCACCGCGGTGGGGCATTTCCTCTCGTGGCGCGGCGCCTCACACGCGCTGCATAAGGTGGCCTGGACGACGTCGCCGCGGGCGGAGCTGACCGATATGCATCGCGCGTTTGCGCTGGCCCCGGACGCCCGGCACGCAGCGATCCTCGACGCGGCCGAGCGCCTACACATGCCCAAGATGGCCCGCTTCGTCGAGCAGCTCTCGGCGGAGTTGTGACGAGGGCTGACTTCACGCCCCCCGTTTGGGCTGACGTTTCTGCGTACGGCGATGGAACGGTCCCGGTGATATTCTCGACCTTGTGACACTCGGCGAGCTGGCACGTCGCCTTGAATGCACGGTCGAGGGCGATGCCGCCATCGAGATTCGCCGCGTGGCGAAGATCGAAGAGGCGGGTCCCGGCGATCTGACATTCCTGGCCAATCCGAAGTACGCATCGAAGCTCGCCGAGACGCAGGCGAGCGCGGTGATCATGAGTGCCGGCCCGCTGCAGGCACCGTGCGCGGTGCTGCGGAGCCCGTCTCCGTACCTGACCTTTGCCC
>Ga0075471_10001912_pt1 | contig 13792 bp, 8 predicted proteins | sample DEB19_08_DNA_2_FD_74787 | JGI IMG/M metagenome (GOLD analysis project Ga0075471, IMG submission 74787) | Aqueous microbial communities from the Delaware River and Bay under freshwater to marine salinity gradient to study organic matter... | ecosystem: Environmental > Aquatic > Marine > Coastal ... | reverse complement strand
GCGCACGCCGACCAGGCCGCCGAGGAGATCGCCGAAATCGCCGATCCGGCGGCGGTGCCCGCACTGGCGGCGGCGCTCGCCACGGAACGCACGTTCCGCGTGCGCGGCTTCTATCTTCAATCCCTCGCCCGGATCCGCACCGGCGAGGCGCTATCGGTGCTCGTGAGCGTGGCCATCGATCACGCCGACCCGGAGACCCGCATCGCGGCGATCGAGCATCTGGCGGCCATCGGCCCGGAGTCGGCGCTGCCGGCCTTCGTGGCGGCGCTCGCGAGCGCCGACAACGCCCGGATCAACCGCGCCGCCGCGGCCATCGACCGGCTGCTCGCGGCGCTGCCGCCCGAGTCGCCGCTGCGGCGCGACGATGCCCTCCTCGGCCGGCTCGTGGCGGCCCTCGAGACCGAGCACGTGGGCATGGTGAGCGACGGCAAGCCAGAGGGCTCGACGAGCGCCACCTTCACGCCATCGGGCGGCGGGCTCGCCCTGGGTGGCGGCCCGACGCGCGTGCGGGCGATCGTCAAGAACGAGGACGTGCTCGACACGCTGGCGTCGGCCGCGGGCGTCAACTTCGGCTGGGACGTGGCCGCATGGCGGGCCTGGCTCGCGACCCGCGAAACCCCCGCCACCCTCGACCTCCGCCGCTCGCCGTGAGCAAGACGGACGCGCGAGTCCCACCCGCATCTCCAGCAAGTGCCAGGTACGCGCCGGCTTCGGGCTTCCGATACCCCGTTGCCGGATCGCAGGACGCGTGATGACCACCCGCACTCGGAGCCGGCGGTAGGCATGCTCGAATCCGGTCGTCTTGAGAGTACACAACTCGTGGGTTTTGATCAGACGCCCATAGTCCTCAAGGACTCCCTTCTTCTGCGCGTGCCCACCGACCGTCTCCGCCGAAAGTTCTTGGCGCCTACGAGAACGGGAGGCGAGGGGTTACCCCTGCCGTTGAGACGGCGTATGTGACCAGCGCAGGCAGGGATGCCGGAGCGCAGGCACATCCGAGTGAGCCGAAGCCTGGAGGGCGGAGGCGAACGTCCGGCGAGACGGTACGGGGTAACCCCGAGCCGGTACGCATAGAGAAGAGACAGGCTGAAGCCTGTACTACGCAGCCTAGCGCTTGCGGGCCTGGCGCTTCTTGCGGGCTGCCGTGGCGGCGTCTTCCTTCTGCTTGCCATTTCGCAGGAAGGGCACGTCGATCGTGCGCGGGGCTGGGCTGTCTCCGGCCCCCGCGAGCGCCGCCTGCGGTGTGGCCGAGGGCAGGAGGAGCCGCTCCGCGATGCCCCACAGGCTCGAGGCGATGAAGTACAGGCAGAGTCCGCACGGCACCTTGAAGAACATCAGGGCCATGAAGAACATCATGTACTTCATCACCTGCTGCTGCATCTGGGCCTGCTCGTCCATGGCCGGCGGCATGAAGAGTTTCTGCTGCCAGAGGAAGAGCCCGATCGTGGCCAGCGGAAAGAGGTTGAGGAACGGCCCCAGCCAGCCCTCCGGGGCGGTGAGAAACTGCGGCAGGACGTGCGACCAGTCCCAGAACATGTCGGGGGCGGCGAGGTTCGAGCACCAGCGGATGGCCGAACTGAATAGCGGCGCCTGGCGCAGCTCGACGTCGGTGGCGAGCGACCGGTAGAGGCCCATGAAGATCGGAATCTGGATAAACACGAGCAGGCAGCCACCCATCGGGTTGTAGTCGTGCTTGCGCCACAGCTCCTGCGTGGCCTGCGTGCGCTTCTGCGGATCGTTCTTGTACTTCTCCGTGATCGCCTTCATCTCGGGCTGCAGGGCCTGCATCTTCTGCGACGAGAGCGCCTGCTTGCGGCTGATCGGGAACATCGCCCCGCGCACGATCACGGTGAGGAGGAGGATGGCGAGGCCGTAGTTGCCGATGACGGCGTGGATCGCATGGAGAATGGCGATCATCGGCCGGGCCACCCAGCCGAACCAGCCGTAGTAGACGAGGTCGTCCATCCGGGCGCCTTCGGCGCCGAACTCCGCCAGGAGCTCGGGCTGCTTCGGTCCGGCGAAGATGCCGTAGCGATGGACGACGGGCGTATCGGCGGGCAGCGTGAGCTCGCGCGAGACGAGGCGGCAGGTGACGTCGACAAGCTTGCGCCGGGCCGCCGGGGGCACATCGCCCACGACGAGCGGCCGCACCTCCTCCAGCGCGGGCGCCTCGGGCCCCGTGGCCGCCGGGATGAGTGCCGCCGCGAAGTACAGGGCGTCGACGCCCGCGAACGAGAGCGGCTTGCCGTCGCGCACCGCCGTGGCCGGATGGTCGAGCGCGGCGTCGGCGATCTTGAGGCCGCTCACGAGCGTGCTCTGCTCACCTAGGAACCGCATCGCCACGTCGCGCACACCCAGCGAGCCCCAGTCGCGAGCCACCCGTGCCGTGTACCACCAGCCCTCGGTGGGCAGTCCCGTAGGGCCGTCGAGCGCGTAGGCGACGACCGATTCGCCCCCCTTCGAGAGCAGCTCGACCGCGAGTTCGAGCCGATAGCCCGGCCCGCCTGGCTCCGCGACGAGCCGATACTCCTTGGCAACCGCGAGGCCGTTGGGCAGCCGCGTGGTAAACCGCACCCGCGAGGCGTCGCTCGCGGGATCGAGCTCCCAGTCACGATCGGCGAGCTCGAGCCCCGGGATCTCGGCCAGTGGTTCGCGCCGCCGCTTGCCGTCGCGCGATTCGAGCGAGAGGCGAAACGAGAGCGGGTCGTGTGGCAGGCCATCGGGATCGTCGACCGGCGCCGTTTTGTATTCCGGCCGCACCACCTCGAGCGGCCTACGCACGAGCGCGGCCTCGACGGTACGCGGTGCACCGCCGCGTTGGATCTCGATCGCCACCTTCTGGCCGGCCTTGGTGCCCCGCAGCGCCTTCGCGAGCGCAGCCACATCGGGGGTGGCGACACCATCGACCTGCGCGATCACGTCGCCGGCTAGGATGCCGGCCGCCTCGGCGGGCGTGCCGGCGCCCACGACGCCCACGCGGCAGCCGCCGTCGGCCTCGGCGACGGCGAGATGCCCGAGATAGCCCGACCAGTCGTCCTGGTCGTGGAACCGCCGGCCGGCGAGTTCGATCCGCTCGACGGCCGCACCTCGGCTGGTGAGCGTGATGAGCATCTGAGCCGGGGCGTCGGGATCGAGCGAGCCGAGCGTGCGCCGGGCCCGCGGTGCAGCGGGGCCGGACTCGGCGGGAAGGGAAGCCTCAGTCGCGGCGGAATCGGAGCCGTCGCCCGAATCAGCCGCCGCTGGCGGTGAACGGTCGGCGACGGTCGCGTCTGCTGGCTGGGCCCCTGCCTCGCCAGCGGGCTTCACGGCCGGCTTCCTGGGAAACAGCACCGCCTGAAGGGCCTGGCTGCCGAAGAGAATGGCGAACGAGATCAGCGCGAACTGGATGTACCGACGTTCCACGAAGCGGGTGTCCTACGACGAGACGAAAGAGGGGCGAGACGAACGGGCGATGCGGGCGAAAGCCGCCAGTATAGCCGGCTGTGGTGAAAACCTATCGCCCCTGCGTGAGCCGATCGCCGAGGAAGTTGTCGAGATCGGCGATTGCGTGGATCTTCCGGCACGTGACATCGAAGGGATAGTCGATCCGGCGAAAACGCACGCCGCCATCTTCGAGGATCGCGTAACAGGCCCGCCTGTCGCCGTCGCGCGGTTGGCCGACCGAGCCCACGTTCACCATCGCCTTGCCGGGCGGCAGTGGCAGCCGGCACTCCGCCGCCCCCGCGGGGATGCTTGGCGAGATGAACTCGGGCGCTTCGGTGAACACGCCGGGAATGTGCGTGTGCCCCTGCAGGCAGTAGCGGCCGACGAGCTCGAAGATGTGCTCCATCTTCAGCGGGTTGTAGATGTCCTCGGGGAACACGTATTCGTCGAGCGGCCGCCGGGCCGAGCCATGCACGAAGAGAAACTCGCCGTCCAGATGATTCCGGGGCAGCTCGCCGAGGAAGTCGGAGAGCGGGTCGGCGGCATGGCGCGGCAGCCGGTCGTGCTGCTCGAGCTGGGCCCGCGTCCAGCGGATCGCCCGCTCGGCGCCCACGTTGAAGCCATCGGGGTCGAACAGGGCGCCCTGGTCATGGTTGCCGAGGATCACGACCTCGCATTTCTGCCGCACGAGCTGCACGCACTCGCATGGATTCGGCCCATAGCCGACGATGTCGCCCAGACAGTAGATGGCGTCGACCTGCTGGCGGCCGATATCCTCGAGCACAGCCTCGAGCGCCTCGAGGTTGCCGTGGATGTCGCTGATGATGGCCCGCTTCACTCGTTCGACCCTGCGACCGTGGATCCCGTTTGGATCCGGCGGACCATTTTTTCCGGACGGATGGGAATGCTCGAAAATCTGACTCTACGGACGCCGGAAACCATGGTCAAGGATAACCCTTGCCGGCCATGAGAACCCTTGCCATCGACACGAGCCTGGCGGCCGGCTCCGTGGCCGCGACCGCGGAGGGCCGCACGTTCGAGATCGAACTGCCCATCGCGGGAGAGCACGCGCGGCGGATCGCCACCGCACTCGACGAAGCGGCACGAGGCCTCGGCTGGAAGGTCGGCGACGTGCAGCTCGTCGGCGTCGTGCGCGGGCCGGGATCGTTCACCGGGCTGCGCGTCGGGCTCGTCACGGCGAAGGCGATCGCATGGGCTGCCGGAGCGACGCTCGTCGGCGTGTCGGGGTTTGCGGTGATCGCCCGGCGTACGGCAAAGCTCATGGACGCGACGCCTGACACGCTGCATCTCGCGTACGACGCCGGCCGCGGTGAACTCTTCGTGGCGGAAGCCTCGCCTGCTGCCGACATGCCCTCGGGATATGGGCTCTCGACGCCGCGCCTCGTCGCAGCGGCCGCCTGGATCGCAAGCCTTCCGCAGCGTGCGATCGTCTCCGGCCCCGGCCTCGCACACGCCGGCGACGCCCTCGCCGCCCGCGTTGATCTCCGCGTGGCGCCGCCCGAGGCCTGGCGGCCGACGGCAGCCGACGCCGCGGACCTGGCGGAGCGATTGCACGCGGCCGGCCAATCCGACGCACCGGCGGCGCTCGTGCCCGACTACCTGCGGCCCACCTACGCCGACGAGTCGGCCTCCCCGCCGGGCTGACGCGCGGGCCTGTCCGCGAAGGGTGAAACAGGTACGATTGCGGCTCGTTTCCACCGTTCGTCCGCCCCCGACAGGCCGTCGCCAGCCGCCATGCGCCCCATCACGAAACTGCTCGTCGCCAACCGCAGCGAGATCGCGATCCGCGTCTTTCGCTCCGCCCACGAGCTCGGCATCCGCACCGTCGCCATCTACGCCCACGAAGACCGCTTCGCGCTTCATCGCTTCAAGGCCGACGAAGCCTATCTCGTGGGCAAGCCGGGTGAGCCGCTCCGCAGCTACCTCGACATCGAGGCGATCGTGGCGCTCGCGAAGAACCACGGCGTCGACGCGATCCATCCGGGCTACGGCTTCCTTTCGGAAAACCCCGCATTCGCCGCCGCCTGCGCGAAGGCGGGCATCACGTTCGTGGGCCCGCGGGTCGAGCTGCTCGAGATGCTCGGCGACAAGACGGCAGCCCGCGATCTGGCCAAGCGGGCCGGCGTGCCGATTCTCGCCGGGAGCCCGAAGCCGGTCACGAGCGCGGCCGATGCCCTCGCGATCGCCAAGGACCTCGGCTGGCCGGTGATCCTCAAGGCGGCCCATGGCGGCGGCGGCCGCGGCATGCGGGTGGTGCGCGGCGAAGACGAACTCGCCGTCGCCCTGGAAAGCGCCCAACGCGAGAGCAAGACGGCCTTCGGCAGCGCCGCCGTATTCGTGGAGAAATTCATCCAGCGGGCCCGGCACATCGAGGTGCAGCTGCTCGGCGACCTCCACGGCAATCTCGTGCACCTCTTCGAGCGCGACTGCTCCGTGCAGCGGCGGCATCAGAAGGTGGTCGAGATCGCTCCTGCACCGAACCTGCCGCAGAAGACCCGCGACGCGATCTGCGAGGCGGCGCTCGCGATCGGCCGGACGTCGAAGTACGAGAATGCCGGCACCGTCGAGTTTCTCGTCGATGCCGACACGGGCAAGTTTTTCTTCATCGAGGTGAATCCGCGGATCCAGGTGGAGCATACGGTCACCGAGGAAATCACCGGGATCGACATCGTCCGCCGGCAACTCCGCGTGGCCGAGGGCTGGAAGCTTTCCGACCCCCAGATCGGCCTCGGCGACCAGGCGTCGATCAAGTCGATGGGCACGGCCGTGCAGTGCCGCGTCACGACCGAAGATCCCGAGAACCGCTTCCTGCCCGACTACGGCCGGATCACCGCCTATCGCTCGGCGAGCGGCATGGGCATCCGGCTCGACGCGGGCTCGGCGTTCTCGGGCGCCGTCGTCACGCCCTACTTCGATTCGCTGTTGGTGAAGGTGACGGCCCGCGGCCTCACGCTCGAGGAGGCGGCCGGCCACGTGGAGCGTTGCCTGCAGGAGTTTCGCGTCCGGGGTGTGAAGACGAACATTCCGTTCCTCGTGAACCTCGTGACACATCCGGAGTTCCTCGCCGGCAAGTGCACGACGCGGTTCATCGACGAGACGCCCACGCTCTTCGACTTCCCGATCCGCAAGGACCGGGCCACGAAGCTGCTCGAATACCTCGCCGACGTGATCGTGAACGGCAACGCCCTCGTGAAGGGCCGGCCGGCCGCCGTGCGGCGAGAACCCGCACCGCTCCCCGAGTACGACCGCTTCGCCGCCCCGCCGGCCGGCACGCGAAACAGGCTCCAGGAACTGGGGGCCGCGAAGTTCGCGGCCTGGGTGCGGTCGCAGAAGCACCTGCTCATCACCGACACCACGATGCGCGACGCCCACCAATCGCTACTCGCCACGCGGATGCGTTCGCACGACATGCTCGCCGTGGCCGACGCCTACGCCCGCCTGGCGTCCGGATTCTTCTCGCTCGAGATGTGGGGCGGGGCCACGTTCGACACGTCGATGCGGTTTCTCAAGGAGTGCCCGTGGGATCGCCTCCTGCTCCTGCGTGAGCGGATCCCCAATGTGCTCTTCCAGATGCTCCTGCGCGCGAGCAACGCCGTCGGCTACACGAACTACCCCGACAACGTCGTGCAGGCGTTCGTGAAGGAATCGGCCTCGTCCGGCATCGACGTGTTCCGCGTGTTCGACCCGCTCAACTGGGTGCCGAACATGAAGGTGGCGATCGACGCCGTGGTGGAGAGCGGCGCGATCTGCGAGGCGGCGATCTGCTACACGGGCGACGTGCTCGACCCGAAGCGCACGAAGTATTCACTCGACTACTACGTGAAGCTCGGCAAGGAACTGGAAAAGCTCGGTGCCCACATGCTCGCCATCAAGGACATGGCGGGCCTGTGCAAGCCGTTCGCCGCGGGCAAGCTCGTGAAGGCGCTGCACGACGAGGTCGGCATCCCGATCCACTTCCACACCCACGACACGTCGGGCGCCCAGATGGCGGCGCTCCTCGAGGCCGCCCGCAACGGTGCGAGCGTGGTCGACGCCGCCTTCGCCCCGTTCGCCGGGCTCACGAGCCAGCCAAATCTCAATGCGCTGGTCGATGCCGCCCGCCACGCGCCGCTCGACACCGGCCTCGACCCCGAGCCGCTGCGGCATCTGGCCCACTACTGGGCTGCCGTGCGCGACCACTACACGGCGTTCGAGTGCGACATGAAGGCGCCCGACGCCGACCTCTACCTGCACGAGATGCCCGGCGGACAGTTCACGAACCTCCTGGAGCAGGCGAAAGCCCTCGGCCTGGGCGACCGCTGGGAAGAGGTGTGCCGGGCCTACGCCGACGTGAATCAACTGCTCGGCGACATCGTGAAGGTGACGCCCACGAGCAAGTCGGTGGGCGACCTCGCGCTGATGCTCGTCACGAACGGCATGCATGCCTCCGACCTGCTCTCCGACTCGCGTGAGCTCGCCTTCCCGGAGTCGGTGATCGACCTCGTGGCGGGCCGGATGGGGCAGCCGCCGGGCGGATTTCCGCCGGCCGTGGTGAAGCGGATCGTGCGCGACGGCAAGGTGGTGACCGGAAGGCCCGGCGAGTCGCTCGCCCCCGCCGACTTCCATGCTGCCGGGAAGAAGACGAGCGAGATCGTGGGCCGCTCGGCCTCGCCCCGCGAGGTGCTCTCGTGGCTCCTCTACCCGCGCGTGTTCGAAGACTATGCGCGGCATGCGGCCAAGTATTCCGACGTGAGCGTGCTGTCGACGCCCGCGTTTTTGGAGGGGCTCAAGCCGGGAGAGGAACTGGCCGTGGAGATCGAGCCCGGCAAGACGCTCGTGATCCGGCTCTTGACCGTGGGCGAGCCCCACGCCGACGGCACGCGCACGGTGTTCTTCGAGCTCAACGGCCAGCCGCGGAGCGTGTCGATCGCCGACAAGAGCCTCGAGGCGAAGGTGCAGCGGCGGCCGAAGGCGGTGGCGGGCGACGCCCGCGAGGTGGGCGCGCCGATGCCGGGCCTCGTGGTGACGGTGGCCGTGCGGCCCGGCGACGTCGTCACGAAGGGGCAGAAGCTGCTCTCGCTCGAGGCGATGAAGATGGAGACGACCGTCTACGCCGAGCGCGACGGCAAGCTCGCCGAGGTGCTCGTCACCCCGGGAACGCCCGTCGAAGCGCAGGAACTGCTCGCACGCTACGCCGACGCGTAGCGGCACGGCTGGCAACGTTAGGGCGCGACCACTGGAGCCCAAATCGCTTCGCGAGAGGCGCGAATCTCCTCGGCGCTGAGCGCCCGGGCAAATAGTCGCACCTCGTCGAGGAGCCCCTGGAAGTGGGCGCGGGTGTCAGGCGCAAAGCCGCCGATCATGAGATCGAAGTGGCTGCGGTTGATCGGACCGGGGCGAGCGAGCGTTGCGACCTCGGCGCCGTCCACGAAGAGCCGCATCGCGTGGCCGTCGAACGTGCCCGCCAGATGGACCCACCGGCCCAGCGGCAATGATTCGGGCGCCGTGAGGTGGTGGCTCCATGCCGTCTGCGGCACCTCGAAGCAGGGCTTGCCCTGGAGCAGCCCGAGCCGGTAGCCCGTGTTCTCGCCGCCGCCGAGCACGCGGTTCACGATCCAGCGGTTGTGCTGCCCCGGCACGTCGGTCTTCACCCAGCAGTCGATCGTGAGCGCCTCGGGCACCGAGAGACGCGGATCATCGGGCACCACGACCACGCCCCCCGCGCACTCGATCGCATTGCCCACGATGCCCGGCACCCGTGCGACGCCGAGCAGTTCGCCGCCGAGCCGGTGCCCGGACGCATCGAAGGCCACGGGCGTGTCGGCCGGCTCGTCGAACGTCCACCAGCCCACGAGATCGGCTGAAGGCGTCGATGCCGTGACCCGCCGCGTGAGCAGCGGCCGCAGCTCTTCGCGGCGGGCAAGCGCAGCCCGCGCAGCGGCATCGTAGGGTCCGAGGCCGACGTCCTCGGGGATGAGATCCACGTGGTCGGCCGACTCGGGTGCGAATACCCGCCGCACCGCGTCGAGATAGCCGAAGCCGTGCTGCCGACAGGGGGCGATGAAGTGCCCCTCGCTCCACTCGTTCCAGTTGTCGAGGAGGATCATCCGGCTGGCGAGCGATTCCTTGGGCGACGCCGCGGCGATCTCCTTCGCCTCGCGCAACAGCCGCTCGAACCGATCCGGAGGCACCGACCACACGCTGCCCTCGTCGTGCCAGCCGCTCCAGCCCTGCGACGCCGTCACCACCTGCGGCAGCACGCCGCGGTCGCGGACCGCGCGGATCGCCGCGAGCTGCCCGGCCACGGCTGCATCGGGATCGGGGCTCCCGGGCAGATGCCAGCAGTAGGCGAACGATGCGTCGACGCCGAGGTCCCGCATCCGGTCGAGCGTGGCGGGCACGAACCCGCGGTGCTCGCCGAGGAGCGTGAGCCCGGCGAAGCCCGCGGCCCGGCAGGCGGCCCGCATCGCCTCGATCGCCCGCGCCGCCGGCTCCAGACCGCCGAGGTCGCGGATGAAGCTCTCCGTCTCGTAGATGAAGAGCACCGGCTTGCCGTCGATCACGAGGTAGTTGGGCCGCTTGAAGAAGGTCTCGATCCAGTGGGGCATGACGTTGTCGAGCAGGTCGCGCTCGCCGGCCACGCCGCCCACGCCCTGGGCCTGGTTCTCCCAGAGGATCGCGAACGTCATCGTGTCGGCAACGCGCGACTGGAAGAGGCCGTCGTGGAGGCCGCGGCCAAACCGTGTCTGCACCGCGCCCCCCTGGCCGTTGCGATACCAGCAGTAGACGAAGAACGAGATGCCGTGCTCGAGCGCCCACTTCGCCTCCCATTCGGCCACCTGCGGATGTTCTTGGGCATACATCCCGAGCGCGGGCATCCGCGCAGGATGCCGCTGCACGCCTCGCCACAGATCGACCCGGTCGGCTTCCCAGAGCGGGCAGTGAATCGCGCCTACGAGGACATCCGTTTCCACGGGCTGCGGGGGCGGCACGGCATCGAGCTTCTGCTGCGTGAGCGATGGCAGGAAGTCCACCTTCAACGACTGCCGGGCGCTGGCAACGCCCGTCGCAGCGAGGGCGAGCTCGATCTCCGCCGGGCCACCGGCCGTGGCCTCCACGGTGAACTGAAGCCTGTGCTCGCCGTCGGTGGGGGTGATGCGGACCGGAACGGGCGCCACGGGGGCCACGAGCCGCAGGCCCGGGGGCAGCGCGAGCGTGGCGGTCACGTCGGCATCGTCCGCGCCGTCATTGACGACGACGGCCGTCAGGCCGACAGGCCGCCCCGCGCGGCAGAGCGGTGGATCGGCCCGGAAGCTCCTGATCACGAGGCCGGCATTCGCAGCCGATGCCTCGGGCTCGCTGGCCAGCAGGATCAACGGGCAGCCGGCGCTGAAAGCGCCCAGCGTGCAGGCGACGAGGCCAACAAGGTGTCTGCGGAGGGTGGCATGCATGCCCCGAGTTTACCCACGCGAGCGTGCTGACGGCACGCCACGCCGGTGACCGCTCGTGCAGCGTGAACTCGCGGCAAGGCCTCGACACCGCCCGTCGCACGACAGGCTGAAGCCTGTCCTACTTCACGAGGTCCTTGAACACCTTGCGGACCTTTTCCACCTTCGGCACCGCGACAGCCTGGCAGTAGGGCTGGAAGGGATTGTTGGCGAAGTAGTCCTGGTGATAATCCTCGGCGGCGTAAAACGTGCTCGCCGGCGTTACCTCGGTGACGATTTTCCCCGGAAACACGCGGGCAGCGTCGAGCTTCGCGATCACCTCCTCAGCGATTCGCTTCTGCTCGGCGTCGTGGTAGAAGACGCCCGAGCGATACTGCGTGCCCACGTCGGCCCCCTGCCGGTTGAGCGTGGTCGGGTCGTGCGTCGCGAAGAACACCTCGAGCAGTTTCTCGAACGGCACGATCTCGGGGTCGTACTCGATTTCGATCGCCTCGGCGTGGCCCGTCATCCCGGTGCACACCTGCTTGTACGTGGGGTTCGGCACCTGGCCACCGATGTAGCCGCTGGTGACGCCCTTCACCCCCTTGAGCTGGGCATACACCGCCTCGGTGCACCAGAAGCAGCCGCCTGCGAACGTGGCTTTGGCCAGCGCTGCCGCATCCTCCGTCGCACTTCCGTGCCCGACACCCAACGCCGTCATGATCGATGCTCCTGCCAGGATGATCGCCCGTCGCTTCATGGCCTGTACCTCCTCGTACACGTCACCTGCAATATTGTAGGAAGTTCGCCCGGATCGACGACGAACCGGAGCTGCTTTTCGGCCCACTCGCCGGCATAGCCGACGCCGATCCGCGGAGTACGGTTGATGGACCGTGGTGGAATCGGCTCGCCAGCCTCGAGCCACAGGCCCGATCGGCGGCCGGCCGTCTGGCCGTCGAGCGCCTTATCGATGCCGAGCCCGCGCGTCACCCGCCCCGGCCCGACGAATTCGCCGGCGCCGCGGATCAGCACCGCGGCCGGCACGCCCTCGGCGCCGGTGACGACGTTCAGCATCCAGTGCATGCCGTAACACAGATAGACATACCACCGGCCCGCCGGGCCAAACATCACGGCGTTTCGCTTCGTCATCCCCTTGGAGCCATGGCAGGCGAGGTCGTGCGTTCCAAGATAGGCCTCCGTCTCGAAGACGACGTGGCGTGCCACCGAGCCGTCGGGAGCCCGCACGACCAGCCGCGCCCCGAGCAGGTCGCGGGCCACGCGGTCGGCTGGCCGCTTGTAGAAGGATGCGGCAAGGGGCTGTGATGAACGTGGCATATCGGGCATTATGGTGCCTCGTTCAATCGATTCGAAATCGCGGAGTAGCCCCCACTCTCATGGAAGCAGGCATCGTCGGACTGCCGAACGTCGGCAAGAGCACCCTCTTCAACGCCCTCACGCAGTCGAAGGCCGCCCAGAGTGCGAACTATCCGTTCTGCACGATCGAGCCCAACGAAGGCATGGTCAGCGTGCCCGACAGCCGGCTCGAGCGGATCACCAAATTCATCCCGCCGCAGAAGGTGATCCCCGCCGCCCTCAAGCTCGTCGACATCGCCGGGATCGTGAAGGGCGCCAGCGAAGGCGAGGGCCTCGGCAACAAGTTTCTCTCCCACATCCGCGAGGTCGATGCGATCCTCCAGGTGGTGCGCTGTTTCGAGGACCCCGACGTGATCCACGTGGCCGGCAAGGTCGATCCCGTCTCCGACATGGAGACGATCGAGATCGAACTCATGCTCGCCGACATCCAGCACCTCGACAACCTCCTCCCCAAGGCGGAGCGGGCGGCGAAGAGCGCCGACAAGGAGGCCAAGCTCAAGGTGGAGGCTATGAAGAAGTGCCTCGCGCACCTCGGTGAGCAGAAGCCGCTCCGCACGCTCGTGCTCGACGAGGCCGAGAAGAAGGCCGTGAAGGAATTCGGCCTGCTCACTGCCAAGCCGATTCTCTACGTGGCCAACGTCGACGAGGGCGATCTCGCCGGCAAAGGCCCGCTCGTGCAGGCCGTGCGGGCCGCCGCGGCGAAGGCGGGTGCCGACGTGGTGCCCGTGTGTGCGAAGCTCGAAGCGGAAATCGCCGAACTCGACCCGGCCGACCGGGCCGAGATGCTCGCTGGCGCCGGCCTCACCGAGCCCGCCCTCGCCGCCCTCGCCCGCGCCGCCTACAAGACGCTCGGCCTGCAGAGCTACTTCACGGCCGGCGAAAAGGAAGTCCGCGCCTGGACGATTCCGATCGGCACGCTCGCCCCCCAGGCAGCCGGCGTGATCCACACCGACTTCGAAAAGGGTTTCATCCGCGCCGAGATCTACTCGCTCGAGGACCTCGAGCAGTACAAGACGGAAAAAGACATCCGCGCCCACGGAAAGCTCCGCGTCGAGGGCAAAGACTACGAAATGCGCGACGGCGACATCTGCCACTTCCTGGTGAACAAGTAGCGGAAACTGCCCGGGGCCGTCTCGTCAACTTGCCCAAGCCGGCGTCGGAGCCGGCGGTACGCTGCTTCATCGCCGAGGGCGATCGCTCGTTCGCCGTCAACGCGCCCAAGCCAGCTTCGGGGGAGCGGCAAAAGTCGCCGCTGCGCGGTCTTTCAGATCCTCACGCCGGCCGCCGCGGCCCTCGTTCGGGAAGCGTTCGCCGACTCCCCCGAAGCCTCCCCCATTCCAGTTGAGGAGGCTCGGGGTTACCCCTGCCGTTGAGACGGCGTATGTGACCAGCGGAGCCATCTTCACGCGAACACTCGGCATCGTGCCGTCGTTCGCTTGGCCGACCTCTGTCGGCTGGAGATGACCCGGGCTTCCAGCCCTGACGTGAGCGTGTGGGAGACGGGCTTTGCCCGGCGACCGTAAGCCGTTGCCGACGCCGGGACGGCGGCGACGGCGCGACATTCGCCA
>Ga0075471_10001911_pt1 | contig 13797 bp, 17 predicted proteins | sample DEB19_08_DNA_2_FD_74787 | JGI IMG/M metagenome (GOLD analysis project Ga0075471, IMG submission 74787) | Aqueous microbial communities from the Delaware River and Bay under freshwater to marine salinity gradient to study organic matter... | ecosystem: Environmental > Aquatic > Marine > Coastal ... | reverse complement strand
TGCCTGCTGCCGGAGCCGCCATTGCCTCCGAGGTGCCGAGTGGCACCACTGCGATCCGGAATCATGTGCGCGGACGCGACCCACGCGTGGAGCCACTGCTGGATGCGTTACTGGCTCGCTGTGGCTGTGTTGCCGGTGGCTGGGAGTCCGCGCTGGACGTTTCGCTCGCACACCCCGATGCGGTGGTCGTCACCCGTGACGGTCACCGATTCTCGCGAGTCGGCTGGCGATATGGAACGGCCGGCAGTGGAGCAACTGCCGCTGCGCTCGAGGAGGCGCAGGCGAGGGCGGTGGAGGCCCAGCGCGAGGTGGTGGAGCGCGAGGCCGTGATGACCGCTGCCCGTCGAGCACTGGATGACGCCCGTGAGGCCGAACGCGAACTGTCGAAGCGACTCGAGGCCAACGACGCGCGGTTCACCGCAGCGACCGACACGTTGGGGCGGGTGCAGGCCCAACGTCGCGAGGCACAGGCCGAACTCGAACTGGTGTCGCAATCGGCGCGTGAACATCACGAGCGAGCCGAGCGTGAACAGGCGCGCATCGCCGAGCTGGAGGCCCTGCTCCCGGCATTGGAGGCCGATGAGGCGGCCGAACTCGAAGCCGCGCGGCGGCGAGGCGAGGTTCGTGCCCAGTTGGACGCGCGGGCAGCAGTGCTCGGTGGGCGGCGCAAGGATCTCGAAGTGCGCAACGCCGGGTTGATCGAGCGACAGCAGTTCCTCGAGCGTCGCCTCGAGGAGACCGAGCGTCGTCTGCAGGCCGATCAGGTTGCGCGCGAAGAAGCGGCGGGGCGACGCGAACAGATCGAGGCGGCCATCGGAGCGATCGATCGTCTGGCTGCATTGGTGGACACGCGCCGCGTGGTGATCGAGGCCGAACTGGTGGCGCTGCACGAGGCGCGGCGTCGTCAGACCGACGAGGTGCGAGCCATCACCCAGGGTCTCGACAATGCGCGTCGGCGGCGTGTGGCTGCCGACAAGGAGTTGGAGGCCTGCCGAGACGGGGCTCACCGGGTGGATCTGGACGAGTCAGAGGCACGCCTGCGGCTCGAGGCGCTCGAGGACAGCGTGCGGCGGGAACTCGTCAGCGAGCCTGATGTGGCGGTGGCGACTGCAGAACCTCCGTTGCCCGAGGGCATCGATGCGCCGACGCGCCTCAAGGATCTCGAACGCGAGATCCGACTGCTCGGCCCCATCAACCCGCTTGCACTCGAGGAGTTCAACGCGCTGCAGGAGCGCCACAAGTTCCTCGAGGAACAGCTCGAGGATGTGAAAGAGACGCGTCGGGAACTGTCGCGCGTGATCTCGGCGATCGACCAGGAGATTCAGTCGGTGTTCGCCGACGCGTTCGCCGACGTGTCCACGCACTTCACCGCGTTGTTCTCGCTGCTCTTCCCGGGTGGTCAGGGCAAGTTGGTGCTCACGGATCCCGACAATCTGCTCGACACCGGTATCGAGGTCGAGGCCAAGCCCAGTGGCAAGAACGTGAAGAAACTGTCGCTGTTGTCGGGCGGCGAGCGCAGCCTCACGGCGTTGGCGTATCTCTTTGCCGTGTTCCGTTCGCGGCCGTCCCCGTTCTACGTGATGGACGAAGTCGAGGCCGCCCTCGACGATGTGAACCTGCACCGGTTCCTCGGCCTCATCCATGAGTTCCGCAACGACGCCCAGCTCATCATCGTGAGCCACCAGAAGCGCACGATGGAGGCCGGCGACGTACTGCTGGGCGTGAGCATGCAGCCGGGTGGCTCCTCCAAGGTGGTCTCGGAGCGAGTCGGCTCCTCTGCCTGAGGCTCGGCCTCGCTAGCGTGATCGGCGCATGCCGATCGTTCTGCTCATTCTCGTTGCGGTGGTCCTGGTCTTCGGGATCGGGGTCATCGTCGTCAACCGCCGCCGCGCTGCACGTCCGCTCGCCGGTGCCCGCGAACGGGCGATACCGGTCGAGGCGCCCGAGCACCCACCCGAGAGCGAGACAGCGCTCGTCGAGGATGCGGTGTTCGAGTTGGAAGCCGAAGCAGCGCTTGCCCTCGACGAGGAATCAGTCGATGCTGAGGAAGTCCTCGCTGTTGCCGAGACGGCCGACGACGAGACTGTTGATGCCGATGCTGATGCCGATGCCGAGGCCGAAGCGCTCGAGCGTCCGCGCTTTCGTGACCGCATTGGCAAGGCTCGCGCAGCGCTGGCAGGTGCCATCACCGGAGTGCGTGCCCGCGCCGGTATCACCCAGGACTCGTGGGACGACCTCGAGGAGGCGTTGCTGCGTGCCGATGTCGGGTTGCGCGTGACCGAAGCGTTGCTGGATCCCCTGCGCGCCAAGGTGAAGTCCAGAGAGATCGGCGATCCCGAGTCGCTCGTGAATGCACTGCGTGACGACATGAAGCAGCGCCTGCGGGATGCCGATCGAAGCCTGCGATTCGAGGATCGCGCAGGTGCCGGCCCGAACGTGTGGCTGTTCGTGGGCGTGAATGGTGTGGGAAAGACCACCACGATCGGCAAGGTTGCGGCCCAGCAGCGCAGCGCAGGGCGGCGAGTGCTGTTGGCGGCGGGCGACACGTTCCGTGCCGCTGCGGCCGAACAATTGCAGACGTGGGCCCAGCGTTCGGGCGCCGAGTTCGTGCGCGGCAACGAAGGCGGTGACCCGAGTTCGGTGATCTTCGATGGTGTGCAGGCGGCGCAGCCACGCGGTTGCGATCTCGTGCTCGGCGACACCGCTGGCCGGTTGCAGAACAAGTCGAACCTCATGGAGGAACTGCGCAAGGTGCGTCGCGTAGCCGACCGTGACCCGGGTCGGGTCACCGAGGTACTGCTCGTCATCGACGCAACGACCGGACAGAACGGGCTGGTGCAGGCGAAGGAGTTCGGTGACGTCACTGAGGTAACCGGTGTGGTACTCACCAAACTGGATGGCTCTGCCAAGGGCGGCATCGTGTTCGCAATCGAGACCGAACTCGGCATCCCGGTGAAGCTCGTGGGGCTGGGGGAGAGCATCGGCGATCTGGTGCCGTTCGATCCCGATGAGTTCGTCGACGCACTTTTCTCCGACTGACGGGAACCAACTTGGCGTCCGCCTCGTCACAGGCGGCATGAATCGACGCTCTGTCCTCAGGTACTCCGTTCCGATCCTTGCCGCCATGTCGCTGCTCGCCGCGTGCGGCTCGGGCGATTCGGCGGCTCCCGCCAAGATCCGCATTGGCTCGGCTCCGTCGGGCGCCAACGACGGAAAGTTGGCCGCCACCTCGGAGGCCGCCGGCGATCGCATGATCGCACCGGGGCTGTATCCGCAGGTTCGCACGGTGTTCGAACTCGCTGACGGGCTCTCCAAGCCTGAGGGCAAGTTCCGTGCGTGGCGCTTCCCCGCCAAGCCCGAGCCCGTGAGCCAGGCCCGCAAGGACTCGCTTGCCAAGGCATTCGGTCTCGTCGGTTCGTGGAAGGCGATCCCCGCCGATCAGGGCGGTGGCGAGACCCTCGCACCCACCGAAGGTGGTGCATCGCTCTTCATCGGGAGCGACGCCATGCAGAACTGGTGGTACTCGCCGGACTGGACCAAGTTCCCCGCCCAGGTCGGTTGCGCCGAACCCGGTGTGGCCGTGAGTGAGCCCCTGCCCGCAGACCGCTCCGAAACGGGTGAGGCCTCAGGCTCCGGTTCAGCAGGCTCCACGGACGGCACGGTGAGCACGAGCGAAGTGCTCAGGCCCGAGCCGTGTGCAGTCCCCGCACCGCCCGAGGGCGTGCTCACCGCCGATCAGGCCAAGGCACGTACGCTGACGCTGCTCGACGAGCTCGGTTACGACACCGACAACTTCTCGCTCGAGGCTGCCGGTGACCAGTGGGGTTCGTGGACGACGGCGTGGCTGCTGCTCGACGGTCAGCGCAGCCAGTTGGCGATCTACGTGAGCTACGGCGCCGAGGGAATCATCACCGGTGCGGGCGGGTTCCTTGCTCAGCCCGAGCGTGCCGATGAGTACGAGTTGGTGGACCTCGATGTTGCGGTGAAGCGCCTCAACGATCAGTCGGGCACGTGGTTCGGTGGCTACGGGGCCCCGAACGTGCGGTCAGCCGCCGTGGACACCGGCGCCGTGACGGCCACCGCCGCGAGTGGTGGAGCCGATTCGCCGACGGCGCCGGTCGCAGTCGAGGAAGATCCCGTGCCCCCGACGTTGCCCCCCGACGAGTCGGACGAAATGACCGAGCCGTCCACGGTTCCCGGCGAACTGGTGGACCCGGTGGAGACCACAGTCATCGCCACCACGGTGCCCGTGGAGGAAGTCACCGTCACCCTCACCAAGGTGCGGGTGGAACTGACCCAGGTCTGGGACACCGACGGAACGGTCTGGCTGCTGCCGTCGTATGTGTTCTCCACCAAGGATCAGGGCGAGTACTCGGTGTTGGCCCTTGCGGATGAGTTCATCGAGTTCGCCCAGCCCGATGTGGTGCCGATGCCGGCCGAGATCGAGCCGGCACCGAGCAGCGAGGTGGATGGCGGCTCGACCGCAACGGTCGAGGCCCCGCCGGTGGACGAGGCAACCAAGGAGAACTGACCCGGCGCTCGAACCGGGTGGACAAACTGGCGGCGGCCCGTACGGGCCGCCGCTAGCCTTTTGTGTCTCATGTTCGACCGACTCTCCGACCGTTTCGACGGCATCTTCAAGCGCCTCCGGGGCAAGGGCCGACTCACCGAGGCCGATGTCGATGAAGTGCTCGGCGAGATCCGCACTGCGCTGCTCGAGGCCGACGTCAACGTGCGTGTGGTGCGCGGCGTGGTGGCCCGCATCCGGGAGCAGGCGATCGGTATCGAGTTGTCCAAGGCGCTCGATCCGGGCCAGCAGGTCATCAAGATCGTGAACCAGGAACTCACCGCCATGTTGGGCGGCGAGACCCTGAAGATCACGTACTCGAGTCGTCCGCCCACCGTGGTACTGATGGCCGGCCTGCAGGGTTCGGGCAAGACCACTGCATCGGGCAAGTTGGCGCGCTGGTTCAAGAGTCAGGGTCGACAGCCGCTCCTCGTGGGCGCCGACCTGCAGCGTCCCGCCGCGGTGGAGCAGTTGCGCACGCTCGGGCGCCAGATCGACGTCCCGGTGTACTCCGACAGCGACGAGGTCGTTCGCTCGGGCGCCGGCGACCCAGTTGCGGTCGCCCAGCGCGGCCTGCAGGAGGCCCGTCGCCTCGGCAAGGACGTGCTCATCATCGACACCGCCGGCCGTCTGGCCATCGATGAAGAACTCATGGAGCAGGTGCGCCAGATCTCGGCCTCCACCGAACCGCACTACACGTTCCTCGTGATCGACGCGATGACCGGTCAGGACGCAGTGGACACCGCCGAGCGGTTCCATGAGGCGCTCGCCATCGACGGGGTGATCCTCTCCAAGCTCGACGGCGACGCCCGCGGTGGTGCGGCGCTGAGCGTCAAAGAGGTGATCGGACGCCCGATCGCCTTTGCCAGCACCGGCGAGAAACTGGACGCCTTCGAACAGTTCCACCCCGACCGGATGGCGAGTCGCATCCTCGGCATGGGCGATGTGCTGAGCCTTATCGAGAAGGCCGAGGCGGCACTGGATCAGGAGCAGGCCGAACAGGCTGCCACCCGCCTCATGGAGGGAGAATTCACCCTCGACGACTTCCTCGAGCAGATGCAGGCGGTCAAGAAGATGGGCCCGATCTCGAACCTGATCGGTATGATGCCCGGAATGCCCAAGGAGCTGAAGGGCGCCCAGATCGAGGACGATCAGCTCAAGCGGGTGGAGGCGATCATCCGGTCCATGACCCCGGCTGAGCGCCGAAAGCCAGAGATCATCAACGGAAGCCGACGCCTGCGGATCGCCAACGGCAGCGGCACCACCACCGGTGATGTCAACCGACTCGTGAAGCAATTCGGCGAAATGCAGAAGATGATGAAGCGATTCGGTGGCATGGCTGGTGGCAAGAAGGGCAAGCGGCGGATGCCGATGATGCCTCCCGGGTTCCCGGGGATGAACCCACCCGGATTTCCGGGCATCAATTGACGAGAGGAACAAGACCTACATGTCCGTGAAGTTGCGACTGACTCGCATCGGCAAGACCAAGCAACCGCAGTACCGCATCGTGGCCACCGACAGCCGGTCGCCGCGCGATGGACGTTTCATCGAGATCCTCGGTCACTACAACCCGCGCCAAGAGCCCTCGACGTTGACCGTGAACAACGAAAAGGCCGTGAAGTGGCTCATGGAGGGCGCCCAGCCCACCGAGCGTGTGAAGAAGTTGCTCGAGATCTCGGGTGCGTGGGGCGAGTACGCCGCTGCGCGGTCGAAGTAACACCGTGACCGACGTCAACCAGATCCCGGCTCCGGTGGCCACAGCGGTACTCGAGCACGTGGTGCGTTCCATCGTTGATGACCCCGATGCCGTGGCCGTCGATGCCTCCCACGGGCGTCACCGCGTGCGTCTCGAAGTGCGCGTTGGCCCCAACGATCTGGGCCGAGTGATCGGCAAGCGGGGCAAGACGGCGCAGGCGATCCGCACCCTCGTGCGCGCCGCGGCCAGTCGTGACGGCGTCGAGGTCGACGTCGATTTCGTCGATTGAGCCGCCTGCTCGTCATTGGCAAGATCGGCAAGCCCCATGGCTTGCGCGGCGAGGTCTACGTGGACCTCGTGACCGACCGCCACGAGCGTTTGGACCCCGGCAGCACCTTGTTCGTGGGCGAGCGCGCCCTCACCGTGGCGGCCTCCCAGCCCGTGCAGACTCGCTGGTTGGTGTCGTTCCGTGAGGTGACCGACCGCACGGGCGCCGAGGCGCTCACGAACCGCGAACTGCTCGCTGAGCCCATCGCCGATCCCGAAGCGGTGTGGGTGCACGAGGTGATCGGCTCCCGGGTGGTGGAAGTGAGTGGAGTCGATCGGGGTCGGTGTGTCGGGGTGATCGCCAATCCGGCGCACGACATCCTGGAGCTCGAGTCCGGCGCCCTCGTGCCGTCGGTGTTCGTCGTGTCCTGCGTGGACGGTGTCACCACGATCGATCCCCCGGACGGCTTGTTCGAGGAGTGACGATGCGCATCGACGTCTTCACGATCTTCCCGACCATGGTGGACCGTTTCTGCTCCGAGGCGCTGCTGGGTCGGGCTCGGGCGAACGGGTTGGTGGATCTGCGCTGTCACGATCCGCGTGAGTACACCACCGATGTGCATCGCACGGTGGACGACGCTCCGTTCGGCGGTGGAGCAGGGATGCTGATGCGCCCCGAACCGATCGCGTCGTCGATCGATGCCGCTGATGCCCCCCGACCGCTGTACCTGCTCGGCCCGGGTGGGCGCCGTTTCGATCAGGCCATGGCCACCGAACTGGCAGGCCTGGGCGGCTTCAGCCTGCTGTGTGGGCGGTACGAGGGCATCGACCACCGGATCCGTGAACATCTCGTGGACGGCGAACTGAGCGTGGGTGATGTGGTGCTGGCGGGGGGAGAGGTGGCCGCATGTCTCGTGATCGAAGCGGTGACTCGCCTGCTGCCCGGGGTGATGGGCAACGCCGAGAGCCCGATCACGGAGAGTTTTGGTGCCGACGGCCTCCTCGAGGAGCCGAACTACACCCGACCGGCGGAGTTCCGGGGCTGGGAGGTGCCCGCCGTGCTGCGGTCCGGTGACCATGCCCGCATCGCCCGGTGGCGTCTGGCGCAGCGCCTGCACCGCACCATCGCGCACCGGCCCGACCTCATCGCCGCCCGCGGTGGGGTCTCACCGGACGAGCAGCGGCTGTTGGAAGAGTTCCCGGCAGTCCCGTATCCTTGAGCGTTCCCATCCGGCGTCGTGCCGGCCGTCGCGAGGAAGCCTCTGGCTCATGAAGACCACCGATTTCATCGATCAGCAGTACCTCAAGTCCGATCGTCCGACGCTCGCCGTCGGCGACGAGGTGAAGGTGCACGTGCGGGTGGTCGAGGGCAACCGCGAGCGTGTGCAGGTGTTCCAGGGCAACATCATCTCGATGACCGGCGGCGGGGTGCAAGAGGCGTTCACCGTGCGCAAGGTTTCCTTCGGCATCGGCGTGGAGCGCACGTTCCCGCTGCACTCGCCCATCATCGCCAAGCTCGAGGTGCTGCGTCGTGGCGATGTGCGTCGCGCCAAGCTGTACTACCTGCGCGAGCGCACCGGCAAGGCCGCCAAGATCCGCGAAAAGCGCGACAACTGATGTCAGGAGGCGTTCATTGAGCGCCGATGATCTCGAGAATTTCGAGGCTGATCGCGAGTTGCAGCTCGCTCAGGAGTATCAGGACATCGCAGGGATGTTCCGGTACGCAGTGGAGACCGACCGCCGCTTCTACCTCGCGAACGATGTGCAGGTGAACGTGCTGGCCGAGGGCCCACGCCCCCTCATCGAGGTGCGTCTCACCGATGCGTGGGTGTGGGACATGTACCGCAAGAGCCGCCTCGTGCCGGCCGTGCGGGTCTTGACGTTCAAAGACGTCAACGTGGAGGAGTTGCCCCAGGCGGAGATCTGACCGTGCCCGGGGCCAACCAAGCCCGGGGCGCAGCCGGTGAAGCGCTGGTTGCCGAGTGGTACCTCCAACGCGGCTATCGGGTGCTGGACCGGAACTGGCGGAACGGCCGGATGGGGGAGATCGACCTCGTGGTGCAGCATCAGCCCGGGACGGTGGTGTTCTGCGAGGTGAAGACCCGCAGTTCGGCGGCGTACGGCCATCCGTGGGAGGCCATCGGGCCCGACAAGCTCGTGCGGATGCGGCGCTTGGCGCTTGCGTGGATGGAGCAGCACGGTCGGGGGCGCGAACAGGTGCGCATCGACGCCGCGGCCGTGCTCGGCGGCACCATCGAGATCCTGCACGGCCTGTGAGCCGCTGCCGTGTGGGTCAGCCGAGGAAGCCCCACAGCACCAGTGCCACCGCCACCACCGCGACGGCAACGAAGATCCACTTGTCGCCCGGCTTCACGACCTTCTTCCGGTACGGGTTGTAGCCCATGGGTTCAGTATCGTCGGTGCGAGTCACGACGACGAAGGGGATCGCTGTGGAAACCATCACCGTGGAACGCAATCAGGGAGTGGTCACCATCACCCTGAACCGGCCCGAGCGCAAGAACGCCGTCAACACCACGATGTGGTCCGAGTTGTTCGCCACGCTCAAGGAGATCGGCGGGAATCCCGACGATCGTTGCGTGGTGCTCACGGGTGCCGGTGGGGACTTCTGCTCGGGGGCCGATCTGTCTGCAGTGGGCGGCAGCGGCAACGAACGCCCGCGCCACCAGTTGTTCGCCATGCGTGATGTGCGCGATGTCATCCTCGCCATCTATCAGTTGCCCCAGCCGACCCTGGCCAAAGTGCGCGGCGTGGCGGTGGGTGTGGGCATGAGTTTCGCGATGGTGTGCGATCTCATCGTCGCTTCGGACACCGCTCGCTTCAGCGAGATCTTTGCCAAGCGTGGCCTCACGCTCGACGGTGGCGCTTCGTGGTTGCTGCCGCGGCGAGTCGGACTGCACAAGGCCAAGGAACTCGCGCTGTTTGCCGACATCGTCGGGGCGGCCGAGGCGGAGCGCATCGGATTGGTGAACCGCGTGGTGGCCGACGCCGAACTCGACGCCTTCGTCGACGACTGGTCCAAGAAGCTCGCCGGCGGGCCGCCGGTGGCGCTGTCGCAGACCAAGCGTCTGCTCAACAACTTCACGTCGGTGACGCTGGAGCAGGCACTCGAGGACGAGGGCGCCGCACAGACGATCAACTTCTCCACCAAGGACACGCCCGAGGCGATCGCGGCGTGGCTCGAGAAGCGCAACCCCACTTTCCTCGGTCGCTGAGTTCAGGCGCAAGGCGTCGGTGACCACACCACCGACGCAGTGAGCGTTAGGTTCCTCGGTGTGTTGCGACTGGTTGTCCCACGCGCGCGTCGCCTGTTGGTTGTCGCGTTCTGCACAGCAGGTGCCTCTGCGGCGTTGATGACACCTGCGCACGCTGGCTTGGAAGCCGACACCGTGCCCGGCTCACCACCCGACAGCGCACCCGTCACGTCGGTGGACGAAGGTGGGCCGGTGGTGGCGCCCCCCACGTCTGCGGTGCCGACGACCGCGGTGGATCCACTGCCGACACTGCCACCCGAGTGCGATCCGCCCGACGCACCCGATGTGGTGTTCGTGGGGCGCATCGTGGACGCCGCCAATGGGGTGGGTCGTTTCGTGGTGCGAGTCATTCGCAACGACCCCACGGGACTGCTTGCAATCGGCCGACCCGTCGATGTGCGAATCGGAGACGACCTGCGGTTCCTCGTGTACGGGAACGATTACCTCGTTGCGGCCGACCATACGCCCGACAACGCGCTGCGCTCGAAGGTGCGCCGACCCGAGGCGATCTTCGGCGGCGATCAGGTGGTTGGGGCAGACGATTTCGGTGTGCAGTGCCCTGCGCTCTCCGACCCGATCGTCGTCCGCAACGATGACGGCTCTGCAGTGGACACCGGTGTGCTCAACGGCTTCTTCGACGACAAACGCGGCCTTGCACTGGCCGTTGCGATCCCGGTGCTTGCGGTAGCGGTGTTGCTCGTCGCCGTGTGGGCGTTGCGCAGGCTGGTCGGCTCGGCGTTGCGGCGTTCGGTGTAGCGGTCGCTAACGGACTGCGGCCGAAGCGCGGGCCCGAAGATCGGCCGTGCCGCCCTGGAGTCCGTCGGCGTGCTTGATGAGCGCGGTGCCGGCGACGAAAACGTTGGCCCCCGCGCTCGCTGCGCCGGCGATGGTTTTGGGGCTGATGCCGCCGTCGATCTCGATGTCGATGTCGTAACCGCCGTCGTCGATCATGGCGCGCAGCGCTCGCACCTTGGGCTCCATCGTGGGTATGTATGCCTGACCGCCGAAGCCGGGGTTCACCGACATGATGAGCACCATGTCCACGAGATCGAGCACGTGCTCCACCGTGGAGATGGGCGTTGCGGGGTTGAGCACCACTGCGGCTTTGGCGCCGAGGCTGCGAATGTGCCCGAGCGTGCGGTGCAGGTGCGTGCATGCCTCGACGTGGACGATGAGCCGCTCGCAACCAGCCTCCACCCAGCGTGGAGCGAGCAGGTCGGGTGTGTGCACCATGAGGTGTGCTTCGAACGGCAGCGAGGTGTGTGTGCGGGCTGCTGCCACGACATCGGGTCCGATGGTGAGGTTCGGAACGAACTGCCCATCCATGATGTCCCAATGAATGCGGTCGACGCCTGCCGCCTCCAGCGCGGCGACTTCCTCGCCGAGCCTCGAGAAGTCGCACGGCAGCACCGAAGGGGCGATCTCGATTCGTCGGCTCATCACCGTGAACGCTACTTCCACGAACCTACGCTCGGATGGCATGGAGACCGAACTGCTCGTCGACCGTATGGCGGTGGGCGGCGACGGCATCGCCCGAGCCTCCGACGGTCGTGTGGTGTTCGTGACGGGCGCGCTGCCCGGTGAGCGAGTGCGGGTGCGGGTCACCCAGCAGAAGCGGGACTTCTGGCGCGCTGATGTGATGGAGGTCATCGAGGCACACGGCTCGCGGGTGCTGCCTCCGTGTCCCGAGGTGGAGCGCGGCTGCGGCGGTTGCTCGTGGATGCATGTCGACCCTGCAGCCCAGTTGGGTCTCAAGATGGACATCGTTCGTGACGCGCTCGCCCGGCAGGGTGGTCGAACAGACGCACAGGTGAGCGCGGGTCACTCGGTGGGTGCCGTGCGGTATCGCACCACCGCCCGCTTCGGCGCCGACGCGCAGGGGCGACTTGGCTTCCGGCGTGCCGCCTCCCATGCGGTACTGGGTCTCGACGATTGTCTGGTGACTCATCGAGGCATTACCGATCTGCTCCCGGTCACTCGCATCACGCCGGGAGCCGAGCTCACCGTGCGGGTGAGCGAACACACCGGTGAGCGAACGGCGCTGCTCGGTGAGTCGGGCGCAGCAGGCCGGGCAGTCCCTCGACCGCGCATCGAGGAGCTGCCGTCGGACGTGGGCAGAGGGGCGCGTGCGTCGCTCACCGAGCGCGTCGCAGGGGTGGACCTTCGTGTATCGGCTGCTTCGTTCTTCCAGAGTTCCGCACAGAGCGCAGAGCTCTTGGTGAACGCAGTGGCTGCGGCGCTCGGGCCGGTGGGTTCCGTGCGGCGTTGGGTGGATCTGTACTCCGGCATCGGTCTCTTTGCCGCTTCGCTGCTTCCGGAGAGCGAGGTGGTGGCGGTGGAGCAGTCGGCATCGGCGTGCGACGATGCTCGTCACAACCTCGCGGGCCGGCGGGCGGTGGTGGTGGAAGGTGACGCGGAGGACTGGTCGCCGGAGTTTGCCGATGCCGTGGTGGCCGACCCCGCTCGGCGTGGACTCGGTGCGCGCGGCGTGCGCGTCGTGGCAGGAACCAGCGCACCGGTGGTGGTGCTCGTGAGCTGTGATGCCGCGGCGCTCGGTCGTGACACCGCGCTGCTCGCTGCGAGCGGCTACGTGCACGCAGGCTCGACGGTGCTCGACCTGTTTCCCGGCACCCCACACGTCGAGGTGGTCACGCGATTCGTGCGAGGTGCTCCCTGACCCTGCCGATGAATGCGTCTGTCTGCCCCGGTCTCACGTGGTCGAGGTCATACAGGGCCACCCAGTCGACCTTGCAGTGCGAACCGACTGCCCGGCGCATTCCGCGTTGCAGGAGTCGCTTGCCGCTCTCGCCCTGCAGTGCGTTGATCCATCGGGGCGACCCATGTGTGGTGATGACCACCACCCGATCGATGTTGCCGAAGACAGTCTTGTTCGGCCGCAGTCGTCCGGTGGGCGCAACGGCGTCGGGGTCTCTCCAGACGCGATCCAGCCAGCCCGTGAGCATCGCTGGTTGTGCCCCCCACCACGTGGGGTAGACGAGGACGAGAAGTTTGCAAGCACGTAGACGCGCGATGTGGTCGGCGAGTTGTTGGGTGTCTGATCCGGATCCCGCTGCTGTGCTGCCGGTCGACGGGCGGGGTTCGACCGGGTCGAACTGCTCGGCGTAGAGATCCAACAGATCCACGGAGTATCCGGCATCACCGAGGGCGCCCACTGCGGTGTCCCGCAGAGTCGAGCCGAGACTCGGGTTGCAGGGGTGGCTGTGTACGACGAGTGCCGTCACCATCGAGCAAACCCCCGCTGCAGTCTGGCCAGAAAGCGTTCCTGCCCGCGAACATCGGAAGTGGAGGAGTTGTAGAGCGCGAACCACGAGGTGCGCGTACGCAATCCCGCAGACACGCGCAGCGCGCGCAGCAATGTTCGCCGACCCCCGTCCACCACCGAGCGAAGCTCGCGGGCCGACACATCGTGTGTGGCAACGCCAGCGATCCGCCGCACGTGATGCAAACGTGCTTCGATCGTGCCGTTGTCGTCGAACCCGAATGCAACGCCGGGCACCATGACCTTCTCGAGCCAGCCCTTCGTGAGAGCGGGTAGGCCGTACCACGTGCTGTGGTAGACGAACACCAGCGCGTCGGCACGGTTGACGTATTCGGCGTAGCGCTCGATCAGTGGATCACAGATGGGTGTGTCGGTGAAATACGCCTGTCGCTCCTCAGCGGTCATGGCCGGCACGAAACCATCGGCCACGAGATCGACCAGGTCGACGTGGTGCGAGTCGAGCGCATCGATCACCGTGCGTGTGCACGCAGCGAGAAACCCGTTCGATTCGGGCAGGCAGGAGATCACCGTGACGTTCATGTGGAGCTACGACCCACGGTAGCGGTCACCCGCGTGAGGAGTCTGCATGCGAGAATGATCGGGATGAATGACCCGATCGGTGCGCATGGGTATCGACTCGTCGATCGGTACGCGATGGACGAGGGTCGGGTCTTCATGTCGGGTTCGCAGGCGCTCGCCCGACTCGTTGTCGAGC
>Ga0075471_10001909_pt1 | contig 13803 bp, 9 predicted proteins | sample DEB19_08_DNA_2_FD_74787 | JGI IMG/M metagenome (GOLD analysis project Ga0075471, IMG submission 74787) | Aqueous microbial communities from the Delaware River and Bay under freshwater to marine salinity gradient to study organic matter... | ecosystem: Environmental > Aquatic > Marine > Coastal ... | reverse complement strand
ACGAGCACCGTGTTGCCCGCCTCGACGAGCCGCTCGAGCACCCCGAGCAGTTGCCGCACGTCGGCCATGTGGAGCCCCGTCGTCGGCTCGTCGAGCACGTAGAGCGTCTTGCCGGTCGAGCGCTTGGCGAGTTCGCGCGAGAGTTTCACACGCTGGGCCTCGCCGCCCGAGAGGGTGGGCGAGGGCTGGCCGAGGTGCAGGTAGTCGAGCCCCACGTCGTGCAGCGTCTGCAACTTGCGGGCGATGTCGGGGGCGTCGGCGAAGAGTTCGAGGGCTTCGCCGATCTCCATGTTCAAGAGTTCCGCGACGTTCTTCCCCTTCCAGCGGACTTCCAGCGTGTCTTTCGCAAACCGGGCCCCGCCGCACACGTCGCAGGTCACCCACACGTCGGCCAGAAAGTCCATGTCGAGCCGCGTCGAGCCATTGCCCTCGCAGGCCTCGCAGCGGCCGCCCGGCACGTTGAAGCTGAACCGTCCCGCCTTCCAGCCGCGCTTCTTCGCCTCGGGCAGCATCGTGAACAGGCTGCGGATGTCGTCCCACACCTTCACGTAGGTCGCCGGGTTCGACCGTGGCGTGCGCCCGATCGGCGACTGGTCGATGACGATCACCTTGTCGAGCTGCTCGGCGCCGTGGATCGCGTCGAAATCGCCCGGCACCGCCGCCTCGCTCCCGAGGAGCCGCCGCAGTTCGGGTTCGAGGACGTCGCCCACGAGCGAACTCTTGCCGCTCCCCGACACGCCCGTCACGCACACGAGAAGCCCGAGTGGAATCTCGACGTCGATCCCCTTCAGGTTGTTGTGACGCACGCCCGAGAGTTTCAGGGTCTTGCCCGTGGGCTTCCGGCGCTTCTCGGGCACGGGGATCGCCTCACGGCCGGCGAGAAAGGCGCCGGTGAGGCTGCGGTCGCTCGCCGCCACGTCGGCGGGCGTCCCCGCAGCCACCACCTCGCCCCCGCGCTTGCCCGGGCCGGGGCCGAAATCGACCACCCAGTCGGCTGCGCGGATCGTGTCTTCGTCGTGCTCGACCACGACCACCGTGTTGCCCTTGTCGCGGAGCGCCTCGAGGGCACCCAGAAGCTTCACATTGTCGCGCGGGTGCAGGCCGATCGAAGGCTCGTCGAGCACGTAAAGCACGCCCGAAAGCCCCGAGCCGATCTGGGCGGCGAGGCGAATCCGCTGGCTCTCGCCACCGGAGAGCGTGGGTGCCTTGCGGTCGAGGGCCAGATAGCCGAGGCCCACCTGGTCGAGGAATTCGAGCCGCGACCGGATCTCCTTCATGAGTTCCGTCGCGATCACCGCCTGCGTGCCGTCGAGGACGAGGTCGGAGAGAAACTCCCGCGCGTCGGCGATCGGCAGGGCGCAGAGCGCGTCGAGCGAGAGGGAGGCCGTGCCGGCGCGGCCCGGCATGCGGCTCGTGATCCTGACGGCGCGGGCCTGTGGCGAGAGCCGCGCTCCCTGACAGGCGTGGCAGGGGGTGACCCGCATCAGCTTTTCGAGCATCCGCCGGATGATGCCGCTCTTGGCGTTGCGCCACTTGTTCGCCAGGAGCGCGAGGATGCCCTCGAACTTCGTCTTGGCCCCGCGCTCGGCCCGGCCGCGCTTCCAGGCGAGCTTGATTTCCTCGACGCCGGTGCCGTTGAGCCAGATCTTCCGCTGCGCCGGTGAGAGCCTCTCCCAGGGTGTCTCGAGGAGCGTGCCCGGGGCGAGCTTCTTCTTCGCCTCGGCGTGGGCCGCCACGCCGTTGAACAGGCGCCGCATCCAGCGGGGCATGTCGCGAAACGTGCCGAGCACGCCCATGCAGCCCTTCTTCAGCGACTTCGTCGGGTCGGTGACGAGCTTCTCGGGGTCGATGCCGTAGATGTCGCCGAGGCCGTCGCACGTGGGGCAGGCGCCCTGCGGGCTGTTGAAGCTGAAGAGCTGCGGCTCGGGCGTCGAGTAGCTCACGCCGCAGGCGACGCATGCATAGCGGCTCGAGAGCACGAGGTCGCCGCTGCGGTCGCTGGCGCCGTCGGCGCCGGAGTCTGTCGCCACGATCACCTGCCCGCCGCCGGTGCGCAGCGCGAGATCCACCGCCTCGGCGAGCCGGCTGCGGCCCGCGGCATTCGCCACGATCCGATCGATCACGACGTCGATCGAATGCTTGAACTGCTTTTCGAGCGGCGGCGGATCCTCGACCCTTACGATCCGGCCGTCGACGCGGGCGCGCGTGAAGCCCTGCCGCACGAGGTCGGTGAACAGGTCGCGGTGCTCTCCCTTCTGGTCGCGCACGAGCGGTGCGAGCACGAGCACACGGTCATCGGCCCGCACGGCGAGGACGCGCGACACGATCTGATCGCGCGGCTGGGCTTCGAGCACGGCATCGCACTCGGGGCAGTGGGCCGTGCCGACGCGGGCGTAGAGCACGCGCAGGAAGTCGTGGATCTCGGTCATCGTGGCCACGGTCGAGCGCGGGTTCGTGCCGGCCGACTTCTGGGCGATCGAGATCGACGGGGAGAGGCCCGTCACCGAATCGACGTCGGGCCGCGGCAGCTGCCCGAGGAACTGACGGGCGAACGTGGAAAGGCTCTCGACGTAGCGCCGCTGCCCCTCGGCGTAGAGCGTGTCGAAGGCGAGGCTCGACTTCCCTGAACCACTCACGCCCGACAGGCACACGAGCCGGCCCCGTGGCAGCCCCACCGTGACGTCGCGCAGGTTGTGCTCGCGGGCACCTCGAACGACGATCGGCGGAACGTGCATCAGCCCATTGTAGGGAGCGCTTTACAGTGCGGGGACGGTGCCGTACGCTGGAATTTCCCGCGATGGTGGCGGTTCGCCGGCGCCATCCGTTCGGGGCGGTAGCTCAACTGGGAGAGCGCGGCGTTCGCAATGCCGAGGTTGGGAGTTCGATCCTCCTCCGCTCCAGTTTTAGGCCTGCACGGCCATCCATGGCCCGTGCAGGCCTTGCCCGGCGGAGGGAAAGCCAAGGTTTCCCTCACCGGGCGGCGCTCGCACCTCCGGGCTCGCGTGGCCGCCGCGGGGCGGCGGCGATAGCGTTATGGCAGATTCATCTGCGGTGATGGCGAGCGGTGCCGTGGGCGATCCTTCCACGGCGCTCATGCTGCGCGTGCGGGATGGGGATGCGCTCGCGTTCGAGGAGCTCGTGGCCCTCTGGCAGGAGCGGCTCGTGACGCTGTTTCGCCACCACACCGGCGACCACGCGATCGCCGAGGACCTGGCGCAGGAGGTGTTCCTCCGGGTGTATCGGGCGCGGGCCACCTATCGGCCGACGGCGAAATTCACCACCTGGATCCACACCATCGCCAACAACGTGTCGAGCGACCTCCGGCAGCGGGCCTATCGCCGCAAGGAGCGGGGCGTGCCGCACAACGTGTCGGCGTCGACGAGCGCGCTCGGCCTCGAGCATCTGGCTGTGGCGGCGAGCGGGCTCAGGCCCGCGCGGCAGGCCGACCGCAGTGAGCTGTGCGACGTCGTCCAGGACGCGATCGCAACGCTCTCCGACAATCAGCGCATGGCCGTCTTGCTCGCGAAGTTCGAGCACTGTTCCTACGAGGAGATTGCGGCAGCGATGGGGCTGACCGTGCCGGCGGTGAAGTCGCTCTTGTTTCGGGCGCGCGACCAGCTCCGCGAGAAGCTCGGGCCGTACGAGCGGGAGGGCTCACGGTGACCAATTCCGCGCCGCAGCCATCGTCCGACTCGCCCGCCACCCTGCTCGGCCCCGCGTGGGATCTGCTCGACAGCCTGCCACGGGTGACCACGCCGCCGAGCATGACGTCGACCACCCTGGAGATGGTCGCGGCGGCGACCAGGCCACAGCCGCGCCCGGGCAGCTGGTGGCAGGGCTGGCTCGCCCCTGCGGCGATCGTGGCGGTGGCGTTTGCGATGGGAATGGTCGCCGGACGAACCACGGTCACCGATCCCGAGAAGGCGGTGCTCGAGTATCTTCCGGTGCTCGAACACTACGACGTCTTGAAGGAGGCCGGAAGCGAGGAGTTTCTCACGCAGGTCGCCCGGCGCGACTATCCGGCTCCGCGGCGGCCGGCCTTCGGCCGGGGCGGCGAACGGGGCGGCGAGATCGCGATGCCTGCCTACGAGGCGCTCGATGCGGCGATCGCCGTGTTCGAGTCCACGCCGTTTGGCCCCGACGAGGCTCGAACCACGGACCGGCGGACAGACATTTCCGACCGGCCTCTCGAGGAGCGGCGCAAGCTGTCAGACGCGGCCACCGACTTTCAGCGGCTCTCACCGGCCGGCCGCCGTGACCTCGTGCGGCTCGCGCGGGTGTTCGGCGGCCGCGACGGCACAGGGCCCCATCGCGACGAACTGCTCGATGCGGCGCGGCTCTGGCACCAGTGGCTCGCCACGCGCGACCCCGCAGACCGCAAGGGGGTGATCGATCTCGACACCGCCGAGCGGCTCGAATGGCTCGATCACTACGCCCTGATGAGGCCCGGCTCCGGACGCTGGCCCAGGTTCAACGACGCCCCGCCGGTGGGGCCGCGCCGGGGCCCGCCACCTCCCGGAGAAATTCCCGGACCGCCGCGTTGAACGTGTGCGGATCCTCGAGCGGCGCCATGTGGCCGCACTGCGGCATGACGAACAGCCGCGGCTCGCGGAGCACCCGCTCGGCGCGCTCCATGCATTCCGGTGGCGTGATCGTGTCTTCCGCACCGACGACGAGCATTGCGGGCACCTTCACCCCGCGCATCGGCTCGACCATGTCGGGCCGCGCGGCAAGCGCCGCAAGCGCTGCGGTGATCGTCGCGACCGGCGTGGCGTGGATCGTGCGCCGCAGCTGCTCCTCGACGGCCGGCCGGCCGGCGCGAGCCCGGCCGGCGTCGGATCGCGCCAGGAGATTCGGGATCATCGCCTCGGCGACCGCCTCCTGGCCGACCCGGGCGACCGTCGCGGCGAGTTTTTCCCGGCCGGCGCGCGCCTCGGGCGTGTCGGCCTCGAGTTTCGTGTCGACGAGCACGAGCGCCCGTACGCGGTGCGGATGCCGCACGGCGACATGCTCCGCCACGTAGCCACCCATCGAGAGGCCGCAGATTACCGCGGGCTCGGCCACGTGGAGCGCGTCGAGGAGGGCGACGGCGTCGTCGGCGAGCTGGGCGATGCTCGTGGGCGGAGGGCCGGGACTGCGGCCGAAGCCACGCTGGTCGGGCACGATCAGCCGCACGTCGTCGGCGAGCGGATCCTGGCCCGACCACATCGTGTGATCGAGGGGAAACCCATGGAGCAACAGCACCGGCAGACCGCTGCCCCGGGTGTGCACCGCCAGGGTCGTATCGGCCAGGGCAACATGGTGCATCATCGCGCCTGTTGCTCGAAGCGGGCGAGATTGCGCTGGATCGTGCGGTTGTGCGGCTCCTGACGCTGGGCCAGCCGTTGCGTGCGAACCGCCGCTGCATGCCGCCCGGCCGCGGCGTGGCAATGGGCGAGCGTGTCGAGGAAGCTCGCATTGTCGAACGCCTTCACGAGCGACAGCTTCGAGTAGCGTGTCGCCTTCTCGATGTCACCCTCGGTGTTGGCGACGAGCCACGCATACTCGTTGTACCCGGACGTCTCGTCCGGCAATGCCTCGATATCGTTTTCGAGCTGGGCGAGCGCGGCCTTGATCCGCCGGGCCGCGTCGGCCCGCTGCTCCGCGGTGTTGTCGGGCAGTGTGTAGAGCGCGATCAGCGCATCGACGTCCTTCGAATACGCGGCGAGCGCCTGCTCGATGGCTGCGCGCCGGCCGGCGGCGTCGCCCTTCTCGGCGAGCGCGCAGCTCTCGAAGTAGTGCATGCGCGAGCGGACCGCGCGGGGATCGCGGCCGAACTGCTCGAGCTGCGCGCCGCGGTCGGGCTTGTTGGCGTCGCCGACAATCGGGCGCAGGCAGCCCGCCGCCTCGGAGTCGCGCCCGAGGTCGTGGAGGAGCTCCGCCGCCATCGTCGCGGTGAGCGCCGTTTCCGCCGCAGGCAGCGCCGCGTCGGCGAGCAGGGCCTCATACGACCGCGTGGCCCACTCCACGCGCCCCCACTTTGCGAGCATCACCGCGGCCTGGAGGCGCCCGAGAAAACCGTCGCGTGCGACGGCCGCAGAGGCGGCCATGAATCGCTCGTTCGCGGCAGCCTGGCGCCCCCGAGCCTCTTCGGCATGTGCGATCGCAAACGCGACCAGGGGCCGGCGTGCGGCGAGTTCGGGAACCGCGAGCACCGTCTCGACCGCCTCCGGCAGGCCGACCTCCACGCTCCAGGCGAGCGCGTCGACGCACTCGGCGGCCTGTCTGTCGGCGTCGTCGACTGTCAGGGCCTCCTCGAGCATCGCCGTGGCGGCGGCGAGAGCCATCTCGCGGCGACCGGCCGCGAGCAGCATCCGGGCGTGGCAGCGCTCGAAGATTCGCAGGGTTCGGCCGACCACCACGCGTTCGTCGTCTTCCTCGTCGCCGACGAACTCCTGGCGCTCGTCTCCAGCAGGGCGCCGGAGGTCGGCGAGCGCGGCGGCAGCCGCCGCAAGCCGGGTGTCGCGGTCCCCGGGGCCGGGGGCGGTGAAGGCGACGAGCGCCGACAGAAAGCGGGCCGCAGGCCGGGTGCTCGGGCCGAGCCCCGCCTCGATCCTGCTGCGGAGGACGGGCCATGCCGGATCGTCGGGCCGCCATTCCCGGGCCAGCAGGGCCCCCGCCACGCGAGACCCTGCCGTCGAAGGATCGAGCCTCGTCACGCGGGCGAGCGGTTCGATGCCGGCGTCATCGTCGACCCGCAACAACCGGTGCATCGCCTGGACGCGTTCGTCGAAGCCGCGACGCTTGAACCGTGAGAGGAGTTTCACGACCTCGGGCGGATCGTGCGGCAGCTCGAATGGAATCGTCTCCACGAGCCAGCGGGCCCGCAACGCGATCTCGAGGTCGCCGCTCGTCTCTGCAGCCGCGAGCAGAGCATCGATCGCCGTCGGCCCGAGCGCCTTGAGTTCGGCCGCCGCAGCCTCGCGCCGGTGGTAGTCGTCGTCGCCGAGTTCGGCGATCAGTGTTGCGAGCCTCTCCTGGGCGCCGGTGTCGGCGGGGGCCCGCGTGGCCGCGATCGCCAGGCAGGCGAGCGTCGTGACGGCGACGGATGGCAGACGGAGGCGGCCCGGGAACATCGCGAATCTCCCGACAGCGGCGGAGTGGTGCCGCCCCGAGCAGCCTACGATCGCCGCATCGCGCGGGGCAAGCGCGTGCGTTACGCGGCGTCGGGTTCGATGCCCAGGTCGCGGATCGTGAGCAACGATTCCAGAGGGATTCCCCGGGCGGCGAAGGCCGCTTCGGCGCCGCTCAGCCGGTCGATCACCGTCACCACCCGGTCGACGACCAGTCCGAACTCCTGGGCGCGATCGATCGCCAGAAGCGAGGAACCGCCGGTGGTGGTCACATCCTCCACGATCACGACCCGCTGGCCCGGCTCCACCGGACCCTCGACATACCGCTTCGTGCCGTGATCCTTCGGCTCCTTGCGGATCATGAATCCCTTGAGGGGCCGGCCGGCGACGCCTGCCATGGTGACCACGGCGCTGGTGATCGGGTCGGCCCCGATCGACATTCCGCCGACCGCATCCGGAAATCGGGACAGCACCGCCAGCCGCGCGAGAATCGCCTGTCCGACGAGCATCGAGCCTTCCGAGTCGAGGACCACCTGCTTGGCATCGAGATAGAAACTCGCCTCGCGGCCCGAGGCCAGCCGGAACGTGCCGCGTTTGAGCGCCTTGCGGGTGACGAGGTCGACGAGGCGGGCGGTGAGGTCGGCTGCAGTGGGGTGTGTCGTCATAGGGGCGGGAGTATAGCAGCTGGGTGGTTTTTGACTCGCTGCGGCATGGTTTTAGAATGACGGTCATGCCCCGCCATCGGCTTCTTCCCGGGCCCCTGTGCGCGTTCGTCGTGGCGGCGGTCGCGGTCGCATCGCTCTCGCATGCAGCCGATGCCGAACGCCCGGTGCCCGCGGCGATGGTGGTGGTGCGGCTGCCCATCACGGGCACCCGCGACACGCAGGTGAAGTCGGCGATTCTCAGGCAGCTCGAGGGCCTGCGCAGCCAGGCGCCGAAGCGCGGCGTGCTCGTGCTCGAGTTTCGCCCGACCGACGACGATGGAGCCCTGCCCACCGACTTTGGCCGGGCGTTCGAATTGGCGCGATTCCTCGGTGACGAGCGGCTCGATGGCGTGAAGACGGTGGCCTTCCTTCCGGAAGGGCTGCGCGGCCACGCCGTGCTCGCGGCGCTGGCCTGCGAAGAGATCGTGATGCCGGCCGACGCCGTGCTCGGGCCCGCGAACGCCGAGGAGCCGGCCGTCGACGACGCGATGCTGGCGGCGTATGCCCAGGTGGCGTCGCGCCGGAAGACGGTGCCTGCCGCCCTGGCCGTGGCCCTGCTCGATCCGGCCGCGAAGGTGATGCGGGTGGCGACCGACGGCGGAGAGCGTTTTCTCGAGGCGCGGGATCTCGACCGTGTGAAACGCGAGGTCGCTGTGCTCGAAGTGGACGAAGTCGGCCCTGCGCCGCTCGTGCTCGCCGGCCGACGGGCCCGCGAACTCGGGCTCGTGCGGCTGCTCGCGGCCACCCCCGCGGAACTCGCCCGTGGCGTGGGTGTCGATGAACGGTCGCTGGTGACGCTCGCGGCGGCGGAGGGCGGCTGGAACGCCGTGCAGGTGGGGCTCGTCGGGCCGATCACGGCCGATGCGGTCGCCCGCGCCAAGCGCAGCATCGACGAGGCTGTGGGCGGCGGCGCGAACTTCGTCTGCCTGAGGATCGACAGCCCCGGTGGCGACCCGGAGCAGAGCCTGGTGCTCGCGACGTTTCTCGCGGGGCTCGATCCGGCGCGGGTGCGCACCGTGGCCTACGTGCCGCGCGAGGCCAGGGCCGATGCGGCGCTCGTGGCGCTCGCCTGCGACGAACTCGCGATCGCACCGAATGCCGTGCTCGGTGGCGAGGGCGCCGCCACGATCGATCCACGCCGGTCGGAGGCGTTGGCCGTCGCATGGCGCGAGGGCGTGGCCAAGCGCCGCGGCCGCTCGTGGTCGCTGCCGGTGGCGCTCGTGGCGCCGGGCGTGGTGGTCCACCGGGCGGTGCAGCCGGCGAGCGGGAGGACCGAGTATTTCAGCGACGACGAACTGCTGCCGCGCGACGATCGAGACTCGTGGAAGCTCGGAGACGACGTGGGCGTCGGGCCGATCGAACTCTCCGGCCGAGCCGCCGAGACGCTGGGCCTCGCCACGCACGTCGTCGACGGCTTTCCGGCGCTCGTGGCGACCTACGGTCTGCCGGCCGACCTCGTCATGCAGGAGCCGGGCTGGGCCGACCGCTTGCTCGACGCCCTCGCGAGCCCCGGCGTGGCCTGGCTGCTCCTGCTGATCGGGGGCGCCGGCCTGTACATCGAGATGCACACGCCCGGCATCGGCCTCGGCGGCTTCGTGGCAATGGTGGCGTTCATCGTTTACTTCTGGAGTCAGCACCTTCACGGCACGAGCGGCTGGCTCGAGGTGATGCTGTTCCTCGCAGGGATCTTCTGCCTGGCCGCGGAAGTCTTCGTGCTCCCCGGCTTCGGCGTGCTGGGCCTGGGCGGGGGGCTGCTCGTGATCGCGTCGCTCGTGCTCGCGAGCCAGTCGTTCGTCCTGCCGACCAACGACTACCAGATCCGGCAGCTGCAATGGTCGCTGCTCGGCATCCTCGCCGCCGCGGTGGGCGTGGTCCTCGTCGCGACCCTCGTCCGCCGGTGGCTGCCCCGGGCCCCCGGCCTCCGTCACGTGCTGCTCGAACCGCCCGCCGCCGATGAGGCCGACGATGAATCGTTCCCCGAACTCATGGGCCGTACGGGAGTGGCGACCACGCGGCTGGTTCCGGCCGGCAAGGCACGGATCGATGGCCGACTTGTCGACGTGACCACCGACGGCCAGCTCGTCGAGCCCGGCGCGGCGGTGCGGGTGGTCGAGGTGCGCGGCCGGAGGATCGTGGTGCGGCCCGCCGGCGACGGAACAGGTGCGCGATGACGGCGCTGGTGTGGGTGATCCTCCTGCTCGTCGTCGGCCTGGCCGTGATGGTGCTCGAGGTGTTTCTGCCCTCGGGGGGAATCCTCGGGTTCCTCAGCCTCACAGCCATCGTCGCGGCGATCGCCACCGCATTTCTGGAACTGGGCGCGACGGCAGGGCTCGTCGTGCTCGCAGTGGCGACGGTCGTCGTGCCGACGGTGCTGGCCCTCGCATTCCGCTGGTTTCCAGAGACACCTCTCGGCCGACGCGTGCTGCCGCCGCCGCCCGACCCTGCCGACGTCGCTCCGTCGGCAGCGCGGCGACGCGAACTCGAGAAACTCGTCGGCCGCTCCGGTCGCGCCGTGAGTGAGATGCTTCCCTGGGGCGTCGTCGCCATCGACGGAATCCACGTCGAGGCTCTCAGCGACGGCGGCCCGATCGCCTGCGGCGCGGCGGTGGAGGCCGTGGGCGTGCAGGGGCGGGATCTCGTCGTGACCCCCAGCCGCATACGCGAGGCGGCAGGACCGGTGCAATCGGAACCCGTGACATCCGTTCCCGGGGCGCCGTCCGGGGCGGACCGGCTTTCGCCCACGCTCGAAACCTTCGAGTTCGAGCGGCTCGACCCCCCGCCAACTTGACTCGCCCCCGCCCCGGAACAAGTCTTGAGGGTTCTCTCATCAAGATTCCGGCGAACGGAGCACGCGCATGCCTACGTTGATCGTCCTCGGCCTCGGCATCCTCGCCATGGTCGTCGTGTTCGGGCTCCTGGCCCGCTACCTGCGGCTCTGGCTGCAGTCGTACGCCTCGAGCGCCGGGATCGGCCTCTTCGACCTCGTGGCGATGAGTTTCAAGAAGGTGAATCCCACCGTGATCGTGCGCAGCAAGATCATGGCCGTGCAGGCCGGGCTCGGCGACGCGTCTGGCATCACGCGGCAGGCGCTCGAGGCGCACTATCTGGCCGGCGGCCGCGTGCCGCTCGTCGTGCAGGCGCTGATCGCGGCCAACAAGGCGAAGATCAAGGAGCTCGACTGGAAGCTGGCCACCGCGATCGATCTCGCCGGTCGCAACGTGCGCGAGGCGGTGCAGACGAGCGTGTATCCGAAGGTCATCGACTGCCCCGGCAAGAACAGCGGCCGCGAGTCGCTCGATGCCGTCGCCAAGAACGGCATTCAACTCAAGGTGCGGGCTCGCGTGACGGTGCGCACGAATCTCAACCAACTCATCGGCGGCGCCACCGAGGAGACGATCGTGGCCCGTGTCGGCGAGGGCATCGTGTCGGCCATCGGTTCGGCGGAGCGGCATACCGACGTGCTCGAGAACCCCGACGTGATCTCGAAGACCGTGCTCGCCCGGCGCCTCGACGCCAACACGGCGTTCGAGATCGTGTCGATCGACATCGCCGACATCGACGTGGGGGCCAACATCGGCGCCCGGCTGCAGGCCGACCAGGCCGAGGCCGACACGCGCGTGGCCAGAGCCAACGCCGAGGGACGGCGGGCGATGGCGGTGGCCAAGGAGCAGGAGATGATCGCGGGCATCGAGGAGAGCCGGGCGGCGCTCGTGGAATCGGAGGCGGAGGTGCCGAAGGCGATCGCCGACTCGCTGGCCACCGGCAGTCTCGGGATCGTCGACTATTACAAACTGCGGAACCTCCAGGCCGACACCGACATGCGGCGCACCATCGCGGGAGGCGCGACACCGGCCCCCGTCGCCCCATGATCGCTCCGCTCGGCCCGCTGCCGTCGACGGTCCTGTTCGCAGCCGGCATCGACTGGCTGGAGGCGATCCTGCCGATCCTGTTCATCGGCTTCTGGATCGTGTCGCAGGTGTTCGCAGTGCTCCGGCGGGTGGCGGGTGGCCCGGCGAAGCCGCCCGTGGTGCGGGTTCCCGATCTCGTGCGCGACGAGGGACGCGTGCCCCGGCCCCCCGTGCAGCCCGAGGGCGATCCGCGGGCCGAACTCGAAAAGCAGATTGCAGACTTCCTGCGACAGGTGACGGGCGAGGCACCGGCCGCCGCGCCGCCCCGCGCTCCGGCCACACCACCGCCTGCACCGAAGCGGCCCGCGCCACTGCCCGTGCCCGTGGCGAAGCGTCCTCAGCCCGGGGCGCCGCCGAGCCCGGCAACTGCGCGCCGGGAGTCGGTCGGCGAACGGCACGTCGGCACGCTCGATATCCAGCCCTCCACGGTGGCGCGGCACGTGCAGGACGCATTCGAGCACCAACTGGGACATCTCCACTCGGGGCTCGAGCGGCCGGCCGATGAGGGTGCGCCCAAGGCGGCCGCACAACGCGTCGACGGCCGTCAGATCACCGCCCGCGACCTCGTCGCCGCGGCCCGCGATCCGGCGACGATCCGGCAGGCGATCCTGCTCCGCGAGATCCTCGAGCGCCCCGTCGACCATTGGTGAGCCGGCGGCGCGCCAGCAGTGCTTGCAGGGCAAGGCCGCTGCTGTCAGCCGGGCGCAGGTTGCCGGGGCTTCGCGGCTCCGCGCGGGAGAGGCCGAAGGTGGGCACGTTGGGGAAGCACGGTAGGATCGCTGCCGCCGGCCAAAACCGCGGAAAATTCGCGCCTTGAGCGGCCTTCGCCGGTGGTCTACAAGTCGGTGAAGGCCCGCTTCCAGCAGGCCGTCCGCAGCGCGTAGACGAGGGTGCCCAAGCCTCGTCTACGCGCCTCTGCGCGGCGTGTATCCACGGACGGATTCGCCCCATGACAAGCATGCATCGACATCGTCGCGTTCGCGCGATCCTGATCGTGTGCGCCATGCTGGGCTTCGGGACGGCATCGGCCGATGACGTGCCTCAGCCCGCTGCCGCCGATGCGGATCGGCTGCTGCCGACGACCGTGCGCGTGGCCACCGACCACACCTACCTGCGCGCCGGCCCCGGCGACGATTTCTACCCGACGGAGCGGCTCGCGCAGGGCGCCGAGGTCGAGGTCTGGGCGCTCGACGCCTCGGGATACGCGGCCGTGCGGCCGGTCGCGGGCAGCTACAGTTGGATTCGTGCTGCCGACGTCGATGACGAAGCCACGCTCGACGGCGGCGCCGCGTCGAATGCATCGAGCACGGAGGGACGCGTCGGCGTGATCGTCGTCGACGGCGCCGTGGCCCGCATCGGATCGCAACTCAACGACCTGCGCCACGTCGCGCAGGTGCAGCTCGAGGCGGGTGAACGGGTGCGGGTGCTCGAAGAAGTGCGCATCCCTTCTGGCAGGCATGCCGGCCTGTGGGTGCGCATCGAGCCGCCAGCGGGCGAATTTCGCTGGGCAAGCCTCGCCGACCTCGCCCTGCCCCCGGCGCTCGCCGCCTTCGTGCCGCGACCGATGCCGGCCGAGACGAACACCGGCACCGCGCTCGCCGCCCTCAAGGATGCCGGCGCCGCGGTCGCCGCCGCGGTCGAGGAAGTGCGCGATGCCGCGGTCGCCACGCCGACCCCGCCGCCGGCACTCGAGCCGGTGCCGCTCTCGCAGCGCCTGTTCGGCGGCTGGCTGCCGATGGGCAGCAGCGTCCTCGAAGCCACGCCGACACCCGCATCGGTCGCGGTCACGAGCGGCGCCGCCGCCACCGACGAACTGGCCGACATCGACCTCGCGCTCTCGCTCGCCGTCACCGGCCCGCCCGACCAGATGAACCTCGCCCAGATCCGCGAACGGCTGCGGGTGGCGGCGGCCAAGACCACGTCGCAGGCCGATCGCCTGCGGGCCGAGGCGATCGACGCCCGGCTCACGCGGTTCGAGGGGATTCATGGCAAATACCAGGCACTCGCCTCGGCGGCTCCGGCCGACACCTCGCCGCTGCGCTTGGGCAGCATGTGGTCGAGCCTCTCGGCGCTCGGCAC
>Ga0075471_10001905_pt1 | contig 13816 bp, 7 predicted proteins | sample DEB19_08_DNA_2_FD_74787 | JGI IMG/M metagenome (GOLD analysis project Ga0075471, IMG submission 74787) | Aqueous microbial communities from the Delaware River and Bay under freshwater to marine salinity gradient to study organic matter... | ecosystem: Environmental > Aquatic > Marine > Coastal ... | reverse complement strand
ACGATGTTCTCGCCCTTCACGCCCTCGATGTTGCCCGCCGCGCGGCCGGCGGTGCCGATGCAGGCGATGTTGAGCTTGTTGTTCGGCGAGCCTTGGCTGCGGAGGAAATACGGGGCGGCCAGCGCGCTGGCGGTGGTGGCGAGAAAACGACGGCGATTTAACGAGTGGTTCATGCGTGGGGAATTGGAGTGTGCAGGATGGGCGGATTATTCAGGACAACCGCAGGGAAAGAGCAATATATGCGCGGCCTCATCGGGTGGGGGCTCTCCATGAACCATGGCAGGACTTCACACAGCCCCGCCTCGCCTGAGAGTGCGGAGCCATCCGCCTGCCATGCGAAGAGCGGACCGCGCCCGCATCGTGATAATCCCTCCAACAGGGAAGGACAGACATTGCAGCTTGCCAGATCGGGCAAGTTTGGCTTAGAAAAGCGTCGATGCCGTTGCCGTTCTTCAGCAGCTTCAACAAGCAGCGTGACCAGGTGATGGTCATTGACTTGGGGGCCAAGGTCACCAAGGCGGTGCATATCAAGCGGAGCGCCAGTGGGTTGGCACTCAAGGGGTTCGCACTGGTGGACAGCCCGGTGTTTGAGAAGGGCTTCAAAGTGGAGCCGCTAGCCGCGCACCTTAAAGCCGTGGCAGAGTCACTGAATGCCAACCTCCGACCGGTTTCTTTGGCTTTGGGAGTAGATAACAGCCTGCTGCGCCATGCGGATATGCCGCTGGTCACCGCCCACGACATGCGGCAGATGCTCAAATTCAGCAGCAAGAATTACTTGCAGCAGGATCTCTCCGACTGCGCCTTCGACGTCCATATCCTTCCCCCCAAGGCAGACACCAAAGGGGGAGAGGCCACCAAAGCGACCCAGAAAACACGTGTGCTGGTAGGTGCTGCGAAGCGACAGGTGGTAGATGATATCCAAGAAGCAGCCCGCGAGGCCGGGTTAGTGGCAGACATGATTATGCCCAGTTTTATCGGACCACCCAACGCCTTTGAAATGGCCTTTCCCGACGCATTTGCGAAGGAAGTCATCGCCTTGGTGGATGTTGGCCACAAGAACACCACCATCTGCATCCTCTACAACGGTGAACTCACCCTCAGCCGGGTGGTCGCCTACGGTTCGGGCAGGATCACCCAGGGGATTTCCGAGGCGCTGGGCATGAGCTTGGAGGAGGCGGAGGGGGCAAAAGTCACCATGCCCCCCGAGGTCGAGTCGGTGGCTCAGTCGCTGCTGACCCCGCTGGGCCGGGAACTGCGGGCCTCCATTGATTTCCATGATCATCAGCGGGATCGCGCGGTGAGCCATGTTTACTTCAGCGGTGGAGCCGCGCGGAACGTTCAGATCGTGCAGGCACTGCAAGTGGAGTTGATGGTCCCCTGCCAGACGTGGAACCCGGTGAATTTCATGACCTTGGAGCTGCCCCCGCAGTTGCTGGGGGAGATTGAATCCGTGGCCCCCCAGTTGACCGTGGCCGTTGGCACGGGTCTGTCAGCCTTTTAGCGCACATGCCCATACGCATCAATCTTCTGGCCGAAGACCAGTTTCTCGCCGAAATGCGGCGCCGGGACCCGGTCAAGCGCGCCGCCTACCTCGGCGGCGTGCTCGTGGTGCTGATGTTCGTCTGGTGGGGCTGGCTGCTTTACGGCAAGAGCAGCATCAACGCCGCCTTGGAAGCGCAAAACGCCAGTTTCGGCAAGGTCGAGAAACGGGCCAAGGAAGTGGCGGACTACCAAAAGCGCACGGCGGAAATCGAGCGCAACATCCACAGCCTGAACCGCATGGCCACCAACCGCGTGCTCTGGTCCTCCTGCATGGACGCCTTGCAGGAATGCACGCTGCCCCAGGTGCAGGTCACCCGCGTCCGCGTGGATCAGAGCTACCAGATTCAGCCGGCGGTGGTTTCCCGGGAGCGCGGTAAGAGCAAGCCGGCCAGTTCCACGGAGTCGATCATGCTGGTAATCACTGCCCGGGACTACGGCCGGCAGGAGGACCGTGTATATCAGGCATTCAAGGAAAAGATTGAAACCCATCCATGGTTCAAGCAACACCTCGCCAAAGAGAATGCCACCCGGTTCAGAGGTTTCTCCAACCCCACGCCGGACAAGGACGACCCGACCAAGGTGTTTGTGACCTTCACCATGGAGTGCCTTTTCCCAGAGCAGTTCCGCAACTGACATGACATGACATGATCAGCGACATCAAACAGCTCTCCAGCCAGAAGAAACAGCACTTTGCCTTGGTGCTGGTTGGCACAGTGCTGGCGTTGTCAGTGACCTTCTTTGTCATCATCAGCCCCACAAACGCCGGCATAGCGAAGTTGAAGGGCGACTTGGAGGCCGCAGAGAAGAAGTATAGCGACGCCGCCAAGCTCGTGCGCAGCGCCGAGGCGGAGGAGGGAAAGCTGGCCGCACGCGAAATCCAATTAGGCGCGATCGAATCCACCATGGTCAGCGGCGACATCAATCTCTGGATCCGGCTGACCTACGAAAAATTCCGCACCCAGGCCCCGTATAAAGTGGAGATTCCCAACTTTCCTCCACCATTCTTGGGGAACATGGAGATGATTCCCGATTTCCCTTACAAAGCCGCCACCTACCGGGTTTCCGGGACCGCGTTCTATCATGACTTGGGCAAGTTTCTCAGCGACTTTGAAAACTCCTTTCCGTTCATGAGGGTCTTGAACTTGGAAATCACCCCTGAGGACGAGATGGGCACCCTGAACACCGGCGTTGATCGTGAACGGCTCCGGTTTTCGTTTGAACTCAACACCTTGATACGTCCCACCGCCAAGCGTAATTAAACGACCATGAAACGTCTGGCCCGATTCCCCCACCTCCCAACCGCCGTCGCCTTGGCGGCCGGGGTGGCCTTGGTGTGGAGCACCGGTCCCGTGGTCAACGCCGCTCCCAAGGCTGAGGATCCCAAGGCAGCCCCCCCGGCGGGCAAGAAGGCTGGCGACCCCAAGGCTGGCGAAACGGACGCCAAGCCGGCCACCAACACCCCGCCCATCACCATTTCATTCCCCAAGACCGTCTTCAGACTCACTCTTGACGCGGGCAACGATCCCTTCTTTCCCACAAGCAAACGGCGCATTCCCAAGCCGGTTGAGGTCATTCCTCCACCTCCCCCCGTCGTGCCGGTCGTCATTAACCCGCCGCCGGTGGTGAAAGTGGCGGTGGTTACGAACCCACCCCAGCCGCAGCCGCCGAAGGTGACGCCCCAGCCCCCGACAAGCGTGCCCCCGACCAATCAGCCGCCGGTGGTTGAGATCAAGCCCGACCTGCTCGGCGCGGCGAACCTAAGCTTGCGCGGCATCTCCGGCACCCAGAACCGCCGCGTGGCCGTGATTCACACCGGTGCGAAGAGCTACGACTTCATCAAAGGCGAATTGATGCTCCTGCGTCTCCCCAATGAGCAGCAGCTCAAGGTGCGTTGCGTGGAGATCCGCGACCGCTCGGCGGTCTTCCAAGTGGATGGCGAAAAAGAAACCAAAGAACTCTTTTTGCGAGAAGGACTCTGAGAGACCCGCCGGCGGATGACCGCCAATCAAACGATCATGCGAATGAAAACGACGCCCTTCCTCCTGCTGACTGCGGGATTGCTCCTTTCCGCCCCAGTGCTCCCGGCCCAGAATCCGCCCGCCGCGCCCGCCAAGCCAGCCACGCCTGCGGCCGCCGCCCCCCGGCCCGTGCAACCGGTGCTGAGCCCCGAGGCCAAGGCCAAGGCGGAAAAAGATGCCAAGGAGGCCGTGCGGACCGCGCTCGACAACGAAATCATCTTGGAACTCAAGTATGATGACATGGAACTCGTGGACTTGATCAAGAGTCTGGCCCTCCAGGCTGAAATCAACGTCCTGTTCGATCCCAAGCTGACCGAAATCAAGCGCGCCCCGGATGGCACCCCCCTGCCTGCGGCCAAGGTGCCCGCTTTTCGGATGACCAACGTCACCGCACGACAGGCCTTGGAAGCCATTCTCGCCAACAATGGCCTGATGATGACCCACGACGTGAAAACCAACACCTATCGCGTCAGCCCCAAGGACACCACGTCGTTGGAGCCGCTCCTGACCCGCATCATCGACCTCAAATACACCAGTCCCACCAACCTCGCCGCCGTGCTTGCCCCCGGCACGGGCATCCTCTCCGCCCGCGGCCGCGTCATTGCTGACTCCCGCACCCAGCGGCTCATCATCTCTGCCACGGAGCGGGAATGGGACTTCCTGACCGAGGTGCTGGAGAAACTCGACACCCCCACGATGCAGGTCTTGATTGAAGCCCGCATCCTTGAAACCTCCCGCAGCCCGCAGTCCCTCAAGGGCGTGGACTGGAGCGGCACGTTGCAAAACCAGTCGGTGGGCTTTGGCAATGGCCAGCTCTCTGGAACTGTCACCGGCACCCGTCCGGGGGCCGCCACGACCACCACGACCACTCTGCCCGGCGGCCGCACCATCACCACGGCCGGCACCACCCCCTCCACGGTCACCGAAAATTTGACCACCACCATCGGCGGCCTCGTCCCGGGCTTCACTGTGAACACCCGCGACGGCGTCAGTCCGGCGGTCGGCTTCCTCAATGCCGATGGTCTTCGCGCCACGCTTTCCTTCCTGAACACCGACACGGAAACCGAGGTGATCTCCACCCCGCGCTCGGTGATGATGGACGGCCAGACCTCGAAACTCTCCGTTACCCGCGCGTTCCCGATTTTCCAAGTTACTCCCGGTTCCGCCAACACCCCGGCCGCCGCGAGCGTCTCCTACACCAACTTGGGCACCATCCTCGAAGTTACTCCGCGCATCGCGGCCAACAGCAACATCTCGCTCAAGGTTGTCCCCGAGGTCTCCAACATTGATTCCAAGGACCGCCAGACCATCAACGGCCAGGTCAACGAAGCCAACGTCTATGCGGTCCGGCGCATGGAAACCATGGTGATGATTCCCAGCGGCCACACACTGGTGATGGGCGGCCTGATCACGGACAACATCAGCAAGGGCTACACCAAGGTGCCGTTGCTCGGCGACCTGCCCGGCATCGGCTGGGGCTTCCGCAAGGAATCCAAAATCCGCAACAAGGCCAACCTGCTGATCTTTGTGACCCCCACCCTGGTTGAAGGCGGACACTTTCAGACCCCCACCACTGATTTTCTCCAGGGCCAGGCCTCGCCCACCGCCGCAGATTTCCTGAAGACCCGGCCTCCGGCCGATCAAGAATCCCGCGAAGGCCTGATGGACTCCGCCAAGCCCAAGGACTGGGGCAAGAAACCGGCCGCTCCCGCCACCCCTTGATTCCTTCACCTCACCCACCCGCCCTCATGAGCGCGATGCCAAAAGCCCCGGGAACCCGCCGCCAGTGCGTGCGGCCAGCGTGGCCGCTGGTCCTCCTCTTGGCGGGCCTGCTGACTGGCTCTGCCCAAGCTCAGACCACGGTCAGCACCCTCAGCGGCGGCCCGAGCAGCAGCAACCCCAACTCAGCCTCCGGATCAGCGGATGGCAACACCCAGAGCACAGCCCAATTCAACACGCCGGGCGGCATGGCCTTCGAAGCCACTGGCAGCGTGCTGTGGTTGGCTGACACCGCCAACAACACCGTGCGTCGCCTCGACTTGGCGGCCGGCACCACCTCCACCCTGGCCACCAACTCCTCCGGCGGGAACATCCTCTTCAACTCCCCGGTGGATGTGGCCATTGATGCCAACACCAACCTCTACATTCTGACCCGGACGGATGGCCGCATTCATCGGGTGGACTTGCGCAACCTGAGTTTCGGTGCGGCCGTGACCCCGATTGTTCCGGCCGGCACCTTCACCGCTCCCAACGCGCTGGCCTTCGACGGCGTGGGCAACCTGTATGTCGTCGAGGAGTCGGGGGCCTTGCGGCGCGTGGCACTCTCGAACCTCACGGTGAGCGCCAGCCTGCTGCCGGCCGGCACGTTCGTCACCCCGCGCGGCGTGGAAGTGCTCGACAATGGCCGGATCGCGGTCAGCGATGCCACCCGGCACACGATTCACTTGGTTGACCCCAACACCTTGGCCGTCACCTTCCTGGCTGGTGTCACCAACACGCCCGGCACCGCCACCGGCAGCGGAGCGACTGCTCAATTCAACACCCCTCAGCACTTGGGTAAGGCGGGCAATAACATCCTGCTCGTAGCCGATCAGGGCAATCATCAGGTGCGGCTGGTGGACACCACGGGGGCCACGAGCGTCCTCTACGGCATCCAGTCCAATTTCTGGGTCAACGTCGCGGCCCCCGGCATTTATCCCGGCTGGACTGACGGCACGGCACAATTCGCCGAATCCCGCCTGCCCACCGGTGTGGTGGTGGACGGCAGCGGCACCGCTTACGTAAGCGAGCAGTTCTATCACCTCATCCGCCGGGTGACCGGAGCGGGGCTCACCGGCCCCAGCGGGGTGGGCAGCGGCACCAACAGCACCGGCAGTAGCCTGAACCCGCCCTCGCTGAGCTTCACGCCCAACAGCGGTTACTTCCCGCAGGGCACGGCCATCACAGTCTCCAGTTCCAGCACGAACGTCTTTTACACCACCGACGGCAGCACCCCGACCACGAACAGCACGCGGGTCGCCATTGCCGGTGGCACCGGCACCATCCCTTGGAACAACACGACCAATGACCTCAGTTCGCTCCGGGTGGCGGCGTTTCTTGTCAGTGGCACCAATTCCGCCAGCACCAATGTCAGCGGCATCCCTGCCACCATCACCACCCTCGGTGTGCCGGCGGGCCTGAACGGCAACATCTTGGCCGGCTCGGGAGCCACGGTGGTGGTGCCCGTGGTCATCAATCTGCGCAGCAACGACCTCCTCCGCTCCCTCCAGTTCCGCGTGGAGGTGACCCCGGCCACCGGCGTGCCCAACATCAGCGACCAGTTCCGTGCCCTGACCGTGAACCCCACAAACGACTTCATCCCCGTGGCCACCTCGGCCGCCTCGGGTGGAGTGGCCACCTTCAGCACCCTGCCCTACGTGCTGGGCACCGGCCCCACCGGCGTGCCGCGCGGGCTGGTGGTTTCGTTCCTTGGCACCAACTCGGGCTTGAACATCAGCCGCTTCGCCTTGGTGACGATGCTGGCGGTTCCCATCCCCGCCGCCGCCACGAACGGCAGCACTTACACGCTCAACATCGTGCTGCCCTCCGGCACATCCGACGGGGCCATCACCAGCGTATCCATCGCCCCCGGCGACGCACGCACCATCACGGTCACCAACTTCGCCTACCGTGTCGGCGACACCTCGCCGCGCGGCTGGTATAACGCCGGTGATTTCGGCGACGGAAACCTCGACAACGCGGATGTGAACAACGCCTTCGCCGCTGCGGCTGGCTTGCGACTGCCCTTTGCCTTCAGCGATGCCTTCGACGCGATGGATGCCTTCCCGGAGGACGCCCCCGGCACGGTGGGTGGCGACGGCCAAATCCGCTTTCTGGACTGGCAGATCATTCTGCTGCGCTCGCTGCGGCTCAACACGAACCCGGCACTGAACGTGAGCCCGACGAACTGGCTGCGCTTCTGGTCGGGTGGGGCGCGCACGAACGGGACCACGAGCCTCGTGCCCGCCGCCTTGAAGCCCGCTTCAATTCCGCCCCCGGGTTTGGTCTGGTTCCGCCAGGCGGCGCTGGGTGCAATGCCGTTGGAGAACGTGCCGGCGGGGGCCACCGTGAATGTGCCGGTCTTTGCGCGCGTTGCCCGGGTTGCCAGTCTTGCCGGTCTGCATTTCCGAGCCGTGGTCACCCCGGCGGACGGAGCCCCGGCACTGAACCAGACACCCCAGTTCATCGCGCTCAACCAGCTTCTCACCCCCGGCAGCGTGTTGAGCTTGGGCAGCGAGGTCGCCGCCGGTTGGAACGTCGGCCAACTGGCGCTGCCGGCGCTGAGCAGCAACGTGCTGGGGTTTGTCCGGTTCACAGTGCCGGCCAGCGCGCCCACCGGATCCCGCTATCAGGTCAGCTTTGCCACGGCCGATGGCTCGCCTGATTTCACCACGCAATACGACTTCGAGACACGCGGCGCCTCCGTCTGGGTGCAACGCGCTGCGGCCACCCCACCCTCACTCATCTCGGATGAATGGAAGACCTCCTTCTTCGGCGACGCCACCAGCCCATTGGCAGACGATCTCGCCGACCCGGACGCGGATGGCGTGCCCAACGTGCTGGAGTATTTCGCCGGCACCAACCCCACGCAGTCCGGTTCGCGCGTGCAACTGGCCCCCGGCCGGCGAAACGGCGGACAGGACCTGGCCTTCCAGCTCCTGAGCGCCCCGGGCAAACTTTACGTGCTGGAGGGCAACTCCAACCTGCTGAACCCCAACTGGCTGCCCATCGCCACCAATCTGGGCGATGGTCAGGTGCAGGAGTTCATCCAATCCAACCCGGGTGGCCTGCGCTTCTACCGTTTGCGCGTGCTGCCTTGAACCTGCGAATCGCATGAGAATTGCTCCTGCCCAACGCGCCATGAAGCTCGTGCATCGATTCCGCAACGCCCTCGCGGCGGTGGTGGTGGGCTGCGCCGTGCCGGTCGCCGCGCAAACCGTGGACGTCGTGCTGACGAACAGCCTCGTGGAGCCGCACAGCCTGGTGATTGATTCACAAGGCTCGCTTTACATCACGGATCAGGGCGGTTTGTCCCTCGGCCAGCCGGCGGCCAACCGGGTCATGAAATTTGTCCCCACGACCGGGGTGGCCAGCATTCTGGCCGGCAGCTTCACCGGACTAAACGGCACCAACGACAACTCCACGCCCAACGCAGGCTATTCCGCCCAGTTCTTCAACCCCGCTGGCATTGTGCAGGCCCGGGGCGGGCTCGTGGTCGCCGACTCGGGCAACCACACCATCCGCTACGTCGGGTTTGACGGCGTGGTGTCCAACCTCGCCGGCTCGCCCACCGTGGCCGGCTTCACCGATGGCACCGGTTCCGCCGCCCGCTTCAACTCACCCATCGGTCTGGCCGTAGATGCTGCCGGGGTCATCTACATCGCGGATTCCAAGAACCACGCTATCCGCAAGCTCAGCCCGGCCAACGCCGTCACTACCTACGCCACCAACTTCAACCAGCCCAACGGTCTGGCGCTTGGTGACAACGGCGATGTGTGGGTGGCCGACACCCTGAACCACCAGATCAAGGTGGTGCTCACCAACAGCCCGACCACCGGCAGCCTTTCCACCAACGTCGTGGTCCGGGCCGGCACGGGCATCTCCGGCAGTTCAGATACTTTCCCGCTGGCGGCCACCGCCCAGCTCTCCTTCCCGCGCGGCGTAGTCTGGATGGGGGCCGCCGGCCTGCTGATCACGGACTCGGGCAACCACACCGTCCGCCGACTCTACACCAACAGCACCATCGGCACCTACACCATCGAAACCTCGGTGGGCCTGGCCGGTCAGGCTGGCTTGGTGAATGGAGCGACGAACACCGCCCGGCTCAACTCGCCGGTCGGAATCATCTCCGACATTCTCAACGGCGCGTTCCTCTTTGCCGACACGGGCAACAAGTCCATCCGCCGCATCCAGCAGACCGCCGCCCAGCCGCCCGTGGCCACCCCGGTCATCGGCACCGTGGTGCTGACCACCGACCCGGACACCGGCCAGACTGGCACCAAGCTAACCCAGGTCACCTCGGCGGTTTTCAACAACGATGTCGTCATCGCCGTGCTGGCGGAAAACGGCGTCAACACCTTCTTCAGCGCAGGTTCAACCCCCACGAACGCCTTCCTTGATACCATCCCCGCGCCTGGAGCCGGCACCGGCACCGCGCCGGCCTATCAGGATGGGGCGGCCAGCCTGCCCACGACGCTCATCAGCCCCGTTCTGCCCGACCTGACCATCAAGGCCCAGAGCTCCCAGAACGGGCGGGTTTCCAGCAGCGTGGTGTCGGCGCGCTTCCAGTTCAAAACCGGCAACCCGGTCATCTCCGGCAACAATGCCGCCGCCTTCACGGTGAGCACCGTCAGCAGCGGGGCTCAGCTCTATTACACAACCGACGAAACCGAGCCGACCAACGGCGCGCCGAGCATCGGCCCGATCAGCTCGGGCACCCAACTCTCCTTCAACGTCAGCAACAGCAACTTGGTGTTCAAGGTGAAAGCCTTCAAGACGAACTACGAGCCCAGCGCCACCGTCTCGAACATCTTCTCCATCTCCAACTTCCTGGCGAACCGCATCTCTTTCGGATTCGACGGGGGCGAGGCTTCCAGCGCTTTCGTCGCGGCTTCCGGCCAGACTTTTTATGCCCCGGTGACCATGAGCCTGCTGGCCGGGCAGCAGATGAATTCCCTCCAGTTTGCCCTGTCCGCCACGAACGGCACCGGGCCCGCCCTGGCGGCCGGTTCGGTCGGTTTTCAAACGAAGCTGCTCAAGCCTGACCCCAGCGGTTCCGGGGCCTTTTTTCCCATTCCACCCCAGTTCTTCGTAAGCACAATGACCAATGTGGTGGGCACGGTCACCAACATCTCCCAAGTTTTCACCAACCTCCTGGTGACCAACACCGCCCTGAACTACCTCTCGGTGGGCTGGCTGGAACGTGAGGGCAACACCAATCTCTACGACACCGGCTCACAAGATCTGCTCAAATTCTCCAGCGCGCACGACACCCGTTTTGACAGTGCAAACGGCAAGGTCGTGGTCGGCGCCTTTGGCGTCCGCATCCCGACGGGAGCCACCAATCCTCATACCTACACCATCCGCATCCACCGCCCCTCCGGCACGGTGGACGGCATCAATCAGGACGTGTTCATCGATGCTCCCACCAATGGCAGCCTGACCACCGCCAACCCCATCAACTCAGTTCGCACCATCACCATCGGATCGCCCATCTACCTGGCGGGCGATGCGGTGCCCTTCCGCTGGGTCAACGCGGGTGACTTCGGCGACACCAACCTGCTGGCCAATGACATCGCGCAGATTTTCCAGGCGGCGGTTTACCAGGTGAACCGGCCTCCGACCGGCAGCGATTTCGAGGACGCCATGGACACCTGCTGCGGCTCAGTGGTGGCCGTGCCGGGCACCAGCCTGTTTGTGCAAGGTCCCAACTTGGGTGGCACGTTCTCCTCCGGCGACGACACGACCATTAACACCATCGGCTTTGGCGACGGCACGCTGGACGTGGCGGACATCTTCGTGACCTTCCGCCGCTCGCTGGACGCCTCCTTGACCAACTTCTACCGGTTCCGTTCCAACGGCTTCCACTATGCCTTTGCCGGGGCAAACAACTTCCGCGGCAACGTGGGCCAGTCCGTGACCACGAGCCGCCAGCCAGGCTCCCGCGCTCCCCTGCTGGGCCAGTCCGTAATGGCCCCCGCCGAAAACTCTGCCGTGACCTTCATCGCCGGCGAGGTCGTGGGAGCTGCCGGGCAGACCTTGAACATCCCCATCACAGCACGGGTGACAGGTTCACTGCCGCTGCGGGTGCTGATGCTGAACCTTACGGTGCTCCCGCTGGAAGGCTCCCCCGCCCTCACCGCGCCCGTGCAATTCCTGCCCGCCGGCACCCTCGGCACCCCGGCCCTCAGCCTCTCACGCGGGCCGGGCAACTACTCCGCCGCGTGGTTGAACAACACGGTTGCCGGCCTCAGCGGTGATGCCGTCGTGGGCACATTGGTGGTGACCTTGCCGGCCAGCGCCGGTGAGAACGCGGCCTACGCGGTGCGATTCGATCACGCCTCCGCCTCGCCCACCGGGGTGGGAACGGTGCCAGCCAGCCGTGAAGCTGGATTGCTCACCACCCGCGTCCGCAACCTCTCCTCCTGGCGTGATGCCATCCCGGACGCCTGGCGGTTACGTCACTTCGGAGCGCTCAACAATCTCCTCTCCGCCGCGACGGCGGATGCGGATGGCGACGGCATTCCCAACTGGGCTGAGTTCCGCGCGGGCACCGATCCCAACGACGCAAGCTCCGGTCTTCACCTGCGCCCCCCGAGCCTCATCAGCGGTGGTCCTCGGTTGCGCTGGCCCACCTCTCCGGGCAAGAGCTACGTGCTGGAGGTGGCTGATTCCATCGCCCGCACCAACTGGACCGCCATTGCCACCAACGTCCCCGGCAGCGGGCGGGACATTGAGTTTCAAGCCCCGCAGCTTTCGGGTCCGCAATTTTACCGCGTCCGGCTCATCGAGCCCTGAAAGTTGCAGGCTTCCGCGCGGGCTGGCCGCTGCCACACGATGATCGCACCGCCATGAACTTCTGCCACCGCACCTGCCTCGCATGGCTGAGCGTTCTTGCCACCAGCCTCGCACAGTTGGCTCACGGGCAATCCACCATCACCACCTTGGCCGGCTTGGCCGGGAGCTCCGGCAGCGCGGACGGCGGCGGAACCTCCGCCCGTTTCAGTTCGCCCACCGGGGTGGCGATCGATGGGGCGGGGAATGTCTATGTCGCCGAGAGCGTGAACAACACTGTGCGCAAGATCACCGCGCTGGGCGATGTGACCACGCTCGCCGGAACCGCCGGGGCGGCTGGCAGCACTGACGGGGTTGGCAGTGCGGCACGATTCAGAACCCCCAGCGCCGTGGCCGTGGACACGGCTGGCAACCTCTACGTCGCCGACTACGGCAACCACACCATTCGCAAAATCGCCGCCGATGGCACCGTGACGACCCTGGCGGGTTCGGCGGGCTTGTCGGGCAGCACGGACGGCACGGGGGCTGCCGCGCGTTTCGCCAGCCCCGGCGGAGTGGCGGTGGACGGAACCGGCAACGTGTATGTGGCGGACACCGCAAACTGCATCATCCGCATGATCACCCCGGCCGGCGTGGTGAGCACCTTGGCGGGTGCGGCGGGCACTTTTGGCAGCGCGGATGGCACCGGCGCGGCCGCACGGTTCTTCCTGCCGTTCGGCGTGGCGGTGGATTCCAGCGGCAACGTGTATGTGGCCGACACCTCCAACAGCACGCTGCGCAAGATTGCTCCCGGCGGGGCAGTCACCACGCTCGCCGGACGGGTTGGTCAGGCTGGCAGTGCGGACGGACTCGGGCCGGCGGCACTGTTCCGCTCGCCACGGGCGGTGAACGTTGGGCCCACCGGAACGATTTACGTGGCGGATTTCGCCAATGACACCATCCGGACCGTTTCCGCCGGCGGGGCAGTCGCAACGCTGGCGGGCACCGCCGGCATCAAGGGCAGCGGCGACGCTGATGGTCCATCAGCCAGCTTCCGCGGCCCGTCGGGCATCGCGGTGGACATCGCGGGAAACATCTACGTGGCTGACAGCGGCAACCACACCATCCGCCGCGGCCTCAAGCCGGAGGCGCCTTCGGTGACAACTCAGCCCATCAGCCAGACCATCATCCCGGGGGGCACGCCCACCTTTACAGTCGCGGCCTCGGGTGGCGGCACGCTGTATTACCAGTGGCGCAAGGACGGCACCAACCTGGCCGGGCAGACTTCGGCGTCCTTGACGTTGTTCAACGCCACCACCAATCAGGCTGGAGCTTACACGGTCGCCGTCTCGAACACAACGGCCACCGTGCTCAGCTCGCCCGCCGTGCTCACCTTCTATTCCAACTACACCAACACCTTCCTCAAGGGCATTGCGCGCGACGCGCTCACCGGTGCCGCCAGGCCCAATGTGAACGTGTCTGTGGCGGGCACCAACATCATCACCGGGGTGAACGGTGATTTCCTCTTCAACGCCGTGCCGGCGCTGCCCGTGACCCTCATCGCCACTGCGGGTGGCTATGCGCCGCTTTCTGCCAGCCTGAACCTGCTGGTCGGCATCACGAACCAATACGAGTTTGCCCTGTCTCCCAACATCAGCGACCCCAACTCCCTCCGGCTCGTGCTGACCTGGGGCGCCAGCCCCACCGATCTCGACTCACATCTG
>Ga0075471_10001904_pt1 | contig 13817 bp, 12 predicted proteins | sample DEB19_08_DNA_2_FD_74787 | JGI IMG/M metagenome (GOLD analysis project Ga0075471, IMG submission 74787) | Aqueous microbial communities from the Delaware River and Bay under freshwater to marine salinity gradient to study organic matter... | ecosystem: Environmental > Aquatic > Marine > Coastal ... | reverse complement strand
CTGCTCATCGACAGCCCGCCGGTCCTCCCGGTCACCGACGCCCTGGTCATCTCCGGCCTCGTCGACGCCGTGCTCGTGGTCGCGAACTCCGGCACCTCGACCAAGCGCGGGATCCGCCGCACGACCGAGTTGCTGCGCCAGGTCGACGCCCCCCTGATCGGGGCGATCCTCAACGGCGTCCAGTCGAAGCACGAGTACGGCTACGTCTACGGCGACAACCGGTACTACCTCGATGCCGGCTCCACCGACGCCAAGGCCGGCGAGGGACGGTCCGGCCGGAGCCGCTCGTCGTCGACGACGGGCCGCGCCGCCCGCCGCGCCGCCCGCTGAGCGCCGGGACGTCACCGCGGTGCCCGACCGCCGGAACCGCCCCTCCCGGACGACGGCCGCGACCCCCATGGTGGGGGAGATCCGTCGCTCTCCGGCCTGGGTCCTGACGATCTACTTCCTCGGCGGCCTGCTCTTCGCCGGTTTCTTCGTCGACTCGTTCCTCGCCAACGACTCCGAGCGACTCCAGGGTCTGCTCGTGGTCCCGGTGCTCGTGGGTCTGACCGTCCCGATCGCCCTGCGCATCGCCCGCACCGAGGGTGACGCCGCCTACTTCGGCATCGTCATGGCCGGGATGATCGCCAAGCTGGTCTCGGCGTTCATCCGGTACCTGATCGCGTTCGGGCTCTACAACGGCCAGGCCGACATGGTGAGCTACCACAACGGTGGCCTCACCTACGTCGACTCGTTCCGACGGTTGATCTTCCCGTCGGTGCCCAACCTCATCGGCACCAACTGGATCAAGGTCTTCACCGGGTTCGTGTACTCGTTCACCGGCACCTCGATCGTGGCCGGAGGGTTCGCGTACGCCTGGCTCGGGTTCCTCGGGTTCGTCCTGCTCACGCGGGCGTTCAAGGTGGGGATCCCCGACGGGAACGTCCGCCGTTACACGATCCTCGTCCTCTTCCTGCCGTCGCTGCTCTACTGGCCGGCCTCCATCGGCAAGGAAGCCTGGATGATGTTCGCGATCGGCCTGTCGTCGTACGGCATCGCCTGCATCTGCGCGCGGCGCTCCACCGGCGTCGTGTGGTTCGCGGTCGGGGTCGCCGCGATCATCGTCGTCCGCCCCCACCTCGCCCTGGTCGAGTTCGTCGGGATCGTCCTGGCGTTCGCCCTCCGTCGGCCCGCCACCCGCACCATGGCCGGGCCGGCGATTCGCATCGTCGGCCTCTTCGTGGTCGTGCTCCTCGGCGTGTTCCTCGTCGGGCAGACGGCGTCGTTCTTCGGACAGGAACGTCTCTCCGTCGACACCACCCTGACCGACACGGCCAGCCGGACGTCGGAGGGCGGGTCGCAGTTCACCGCCGTCCAGGTGCGCACCCCCCTCGACATGGTCCCCGCCTTCGCCACCGTGTTCTTCCGGCCGTTCCCCTTCGAGGTCGGCAGCACCCAGGAGCTCCTCACCTCGGTCGAGTGCGTCGCGATCCTCGGGTTCCTCGTCGCGTCGTGGAGTCGCCTGCGATCGGTCCCGAAACTCGTGCGCAGCACGCCGTACCTGAGCTACTCGCTCGGGTACGTCTTCGCCTTCACCTTCGCCTTCGCGAGCTTCGCGAACTTCGGCATCCTGGCCCGCCAACGCGTCCAGGCCCTGCCGTTCCTCCTCGTGCTCCTCGCCCTGCCGCGCGTCCAGGACCTCGACGCACCGGCCGCACCGGACGAGCCCACCCTCCAGGTCGTCCCCGACCCCGAGCCCGAGCGACCGCGTTTCGGACCCGCGCACCGCACCCGACGGCCCGCCCGCCCCGGTGTCACCGCCCCGGCCATCGGCGGCCAGGGGAGCCCCACCCCCGACGCCGGTCGGTGACCGGCACGACCGCCGCCGTCGACACCGTCGCCCGTATCGGGTCCGGGGTCGCGGTCGGGGCGGTCGGCGCCGCCGTCACCGCCCTGGTGGCCGTGGTCGTCCGCCGCCGGCTCCCGACCTCCACCGTGCCGATCGCCGGGCTGCTCCTCGTGGCCGCCGCCGTCGCGGCGCTGCACCGGGCCGGACCCGAGACCCTCGTGTCGCGACGCCTGGTGATCGGTCTGGCCGTGCTCGCCGCCGGGCCGACCCTCGTGACGATCGTCGGCGCCACCCGGCGGCGCCGGTCGCCGGCGTGGACGTCCCTCCTGGCCGCGGTGCCCGGCGCCCTCCTCGTGGCCGACGCCGCTGCGCGCGCCGGCAACCACCCCGGCCCGTGGGCCCGTCCGCTGGTGCTCGTCACGGCGCTCGTCGGCGGAGCGGCCGCGGCGGCGTCGGACCGGGCCACCGCCCCGGCCGGCCTCGGTCCGGTCCTCGTCGCCCTGGCCTGCTGCGCGGCCTTCACCACCCTGCCCGACACCGAGCAGATCGGAGCGGTGGCAGGCGTCGCCCTGCCGTTCGCGCTGGTCGGTGCGCCGGTCGCCCTGGCCCGTCTCGGACCGGGTGCCTACGCGGTCTGCGGGCTCCTGGCGTGGTCGGCCGCCGTGGGTGGGACCGGTCGGCCCGGCGCCGCGATCGGGGCCGTGGCGGGACTCGGCGTCCTGTTGGTGCTCCCCGCGGCCCGGTGGGTGCGGCGGGGCCACGCCCACCTCCCGACCCGACCGCTCGACCGGCGGGCGCTGACCCTCACCGCCGTGCAGGCCGTGACCCTGGTCGTCACCGCCCGGGTCGCCGGGCTCCGGCAGAGCCTCGGCGGCGCCGCCGTGGTGGCGGGACCGATGCTCCTGGTCACCCTGGCGGCGGTCGTGGTGGTCCTCGGACCGACCCGCCGCGCAACGCCGGACCCCGCCCCGCCCCGTACCATGGCGCGGAATGAGCCGACGCGGTAGGAACGACGACCCGGCGGACGACGGCGCCTCCACCGCGGGTGGCGCCTCGTCGTTCGACGAGGCCCAGGACCTGCTGCTCGCCGCGCTCGCCGAGATCCGCGGCGGGTCGACCGCTCCGAAGCCGGCGCCCCCCACCGCGTCGGAGCCGCCGACGGATCCGAAGGCCGCCGCGCCGGCGGGCGACGACGGGACGCGGCGGTCCCGCGGGAGCCGCGCCACCCGCTCCCCCGCCCCGAATCCGGTCCCGACCCCGGCTCCCCAGTTCTGGGACGAACCCGCCACGACCGACCCGGCACCGGCGACGTCCCCCGAACGGCGTCGCCGCGTCACGCCCCGGGTGATCCCCACAGCCGAGGGCACCCGCCGACTCCGCCGCGAGCGACCCGCGGTTCCGGAATCACCGGGCTCCGAGGAGCTCGACGGGCTCACCGACGCCCTCTACGAGGACCGGTCCGGTCGCCGCCGCCGGAGCCGGTCGTCCGACCGACCCGAGGCGCTGCCCCCGGGCTCGCGCCGGGCCGTCGCCGGGTCGACCCCGGCGCCGACCACCCCCACGACCGACGACTCTCCGTGGGCCGGACCGGTCGCGCCGGTCCCGGTCGCGACCTCCGGACGCGACGACGTCACCGGAGAGCTCGATCCCGCGGAGCTCGCCGCTGCGCTCGCCACGTCCGACGATTCCCGTTCCGACGTCGACGGGACCGGGTTCGACGACGTCGAGGAGATCGACGACCTCGCCGGACTCGAGGCCGCTCTCACCGGGGACGCGCCGCGCGCCGTCGTCGCCGAACCCACCGCGGTCTCCTCCTTCGACGACGCCGACGACGAGTTCGACGACGGCTTCGACGAGCACGACGACGGGGCCCGGGTCGCTTCGGCCACCGGTCCGAGCGCCCGGGTCGTGGCGGCCGCCGCCGCCGGCGCCGCGGCCGGGACGAGCACCCGGTCCCGTGGGCCACGTTCGACCGGGTCCCGGACCCGCAAGCGCATCGGGTTCGTCGTCGCCGCCCTCGTCGCCCTGCTCGCCGTGGTCGTGGCCGTGGTCGCACTGCGTCCCGGAGGCGGCAACTCGCCCGCCCTGCGGACCACCACGGCGGCCAAGTTCACGTTCGCCCCGATCGTCACGCCCGAAGGTGCCCAGGTCACCCGGGTGTGGCAGCTCCAGGGTTCCCGAGGTGACGAGTTCGTCGGGTCGCTCGCGATGACCAACCCCACGGCGTCGCCGCTCCCGGTGTCGTTCACCGAGACGATCCCCAAGGCCATCGCCCCGACCGCCGCCCAGATCGAGTTCAATCCGCGGCCCGTGATCCTCCAGGCCGATCCGGTGGTTCGCTACACCGTCACCATCGCCCCCAAGACGACCTTCGAGGCCACGTACCGCGTGACCGTCGCCCCCGACGGGGCGACCCGGGCCCGGCTCGAGGCCTGGGCCCGAGACCTCCCGCCGGCGTCGACCACCACGACGAGCACCCTGGCTCCGCCGACCACCTCCACGACGGTGCCGGCCACGGTCGCTCCGACCACGCCGAAGACGCCGGTGACCCAGGTCCCCGCCCCCACCACGCCCACCACCGAGCCGACGCCCGTTCCGCCGACCACGGTGCCGCCGCCCCCGCCCGTCGACCCGGGCCGCATCGTCCTGCGGGTCTCGTCGCTCAACGGCACCGGCACCTTCGACTACTCGGGCTGGGCCGGGATCTCCCTCACCACCCGCGGATCGCCCAACGGCTACGCCGAGTGGTCGTCCGTCGTCGACCCCGGCCTCTTCCCCTTCACCCAGACCACCCCGGCCGGATTCGTCCTGCGCGGCATCGACTGCTCCGACCGGGACTCCGGACCGTTCGAGTGGCGGTCGATCGTGGCTCCGCCGACGGTCACCTTCAACGTGCAGCCCGGTGAGACCGTCGTCTGCACGTTCACCAACGCGCGCCAGCGCTAGGAACCGGACGGTGCCGTGGGCACCTCGAACCCGATCACCACGCCCGCGCCCTCGGGGGGGTCGGAGACCCAGACGCGCCCACCGTGGCGGTCGACGGCCTGCTTGACGATCGCCAGTCCCAGGCCCGACCCCGGCGCGGTGCGGGCGGCGTCGGAGCGGTAGAACCGGTCGAACACGAACGGACGATCGGCGGCGGCGATGCCCGACCCGTGATCGCGGACCTCGACCCGCCCACCGTCGACGCGCACCTCGACCGGACCGGACCCGTACTTGACGGCGTTCTCCACCAGGTTGCCGAGCGCCCGGGCCAGCATCTGCGGGCGGGCGTCGAGCACGGCGGCGGCATGCACCTCCAGGATGATCGGGCGCTCGGTCCGCCGTGCGGCCCGGTCGACCACCTCACGGGCCAGTGCACCGAGATCGGTCTCCTCGAGCGGCTCGTCGTCGGTGCCGCCCTCGGCCGCCAGATCGACGATCTCGGCGACGAGGTGGGTCAACTCCTCGACCTCGAAGCCGATCGCCTCGACCACCCGCCGGCGCTGGTCCTCGGAGAGGTCGGGGCGGCCGAGGAGGGAGGCGTTGGTCCGCAGGCTGGTGAGCGGCGTCCGCAGCTCGTGGCTCGAATCGCGGACCAGGCGGCGCTGGGCCTCCCGGGACGACTCCAGCGCTCCGACCATGGTGGTGAACGACCGACCCAGACTCGCCACCTCGCTCGGGCCACCGACCGGGACGTCGACCGTGAGGTCCTGGGTGGCGGCGATGCGCTCTGCGGTGTCGCGGAGCTGCTCCACCGGTCGGGCCGTCCGCCGTGCGAGCGCGAGCCCGAGGACGACCGCCGCGGTCACGCCGGCCACGCCGAGGCCCACCATCCACCGGCTCATCGAGCGGAGGACGTCACCGACCTCGCCCAGGTTGCGGGCGATCATCAAGGCGCTGCCGTTGTCACCCGCCACCGTCAGGACCCGGTACTCGCGGCGCCCGATCGCCACGGTCCGCAGGTGCGAACCGACCGCGTGCTCGGCGATCTCGACGTCGTCGTGCGTCACCGGGATCCGGACCCCACCCTCGATGCAGGCGATCCAGGAGCCGTCGGCCGCGACCAACTGGGCGGCGGCCGCCGGCTCGAGCTGGCCGGCCGGCGGACAGACGGTCGGGCGGGTGAACCCCTCGTAGACGTCGTCGCGGTCGCGTTCGCGCCCTCCCGGCGGCCCGGGCGCGTTCCCGACGGCGGCGATGGCGCTCGCCCGGAGCGACTGGTCGATCTCGTCGCGGAGCCGGTGGACGGTCACGACGTAGGCACCGAGTCCGACGAGACCGATCACGAGCGCCGTGATCACCCCGAGTCCGATGGCCATCCGGCCCCGGAGACTCACGACTCGAGGCGCAGGACGTACCCCACGCCCCGGACCGTCTGCACGACCCGGGGCTCGCCGGCGGCTTCGGTCTTGGCCCGGAGGTACCCGATGTAGACGTCGAGGGACCGGCTGCTCGTCTCGAAGTCGAAGCCCCAGATCTGCTCGTAGATGACGTCACGGGGCAGGACCACCCCGGCGTTGACCATCAACAGCTCGAGCAGGTCGAACTCGGTCTTGGTGAGGTCGAGGTCACGTCCGGCGCGCCGCGCCGTACGACCGAGGGGGTCGAGGACCAGGTCGCCGGCGGTGACGACGCCGTCGTGACCGCTCACGCTGGTCCGGCGGAGCAACGCCCGCATCCGGGCGGTGACCTCGTCGACGGCGTAGGGCTTGACGACGTAGTCGTCGGCGCCGGCGTCGAGGCCCGAGACGCGGTCGGACACCTCGTGGCGGGCCGTCAGCATCAGGACGGGGACCGTCAGACCGCGGGCCCGGATGCGTCGGCACACCGTGAGCCCGTCGACGAACGGCATCATCACGTCGAGGAGCACGATGTCGGGCGGATCGGCGAAGACGGCCTCGAGGGCCCGCTCGCCGTCACCCACGGCGGTGACGTCGTACCCCTCGAGCTCGAGGGCCAGGACGAGTGATTCACGCACACTGCGGTCGTCCTCGGCGACGAGGACCCGGGAACGGGGGACGGCCTGGTTCACGCTCCCCACGCTAGGGCCCGACGGTAAGACCGACGCGAGAACGGCCCCTGAGAGCCCGACCGGATCCTCACAGGCTCCGGACCCGCCGCCCGCCGTGGCCCGCCATGATCGCGGCATGGATCCCGTACCCGTCATCGGACGCCGCCGCCTCCTCGGCCTGGCCGGGGCCGCCGGCCTGGCGCTGGTCGCCGCCGCGTGCGGGGAGACGGGGAGCGGATCGGCGAACCGTGCCGGTGGCGCGACCCGGTCCCGCCCCCCGCTCTCCCAGGACTCCCCGGCCACCTCGGCCACCACCGCCGGTCCGACCGCCACGGCCGACTGCGTGCTCATGCCGGAGATGACCGAAGGTCCGTACTACCTGTCGGGGGAACCCGAGCGTCGCGACGTCACCGAGGGCAAGCCCGGCGATCCGCACCTTCCTGCGGGGTGCGCAGCCCACCGGATCCGACGGCGTCGCCGTGTTCGACACCGTCTACCCCGGTTGGTACCCGGGGCGCACGGTCCACATCCACGTGAAGGTCCGGCCCGACCGGACGAGCAACGTCGTGCACACGGGCCAGTTGTTCTTCGACGATTCCTACACCGACACCGTGATGGCCCACGCGGCGTACGCCCGGAGCGGTCAGCGCACGCGCAACGCCCAGGACGGCATCTACCGAGGGGGCGGGGATCGGTCGACGCTCGCCGTGACGGGCACCGGCACTGGCGATGCCGCCCGTCACCGCGGCACCCTCACCCTCGGTATCACCAACGCCGTCTGACGCCGACACCACCCGGAGATCAGCGTCGGGCGACGAAGGCCAGGAGGTGCTCGTGCAGCTCCGGGCGGGCGTTGCTCGTGAAGTGGTCACCCGGGACCACCACGCCCGTGCCGTCGGCCAGACGGTCGGCGATCACCGTCGGATCGCCGGCCAGGTCGTCGTCGGCGCCGGCCACCACCAGCACCGGCACCGAGATCTCGTCGAGGTGCTGCGCCGGCCGGGGTTGGGCCACACCGATGCAGGCGGCCAGTGCCACCCGATCGGCCCGCACCGAGTCGGCGAGGTGTCGGAACCGCCGACCGTTCGGATCGGAGATGGTCGCCGGGTCGTCGGCCAGCAGACCGTCGCGCATGCCCGACCCACCGGTGGCGTGACGCTCGAGCGACGTCCCACCCACACCGAGCGCGACCACCGCCCGCACGCGCCGATCGATCGCACCGAGTCGCAGTGCCACTCCCGAACCCATCGAATACCCCACCACCACGCAGTCGTCGACGCCCAGGTGGTCGAGGAGGGCCTGCACGTCGCGGGTGAGGGCGTCGTCGCCGTAGGCGGCGGGGTCGTGGGGCTTGGCGGAGAGCCCGTGGCCCCGGAAGTCGAGGGCGACGGTGCGGTGCCCCGCGTCGAGCAGCGCGTCGAGGATGCCCGATCGCACGTAGTTGAGGTTGGTGTCGGCGGCGAAGCCGTGGAGGAGCACGACGGTGTTGGTCGACTCCCCCGGCTCGAGCTCCTGGTCGTCGAACCAGCACTCGGTCCCGTCGAACGACGCGAACGTGCTCACGACGAGCCGGGGAACGGCACCGTGCCGACCGCCCGCTGCATCCGCTCGGCCTCGGGGGCCAGGAGGAAGCCCGCCTGGACCGCCCGCCGGGCCGACCGGGTGAACGCCCGGACGTAGGCCTCCCGGGTGGGGTACGCAGCCTGGACCTGCGCGTCGGTGAACGGGACGGTCCGACCGAAGAGTCGGCAGAACGATCCCCCGTCGTTGGGCTCGCCCGAGACCACCGCCCGGGGAACGTCGACGATCGGGGTGCGGATGCCACTCACGGCGTTCCCGGCGGCGTCGCGGGTCACCACGAACGTCGGCACCGGCGGACTGCCGGGCGCCCCCATCGACGCCGTCGGTCCCGCGGTGACCTCCAGCCGCGGTGAACGCGGCGGGAGCGTGCCGTCACGCACCCAGGCGTCGACGTGGCGGTACGCCGACATCAGCACCGCCCAGTGCGGACCGGAGTTCACGGGCGTGGAGCAGTTGAGCGGCCCGCGCGACGGGTTGGAGTAGTCGAGCAACGCGGCCTCGGCACGTCCGTCACCGACGTCGCCGAACCCGAGGGAGCCGGTGTAGGCGTCGGCGTGGGCGGTGCCGGCCACCTCCCAGGTCCGCAGGCGGCGGGTGTCGTCCTGGCGGGCGGCGGCGAACCCGAGGGTCCCGACGTCGGTCTCGGTCTCGAACTGCAGCACCGGCACGCCGACGTCGGCCCGGATGAAGGTGGGGACCGGAGCCGGAACGGCCGGGAGCGGCGCCTGGCTCAGTGCGGCGGCACCGCCGAATCGGCTGTGGATCAGGAACCCGTCGAACTCCCGGGTCAGCGGCTGGACGGCGTCGACGTAGGTCACGAGACGGGTCGCCGACTGCGACTCGCCCGTCGCCACGACCCGCTTCGCCCGGAGCGGACCGAGGACGCCGCCGCTGCGGACCGCCTGCCCGGCCTGCGTGAAGATGTCGTAGGAGTAGCTGTCACCCGGGTGCTCGAGTGCGCCGTAGCGCTCGGGGTCGGCGCCCTTGAGCCCCCCGGCCTGGATCCCCGCCACGGTCGACTGCCCTCCCTGCACGCCGACGGCCTGGGCCGACACCCCCACCCAGACGTGTCCCGAGCGCAGCAGCTCGAGGTGGGCGAGCGTCCAACCGGGGGCCGAGTCGAACCCGGCCGACACGTTGAGCCACTCCTGGAAGACCGTGCCCGAGAAGTCCCGGGCGGCGGCCGGCCGGATCACCACGATGCGGGTCGCGAACGGCGCGGTCGTCCCCGGGGTGACCGTCCACTCACCGTCGGACGGGAGCGGCGGGGTGGCGGTGTAGGCCGTGGCCGTGCCACCGACGACGAACTCCTCCTCGACGTATCCGAAGGAGCCGAGGTCGAAGCTGGTCGAGACCAGGTTCGTCCCGGTCCCGCCCGTGGCCGGCCGCACGGTGGGGACCGGGCCATCGGCGCGCCCGGCCGGGGCAGCGCCGGCGATCCCGGTCGGGACGACCAGACCCACCACCACCGCGGCGACTCCCAGGAGTCGGCGGACCGATCGGTTCATGACGCCCCCTCGCCCCGCCGCTCGCCCGGGAGGTCCGGGGGCCGGAGCCGTGCTCGGATGAACCCGCACTGCGCCCTGGATCATCCCACCCGGGCCCCGTCGGCGTCCACCGGGTCGCGTACCGTCGGGCCATGGACGACTTCGACTCCCGCCGCGCCGCGGTCGAGGACCTCGCCGCCGCGGTCCGGGCGGTCGCCGACGCCACGGTCTCGACCGCCGTCGACCCCGCCGAGATCCGGGCGATGACCCGGACCCTGCACGAGTTCGCCGGGCGACTGGCGACCGCGACCGACGACACCCCGTTCTCGGGTCTCGTCCGGGCACCCGTCGACTACTCCGTCCCCGAGGGCCCGATGCCGCTCAATCCGATCATCGGCGCGTGCAGCCCGTGCCGCCCCGACGTGCACCTGCACTTCGTCGACGGTCACGTCGAGGGGACGGCGTCCCTGACGAAGCGGTTCACCGGACCGCCCGGGTTCGTGCACGGAGGGATCACCGCCATGTTGGCCGACCAGCTCGTGGCCCTGGCCTCCGGCGCGATCGGTGCCCGGGGCATCTCCAAGTCGGTCGAGGTCCGGTTCCGCCGGCCCGTCCCGGTGGGTGCGGCGCTCGACCTCTGGAGCGAGTGCACCCCGGACGGCGACGAGTTGCCGGTGCGCTACACCATCGCCCACGCGGGCGAGGTGCTGGTGGAGGGGACGGGCCAGATGGTCCGCTGGGCCGACTTCGCCGAACGCCAGGCCCGGCGAGCCGCCACCGACTGATCGGACCCGGACGGCCCACCGGGACCGGCGAGCCACGAGCGGCGCGCAGACCGGGCCGGCCCCGGAGGGCCGACCCGATCGCGCGGTGCGCGGGGAACCCGTTCGGGTGAACGGCGCGTCAGGCGCTCGGCGTCCCGGGCGCGTTCGCCGGGGCCCCGGCGGGCGCCTGGCCGTCGGGCGGCGGGCCCTGGTGGCCACCGGGGCCACCGGCCGGCTCGTTCTCGACGCCCGTCACCGAGAAGTCGTCGGCGACCTTCACGGTGACGTGGGTGCCGTCGGCCTTCGTCATGTGCGCCTCGTAGGGCGAGCCCTCGGCGTCGGTCTCGACGCGGTCCACCGTGGCACCGGGCACGGCCTCCTCGGCGGCCGCGGCCACCTGGGTCGCCGTCTCGCCGGTGAGCAGCTCCTCACCGGGGTGCACCGCCTTGGTGCGGTCCGGGGCGAACTGGCCCTGGTCGGGCGCCGGTGCGCTCTGGGCGGTCGGGGCGGTCGACGACGAGTCGTTCGACTGGGCGACCGCGATGCCGGCCGTGCCGAGCATCGCGCCGACGATGGCGGCGCCGGCGATCAGCTTGCTGGACACCGGTCGCTTCCGGGGGGTGGGGGTGGGTGTGGTCTCCATGGTGTGCTCCTGGGGGTCGTGGTCCGGAGGGGATCCGGATCCGCAGTGGGTGGGGTTGGTTCGGTGGTGATCGTCCCGTCGGGCGGGACGTGACGAGATTCGACCGACGCCGTAAGAGCCGTGTCGGAGCGTCCCAAGGCGTCGGCAAGGCCGGGGAGCGGCCTCTCAGTTCCGTCACAGGGCCCCCCGGGTAGCGCCCCGTGGTCGCACGCCCGGGTCCCGGCGTTACCGTGGGCTCCGGGAGGTGGATCGTGCTGATCCTCGGTGACCTCGGCGACCGTGACCACCACGACACCGGAGCGGCGCACCCCGAGCGCGCCGCCCGGCTCGACGCCGTCCGCCTCGGGATCGCCGACGCGCTCGGCACCGACGGCATCCTCCGCCTCGATCCGCGCGAGGCGACCGCCACCGAGCTCGCCCGCGTGCACGACCCCCACTACCTCTGGTCGCTCGAGCGCCTCGCCGAAGGCGGCGGTGGCGAGCTCGACCCCGACACCCCCGTCTCACCCGGTTCCTGGGACACCGCGCTGCTCGCAGCCGGCGCCGGACTCGCCGTCGTCGATGCCCTCGAGGAGCGCGCCGACGGCGTCGGCCTGGTCGCCGTCCGACCTCCGGGGCACCACGCCCGGCGCGGCATCGGCATGGGCTTCTGCCTCTTCAACAACGTGGCGGTGGCCGCAGCGGCACTGGCCGACCGCGGTGCGCGCGTCCTGATCGTCGACTGGGACGTGCACCACGGCAACGGGACCCAGGAGATCTTCTGGGACGACCCCCGGGTGCTGTACGCCTCGATCCACCAGTCGCCCGCGTATCCCGGGACCGGACGCAGCACCGAGACGGGCGGTCCCGGCGCGCCCGGCACGACCTGCAACTTCCCCTTGCCGCCCCACGCCACGGGCGAGACGTACCGGCGCGCCCTCGACGAGGGGCTCGCCGACACCGTCACGGCCTTCGCACCCGACTGGGTCCTGGTGTCCGCCGGCTTCGACGCCCACCGCGACGACCCGCTCGCCGACCACGCCCTCACCGCCGCCGACTACGCCGGGCTCGCCGAGCGCGTCGCCGCGTTCGCGCCAACGAGCGGGCGGGTCGCGCTGTTCCTCGAGGGCGGCTACGACCTCGGAGCGCTCCGCCGCTCGGTCCAGGCCACCGTCGGGCGCCTCACCGGCACCGACGAGCCCACCGACGAGGGCCCGAGCCACGGGGGCCCCGGCGCCGAGGTCATCGGAGCCACCCGGGCCGCCCTGGCCCGCGCCGGAACCGGGGCGGCACCGTGAACCTCCGCTGCATCGTGGTGGGCGTCGACGGATCTCCCAACGCCCGGACCGCCCTCGCGTGGGCGGTCGCCCTGGCCGCACCGGGCGGCGCACGCGTGGTGGCCGTGCACGCGCTCGGGCTGCTCGACCGCATCGCCGGCGAGACGGTTCCCACGTCCGGCCACCGGGCCGAGATCGTCGCGACGTTCACACACGACTGGTGCGCGCCCCTCGACGGCGCCGGCGTCGGGAACGACCGGCTGGCGCTCGACGGATCCCCGGCCGACGTGCTCCTCACCGTGGCCCGCGACCTCGACGCCGACCTGGTCGTGGTCGGAGCCCGCGGCGCGTCCACCGCGGTGGCGGGCGCCGAACGCGCCCTCGGCAGCACGAGTCACCGCGTGGTCACCGAAGCGGGCCGACCGGTGCTGGTCGTGCCCGCGACGACGGGAGTCACCGATGCCTGAGCCGATCCCGGAGTGGTGGTCGAACGACGTCGTCCTCGCCGACGGCGGCACCGTCCACCTCCGCCCGCGCCGAGACGGCGACCGCGACGCGATCGTCGAGTTCTACGAGCGCATGTCGGAGCACTCCCGCTACCTGCGCTTCAGCAGCGCGACCTCGAGCGAACGGGCCGGTGCGCTCGAGAGCCACGCCACCGTCGACCTCGAGCACCACTTCGCCGTCGTGGCCGAGCTCGGCGACCGCATCGTGGCGGTGGCGTCGTACTACACCTTCACCGAGGGTGTCGCCGAGGTCGCCTTCAGCGTCGCCGACGACCAGCAGGGCCGGGGGCTCGGCACGATCCTGCTCGAGTACCTCGCCGCCGCCGCCCGCGAGCACGGCATCCGACGCTTCGTGGCCTGGGTGCTCGCCGGCAACCAGCCCATGCTCCACGTGTTCCGCTCGGCCGGATTCGAGACCCAGCGCTCGTCCGACGGCGAGACCGTCGAGATCGGCTTCGACATCACCCCCACCGCCGATTCGATCGGGTTGCAGCACGAACGGGAGCGGCTCGCCGAGATCGAGTCGATCCGCCGCCTCCTCGCGCCGCGGTCGATCGCGGTGGTCGGCGCCGGCCGCCACCCCGGTTCGATCGGCCACGCCGTGTTCCGCAACCTCATCGACGGCGAGTTCACGGGTGCCGTCTACCCCGTCAATCCCGGTGCCCCCGCCGTCGCCGGGGTCCGGGCCTACCCCACCGTCTCGGCGATCCCCGACCCCATCGACCTGGCCGTCATCGCCACCCCCGCCGCCGCCGC
>Ga0075471_10001903_pt1 | contig 13818 bp, 12 predicted proteins | sample DEB19_08_DNA_2_FD_74787 | JGI IMG/M metagenome (GOLD analysis project Ga0075471, IMG submission 74787) | Aqueous microbial communities from the Delaware River and Bay under freshwater to marine salinity gradient to study organic matter... | ecosystem: Environmental > Aquatic > Marine > Coastal ... | reverse complement strand
CTCGTGGGCCTCGTCGAGGCCACCGACGCGATGGCCAAGGCTGCCAACGTGAAGATCCTCAAGCGGATCAGCATCGGCAACGCCTACGTGGCGACGGTCGTGCAGGGTGACGTGGGCAGCGTGCGGGCGGCCGTCGAGGCCGGTGCGACCGCGGCTCAGCAGGTCGGCGAACTCATCGCCAGCCACGTCATTCCGCGGCCCGCCGACAGTCTCGTGGCGGCCTTCTTCAGTTGATCCCGGCGGCGGTGTGGGGAAGGCCCAGCCGCCACCCTGGAAGCCACGCATGAAACTTCTCGTCGCCAATCTCGGTTCGACCAGCTTCAAGTACCGGCTTTTCGACCTGCCCGACAGGGCGGGCGATGCCGGTGCGGAGCGGGAGCTCGCGCGGGGCGGCGTGGAGCGGTTCGGTGCGGCCGAGAGCCGCGTCTCCGCGGTCGTCGACGGTCGGGCGATCGAGCAGGTCATGCCGGTGAGCGACCACGCGGTCGCCCTCCAGGCGGCCCTGGAGCAGTTGACGGCCGATGGCGGACCACTGACCAGCGTGGACGAGGTGGCGGCGGTGGGTTTCAAGGCCGTGCATGGAGGCCGCATGAGCGGCGTCGTGCGGATCGGCCCGGACGTGCTCGCGGCGATGGAGGAGATGGCCGCCGTCGCGCCGGCGCACAACCCGCCCTACGTGCGGGCGATGCGGCTGCTCGGAGAGCGGCTGCCCGGGGTGCCGCTCGTCGCGGCGTTCGAGACGGGCTTTCACGCGACCATCCCCGACCGCAACGCCCTCTACGCGGTGCCGACCGACTGGGTCGAACGGCATCTCGTGCGGCGGTGGGGCTTTCATGGGGCGAGTCATCGCTTCGTGGCGGAGCGGCTCGGGGCCCTGGTGGATTCGTCGGGCAGCGGGTCACGGGCGGTCTCCTGCCATCTCGGCGGCTCGAGCAGCGTCTGCTGGATCAAGGACGGCCTGAGCGTGGGAACCTCGATGGGCATGAGCCCGCAGTCGGGCCTGCCCCAGAACAATCGGGCCGGCGACTTCGACCCCTTCGCCCTGCTCCACGTGGCGAAGCAGACCGGCCGCGGCTTCGAGGAACTGCTGGAGGAACTCTCCGGGAGGGCCGGACTGGCCGGCATGTCCGGCACGTCGGGCGACATGCGGGATCTCGAGCAGGCAGCCGCAGCGGGCAGCCCGCGGGCCCGAACGGCGATCGACGTCTACGTCGCGTCGGTCCGGCATTGGCTCGGCGCAGGTCTCGTGGAACTCGGCGGACTCGACGCCATCGGTTTCGCCGGTGGCATCGGGGAAAACTCGCCCCTGACGCGGGCCGCGGTGCTCGCCGGCCTGGAGGGCCTCGGGATCGTGGTCGACGCCGCGAAGAACGCGGCGCAAGCCGGCGGAGAGCGGGCGATCCATGCCGCCGGATCACGGGTCGCCGTGTGGGTGATTCCTACCAATGAAGAACTGATCGTCGCCCGGCAGACGCGTGATCTGCTGGCAGACCTCGCCGACAAGAACGGAAAAGGTGCCTGATGTTCGTCGCCCTCGTGACCGGCTCCGTGGTGGCCACGCAGAAGACCGAGTCGATGACCGGCCACAAGCTGCTCGTCGTCGAGCCCTACCGGCTCGACGAGAAGACCCGCACCACGCTCGTCTCCACGGGCCGCACCTTCGTCGCCGTCGACACCCTCGGCGCCGGCGAGGGGCAGTTCGTCCTCGTCACGCAGGGCTCCAGCGCCCGCCTGACCCCCGAAACCAAGTCTCTCCCCATCGATGCCGTGGTGATCGGCCTGATCGACACCGTCCGCGTCGGGGGTACGGAAGTCTTCAGCAGAACGTAATGGAATCCACCGCATGCCCACCGCCCCCGACATCGCCGCGATCGTCCGCCAGGTGATCGCCGAGATCGCCTCCACGACCGCGGTTCCAGCCTCCCGAGCCACTGCCGCCCCATCGGCGGGAGCCGACGGGGGCTCGTTCGCCGGCGCCAACGGCGTCTTTGGCGGCGTCGACGAGGCCGTTCGGGCCGCGGCGGAGGCCTTCGAACAACTCGAACGTCTGGGCATCGAGGGCCGCCGTCGGGCCATCGCCCACGTTCGCCGGATCGCGATCGACGACGCCGAGGAACTCGGCCGCATGGAGTTTGCGGAGACGAAGATCGGGAGGCTCGACCACAAGATCGGCAAGCTCAAGGTACTCGGCGAGAAGGTGCCGGGCGTGGAGTTCATGCAGAGCGAGGTGTTCAGCGGGGATCATGGCCTGGCCGTGATCGAGCACGCCCCGTTCGGCGTGATCGGCGCGATCACGCCCGTGACCCACTCGCTCCCCACGATCGCCTGCAACGCGATCAACATGATCGCCGGCGGAAACACGGTGGTGGTCAACCCGCATCCGAGCGGCCGCAGGGTCGCGGCCGAGGGCGTGCGGCGGTTCAACGCGGCGATTCATCGCGACATCGGGATCGACAACCTCATCTCGCTGGTCGCCGAGCCCTCGCTGGAGTCGGCCGGAGCGCTCTTCAACCACCGCGGCGTGAAGCTGATCTGCGTGACGGGCGGCCCCGCCGTCGCCAAGGCGGCGCTCCAATCGAGCAAGCGGGCGATCGTCGCCGGCCCCGGTAACCCGCCGGTGGTCGTCGACGAGACGGCCGACCTCGACAACGCCGCCCGGTCGATCATCGCGGGCGCGGCCTACGACAACAATCTGCTCTGCATCGGCGAAAAGCAGGTGTTCGTCGTCGCCGCGGTGTTCGACCGCATGATGGCGGCGATGGAGCGGGCCGGTGGCCTCCGGCTCGACGCCCGGCAGGTCGATGCCCTGACGAAGCGGGCGATCGTGATGGCCGGCGAGGGCCAGCATCGCCACTGGGTGCCCTGCAAGGATCTGCTCGGTCAGGATGCCTCGCTTCTGGCCCGGGCGGCCGGCGCCACGGGCCGCGACGGGCTCGAACTCGTCTTCGGTGAAACCGACAACGACAACCCCTTCGTGCCGACGGAGCAGATGATGCCCTTCGTCCCGTTCGTCCGCTGCAGGGACGCCGACGAGGCGATCCGCCTGGCGCACGAGAGCGAGCATGGCTTCCGCCACACCGCGATCATTCACTCCAACGACGTCCGCACCATGACGAAGATGGGCCGGCTGCTCGACACGACGCTGTTCGTGAAGAACGGCCCGAGCGTCGCGGGCCTCGGCCTCGGCGGGGAAGGCTATCTCTCGTTCTCGATCGCCACGCCGACCGGCGAGGGCGTCACCACTCCGCTCACGTTCACCCGGCAGCGGCGCTGCACGCTCGTCGACGATCTCCGGATCCTCGGCAGTGCGGCGGCCATCCGCGCGTGATGTCCTGACGCTCGCTCCCGCCCCATCCTCCAGATTTGACCGTCGTCTCCATGCAACTCGCCCGAATCATCGGCACGGCGACCGCGACCATCAAGCATTGCTCGCTCACGGGCGCGCGGATGCTGGTCGTGCAGCCGCTGATGGCCGATCGCCGGTCGCCGGACGGCGATCCCCAGATCGCCGTCGACACGGTGGCGGCGACGGTCGGGGATCTCGTCGTGATCACGAGCGACGGCCGGCTGCTCCGTGAGATCCTGAAAAGCGAGGCGACTCCCGCCCGCTGGAGCATCATCGCCCTGGTGGACCTGCCATGACACACTCCCCACCCGACGCAGCCGCCATCCAGGCCCTGGTGGCCGAGGTGGTTCGACGGATCGTCGCGGCTCAGGCGGCCCCGCCGCGGTCATCGGCCTCCGATTCCGGAAGCGTCTCGCCGTCGGCCGCGGCCACCGCTGCGGCGCCGGCCGCGGCGACGGGATATGCGATGGCCGACCGGGTGATCACGCTTGCCCATATGGAGCGGGTTCCGGCGGGGGTGAATCGGGTCACGGTCCAGGCCGCCGCGGTGATCACTCCCTCGGCCCGCGATCGCGCGCGGCAAGCAGGAATCGCCCTCGTTCGTGACCCTGGCGAGACCTCCGCCCCGCCGGCCGACCGGCCGTTCGTGATCGCGCAGGCCGCCTGCCGGGGCGACGCCTCCGCTCGGGCAGCGGCGATCTCGCGGGCCATCCCCCGGGCGGAACGGATCCCCGCCTCCGGGCTCGCCGACGTGGTGGGTGCTCTCGCCAATCATGCCTCGAAGGACGGGGCCCGCGGCGTGCTGCTGACCGGCCGGCCCGCGGTCGCCATGATTCTCGCCAACCGGTCCGCGAGCCTGCGGGCGGTCACGGCACGGGATGCCGCCGGCCTGACCGCCGCGGCCGGCGACGCGGCCGCGAACCTCCTCGTCGTCGATCCGGAGGCGTTTCCCGCCGGCGCGCTCGAGCGGGTCTGCGGCGACTTCCACCGCACACCTTCCCCGTCCGTGCCCGCGGAACTCGCCGTCGCTTCCGCCGGCTGCGGCTGCAAGAGCCAGACGCACTGACCGACCGTCGACCTGTTCCCCTCGTCCCGACCAAGACACGACATCATGCGACTCGGCAAAACCATCGGCACCGTGACCCTCGTGGAACCCCATCCCGCCGTGCGGGGCGGCGTGTTGAAGATCGTCGTGTCCCTTGCCGTCGCCGATCTTGCCGCTGGGGACGGCACGGCGGAGCCTCTCGTCGCCTGGGACGACCTCGGCGCGGGCGACGGCCAACTCGTCGCCTTCAGCGAAGGGGGCGAAGCGGCCCAGCCGTTTCGTCCCGAGGACAAGCCCGTCGATGCCTACGTCGCCGCCCTCGTCGACCACCTCGAGGTGCCCGCATGACCGGCACGACCCGCAGCACCCCGTCGCACCACCCAGGCAAGCGAGTTTTTGCGTCCCGCAGGCCTTTCGTAACCGGCAGGGTGGGCAAGAGTTGAGCACCGCGGCCGCCGCGCGACCGATCGATCACCGACACTTCCCCCGCATCCCCCCGTCCCCAGAAGGAGCAGCCATGGCGACCATCACCTCGAAGACCACCGACAAGTCGCTCAACCAGCTCAAGGAGGAGATCTGCGACATCGGTCGGCGGATCTACAACAAGGGCTTCGCCGCGGGCAACGACGGCAACATCTCGTACCGACTCGGTCCCAACGAGGTGCTCTGCACGCCGACGATGATCTCGAAGGGCTTTATGAAGCCCTCCGATCTCTGCATCGTCGACATGGACGGCAAGCAGATCGGCGGGAATCGCAAGCGGTCGAGCGAGATCCTGCTCCACCTGACGATCATGAAGGAGCGTCCCGACATCAAATCGGTCGTGCACTGCCATCCCCCGCATGCCACCGCCTTCGCCGTGGCCCGCGAGCCGATTCCGCAGTGCGTGCTCCCCGAGGTCGAGGTGTTTCTCGGCGACGTGCCGATCACCCGCTACGAAACCCCGGGCGGCCAGAAGTTCGCCGTCACCGTCAAGCCGTTCGTGAAGCAGGCCAACGTCGTGATCCTTGCCAACCACGGCACCGTCAGCTTCGGCGAGTCGGTGGAGAAAGCCTACTGGTGGACCGAGATTCTCGACGCCTACTGCCGCATCCTGATGCTGTCGAAGGATCTTGGCCGGGTGACCTATCTGACGAAGCAGGAGACCAAGGAACTCCTCGACCTCAAGGCCGGATGGGGCTACACCGATCCGCGGCTGGAGAAGAACATGGAGAACTGCGACATCTGCGCCAACGACGTCTTCCGCGCCAGTTGGGGTACGACCGGCGTGACCCGGAAGGCCTTCGACGCCCCCCCGCCGATGGGCGCCGACCCCGAGAATGCCACCCGGCCCGTGCTGCCGGTCGGCCTCGACCACGAGGCGCTCGTCAAGGTGGTCACGGAGCAGGTCTGCAAGCAACTCGGAATCGCCGCGGCCTGACGGGCCGCCAGCGAGCACCACCAGTCACAGGAGCACGAACGCATGAAGGTCGGCATCATCGGCGGCGGCGGCATCGTGGGGTCATCGGCGGGCTATGCGCTCCAGCTCGGCGGAATCGTGCACGAGATCGTGATCGTCGATGCCAACGCGGAACTCGCCGACGGCCAGGCGCTCGACATGATGCACGGCGCCCCGGCGATCGCCGACCAGGTGATCCGTGCCGGTGGCTATGAGGCCCTCGCCGATGCCGACCTCATCTGCATCACCGCGGGACTGCGGCGCAAGCCCGATGAGAGCCGACTCGCCCTCATCAATCGCAACGTGGTGCTTTTCCGCTCGATTCTCGGCGAGATCAAGGCGCGGGGCACGAAGCCCGACGCCATCGTGCTCGTCGTCTCGAATCCGGTCGACATCCTCACCTACCTGGCCGAGAAGGAGCTGAACCTGCCGAAGGGCTGCGTGATCGGCCTCGGCACGCTGCTCGACACCCTCCGCCTCCGGAGCCTGCTCGCCCTGAATCTCGCCGCGCCCGCCACGCAGGTGCAGGCGATGATCCTCGGCGAACACGGCGACAGCATGGTGCCGATCTGGTCGAGCGCCGCCGTCGCCGGGCTGCCGCTGGAGAAGTATCCGGGGTTCACGCCCAAGCTCGCCGCCGACATCTTCCAGCGGGCGAAGACCTCCGGCGCCGAAATGATCAAGAAGAAGACCGGTGCCGGCTTCGCCGTGGGTGTCTCGATCGCCGAGGTGGTGCACGCGATCGCACTCGATGCAAAGCGGCTGCTGCCGGTGTCGACCGTGCAGACGGGCTGCTACGGCATCCGCGACGTGGCCCTCTCAGTGCCCACGATCGTGGGCCGCGCGGGCGCCGAGAAGCGGCACGAGATCGAACTCTGGCCGAAGGAAATCCAGGCCCTCAAGGCGAGCGCCGGGGTGCTTCAGAAAACGCTCGGCGACGTGCTTGCCTCGGCCTGATGGGCCGGTCGCGCCGGCTCTCCGCCGGCGTCGGCGGCCGCCCTGCGCCGGGCGATGTCCGCGACACTGACACCCCACACCCGCGCCGTGCCATCCCACGATCCGGTGACGAGCGAGCGGCCGTCGGGGGCGAAGGCCACGCCCCAGACCTGGTCGGCATGGCCACGCAGCAGGGGCGCGGCGCGTCCCGTCGCGACGTCCCACATCTGTGCCGTGCCGTCGGCCGACACCGCCGCGACCCGCCGCGCGTCGGGCGAGAAGGCCACCTTCCAGATCTGTCGCGCCGGACCGGTCACGGCCTCGACGAGGTCTCCGGTGGCCGTGCTCCACAGCCGCACCGCCCCGTCGGAACAGGCGGTCGCCAGCAACTCGCCGTCGGCCGAGAAGGCGATCCAGTTGACGGCGCCCTCATGGGCGGTGAACCGGCGGACTTCCGTGCCGTCGGCCACGCTCCAGAGCCGCGCGATCCGGTCCTCGCACGCCGTCGCCAGCCATCCGCCGTCGGGGGAGAAGGCCGCGCAGAACACCCGCCGCGGATGCTTGAACGGCTGGCCGACCGCCGTGTCCTCCGCGAGGTTCCAGATCCGGGCGGTGCGATCCTCCGCGGCCGTCGTCACCAGCCGTCCGTCGGGGGAGAAGGCGACCGAGTAGGTCCGCCGCTCGTGCGGCTTGATCCACCGTCGCCGCTCGAATGTCTTCGCATCCCAGAGTTGCACGCTGCCGTCATCGCACGCTCCGGCGATCGTGCCGGAGTCGGGCGAGAACCGCACGTCGTTGACCCGGCCCACCGCCTTGCGAAGCACGCCGCGTCGCCGCAGGGTCGTCGCGTCCCAGACCAGCACCACGGAGTCGGCCATGGCAGTGGCGATGAGCGTCTGATCCGGCGCGTGGGCGACCGACAGCATCCTGCCGGTGCCGCGAAGGATCGGGGCCACGTCGAAATCGGCATCCCACGTCCGCACGCTTCCGTCGGCCGATCCCGTGACGATCCGCCCCGTGCCCGGGGCGACGGCCACCGACCAGATGGGGCTGGTGTGGCCGCGAAGCCGCGCCACCTCGGCGGCGGAGTCGGTGCTCCAGACCCGCAACACACCGTCGCCGGAGGCGGTCGCCAACCGGTCGCCGTCGCCGACGAAGGCCACGGCATTGACGCGAAACGGATGCGCGAGCGTCGCCCGGGCCCGGCCGTCGGCGTGCCAGAGCCGGGCCGTGCCGTCGTCGCCGGCGCTGGCGATCATGCCGCCCTTCGGTGCGAAGGCCACCCCGAAGACCCTGCCCTCGTGGCCCGCGAGCACGGCCCGCTCGACGCCGGTCGCCGCATCCCAGAGCCGGACCGTGCGATCCGCCGAGGCCGTGGCGATGACGGTGTCGTCGGGCGAGAAACTTGCACCGAAGACCGTGCCCTGGTGGCCCTCCATGACCCGTTGCGTCTCCCACGTCGTCGTATCCCAGATGCGCACGGATCGATCCCGCGATGCCGTCACGAGCCGGCGGCCGTCATGCGAGAAGGCGACGGCATAGACACTGCCGTCGTGCCCCTCGAGCACTTGTTTCAGTCGTCCGTCGGCCCCGCCCCAGATCCGCACGTCGCCGTCGGCCGACGCGGTCGCGACCTCGGCCCCATTCGGCGAAAATGCCGCGGCCCACACGGTGGCGCCGTGGCCCTCGAGCATGACCGCATCGTCGGCTGCCCCCTCGGAGGGCTGCACGAGCCGCACCATGCCGTCGGTCGCCCCGGTCGCGAGCCGCGTGCCGTCGGGCGACCAGCCGACCGCGGTCACGTTTCCCGTGAAGCCCCGCCAGACATGCACCGACTCATCGAGCGATGCGGCGAGGCAATCGAGCTCGATCGGCCAAGCCGTGCCGGCATCATCCACGAGGCTTCTCGCGGCATCGAGCAGCCGCGCCGCCTCGCCGACGTTGTCCCGGTCGCGTGCCTCGGCAGCCAGCAGGATGTTCGAGATGTAGAGCTGGGAGCGGGCGGAGGCAGCCTGCCGCGCCGCTTCCCCCTCGCGCTGCTCGGCCACGAGCCGCGCCCGGTCGGCCAAGTCCCGCTCACGCTCCGCCCGCAGGTAGAAGAACGAGATGCCGGTCACGGCCGCGACGAGCGACGCCACGACGCCCGCGGCAGCGAGCGAGGCCGCCCGATGCCGCCTCGTGAATCGCATCACCGACTCGAGTGACGTCGGCGGTCGTGCCAGGATCGGGTCGCCGGCCTCCCAACGGCCGAGTTCCGCCTCCAGTTCGACCGCCGACGCATACCGGTCACCCGGCCGCTTTTCCAGGCACGTGGCCACGATCGTGGCCAGCGACCTCGACTCGGTGCGGCTCAGTCGGCTCGAATCTCGGAGGGTCCGTTCGAGCACCGTCGTCGAAGGCGATGTCTGATCGCCGAGAATCCTCACGGCCTCGCCGACCGACTTGCCGCCGATGTCGTAGGGAAGCGTGCCGGTCAGGATCTCGTGCAGCACCAGTCCCAGGGAATAGACGTCGGTCCGGGCGTCGACGTCGCCGCCGTCGATTCCGAGTTGCTCGGGGCTCATGTAGCGGAGCGTTCCGACGACGTCGCCCGAGCGTGTCATCCACGTCGCGTCGGCCCGCTCGCCGTCGATCGACCGGGCCACGCCGAAGTCGATCACCTTCGGATCTCCCATCCCGTCGACGAGGATGTTGCCGGGCTTGAGATCGCGATGGATCACCCCCTTCTGATGCCCGTGCACGACGGCGGCACAAACCCGGCGGAAGAGCGACACCTGCTCCCTGATCGAGAGGTGTTCCTCCGCGACGTACGTGGTGATGGACCTCGCGGCTTCGACGAGTTCCATGACGAAGAACGGCACCGCGCCGTGGCCCGAAGAGGCGATGCCGAAGGTGTAGATCTGCGCGATGTTGGGGTGCCGCAGGCGGGCGAGCACCTCGGCCTCGTATTCGAATCGCCGGGCGAGCGACGGCGATGCCAGCCCGGCCCGCACCACCTTGACGGCGACGGTGCGCGAAGGGGCATCCTGCCGCCCCTCGTAGACCCGGCCCATGCCCCCTTCCGCCAGGAGTCGGACGATCGTCACGCCGCCGAGGTCGGTGCCGACAGGAAGCTCGTCTCCCCCCCACGGTTCACGGCCACCGACGAAGCCGAACCGATCGTCGACGCCGCTGAGGCCAGGAGGCGAGCCGGACGTGGGCTCGCCTGCCACGTCGGTCGCGGACGGACTCGGATCGCGGTCGGACCCAGAACTGGCCATGGGGCCGTTATACACGCCTGGGGAGGGGCCTCGCCTCGTTCGTCGCGACGCCGCCCTGAATCACCGCTGGGGCCGATCAGTCCGCGCGGGACTGACCCCCTGACGGAGGCAGCGGAGGCAGACCGGCGACCTGCTGCAGGAGGGCGTCTCGGGCCTGGATGATGCGTTGCACACGACCAATCGTGCCGTAGCCCTCCATCCCTCCCGTCGACCGAACCGAGTGCCGCCGCCATCGCCTGAGCCGCACCTGCGCGGCGGTAATGATCCGCACCGGATCCGACTCTCCAGATGGCAATCCCAGCACCCGGTGGTGGAGGGCGGGAATCAATCTGCTCCCGGCCGCTCGCCGGAGGGCCGCTCCGGCTCCCGGACGCCTCGAACCCAAGGACATAGAATCGTGGACCATGGCATCTCCCTGCCGGTTGCTCCGCCCACCAAGGAAGGCGAGCGCGGGCCGACGCAGGGGCAAAAAAATCCGGTACGCTTGGTTTTCCACGCCGTTTCTCGTGCCACCCCCCCGAGTGAGCGTTTTCATGAACGATCCCGGCGACACAATCGGGCCCCAACTCGACGCCTGCCTGGATCGGCTCGCGACCGGCGACCTCGCCGCCCGGGACACGATCATCGAGGTGTGCAGCGACCGGTTGAGAACCCTGGCCAGCCGGATGCTCTCGCGGTTTCCGAACGTGAGGCGGTGGGACGACACCGACGACGTCTTCCAAAATGCGGCCATGAGGCTGCACAGGGCCCTCGGCCAGATGCGGATCGATTCGCCCCGTTCGGTCATGGCCCTGGCGGCGACGCAGTTGCACCGCGAACTGATCGACCTCGCCCGTCGCTACGCCGGTCCGTCATCCTTCGCCGCCAACCACGCCACGAACGTCCCGGTATCCGCCTCAGAGGCAGCCCACCCGCAACGGTCCGACCTGGCGGAAACACCGGCCGACACGCTCGACCGCTGGACGCTGTTCCATGACGCCATCGCGGCCCTGCCGGAGCCGCAGCGGGAGATCTTCCATCTCGTGTGGTATCTGGGGGCCGATCAGAAGACGATTGCCCGCCTCCTCGACTGCAGCGAGCGAACGGTCAAGACCCGGTGGCGCGAGGCCCGCGAGGCCGTTCGCGCGAGCCTCGACGGCCGCTCACCGCAATGACACGGGGCGAACCGCTCCCCAAGGATCGGTAGGCCAATGGCCCGCCGCCGGGCGTTCGGGCCGCTGATCCTCCCCATCGCTCACACGATACGCGCTCGCTTCGCCATCCTGGCTCCGCTCTACCAGCAGCCCTGGCCTCCGGGCACGGGCAAGCCCGGTCTTCGTTCGTGCTCGGCTGAGGATCGTCCCACGCCTTACGCCCCTCGGCGAATCCGCCGCCTGGCAAAAGCGGCACTCATGAGCACCGCGCTTCCGACCACGACGCATGTGGCCGGTTCGGGAACCGCGATAGCAAACGTGATCGTGCCCCCGGTTCCCAGGAGCACGTTCGACGTGCCCTGGTACGACACCGACGTGTTCCCCGAGACGGCGAACGTCCCGGTGCTCACGGCGTCGGCCCAGGTGTCGTTGCCGCTTGTATACAGCGATGCGAACGCCGCGGATTCGATGGTCAGGTCACTGAAACCATCGCTGAAGCCGGCCCATTGGATGTAGGGGATGGTGCTGTTCAATCCGCAGTATTCAGATGCCCACGAATAGGTGGTGGTGCCCGATACGGCCGTGAGGGAGGTGAGCGAGGTGGTCCCGGGAGGGGAGTCCAGATCAATGGCCGCGCTCATGTCCGGCACGACGAGCGAACCCGTCCACGAATCACCCGAGGCCGAGTTGACCGCGTACGTCAGTACCGTCGCACGGGCCTCCAGTGCGGGCAGCGAAAGGATCAGGCAGAGGGCGAGTGACGGCCGAAAGGCAAAAAAGCGGTACATCAGCAGAATTCCTGGGGTGAGGTTGAACGACGCGCGTCTCGCCGCCCAACCTACGTTCGGTGGAACCGGCCGATCCAGTGGCAGCCCGCGAAAAGTGACGAATCGGGCAAGTTTAGGGACGAATCGCCAGCCGTCATCCGCTTTGCGCACAACGGGCAGTGCGCATTTTGCAGAGGCGGAGAAGACCAAAGGAGTGATCGACCGAGCGTGGCCGATCGTGAGGGGCGGCCGGGGCTGATCGGAATGGATGCGGCACCCAGCCAGTCGGCACCATTTTTTGCCCGCAACGGTGAACTGACGGCGGCGGGCCGCATGGCCCGGGCAGTCACCCCTTCTCCGCGTCGCCGGTCAAATGCCGGAGCGATCCTGAGGGATCGAGGCCGCGATGCACCTCGCTCCGCACCTCCTGGGCATCGGGCAGCCGGTCGTCGGGCACCCAGCTGCGAGCCACGCGGCGGGCCGCGCGAAACACGGCACGTCGCATGTCGCTGCCGGCCTCCACTGCGCGGGCGGCATCCTCGGCGATCTGCTGTCGCAGCCGGTCGCGGTCGTCGGCGGCGTGATCGAGCCGAGTCGGTTCCATGGCCTCCCGGCCGGGCCGATGGCCGTCCGGCATGCCTCTGGGAGCCGTCATGGCGCCACCGCGGAGAGCGGCCTCCAGCGGATGCGCCGGGCTTCGCCGGTCGTGGCATAGGTGGCCACGCCGAGGGGGCGGCTGGCGAGCACCTCGTCCCGCACGGTGATTCGCCGATGCTCGATCTCCTGATCGACGATCACCGCGCCGTCGAGAAAACACTCGATCCGCTCCGGCCCGACGCGCACCCGCACGTCGTACCAGCGTCCCTGCTCGAACGAGTGGGTGTCGGTGGTCTCGTTGTCGCCCGCGTCACGGCCGTCGATGCTCGAGAGCCCCGTCACCGAGCCTCCCCAGCCACCGATGATCAGGCTGCAGCACTCTTCCCCGACGGGAAACGTCAGGCCGCAGAAGAAGTCGTTGCCGTCGACTCGCCGGGCCTGAAGTTCCAGCTCGTAGCGCTGACGCGGAAAATCACCGTGCCAGGTCACACCGTTGAGGTCGGCGCCCGGCGGGATGTGGATGGCCTCGTCGATCACCGTGACCTCGCCGCCGCCGCCAAACTCGGACTGCCGCCAGTCGCCCAGGGAATGCCCGTCGAAGAGGGGCCGCCACTCGGCACCGGCACCGGCCAGCAGTTCGCCGATCAGGCGATCCGCTCCGTAGACTTTTCGCAGCGCCGCCAGGATGCCCGCCGCATCGACCGCGATGGCCCGGGCACGGAGGTCGTCATACACGAGATCGAGCACGAGGGAGTCGATGTTGCCATCGAAGATCACTCCCACCAACTCTCCCGCACGGTTGACGACGGGACTCCCGGAGTTGCCCCCGATGATGTCGGCCGTCGACACGAAGTCGAGGTGGGTATCCAGAAACCCCGCATCCTTCTCCAGTTCGGGCCGCAGACGCTCCCAGCGCGGCGGCAGGTCGAACGGTGGTGCGTGGTCCTTGGCGGCGGCTCGGGCGAACAGTCCCGCAAAGGTCGTAAAGGCCGAGGCATCGTCATCGCCACCGGGCGGCTGCCGCTGGGTGGCATTCCCGAGCCCCTTCACGGTGCCGTACGCGAGCCGCAGCGTGAAGGTGGCGTCGGGAGAAAGCGTTGCACCGTGCGTCGCGAATCGGGCCCGGGCGATCTCGGCGTGCGCCTGCTGCTTGATCTCCTCGGCCGCTTCGGCCGTCTTCCGCAGCCGGCGGGATTCCTCGTCGACCAGGGCCGCCAACGCCAGCATCGTGTCGGCGGATGCGGCCACGGCGGCCGCCCCGCCGGCCACGAGTTCCCGACGGGTGTCCGGCCGAGA
>Ga0075471_10001901_pt1 | contig 13820 bp, 7 predicted proteins | sample DEB19_08_DNA_2_FD_74787 | JGI IMG/M metagenome (GOLD analysis project Ga0075471, IMG submission 74787) | Aqueous microbial communities from the Delaware River and Bay under freshwater to marine salinity gradient to study organic matter... | ecosystem: Environmental > Aquatic > Marine > Coastal ... | reverse complement strand
TTGAACTGGCGCGTGCCCACGCCGACCGGCGCGAACATGAGTGGCGTGACTTACGGCGCGGGCAAGTTCCTCGCCGTCGGGTCGGCGGGCGCTGCGGCCGTCTCCGCTGACGGCACGAACTGGCTGTCGGTCAACACCGTCACGACCAAGCAGCTCAACGCGGTGGCTTTCGGAAACGGTGTCTTCGTCGCCGTAGGCGATGGCGCGACGGCCATCAGCTCGCCGGATGGCCTCGCGTGGACGGCGCGGACCATCGGCGGTATTCAGAACTTCGTGGGCGTGGCCTTCGGCAACGGCACGTTCGTCGCCGTCAGCCTGGTAAATGAAGTTTATACCTCCACGGACGGTATTTCGTGGACGCTGGCGGTGGGGTCTTCCGTCGGCCCGGTCTGGAACAATCTGAAGTATGTCGGCGGAGTGTTCGTGCTGGTGGGCCAGTCCAGCACGTCCGGCCGCATCGCCACGTCGGCGAACGGCTCGACCTGGAACACGGAAAAGCTGCTGGCCTCCACAAGCGGTATTTTTGATGTGGCCTTCGGCAACGGCAAATGGGTAGGTGTCAGTTCTACGCGCTACTTCACATGGGTTAACGCGGATGCCAGCGACGCAACGGCGGGCTCGTTCAGCGGGTTGGGCGACGCGGTGGGTTTCGTAAATGGCGTCTTTGTCTCGGACAACTGCTACTTCTCCACCAACGGCACGGCCTGGAGCCGGGGAAACTACCCGGTGGTGGATATTAACGACATGGTGACGGCCAACAATCTGCTCGTCGCCGCCGGCAGCGCGTTGATGAGCACCCCAGATGGCCGGGCGTGGTCCGTCCACACGCGCACGCTCCAGCAGCCGGACGTGAACAACCAGAACTACAATAACAATCCGGTATCCGGCGGCGTGTGGGATGAAATCCAGTATTACGATTTCCAGACCGTCCTGCGAAACCAGAGTTTCGGCGTAGGCGGCGTAATTGCGGACCCGGCCAACCTGGCCAGCCTTGCCTCGCCCACCACGAACACGCTGCGCGATGCGCACGGCTTTCTCTCCAGCGGTGGCATTGCCGTGGGCGAGAACGGCACCATCGTGCGCTACAGCAGCGGCCAGAACACCTGGACCAACGTGCCCTCCGGCACCACGGTTTCCCTGCGCAGCATTGCCGCCTCGGCAGATGCCAATGTCATTGTGGTTGGCGGTGGCGGCACGATTCTGCGCTCGGTCAACAGCGGCCAGTCTTGGAGCGGAGTCACTTCCGGCACCACGGAGAATCTGAATCGCGTCACCTACGCGAGCGGCACGGGCTTCAACTACTTCGTCGCCGTGGGCGACAACGGCGTCATCCGCAAGTCCACCGACGGCGCTGCATGGACCACGCTGGCTTCCGGCACGACGAAGCGGCTCGTGAGTATCGCCCACCGCACCTCGGGCAACGTGAAGCTGCTGGCCATCGCGGAGGATTCCACCGTGTTGGTTTCCGAGAACCACGGCACCAACTGGAGTGCCATCACGGTGAACGTCCCGCGTCCCGTCACCTACGGCTCGCGCGATGGCACGACGGGCTACGCGCAAGACGGCATCCGCATGACAACGACTGACGGCACGAACTGGAGCTACACGTTCCCCTCCGTGTCGGGCATTTCCGGCTTGGGCTACGGCAACGGACGCTTCGTCGCGTTGTCCGGCCTGAACCGGATGACCTCGCCGGACCTGGTGAACTGGAGCATCACCACCACGCCAAACAGCCACTCCGGAGTCACGTTCGGAAACGGTCTGCTCGTCTCCGTGGGGCAGGGCAACTCCACCTTTTCCAATGGCTTTGTCTCGGTCTCCATGGACGGCTCGCGTTGGCTGTCGCAAACAACGCCGACGACGGTCTTCCTGAATGACGTTGCCTACGCGCAGGGTAAGTTTGTGGCCGTGGGCGCGAACGGCACCATTCTCACCTCGACCAACGGTGTGAACTGGGCGAACCGCACCATCGGCAGCACCAGCGACCAATTAAGAGGTCTGGCCTACGGTAACGGGATCTTCGCGGCCGTCGGCACCGGCGGCCTCGTGCGTAACTCGACCGATGGCGAAACTTGGGTCGCCGCCGGCTCCGGCGCATCGCTCAAGTCTGTCACCTTCGCCAAAGGCCTCTTCGTCGCGGTCGGCGACAACGGGGCCATTCGCACCTCGGTCAATGGCAGCAATTGGACCTCGCGCAGCACCAGTCCCAGCACCACGGCATTCCTCAACGCTGTGCAATTTGCCGGGGATCGCTTCGTCGCTGTGGGCGGACTTCTCGGCTCCGGCGAAGGCGCGGTGGTCGTGCATTCCACCGATGGCACAAACTGGACACGCGAAGTCTCCAACATTCCCTCGTCCCTGTGGACCGCCGTCGCTGCGGCGGGCCAATACGTCGCCGCGAGTGACGGTGCGGGCTTCATCGTCTCCGCGCCCTATCAGAGCGCGCCCCAGCCCAACATCACCGGCCAACCCAGCCCGGCCGGTCAGACGGTCAACGCCGGCACGACGGTGAGCTACACCGTGACCGCGACCGGCACGAACCTCCAATACCGCTGGCTCAACAACGGTGTGCCGATGAGTGACGGCCCCGGAGTCTCCGGTTCCGGCACGGCCACGCTCACGCTCACCGGCGTGGATGTGCTCGATGCCAGCGTCTATCACGTCTCCGTCTGGAACGGCAACGGCAGCGCGTTGAGCCAGCCGGTGTCACTCGGTGTCAGCGGCCCGCCCATTATTGTGAGCCATCCTGTTTCCCTCACGATGACCAACCTGCAGAACGCCCAGTTCACCGCCGCCGCCGTCGGCCCCGCTCCGCTCACGTATCAATGGCGCTTCAACGGCCAACCCATCGTGGATGGCGGCACGTTCAGCGGAGCAACGACCGGCCAGCTCCTGGTCTCCAACGCCGTGGGCACGAACGAAGGCGTCTACGATGTCATCGTCAGCAACACCTTCGGTGCAAGCGCGCCCAGCAATCCGGCACAGTTGCTCGTGAACCGCCCGCCGACCATTACCCAGCAACCGGTCGGACAGGTCGTTTATCAGGGACAGACGCTCACGCTCAACGTGGTGGCCGACGGCACGCAGCCGCTCACCTATCAATGGCGGCGCGACGGCACGAACCTCGTCAATGGCGGCAACCTCTCCGGCGTAAATACCAGCACGCTCGTCATTCAGAACGCGCAGCTCGCCGACGCCCAGGGCAACAGTGGCTACAGCGTGGTGGTGAGCAACAGCTTCGCGCCGGGGGCCACCAGCACGGCGGCTTATCCGAGCGTCATCGCGCCCGGCGCGCTGCGGCCTGACTTCGTCACTGGTTTGAGCGGCACGGTCAGCGACATCGCGCCTGCCGCGAACGGGGACTTCCTGCTGGCTGGCGACTTGAGTGCCAGCATTGGCGGCTTCTTTACTGCCGACGCCGCGCGCGTCCGCGCCGATGGCACGGTGGTCACGAATTTCTCTTCCTCCGGCAGCGGCGCTGCCTTTGTCGTGAGCAGTGTGCGCGAGATGCTGAACGGCCAGGCCTTCGTCGGCGGCTTTTTCTCCACCTGGATACCGGGCAACCGCCTGTGGCTCGTGCGCCTGAACACCAACGGCTCCACCGACACCAACTTCACCCACACGGTCAATTCGGCGGTGAAGCGCATCCTGCGCCTCGCGGATGGAAAGTTGCTCGTGGCCAGCGGCAGCAGCGGCTTCAACACCGGAAATGTCCATCGCTTCAATGCGGACGGCACGGCGGACGGCACGTTCACCACTGTGACGCTGACGGGCCAGTTGTTCGACATGGCTTTGCAGAGTGACGGGAAAATCATCGTATCCGGCGCTTTCGGCCTGCGCCGCATCAACGCCGATGGCACCGGTCAGGCGGCCTTTGGCTCGGCAGGCGCGAACATCCCGACCGTCCACGTCGGACCGGATGACAAGGTCTATTTCAGCGACAACAATGGGACCGCGTTTGTCCGGTTCAATGCAGACGGCACGGCGGACAACACGTTCACCAACTCCATCAACGGCCACGTCTTCGGCATGGCGTTCCTGACCGGCGGGCGAATGGCCCTCGTCGGAAGCTTCAACAACGTCAACGGCACGCTCATGCCCAAGATCGCCCTGCTGGAGAGCAATGGCGTGCTCACGGCCGGATTCACCTCCACCTACGCGCCCACGCCAGCCAATATACTCTACGCCATCCGTCCGCTCGGCGATGGCACCGCGCTGGTCGGCGGCAACATCCAACTGACCCTGCCCAGCGCGCAGCGCGGCCTCCAGCGCGTGCAGATTGAAGCGGCTACTCCGGCAGCGCCCGTTATCGTGCAGGCTCCGCAAGGCATCGCCCGCGCGGTCGGTGCGACGGCCAGCTTCACCGTGCAGGCGACCGGCTTCGGTTGGCCGTTCAGCTACGTTTGGAAGAAGGGTGGCGTGGCGCTGTTGAACGGTGGGGCGGTTTCCGGACAGGGCACGACCACGCTGACCATCGGCAATGTGCAGGCCGCCGACGCGGGCTTTTACACGGTGGAAGTCTCCGGCCTGAACGGCACTACTGCCAGCGCGCCGGCCGGCCTGTCCATCCACACGCCGCCGCCCACCGGCCTGGATATTTCGCTGAACACGGCCTTCAACGCCAACGTGCCGTTGGTCCGGCACACCGTGATTCGCAACAGCGCTACGTTTTACACCACGAACCTCGTATTCGGAAACGGCTTGGTGCAGCCCGATGGCAAGGTCGTCGTGGCCGGCACGTTTGAGTATTCCAACTCAGGCGGCGGCACGAATTACAGCATTCTCCGGCTCAATGCCGACGGCACGCTGGACAACGGCTTCACCCCGCCCCTGCTGGAGTTCCTGCGTGGCGGAGCGTATTTCGGCCCCGCGCGTCTTACGGATATGGCGCTGCTCTCTGACGGCCGCATCGCTGTCGTCGGCGAGGTCAGCCGCGTCGGTGGCGTCACCAACGCGCGCGTCGTGCTGCTAAACGCGAACGGCACGCACGACACCAGTTTTGCCCCTGCCGCCGCACTGAACAACCTCTTCTCCGTGGCCGTGGACGCGCAAGACCGGATCGTCGTGGCGGGCCTGCTGGCCAGCACTTCCGTGGGCGGCGGTGCGACGCACAAACACGTCTCTCGGCTGCTCGCCACCGGCGCGTTTGACACGAACTTCAATACTGGATCGCTGCTCATTGACGAGGTGCAGTCCAACACGCTGCTCATCCAGCCGGACGGCAAAATCATCATATTCGCCTTTACCTCCAGCTACGGGGACAGCAAGCCGATGCGCCTCCTGACGAACGGCGCGGTGGACGGCACCTTCACGAGCCTGAGCTTCAACGGCTCGCCCGCGTATGACCTGCAGCTCGCGCCGACAGGCAGCATCCTGGTGCCAGGCCGCTACCTCACCATCGGGGGCACCGCCCGCCGGGGCATGGCCCGGCTGCTCGATACCGGCGCGCTGGACACGAGTTTCGGCAATCCTGCCGGCAGCACGGGCTTCCAGCCTGAGTTCAAAAGCGCGGTCGGCTTTGCCAACGGCGCGGTGCTGCTGGCCGGCAACTTCACGAACATCTCCGGCTCCACCATCCGCAACCTCGCGCTGGTGGGCGCGGACGGTTCCTTTCAGTCTGCGCCCGTGCTGGGCACCGGGCTGGACGCCAACGCGCACCTCGCCTTCGCGAACGCCGCCCGAAGCGCGGTCTTCGTCGCCGGCGGCTTCACCAACCTCAACGGTGTGCCCGTTTCCCGAATCTTGCGCCTCAACACCGCTCCCGCTGGCGGCACCTCCCTTCCGCTCCAAATCACTTCAATCACTGCAAGCCAATCCGTGGTTCCAGGAGCAAACCTCACCTTGACGGTGGCGGCCACCGGGAGCGGCAGCCTGGCCTACCAGTGGCGCAGGGAGGGCACGAATCTCGTCGCCGAGACCAATCCTCAACTGCTGCTGGGGAGCTTTCAAACGAATCAAGCCGGCAACTACTCGGTGGTCGTCATGGACAACGCCAATTCCATCACCAGTTCCGTAGTGAGCATCACCCTCGCCGGACCTGCGCCCACCTTCGCCGATTGGAAGGCTGACAAGGGCTTGCCCATGGGACAGGACGGCCCGGGTGACGATCCCGACGGCGACGGTCTGTCGAACGTGGTCGAGTTCGCCTTCGGCACGCACCCGATGCAGTCACAGTCGCGCGCCCTGCCGGCCAACCGCACGCACTCCGAGGGCGGGATGGAATACCCGGCGGTGACATTCATCCGGCGCAAGAGCCTCAACGGCGCCAACATCGTGGTGGAGGCGTTCAATGGCATCCCGTTCGGCACTCCGACCGGCACCACCCAAGTCGGCCAGCCGGAAGATTTGGGCGATGGGACCGAGCGAGTGACCATCCGCGGCCAGACGCCGCTGCGCGACACGCAACGCTACTTCTTCCGCACGCGCGTGCAGGTGCCCTAGCCACATTAGGTGTGCCGTGAAACCCGGTGAATTGTTGGCGAAACCAATCGCCGGATGGAACCGGCGGTTTATCCCAATTCCCAGTGAGAACCGGGGGGAAATGCTGAAGCGGTCCCGTATCCCGTAATATGCCTCCCCCTTCGCGGAGCAAAGGGGACTGTGGCCGCAGGCCGGATGAGGGGTGCGCCACGAATGCCGACGCGCAAAACCTCACCTCCGCCCCGACTCGATGATCAGAGACCGCCGACAACGGGGAAAATTTTAACGGAAGCGGGTAGCGCTCAAACCACTCGCCGAAATGCTGGCGAACTGCAGCTGCGGCCTACTCATACCGCAGGGCTTGGATGGGGTTGAGCTTCGCAGCCTTGAGCGCCGGAAACAGCCCGGCCAAAATCCCCACGGCGACGCTAAAGGCAAAGGCGAGGAACATGCTCTCCACCGTAATCACCGGGGTGTTTTCCGTGGGGGACAAGATGATGAGCAGCTTCACCAGCATGTTCGAGGTGAACAGCCCCGCCACCCCGCCCAGAATGGCAATGACGACGCTCTCCACGAGGATCTGGGTGAACACATCGAAGAACGTGGCCCCGATGGCCTTGCGGATGCCGATCTCTCGGACCCGCTCCGTGATGCTCGCCAGCATGATGTTCATGATGCCAATGCCGCCCACGAGCAGGCTGATGGCCGCGATGATGCCCCCGCTCATGCGCGCATTGCTGATGGCCTGGGTGATGCCCTCGGACCAGTTCTCCTGGGTGCGGAAGGAAAAATCCTCGATGCCCTTGTGCGTGTGCAGCATCACGTTCTTCGCCTGCTGAAGCGCCTCGTCCATCTTGTCGATGTCGGCAATTTTCACTGACAGCGTGGACAGGCGCGGATCCGGCACGAACTCCGCCGTGCTGCCCGAGCCGCTGCTGGAACTGCTGGAGCTGCGCCCGCCAAAACCACCCGTGCCGGTGCCGGAGGTGCCGCTGGCCGCACGAAATCGCAGCCACATGGTGTTGAGCGGGATGTAAACCGAGTTGTTCTTCAGGTCGAAGACAAACCCGCCCATGCTGCGGCTGCCGCCCTTGCTGCCCATGCTGCCGTAGCCCCGGCTCCGCTCCGGCCCGGTGCCCTTGGGTTCCGGAGGCTTGGCGGTTTGCAACTCGCGACGTTTCTTGTCCTGGTCGCTTTCGTAGTGCTCGAACATCCCGATGATCTTGAACCGCTGGTTGTTGATGTTCACGAACTCGCCAACCGGAATAACCTCCCGCCCAATCTGCTCCGGCGATCCAAACAGCGCGTCGCGCACCGCCGTGCCGATGACGCACACGTTCCGGGCATTCTCGTCGTCCAGGGCGTTGAACATGCGCCCATGCGCCACCACGTGCTGGTTCAGCTCCACCGCGTTGGGCCACGTGCCGATGAAGTTCCACGGGCTGATGCTCTTGCCCCCGCGCGTCATGGTGATGTTCCGCGTGCGCATTTCCGGCACCACCATGGTGATAAGCGGCGCGCTGCGAATGAGCGCATGGACATCGTTCATCGTGGTGCCCACCGCCTGATCCGCCAGATGCTGCTGCCACACCGGGATGTCCTGCTCCTCCACGCGGACCTTCTCGAGGCCGCCAATGGCGATGAGCGCCTCCTTCATCCCGTTCTCCATGCCCTTCACCAAAGCGGACATCGCCACCAGACTCGACACGCCGAGGATGATGCCGAGCATGGTGAGCATGGAACGAAACTTGTTCGCCCAGATTTCCTTCAACCCGACAAGGATGGCGTTAATTAAGTGCATGGCTCAACCCGGTTGATTCCCCACCGCGAACTTTGGTCCGTCGAGCTGGCCGGCCAGCTTGGCGTCCACGTTCTTGGCGATCTTGCCGTCGCGGATCTCGATCTTGCGCGGCGTGACGGCAGCGATCTCGGGATCGTGCGTCACCAGCGCGATGGTGCTGCCCTTGCGGCTCAGATCGTGGAACAGCTTGAGAATCGTTTCGCCCGTGTGCGAATCGAGGTTGCCGGTCGGCTCGTCGGCAAACACAATCTTGGGGCGGTTCACCAGCGCGCGGGCAATGGCAGCCCGCTGCTGTTGCCCGCCGGAAAGCTGCATCGGACGGTGCTTGGCACGATTGTCCATCTCCACCAGGCGCAGCGCCTCCATCGCCCGCTCGCGCCGCTCGCGGGAACCACACCCGGCATACACCAGCGGCAGCTCCACGTTTTGCAGCACGTTCAGCTTGGGCAGCAGGTTGAAGAACTGGAAGACGAAACCGATCTTCTCGTTGCGGATGCGGGCCAGATCCCGCGTGGAAGCGCTGGCGATCTCGGTGCCATCGAGCTTGATGCTGCCCTTGGTCGGCGAATCGAGGCAGCCCAGGATGTGCATGAGCGTGGACTTGCCACTGCCGGACGGACCGATGATGGAGATGAACTCGCCGCCGTTGATGTCGAGATCCACGTTGTCGAGCGCGCGGATCTCCTCACCACCGAGGTGGTAAATCTTGCTGACGCCGCGTAGTTCGATGAGGGCCACGGTAGGGGATTGGGAATAGGAGATGGGGTCTGGGGAGGAGGCTACTGGCTGGGAGGGCTGCGGCGCTCGCCACCACTGCTGGAGCCCCCCGTCCCGGTGCCTCCACTTTTGCTGCCGCCATTAGTCCCCCCGCTGCCGCCTTTGGAATAACCACTCTTGCCGTCGCCGCCTTTGCCACCGCCCTTGCCACCCTTGGCCGCCGCACCAAAGGCTTGCTGCACTTTGCCAACCTCCTCCGCCGGCGTGACCAGGGAAACGGTTTCGCCGCCTTGCAGGCCCTTCGTCACCTCCGCGTAATCATAGTCCGTGACCCCGACCAAAATCGGCGCGCGGACAAATTTCTCACCCTGCTTCACATACACAAAGCGCTCGCCCTGATCACTGAAGACTGCCGCCAGCGGCACGGCCAGCACGTTGTCGGCGGCTTGCAGCGGAATGGTGAGGTTCGCCGTCATGCCCGGGCGCACGCCGGACTTCTCGTCGTTCTTCACGATGATCCGCGTGGAAAAACCCTTGATGCCGTTCTTGATGGTGGCCTGCGGCGCGATGCGGTCAACCCGCCCGAAGAGCTTCAACCCCGCGACGGCCTCGACCTCGATTTGCACCCGCTGGTTGACGCTCATGCGGGTGACGTCGGCCTGGTTGATGTGTGCGTTGATGATGAGCTCGCTCAAGTCGGCGATGGTGAGCACCTCGGTGCCGCTGTTGACCCCCCCGGAGCCGGACACCGCCTGGCCTGCGGACACGGGGCGCGTGAGGATGGTGCAGTCAAACGGCGCGGTGTTCTTCGTCTTGGAAATCCGGTCCTCGACGAGCTGCAGCGCCTTGAGCGAACGCTCGAAACTGTTGCGGGCGAGCGCGTGGTTGTTGCGGGCCAGATCGACCTCGATCTTCGCGTTCTCGAGGACTTCCCGCGTGAGCAGCTTGTCATAGTTGTTGCGGGCGAGCGCGTGGGTGTTGCGCGCTTGGTCCAGCTCGGTCCGGGCATTGTCAAAGGCTTCCTGCGCCAGGAGCTTGTTCTCGTAGAGCTGCTTGGTGCGGTCGAAGTTGATCTGGAGCTTCTCGACCGCCAGCCGCGCGCCTTCGATTTGCAGTTTGGCCGCCTCGACGTCCGTCTGGCGCTGGCTGCGATCGAGGGGGAGTTTGTTCTCGAAAATCTGCTTGGTGCGCTCGAAGTCGAGCTGAAGCTTCTCGAGCGTGAGCCGCGCGCCCTCGATCTGGAGCTTGGTCGCCTCGATCTCCGTCTGGCGCTGGCTGCGCTCGATCTGCAAGTCAGAGTCGTCGAGCGTGAACAGGATTTCACCCTTCTTGACCTTGTCGCCGATGTCCACCGGCAGCTTGTCGATGCGACCGCTCACCTCGGGGCGGACCGAGACCTGTTCAGCCGGGGTGATTTCCCCCGCCGCGCTGATGGCGAAACTGATGTTGCGCTGCTCCACCGCGGCGGTGGTGGGACGGCCTGATTTCTTCGCCGCGTCGGCCTTCTCAGCGGCTTTCCAGAATGCGACCTTGTCCGGCCACTTCTGGTAAGCGAAGTAACCGCCGCCACCCAAGGTGCCGAGAACAACCAGCCAAACCAACAAGCTCTTCATGTGTTGGGCCGGAGACTAGGCCAGCGTGGAAGGACTTGCAAAGGTGGATACCAGAAATTCCTGAGCAAAGTTTGCCCAAAGGATGCCGGATGGTTCGTGGCGAGGTGACGAGGCTCCATCCAACGCGAAATGCGCCGTCTCACGTCCTCGCCTGCAAAACAGCCTCAGCCCCGCCGGCTCCACCAAAAGGCCAGGAGTGAGTAGAAGACCACCGCGACGGCGTAGGCAATCATGCCCACTCCCACCGCCAGCGCGACCGAAGGCCATTCGCTGGTGAAGGCAACCCCCACGCCCAGCAAGCTCACCAGTCCAGCCTCTCCAAACAAGCTGATCATGTAGGTTCGCCAGCCGGAGCGCATCAGGGCTTCACCCACGAGCATCGAATACCCCTCCTCCCCCAGCGAACGCATGAGCCAGGCGGATTTGAAATTGCGCGCGGCCACCAGCATGCTGGTCGTCACCAAGATCAGCGCAGCCAGGGGCCAGCAGGCCGCCGTCAGGCAGAGGGCGACGTTCAATAGGATGCCCCACTTCCAGCCCAGCCGCTTCGCCACCGGGTTCGCCTCCAACGCGAGCGTCGGCGTCGCAAACCAAGTGCTCAGGAAGTCCATGCCCCGCGCAAAGATCAGCAGGCCGAGCGTGATGAGATAATCACGGCTGCCGAAGGGGACGAAATCTTCCATGAACTCGGGCTATTTTTTTCCGTAAATCTTGTCCGGATCTTCGAGTCGCGGCTCCGTTTCCTTCCACTGCGCTCCGTCACCCTCAATGCTGCGGAAGAAGCAGCTCTTGAAGCCCTCGTGGCAGGCCGCGCCAGTCTGTTCCACTTGGATTAGCAACGTGTCACCGTCGCAATCGAAGGCGATGTCCTTCACCACCTGCACATGGCCGCTGGACTCGCCCTTCACCCAGAACTTCTGCCGCGACCGGCTCCAGAAGTGCGTCTTGCCGGTGGCGATGGTGCTTTCGAGCGAGGCGCGGTTCATCCACGCCATCATCAACACGCGGCCGGTGGACTGCTCTTGGATGATGGCTGGGATGAGGCCGTCGCTGGTGAACTTGAGTTTGTCGTAGAAGCTCATGGGGAAGGGTTGAGAGTTGAAGGTTGAGAGTTGAGAGCCGGCTGCGGCGTTGCCGAACCCGCATCTGAGTCGAGCCGGACGAAGAAGACCGCCGCGATGACGCAGGCGAAGGCGGCAAGATGGTTCCATTTCAGCTTCTCGCCGAGGTAAAAGACCGCGAACGCGCAGAAGACGAGAATGGTGATGACCTCCTGCATGATTTTGAGCTGTGTCGCCGAGTAGGTGCCATGGCCCCAGCGGTTGGCTGGCACCATCAGACAATACTCGAAAAACGCGATGCCCCAGCTCGCCAGCACCACGAGCCACAGCGGCGAGCTCTTGAACTTCAGATGTCCATACCACGCGAACGTCATGAAGACATTCGACGCGACCAGCAGGAGAAGCGGGGTGAACCGGGACTCAGCGAAGGACGGCATACAAATCAGGTGGTGCGCACGGGAATCCCCTTCCCGGCCAGGTGGCGCTTTACATCGCCGACGGTGTAGGTGCCAAAGTGAAAAATGCTCGCGGCCAGCACGGCATCCGCCCGGCCCTCCAGCAACACATCCGCCATGTGCTCCAGGCTGCCGGCGCCGCCACTGGCCACCACCGGCACGCCGACCGACTCGCTCACGCGCCGCGTGATGACGAGATCAAAGCCGGCCTTGGTGCCGTCGGCGTCAATGGAGTTCAGGACGATTTCCCCTGCGCCAAGGGCGACGGCGCGTTTCGCCCACTCGACGGCTTCCAAACCGGTCGCCTGTCGCCCGCCTTTGGCGAAGACCTCCCAGCGGTCCGGGGCGACCTTTTTGCAATCAATCGAGACAACGATGCACTGGCTGCCAAATTTCTCCGCGCCTTGCCGGATGAGATCGGGTGTCGCGAGCGCCGAGGAATTGATGCTCACCTTGTCCGCACCGGCGCGCAGCATCGTCTGCATGTCGTCCAGCACTCGGATGCCACCGCCAACGGTCAACGGCATGAAACACTGGTCCGCTGCGCGCTCAATCACGTCCACCATACTTGCACGCCCGTGCGCGCTGGCGGTGATGTCGAAGAAGACCATCTCGTCCGCGCCCTGCTCGTTGTAGCGCACGGCCAGCTCGACCGGATCGCCGACGTTCCGCAGGCCGCCTGCCTCCGCGCGCCCGAACTGCACGCCGCGCGTCACCTGGCCGTCATGAACGTCCAGACAAGGAATCACTCGTTTTGCCAACATGGTCGTAAGGGGCGCTCAATCAGGCCGAAAAAGTCACCCGATGACTCGTGCAGAATCATCGGGCATCAGGCTTGCGATTCTGAACCGGCCGGCGGACTGAACCAGCCCGCATCGTTCCGTTCGGCTCGCGGCTTCTATAGTTTCCCCGCCTCACGCTGGCAAGCGGTCTCCGCCGCGTCGCCCATGCGTGCCGTTCCCTCCGCTGCGCCGTCCGCTTGACACTCCCCTGCTCTATCCTCATTTTCGACGTCCCTGACGGACGCGAGATGCGTTGTCGGGCCTGAATTTTTTATGAGCCATAACCTGTTCAACACACTGCAATCTTTCGACCTCGGCAACGGCAAGTCCGGCAAGTTTTACTCTCTCCCCGCACTGGAAGCGGCCGGCGTCGGCCCGATCTCCAAGCTGCCGGTCAGCATCCGTCTCGTGCTGGAGTCCGTGCTGCGCAATTGCGACGGGCTCAAGGTGCAGGACGCGAACGTCAAGGAGCTCGCGAACTGGAAGCCGACCGAGGAACGCACGGCGGAGATTCCGTTCGTGGTCGCGCGCATCGTGTTGCAGGACTTCACCGGCGTGCCGCTGCTCGTGGACCTCGCGGCGATGCGCAGCGCCGTGAACAAGATCGGCAAGAACCCGAAGATCATCGAACCGCTCGTGCCCGTGGACCTCGTCGTGGACCACTCGGTGCAGGTGGACTTCGCTGGCGCGGCGGACTCGATGGCGCGCAACTTGGATCTGGAATTCACCCGCAACCGCGAACGCTACCAGTTCCTGAAGTGGGGCATGCAGGCTTTCGACACGTTCAAGGTTGTCCCGCCCGGCATCGGCATCGTGCATCAGGTCAACTTGGAGTATCTCGCGAAGGGTGTGCTGGAGCAGGGCGGAGTTTACTATCCCGACACGCTCGTCGGCACCGATTCGCACACCACGATGATCAATGGTCTCGGCATCGTCGGCTGGGGCGTGGGCGGCATCGAAGCCGAAGCGGG
>Ga0075471_10001898_pt1 | contig 13829 bp, 13 predicted proteins | sample DEB19_08_DNA_2_FD_74787 | JGI IMG/M metagenome (GOLD analysis project Ga0075471, IMG submission 74787) | Aqueous microbial communities from the Delaware River and Bay under freshwater to marine salinity gradient to study organic matter... | ecosystem: Environmental > Aquatic > Marine > Coastal ... | reverse complement strand
TGCGAAGGCGAATCCCGGCGTGACGCCGCCTGCGCGCAAGAAGGTCCGCCAAATCGGCGCGGGCAAGAACCGGCCTGACCCCGACCTCGGACTCTGGACCGTGCGCAGCGAACAGCCGCTCGTGGACGCAGACCGCCTGCTCGCGAGCTTCCTGCCGAAGGCGTTCCGCCGGCCCGTAGAGGCGGACGTGCGGAAGGGCTACGTGGCGAAGGTCGAGGAGCGCTTGAAGGCCGGGGATTCCTTCGAGTTCGCGATGCGCTGGGCGTATCGCGCGGCGCTGTGCTCACCGGATTTTCTCTACTTGGTCGAACCGGCGGCGAAGCTGGATGACTTCGCGCTCGCCAGCCGTTTGTCCTACTTCCTGTGGAACTCCACGCCGGACGCGCGGCTCACCGAGCTGGCGGGCAGCGGCAAACTCCGCGACGCGAAAACCCTCCGAGCCGAAGTCGAGCGGCTGCTCAAGGACAAGAAGTCCCAGCGCTTCGTGGAGGACTACCTCGGCCAGTGGCTCAAGCTCCGCGCCATCGCCGCGAACGACGCGGACAAGAAGCTTTACCCGGAGTTCAACCCGTATTTGCAGGACTCGATGGTCGCCGAGACGCGCGCTTACTTCCGCGAGTTGTTGGAGAAGAACCTCGACGCGCGGCATCTGGTGAAGTCGGACTTCGTGATGGTGAACGAGAAGCTCGCCAAGCACTACGGTATCGCGGGCGTGAGCGGCGCGCAGATTCGGCGCGTGCCGCTGCCGGCGGACTGCCCGCGCGGCGGCTTCATCACGCAGGGAGCCATCCTGAAAATCACGGCCAACGGCACGACCACCTCGCCCGTGCCGCGCGGGGCGTTCGTGATGGACCGCCTCTTCGGCCAGCCGCCCGAGCCGCCGCCGCCGAACGTCGCCGCCGTGGAGCCGGACGTGCGCGGCGCGACCACCATCCGCGAGCTGCTCGACAAGCATCGCAACAACGCCGCCTGCGCAAGCTGCCACGCGAAGATGGACCCGCCCGGCTTCGCGCTGGAGAGCTTCGATGTCATCGGCGGCTACCGCACGCGCTACCGCTCCATCGGCGAAGGCGACCCCGCGCCGCGCGGGGCGATTGACCCGTTCATCGGCATCAGCTTCAAGCTCGGCCCGCCCGTGGACGCCAGCGGCGCGCTGCCGGACGAGCGCAAGTTCGCCGACATCCGCTAGTTTCAAAAGCTCGCCGCCGCTGACTCGCCGCTGCTGCTCAAAAACCTCGCGCAGCAGCTGGCCGTTTACGCCACCGGTCGCGGCCTCGCCTTCAGCGACCGCGACGCGATTGCGGCCATCGTAGCCAGCACGCAGAAGCAGGGTGGCGGCGTGCGCACGCTTGTTCACGAACTTACGCAGAGCCGGCTCTTCCAGACCCGTTAACCTCCCGCCCATGAAAGCACCGCACCTCTCCCGCCGCTTCGCCAGCGTCTTCTGCGCATTGGCCCTCGCCGTGCCGCTTCTCCACGCCGAGGAGCAGACGGGCACTTACCGGCTCTTCGGCCTGAGCGCACCGGAGCGCGAGGCGGACTTGCGCGAGGTGCTGGCCAAGGTGCCCGACGTGGCGTTGGTCAGCCTCGATGCCGCGAAGGCCGAGGTGACGCTGCGCTTCGATGCCGAGAAGCTTTTCCTGCCCGCCAAGTCCAAGCAGCCGCCTGCTGCCGACAAAGTCACCGCGCGGCTCGACCAGCTCATCGGCTCCGCCTCGACTCGCACGTTCGGCATCTCCGAGCGCTCGACCCTACCGGCGGACAAGCTGACCAAGGTGGAAATCCTCATCGGCGTGCTGGATTGCAAGGGCTGCCGTTACGCCGCCTACCAAGCTGTCGCGAAGCTCGACGGCGTGCAGCGCGCGACCGTGAGCACCACGCCCAGCGCGGTCATCGCGTGGATTGACGCAACTAAGACGAAGCGGGAGGCGTTGGAGGACGCGCTGAAGAAGGCGCGCGTGGAGTTGAAGGGGCTTTGAGCAGAGCCCGTAACCGTTGGCGTGGTGGGCCTACTTGCCGTCAACGCTGAGGGTGGTGCCCATGGCGCGGTCGAGGCGGGCGCGGGCGACGGAGTAGGCGTGCAATGCCTCGACCTGGGTGCTGCGAGCGACGGTGAGGGCCGTCTGGGCGTTGAGCACGTCGAGCTGTGTGCCGGTGCCGGCCTCGGTGCGGGCGTTGGCCAGGCGCAGGGCTTCCTCGGCCTGCTCCTGCACTTTCTTCTGTGATTCCAGCACTTCCTGAGCTTCAAGGAAGTTGGAGTAGGCGGTGCGCACATCGAGCTCGATGCGGCGGGAGATGTCGTCAATTTCCTCCTGGGCCTTCCGGTGGAGCGCGGTGGCCTCGGCGACTTTGCCCTTCACCAGCCAGCCGTCGAAAATGTTCCAGCTTGCCTGCCAGCCGATGTCCCAGCCCGAGATGTCCCGGGTGAGATGCTGGCTGAAGCGGGAGCTTTTTGAACCCACGCCGGCAAAGATCTGCGCGCTGGGTTTGCGGCCGGCCTCGGCATTGACGATGGCTTCCTGGCGCAGGCGCTCGGCTTTGCGGAGGGCGGCGAGTTCGGTGCGTTGCTCCAGTGCCTTCGCCAGCGCGGCGGTCAGGTTGATGGGCGTGGGGTCAGCTTCCAACCGGCCGGAGAGCTGAAGGGGAATGTCTTCCACCACGGTGTGCGGCACGTCGTAGCCGAGCAGGTTGGCGAGGTTGTTCTTTGCGGTGCGTAGCGCGTTGCGGGCGCGGATGAGCCGGGGGCGGGCGTTGGCGAGTTCGACTTCGGCGCGCAGGACGTTGAAGCGCGGCACGGTGCCGGCCTCGAACCGGCGCTGGTTGTCTTGCAATTCTTTCTTCAGCAGTTCGAGGCTCGCTTCCTGCACCAGGATTTGCTGCGCGGCCAGCAGGGCATCGTCGTAGTTCACGCGCACGGCAAACACGGTGTCGGCGAGGACGGTCTGGTGCTGGAGCAGGGCCTGATCACGGGTGAGATCGGCGGTGCGCTTCGCGGACTCGATCCGTCCGCCTTCGTAAATGGACTGGGTGATTTGCACGCGCACCAGCCACGACTGGTCGGGCGCACGGAAGGCACCACCAGGGAACTGCTCAATCGCGTTCTGATCAAAGAGCGTGTGGTTGGCGGTGCCGGTGACGCGCGGCAACTGGATGGCGCGCGTCTGCACCACGATGCCGTAGGCGACGGCGAGGTTGGCCTGGCTTTTTTGCACGGCGCTGTTCTGGCGCAGCGCGACCTCGACGGCGTCCTTGAGCGAGAGCGGCGTGGTGGGCCAGACGACGAGGTTGGTTGCCTTGGTGGCCGGGGCATTCGTAAAAGCGGGCTGGCCGATGGCGAGGAGAGCTGTGTGGCAGAGTGCCGTGGCGAGAAGGAGGGTGCGTGTCATGTAAGGCATTAGTGGGTGCGTTGACGTTGTGAAGAGCGGGAGCATTGGAAAATTATGGGGTGGAGGGCGGAGCATCAAGGCGGGCGGCGCGGGGTGTGGCGGAACGTTCAATAAACACATCCACCTGCTGGCCGACGTAGAGTGGGGCGGCGGGGCGCTCCAGCTCGAAGATGATTTGGAGGACTCGTGTGTCCACGCGCTCGGCACTGTCGCCGGTGAGCGAACGCTTGGGGATGACAAAGGGCTCAATGCGAACGAAGCGCAGGGGCAGCGCATGCTGAGTGTCGCCTTTGAGGTAGGCGACGGCGGGACGGTTGGCCTCGACGAGGGGCGCGTTTTGTTCGTCCACCTCGGCGCGGACCTGGAGCTTTTCGACTTCGCCGAGGATCAACAACGGTTCCAGCGGCGCGGTGCCGGCGAATTCGCCAGCGCGGACGTTGACTTGCAGGATGGTCCCATCGCGGGGCGCGAGGACAGTGAGCACGTCCAGATCGGTCTGCGACTGGGCGATTTGCGCTTCCATGGCCTTGAGGTCGGCCTCGTCCTTGGCGATGCGGGCATCCCAGTTCTGCTTGCCGAAATCACGGCGCTTCCGCTCGTCATCGGAGATGACTTTGTCCCGGGCGAGCTTCTCCGCACGCGCGAGTTGGTCGGCGGCATCGGCCTGCATCACACGGTCGGTTTGCAGCGCGGCGCGGAGGGATTCCAATTGGGCGCGCAAGGTGTTGAGCCGGGCGCGGGCTTCGCGATCATCGAGCTGGAGGAGCGGGTCGCCGGTCTTGACGCGCGAGCCGACTTGGACGGCGACGCGTTGGATGAGGGCGGCCTTGGGCACGGCGATTTTGACGTTCTCCCGTTCCGCTTCGAGGATGCCGGTGGCGGCGACATGGGCCGCGTAGGGCGAGCGGGCAGGCTCGACGAACGGCGGCGGGGCAGGGGGCTTCTGCTGCATTTGCCGGACAAACAGGAAGACGCCCGCAAACCCGGCGAGGGCGAGGTAGAAGGTGAACTGGCGAAAGAGGAGCATGGCTAAAAGGGGGGGAAGCGGGATTTCATTCGCTCAAGTCGAAGTTTCCACCCTGGTCATGCACGCGCTGGACGCGCCCGTCCTCCATCTCGGTCAAGCGGTCGGCGTATTTGAAGACCCGGCTGTCGTGCGTGACGACGATGACGCAGCGGTTGGGATTGCGGGCGGCGTTGCGGAGTAAATCCATAATGTGCGCGCCGGTGTCCTTGTCGAGGGCGCTGGTGGGCTCATCGCAAATGATCAGGCGCGGCTCATGCACCAGGGCGCGGGCGATGGCGATGCGTTGCTGCTGGCCGCCGGAGAGGTTCGTCGGGCGCTCGTGGCCGCGTGAGCCCAGGCCGACCTCGTCCAGCAGGGCTAGGGCTTTACGCTCGGCGACGCGTCGGGACACGCCACCGATGAGCAGCGGCACACAGATGTTCTCAATGCAGGTCAGGGTCGGGATGAGGTTGAAGGCCTGGAAGATGAAGCCGACATGGCGCTTGCGGAATTCGGTGATCTCGCGTGGTTTGAGCCGGTGGAGGGGTGATCCGAAAACATCGAGTTCGCCGCAATCGAAGTTCAGCGTGCCGGCGATCACGCTCAACAAGGTGGTTTTCCCGCACCCGCTGGGGCCGACGATCATGAGCAATTCGCCTTGCCGCGCGGTGAAATCCACACCGTTAAGCGCGGTGACGGCGGTCTCCCCGGTGCCAAAAGTCTTCGATACGCCGCGAACGTGGACGGCGAGGGCTGGTGGATTGGTTGGGGTGGCGGACATGCTTGTGCTCAACCACGGAAGACAATCGCGGGCTCGACCTTGACTACTTTGCGAATGCCCAGCACGGCGCTCAAGGCGCAGATGGACATGACGAGGCAAAAGGTAGCGGCGGGGAGCTGCCAGGGAAACATGAACGGCGGTTCGCCGCGTGCCACGGCCGCCCGCCCGAAGCCGACGACCAGCAGCGCGCCCAGCCCGTAGCCGATGAAGCCCACGATGAACGCCTGCAACAGGAGCATCCGCACCAGCAGGCCGTTGCTGGCTCCCATTGCCTTAAGCGCGCCGAGGTGGCGGAGATTCTCATGCACGAAGGCATAGAAAGTTTGACCGGAAATGACCATGCCCACGATGAAGCCGAGGGCGATGGTCGAGATGAAGGCGATGGGAATGCCGGTGTTCTTGAAATACCACCAGATGGTGGCCCAGAAGAATTTTTCCTCGGTGTAGGCCTTCATCCCGGTGGCGGATTCAATCGCCGCCGCCGCGTCGTCCAGCGACCAGCCGGGCGCTGGTTCAGCGAGGATGAGGGAAAGCATCTTGCGCTGCTTCGGCGCAAACTGGAGGGCCTGCGTGTAGGTCGAGTAAACGTAAGGGTAGCCGAAGAAGTGCTTGTCCGCGCGACAGATGCCCACGATGCGTGCTTCCTTGTCGTTCAGCTCGAAGGTGTCGCCGAGGTCGAGCGGTTTCGCACGGCCGGAACTGAGCCGGCGGACCGCCAGTTCATCCACGATGACGGAGTTGGGCAGACGGACCGATTCGAGCTTGCCGCGCAGGAGCACGGGGGGCTGGCCGATGAGCGTGGCGTTGTCGAGGCCGACGAGCATCACGGGTTTGAAGTTGCCGTCGGCGAGCTTGGCGGACTGCACCGTCACATAAACCGGGACGGCCCACGCCACGCCTGGCACCGTGCGGACGCGGTTCACGTCGGTGTCCCGCAGGGCCTTGAGTTCGTTGGCTTGTTCGACCTTGCGGTCCACCACCCAGAGCTTCGCCCGCATGTTGCTGAGGTGGCTGGTGGTCCACTTGAGCAGGCCGAAAAACACCCCGCACTGCTGGGTCATCAGCATGGTGGCGAAGGTTAGGCCGCCCACGAGCATCAGGTATTTGGCCCGATCCCCGAGGAGCATTTTGAGGGCGAGATGATACATGGCTACCGTGATGTGGCCGGGAGGCTGCTGGCGGCTTGGCGACGTTGCTTCGCTGGGAGCCGCCGAGGTGAGGAGGGGGAAGTCTTGCTGGCAGAGGGACGGTTCAGGGAGCGGGCGGTTTCCTTGATAGCTGCAAGAGAGAAGCGAGTGATGTGGACGGCGAGTCGCTCAATTTCCTCGGGGGAGAATTTCTGTTCCGGGAACAGTCGGCTGACCACTGGTTGGCAGTGGTGGTAGAAGAGGCACTGGCTGACCACGCTGAACGAGCAGAGCCGCACCAATTCCACGTCCGGATCGCCCCCGAGCAGTTCACGGACAATCCCGCCGAGATGCTGCGCCTGTGGTCGGATGCGCTCGACCACGATGGCGTCGAGCGCGCTGGTGGGATCAATCATCTCGCGGGAAATGAGCTTACCGTGCCACGCGTCGCTGCTGTGGTCGAAGATGCGGAGGAGAAACGAGTGCACGAAGGCGCGCAGCCGCTCTGCTGCCGACGCGCCCGGCCGCACGCCAAGGTCGAGCGGGAATTTCTGCAGCGAGCGCGACTGATAATAGGCGAGCACTTCGCGGTAAAGCGCGGCTTTGTCCCCGAAGTGATAGTTGACCGCCGCGATGTTCGCGCCAGCGCGCCGGCAGATTTCCCGCACGGTCGAGTTGTGGAAGCCAACCTCGGCAAAAACGGCACCTCCCGCTTCGAGGAGCGCCTTACGAGTCTGGGCGGACGAGGCGTCGAGCTTGGGTTGAGTGGCAGTGGCCATTTCAAACGCATATTTCAAACAGATGTTTTAAATCGCAAGTGAAAATTTTTCCAACGGATAACACTGGTGCGTAAGAAGACCCCTTTGGCTGTCTCCGGAGTCAGGCAGTGAGTGTAGATCTCGCTGTGGCTCTCATTGGCCACGGCGTCTTTGAACCCGATGGCGACCAGCATGTAGTTGGTCAGCGTCGTGCAGAGCGATTACGAAAATTTGAGATCGCTTTTCAGCAACGCGGCGGTGAGGCCGGGCGCGAGGAACAGTGCGGCCGGTGAGAGCAGATTGGAGTGGTTGGCTTTGAACATTGGTTTGGGCGATCTCCGAGCAGCCCCTCGGTTGGACGAGGGTAATCACACTTCAAGCCAGCTCCGGGGTAGTTCGCGGGTGCCTCACTTGGCGGCGGCTGAACTGGCCGCCGCAGTTTGGCTTGTTGTTCTCTCGTAAAAGGTGACTCGGCCAGTCTTGATGTCATACATGGAGCCCACGATGGCGATCTTCCCGGCCGCTTCGAGCTCACGTAACGTGCGGCTGGCAGACCGAATGTAAGCTATCGTCCCCGTTACATTTCGTATGGCCACGTCGTCCACGAACGCGCGTTTCACTTCGGCCGTAACCCAGTCGCCATGCGGCTTGGTTCCGGGCACGATGGATTTTTGGATCTCATTGACGAGCACATCGAGATGTTCGCATCCCGTCATGACGGCTGCGGTCTTGCCCGAGTCATACAAGTCCACTGCCGCCTTGACGGCCCCGCAACTGGTGTGGCCCATCACCACCACCAAGCGCGAACCGGCCACCGCGCAGGCAAACTCCATGCTGCCCAGCACCTTTTCCTTGGCCACGTTGCCCGCGATCCGGATGACGAAGGCGTCGCCCACCCCCAAGTCAAAGATGAGCTCGACGGGGCTGCGCGAGTCAATGCAGCTAAGCAACACGGCCATTGGATACTGGGCGGCGGCCGTGGCGTCCACCTGCCGGGACAGGTCGCGCGTCAGTCGTCGGCCGGTCACAAACCGCTCATTGCCTTCCTTCAGGAACTGGAGGACCTGCTCTGGCGTCAGATGGGACTGCACCTCGCGGGTGCTCACATCCACATACTGGATCTGATCCTCAGTTACGTAATGGTCCTTGAAACCCACCAGACTGACTTTGAGATTGCGGGCCGGGGCGGTCTGCTTGCGGAAGTCATCGATCAAGTCGAGGATGTCCGGGTCAATGTAGTCCGTGTTGCGGGCATCCAGCACCACGTGGCCTTGGGCTGGCACGGAGTTGAGGGTTTGTTCAAGCACGGCGCGGTTGAGGAAGCTCACTTGATTCGAGAACTCGATCCGCAGCACCTCTCCGCCCACGTGATGCTCCATGAACCGCCGCAGCGGTCGGCGGAAATTGCTGTGCAAGATGAAGCCGAGACTCGTCGCCAGACCGGTGATGATGCCCACCAGCAGGTCGGTGAACACAATCGCCAAGACCGTGACGATGAAGGGGAGGAACTGGTTGCGCCCCTCGGTCCACATCTGTCGGAAGAGAGCGGGGCTGGCCAGCTTGAGCCCGGTGGCCAGCAGGATGGCGCCCAGCGCGGCGAGGGGTATTTCATTGAGCCAATGGGGCACCAGCACGACCAGCAGCAGCAGCAGGACGCCGTGGATGAAGGCGGACATGCGGGTGACCGCCCCGGCGTTGATGTTCACCGAGCTGCGCACGATGACGGAGGTCAGCGGCAGGCCTCCCAGCAGGCCGGCAACGCAGTTGCCTACGCCCTGCGCGAGCAGTTCACGGTTGGGTGGGGTGGTTCGCTTGTGAGTGTCCAGCTTGTCCACGGCTTCGAGGTTGAGCAGCGTTTCCAGCGAGGCCACGATGGCAATGGTGACGGCTGCGGTGTAAACGCCGGGGTTGGACAGCGCCCGGAAATCCGGTCGGGGCATTTGTTGGAAGAGTTCAGCGATGCTGGCCGCAGTCGGCACCTGCACCAGGTGGGAATCGCTGATGGCCCAATTGCTGCCGAAATGGCGCAGGACGTGGTTCACCAGCACGCCGAGGACCACCACCACCAGCGGGGCCGGCACCCGGAGCTGCTTCAGCTTGGTGCGATCCCAAACCAGCAGCAATGCTAGGGAGAGCAGGCCGACCAGGGTGGCCCCCGCCTCGAAATCAAAAAGGCTGGCGATCAGCTCGCTGAATGTGTTCCGCCCGTCTGGCTGGATGAACCCCATCTCGCCTTCGGGGTCGGCGTCGTGGCCCACCACATGGGGGATCTGCTTCAGAATGAGCAGCACGCCAATGGCGGCCAGCAGCCCTTTGATGACGCTGGAGGGGAAGAAGGCGGCGATGAATCCCGCCCGCAGGGCTCCCAGGCCAATCTGCATCAGGCCCGCCAGCATCACGGCCACCAGAAACGCCTCGAAAGATTTCAGCGCGGCGATTTGGGCAAAAACCACGGCGGCCAGGCCGGCGGCCGGTCCGCTGACGCTGGTGTGCGAGCCGCTGATCCACGCCACGAGCAGCCCGCCGACCACCCCACTGATGATGCCGGCCATGAGCGGGGCGTTGGAGGCCAGCGCGATGCCAAGGCAAAGCGGAAGCGCGACCAGAAACACGACCAAGCCGGCCGCCGCATCCTTGGGCAGCGTCTTGAGGTAGTCTGTCTGCGATACGGCTGTTGGGTTCGTCATAGCGTGATGGAAGAAATACAGGCTTAGCCTTCGGGGATATGTGAATTCGGACAAATAAGAATTTCCGAATGGAAGATTAGGTTATTCCGAATTATCATTTCAATATCATGGATTGGCTCAATTACCACCACCTGCGTTATTTCTACGTCGTCGCCAAGCAGGGCAGCCTGGCGGCCGCCGCCAGCCAGTTGCGCATCTCCCCCCCGGCCATTTCCGAGCAGATAAGGGAGCTCGAAGCCGCGCTGGGAGAACGGCTGTTCCGCCGTGAGGGGCGCACCAACAAACTCACCGATGCGGGCCAGGTTGTGTTTGGCTTTGCAGAGGAAATTTTTGCCCTGGGGCACGAGCTGGCCAGCGCGCTCAAACAGCGTCCCGGACTACGGACGCTGCGCGTTCAGGTGGGGATTGTGGATTCCTTTCCCAAGCTGCTCGCCAATGAAATCCTCAGGCCGCTGTTCTCGCTGTCGCAGGCGGTGCATGTGATTTGCCACGAGGGCAAGCTGGAGGATTTGCTCCAGCAACTGGCCGTCCACCGGCTGGACATCGTGCTGGCTGATGAGCCCGCCTCCAGCAGCGTAAAGTTCCAATGCGCCAATCATCTGCTGGGGGAATCGGACACCACTTTCTGCGCGGACCGTAGATTGGCCGCGCAGCTCAAAGGGACGTTTCCTAAGGCGCTTCAAGATGCGCCGGCCTTCTTGCCGGCGGGCAACACGCCTTTCCGCCGCGCGCTGGAGGCGTGGTTTCGCGCGAACCATATTCAGCCACGGGTGGTCGCCGAATTTGAAGATTTGGCCTTGATGAAGGTCATGGCGGCTGAAGGGCGCGGTTTCATAGCCGTGCCGACCGTTGCTGCCCGTGAGGCCATTGGTCGCTACGGATTTCGGGAAATCGGTCGAGCCAAGCGTTGCACCATCCAGTTTCATGCAGTCACGGCGGAACGGCGCATTGTGCATCCCGCGGTCCCCCTTTTGACCTCCAAAGCGAGGATGGACCTGTTCTGAGGAGCGTTTCGCTTGTTGTTCGATGGCTCGCCCGTGGGAGATGGCTTCCTAGATCGAGCTCTGGTTCTGTCTGGAATTGTTGAACCTGCCCCTTTGAACCGCCACACCAGGCCTCGTCGTGAAATGAGATGGAAGACGCATTCCGGCTGATGGGGGCTTGGCTTGGAAGATGCAAACAAACACTGTCGCCAAACCATGAACCGAGATTGCGCAGTGTGCGCCCATTTCGAGCTGTTGAGGCTTCCCAGACCGGGGCCGGCTGGCCTTTGGCCAAAAGCCGCACCATGACCGATCTGAAAAGCAATCCAGAAAAAGTTTGACAGTTTATGGCGTAGGCATAGTTTTTGCGCCCGGCTTGTAAAGGCCGTCAGCAACAAAAGCGCATCATTCCGAGATTCTGCCATCAGGGCGAAACGGCTTGATGGCTTTTTTGTCTGGTAAGCACTTTGAAGTTAACGGGTAAAAACGTTGCCCATGTAGCTCAGTTGGCAGAGCACGTCCTTGGTAAGGACGAGGTCACCGGTTCAAACCCGGTCATGGGCTCCAGTAATTTTTCAGGCCGACTCCGAAATGGTCGGGCAAACAGAGTTAGCAGAGTCAAAACATCAACAAGAACATCGCAAATGGCAAAAGAAGCGTTTCAACGGACCAAACCCCACGTGAACGTCGGCACCATCGGCCACGTTGACCACGGCAAATCCACCCTTACGGCTTGCATTGTGGCCGTCCAGAACCGAAAGGGCTTGGCACCTGCAATTTCCTACGCCGACATCACCAAAGGCGGCACTGTTCGTGACGAGTCCAAGACCGTGACGATTGCCGCGTCGCATGTCGAATACGAGTCCGAGAAGCGCCATTACGCGCATGTGGACTGCCCTGGCCACGCTGACTACGTGAAGAACATGATCACCGGTGCCGCCCAGATGGACGGTGCTATTCTGGTGGTGAGCGCTGCCGATGGTCCGATGCCACAGACCCGCGAGCACATCCTACTTGCCCGTCAGGTTGGTGTGCCGGCCATTGTCGTGTTCTTGAACAAGGTTGACTTGGTTGATGACCCCGAGTTGCTGGATCTCGTCGAGATGGAAATTCGTGACCTGCTCACGAAGTATCAGTTCCCTGGGGACAAAACCCCGATCATCCGTGGCAGCGCCACCGCCGCTATGGCTGGCACCCCGGAAGGTGAGAAGGCGATCGCTGACCTGCTCAACGCCATTGATACCTTCATTCCGGAGCCGGTGCGCGAAATCGACAAGCCGTTCCTAATGTGCATCGAGGACGTGTTCAACATCGAAGGCCGCGGCACCGTCGTGACCGGTCGTGTGGAGCGCGGCATCATCAAGAAGATGGAAGAAGTCGAAATCGTTGGTCTTAAGGAAACCCGCAAGACCACCGCGACCGACATCGAAATGTTCCGCAAGCTGCTCGATGAGGCGCGCTCCGGTGAAAACGTCGGCGTGCTGCTCCGTGGCACCAAAAAGGAAGAAGTCGAGCGCGGCATGGTGCTGGCCAAGCCTGGCAGCATCAAGCCTTACACCAAGTTCAAGGCCGAGGTTTACGTCCTCACCAAGGATGAGGGTGGCCGCCACACGCCGTTCTTCAACAAGTATCGCCCGCAGTTCTACTTCCGCACTTCGGACGTGACCGGCAATGTCACGCTCCCGGCCGGGGTGGAAATGGTGATGCCCGGCGACAACGTCTCCGTGGACATCGAACTCATCGTCGGTGTCGCGATGGAAAAGGGCCAGCGCTTCGCCATCCGTGAAGGTGGCCGCACCATTGGTGCCGGTCGTGTCAGCGACATCATCGCTGGCTAAACAATTAACTTGAACTGGGGCGCGCGAGCTGAAATGCTCGCGCCCCCTTTCGTGTCTTTGTCTTTGGCTGAGAGATTTGGACGGCGACAGGGCGTTAGCTCAATTGGTAGAGTAGCGGTCTCCAAAACCGTTGGTTGGGGGTTCGAGTCCCTCACGCCCTGCCAGTCCTTGACTGGAGGGGTGGCAGAGTGGTCTATCGCGGCGGTCTTGAAAACCGCTTTGGCTTAACCGCCAACGGGGGTTCGAATCCCTCCCCCTCCGCCAAGCGGATAGCGGTCGGAATAATATCGTGAGCACATTGCAGATTATTTTGCTGGTGGTGGCCGTGGCTGCGTTCTTCTGGGCGTGGCAAAAAGGTCATTTGCGGCGTTTGGGCGGCTACGTGGACGAGACCAAGGTCGAGTTGCGCAAGTGCACTTGGCCTACGCGTGATGAGTTGAAGGGATCCACACTAGTGGTCGTGGTCTCCATCTCCATCGTCTCACTGTTTACCGTGGCGGCCGACTTCATCATCAGTCGGCTGGTCCTGCTCCTGAACAACCTTTAAAGCCTCGCCTGTCATGCCTAACCAATGGTTCGCCATCCATACGTTGTCCGGTCAGGAGTTGAAGGTGCGGGACAACATAGAGAAACGCATTAAGACCGAGGAGATGCAGGACTACATCAAGGAAGTCCTCGTTCCCATGGAGAAGGTGGTTGAAGTCCGTAACCAGAAGAAGACGGTCACGACCCGAAAACTGCATCCGGGCTATGTTTACATCCACATGCAGCTTTTGGATGAGAACCGCCGTCTCTTGGACAGACCTTGGTATTTTATCCGTGAAACCACCGGGATCATCGGTTTTGTTGGTGGTGAGCGCCCGGTTCCCGTTGGTGATGATGAAATCCAAGTCATCAAAGATCAGATTTCCCAGTCGGAAGACACCGAGAAGCCCAAGGTCAATTTTGAGGTCGGTGAGACGATCAAGATCAACGACGGGCCGTTCCTCAACTTCAGTGGCGTGATTGAGGAGATTGATCCCGCCCGTGGAAAATTGAAGGTGACCGTGAACATCTTTGGAAGAAACACGCCCGTAGAGCTCGAATATTGGCAGGTCGAGAAGGCCTAACCATCCAACTTTAGAGAACCCAACGAAAGTATTTCCCTCCCCTTATGGCAAAGAAAGTAACCGGTTCCATCAAACTCGCGATTGCCGCCGGTCAGGCGAATCCCGCCCCCCCTGTTGGTCCCGCGCTTGGTCAGCACGGCGTCAACATCATGGC
>Ga0075471_10001895_pt1 | contig 13841 bp, 8 predicted proteins | sample DEB19_08_DNA_2_FD_74787 | JGI IMG/M metagenome (GOLD analysis project Ga0075471, IMG submission 74787) | Aqueous microbial communities from the Delaware River and Bay under freshwater to marine salinity gradient to study organic matter... | ecosystem: Environmental > Aquatic > Marine > Coastal ... | reverse complement strand
TGGGGCCAGCGGTCGAAGTCACTGCCCATACCGCCTTGTTGGCCCATGAGCGCATCGAAGTCGAAGACACAGCGGTAGCGACGATTCGCTTCGCCAATGGTGCGCTGGGAGTTATCGAAGCCACTACCGCTGCATTTCCGGGTTCTCTAAAGAAGATAGAAATCAGCGGTTCTCAAGGGATGGCTGTGCTCGAAGAAGAGAGCATCATCAAGTGGGACTTCGCCAAGATGAACAAACGCGATGCACAGTTGCTGGATGAGATGAAGAATCGCACCAAAACAGGTGGTGGTGCAGCCGACCCGGCAGCCATCGGGCATCACGCGCATGCGGAGTTGTTCCGCGAGTTCCTCAAAGCCATCAAGGATGGTACCAGCCCGCGCTTGGATGGGCATGAAGGGCGTCGCAGTGTGGAATTGATCTTGGCGATATACAAAAGTGCCAAGAGCGGCAAAACGGTTAAACTCCCGCTAAAATAGCGGTTTACCCAGTGGCCGGGTTGGATTCGAAACGTCCCAGTTAGCAACCATTCCATGCGTCAAATCGCGACTACCTGTTTGACCTTATTCGTTTTTCTTGGCGTTTGGCAGTTAGGTGTCTGGGTGTTTCAAGTGCACCCGATCATCCTGCCTCCGCCAACGCGGGTAGCCGAAGTCGCTCTCGAGGAACGCGGCGTGCTGCTGCAGGCGTTGTCCAATACGGCTCTCGCTTCCTTGGCAGGCTTGGGGAGCAGCCTGCTCTTGGGTTCGCTGGTCGCGATCCTCTTTAGCCAATCGCCCGCCTTGCGGCGAGCGTTTTATCCCTACGTCGTCTTTCTGCAGACGGTACCCATTGTCGCCATCGCACCGCTCTTGATTACCTGGTCCGGCTACCATTGGCGCACCGTCGTCTTGGTGTCGGTCATCATCAGTCTGTTTCCCATCGTTTCCAATGTCACGGCTGGTCTGATTTCCGTCGATCAGAATCTGAGAGACTTGTTTCGGCTGAATCGAGCCTCCACCTGGCAAACGCTGACCAAACTGCACATTCCTTTTGCTGTAAGCCATTTGGTGCTTGGCGCCCGAGTCAGCGCGGGCTTGGCAGTCATCGGTGCGATCGTCGGTGAATTCTTCGTAGGCAGTAGCGGAATCAGCGCTGCCGGGCTGGGGACGATCATGACTAGTTGGCAGAATCAGGCTCGGACCGATGCACTAATTGCAGCCGTCATGGCCAGCACCCTGCTAGGAATTGGTATGCTAGGGATCGTTAACCTTGTCGGAGCAACGCTACTGCGGCGTTGGACAGTTAACGTGGGCTTTGAGGGTGGCGCTTAAGCTAGGTTGCCCCCGTCAGGTCAATGGCTCCTTCCGACCAGCATTCCTTTTTGCAACTAGGGTTTCCCAATGTCGATAAGCATGCGCCTGTATAGAAGGCATTCTTGGTGGCTAGCCGGCGTTGTCCTTTTCGGCTTGGTGGGTTGCGATGCAACGCCACGTCCAGCCGAATCCGCGGCGGGCGCTGGAGCAAACACGACCGCCGGTGGCGATTCGAGCAAGCCCGAGCACGTAACACTAATGCTCAACTGGTATCCGGAAGCCGAGCATGGTGGGTTCTTTGCTGCCAAAGTCCACGGGCTCTATGCTCAAGCTGGCTTGGATGTCGAGATTCGGCCGGGGGGTGAAAATGCGCCAGTCGCCCAGGAACTGCTGACTGGACGCGTGCAATATGCCATAGGCAATGCCGACGACGTACTGTTGTTTCGCCAGCAGGGTGCCGACATTGTGGCGCTTTTTGCGCCGATTCAGCATACGCCACGTTGCATCATGGTGCGGCAGCAATCCGGCATCGACAGCTTGACGCAACTGAAGGGGTTGACTCTGCAAGCCAACAAGGGGCAAGCCTTTTTGAGTTTTATGGAATCGCGCGGCATGTTGGAGGGGGTGCAAGTCGTCCCCTATTCCGGTTCGGTTGCCCGCTTTGTGGCGGATGATAAGACAGCTATCCAGGCTTACAACTTCAGTGAACCGCAATTGGCCGAGGAAAAAGGGGTTCCCGTCAAAGCCTTGATGCTGTCCGAGATCGGCTTTAATCCGTATGCGTCATGCTTGCTGGCGACTAGGAGTTATGTACAGCAGCATCCTGAACAGGCTGCCCGCATGGTGGCCGCTTGCCGCACCGGATGGGAAAAGTATCTGGCTGAACCAGTTGAATCCAACGCAGCCATCCTGGCGGTCAACCCAGAGCGCATGACCAAAGAGGCCCTGGCTTATGGCGCCCAAGCGCTCAAGACCTTGTGCCAACCCGCCGCAGACGAAACGGCTGAATTTGGTGGCATGAGTTTGAAACGCTGGGAAACATTGGTCGAGCAGTTTATCGAATTAAAATTGGTAACGCCCGACAAAGTCACGGCCCAAGCCGCTTTCGTCACCGTGGCCCCAGCAGCAGCGGCCGCGAGCAGCCCATCCCCGACTCAGCCCTAAACGGCGAGTTATCCTTAGCCCACGGCTCTTAGCATTATGCATGTCATCCACCACGGTGCGCACGAAGGTGTGACCGGTTCGTGCCACCAATTGATGATCGACGAGCGTCGTTCGCTGCTGGTGGATTGCGGCTTGTTTCAAGGTCAAGACGCTCGACTCCACGATGATACGCAGATCGAGTTTCCGCTCGCAGGTATTCAGGGGCTGATACTTACCCATGTCCATTTAGACCATATCGGTCGCGTCCCCTTTTTAATGGCCGCAGGGTTTCAAGGGCCAATCTATTGCAGCCCACCCACCGCCAAGCTATTGCCGGTGATGCTGGAAGATGCACTGCGCCTGGGGGTGACTCGCAACAAACGGGTTATCGCGCGCTTTTTGCAAGATTTGCGGCGGCATGTGATTCCTGTCGGCTATGGCAAGTGGGCAAAGCTCGATGGAGGAGTCTCGTTTCGCTTGACCCCAGCCGGACACGTACTGGGATCGGCTTTTGTCGAAATTGAGCACCGACAGCAACGATTTGTGTTCAGTGGCGATCTAGGCACCTCGAACTCACCCTTGCTCAAACCACCCACCAGCCCCGAGCGGGCCGACTTTCTAGTCTTGGAAAGCACCTATGGCGACCGCTTGCATCCCCCGCGCGAAGACCGGTGTCAAGCGCTCGAAGATATCCTGTGCCGCACGCTGGAGAATAGCGGCGTCACCATTATCCCTGCCTTCAGCCTCGGCCGCACACAAGAGTTGCTGTACGAATTGAATGAGATCTTCCATCGCGTCGAGCGACGTTGTGGCTGCCAACTGTTGAATGCAGTCGACGTGATCGTCGATTCGCCCCTCTCGCTGCGTTTGACTCAAATCTATGATTCGATGAGACAGTACTGGCGCGAAGAGGCCAAACATGTGCTGACTTATGATGATCAACCGCTGGTATTCAACAATCTGGTGCATATCGACGACCACCGAGATCATCAACAAACCATTCGCTATCTGCAACGCTCCAAACGGCCAGCCATCGTGATTGCTGGCAGTGGCATGTGCGCCGGTGGACGAGTCGTCAACTACTTAAAAGCCTTTATCGAAGATCCGACCACCGATGTCGTTTTCGTCGGCTTTCAAGCACTCGGAACACCGGGACGCTATATCCAGGAAGAAAGCGGTTGGGTCAAACTGGATGGTACCCGCTTCGACATCAAAGCCTCCGTGCACACGCTGACCGGATATTCGGCTCATGCTGATCAAGCCGAACTGATTCGCTACGTGCAAGAGATGCCCGAACGCCCTCATGCCATCCGACTAGTGCACGGCGAGCCACCAGCCAAAAACGCCCTGTCAGCCAAACTGGTTGAACTGGGCTATACGTTGGTCTAAGCCGAACTGCAGTGCGTCCAAGTTGCAGCGTGCTGAGTTGCGGTAGGATCTACTGCAGAGCGCAGAGTTGCAGTGCAGGCAGTCACAGTACCGACTGCCGGGTTCCGTCGCTGGGACCGAAAACCAATCCCAAGGCTTGCGATTGAATGCGCCCTACCCGAGGACGATTCTCAGGTGCCCGCTGGTCCCAGCATGGCATCATGCTTGGCATGGATCATCTGATAAAGCCTGATAAGTTCGGACTTGGTTTGCTCGTACTTGTCAGCGATCAGTTTAGCTTCTTCTTGAATGACGCTCGATTCGGCAACAGTACGATCACGGTCCGCCGCCAATTTTTGCGATTCCACTTGGCGTTCGCTAATCATCCGATCGCCTAGTTGCTTGGCTTGTTCCAAGATTCTGGTTTCGCGCACGGTCACTTCTATCATCCGCTCCACTTCATCGCGACGAAGTTTCAAATGGCCGAGCCCTTTCTCGTATGCGTTTAGGGGCCGAACAAATACGCGCTGGATCAATTTCACACTGCCAGCGTTAATCAATTTGTTAGCTTCTTCCTGCGGCAGCAACAACTGCTTGCCTTCAGGCAGCGTCACTTTCTTGCCTTCCTCACGTTTGATGCGCACATCGACGGTACGACCACTGGCATCGAAATAACCACCCACCGTCGCATTGGCTTGCTCGTCGCTATCGACGTCCTGCTCCAAAGCCTTAACCACTTCTACCTGGAACCAGACGTTGCGCGGCGGATCCCCGTCCTGAGATGCCTGGCCATCGCGCAAGTATTCTTGAATGACGTTCTCCCGCCGGTTTTGGTCGTCGGGAATCTCGGCAAAAAGATTGCTCAACACCTGTTCATCCATACGGCCAAAGACAGCATCGGGACTAGGTTGCGAACCATCGGCGGCAAAGGTCTCGTGGCTATCCTGGGGCAACAACTCGTACAGGATCCAGGTTGGCTCGACTTCGATCGCCTTTAACTGATTGGGCTCCAACGGTTCGGTCGGCATCAGCGCGACCTGCCTTTCATCCTCCTTGCTCTCAACCACTTTGAACTCGCCGAGATAATACTGAGGCAGCGGACGCTTCTGTTCGTCAGCCGTTTGACTAAAGGCATACACCACCATCTCGAGCGGAATAGTACTGCCCACGGTGGCGGCGGGAGCTGCAGCGGGCGGCGCGGTGGCGGGGTCGGTCAACGAACCATCCGCGGGCGCAGCAGCAGGTGCTGCTGCCAATTCCAAACGCACTAATTGACCCTGCATGCCTAAGTTACTGGCGCCGCGCCATACGCGTCCACGATCCGCCGTCTCACGCTTGACCGCACTTGCCAATGGGACCAAGGCCTGCTGGGCTTCACCCAAATTCTCACCACCCCAAGTCAGACGATAGTTATCTTTCTTCAGTTTCTGAACACTGGTACTGGTCTCAGAGAATTCCTTCAGCATGGCCAAACGACGATCCAATACCCCTGCCGCAAAAATCAAAAATGTCCAACATTCGATGAACAAGAAGGTCAACAGAATCGATTGCAGCACGCCCCACGATCGCGCGGTGATCACCAGCAAATAGATGAACACAAAGAGCGATATCACCAACAGGACGAGAATTAGTATTCCACCCAACGTCATGGCGGTTTGCTTCCCCGAGGCTGTCACGAAACAGGGATCGGTCCGATAAGACCCGCTGCCGATCCCACTACGAAAAGACGTCCACGCTCTATCCACAAGTCTAAAGCGCACCTCTCCCCATAATACTTACTGCTTGAGCAAAACGCGCCCAGTTCTTGCCAGTTTCATGGCAGAGCCACAGAACCCCCTCTAAAGGATAGGCAATACCTACCAAGGGCTGCCTAGCAGGTCCGTGAGGCGACCAGGAACCCGCCTGGAAAAAGGGCTCTATTAGCCTTGCCAGAACAAGGGGTTAGGCGCCTATGGAAAAAGGGGTCAGACCCTCTAAGTTTTGACAATAATCGCCGGAAAATAACCTGCTTTCCTAAAGGTTCTGGCCCCTTTTTCAACCAGGCTGCTAAACCCTTCGTTTTATCAATAATCGCTCGAAACCAGACTACTTTCCTTAAGGTTCTGCCCACTTCTGCAGGCACGCCACCAGGAGTTCGCAAACCATCAAAATGGGCAGCCTGAGCTGACTTTGCCCAACGAGTGATCCGTAACACCTGGGCAGTCGGTAGCTCAAATACCCGTAATGCTGCAGGAGTGTTCCGCAGATTCCGAAATCAAGGAGGAACGCGCATAGTCGTCACCTTCGCCATAGAAGGCATTATCGACAAAAGGCTTCCATTGCGAAGCATCCGCATTTACTAGCATTTGGACCCACTATGAGTTATTCCAGGCAATCCCAGGTGGCCAAGTCCTTCCGACAAGCAACCTCCAAGACGAGCAAACGCCAGCGATTGACTAGGGCGATCCAACAAATGCTGTTAGGGTTGGCGACTCTAGTCCCGCTGGCAGTGGGTTGTAATCGTCCTTCGTATCGGACGAAAACCAATGCAGAAGCCTACTACCTGATCGACTTGAAGACCAACGACGTGGGTGAAGCGACCAAGCCCTATCGCATTGAAGTCGATCCACGCAGCCGGTTCTTCGATCCGTTTAATCCCGACCGGCCACCGATGCCTGAGGATGACCCGGTTTCCAATCGTTACATGCAGATGGTCGACTTCAAGCGAGGCTATCCGCTTTGGGAAGCCAACGGCCGAACCAACACGGCTGAAAATCCGCAATGGTGGAGTTTCCTACCTCTGGACGAACGCGGCGTCTTGGTGCTCACCATGGATGACGCAGTCCGCACCGCCTTGATGCATTCGCCCGCGTACCAGCAAAACCTTGAGACCATGTTCCTCTCGGCGCTGGACGTCAGCTCGGAACGCTTTTTGCTCGATTCCCAATTCTACTTCGGTGGCGCGGTGGTAGGGACGACTGATGGTCCGCGAAGGACTTCGTCGGGTAATAGCAGTTCCGTGGTGGGAGTCTCCAATAACAGCCCAGGCCTTCCGGGTACCTTGGCCGCCAAGCCTCTGACCATGACGCGGAAATTCGCTACGGGAGCCAACTTGATCGTCGACTTCGCCAACTCGCTGACTTGGCAAGTCAGTGGTCCGAACGATCAGTCCGCGCGTTCCATTTTAGATTTTTCTTTGATCCAACCCTTACTGCGTCAAGCCGGTCGCGATGTGGTTCTAGAGCGTCTGACCCTCGCGGAACGTTCGCTGCTGGCCAACGTGCGCGCGATGGAACGTTACCGCCGTGGCTTCTACATGCAGTTAACCACTGGCCGAAACCCGGAACAAGGACCGCAGCGTCGCGGTGGCGTGTTCGGTGGTGCCGGTCTCGAAGGTTTTACCGCGCTCGGTGGTGGTTTCGGTCGCCTCGCTGGTAACGCTCAGCAAGGCGGTTTCACTGACACAGGCACCCCCGGTGCCGGCGGTTACTTAGGCTTGCTGCAGCAGCAACTAGTCATTCAGAATCAAGAAGAGAACGTCTCGCGATTGCGCGAAAACCTATTTCGCCTGGAAGACACGTACCGTGAGTTGTTGCAAACGATTACCCCAAGCCAAGACGTGATACCGACGCAACAACTGCAAGTAGCCCAAGCTCGCCAAGCATGGTTTAACGCTCAAAACCAGGTGATCACGCTGCAGTCGCAATACGAGCAGCAATTGGACACCTATAAACGACTGATGGGTCTGCCGCCTTATCTATGCGTGGAGATCCGAGACCCGATGTTGGAACAATTCAAGCTGATTTCGCCGACGCTGAAAAAACGGCGAGTCGATTTCAGTGACCTGCGCGATCGCATTGGCCTTTCGAATACAAGCATACTCGAACACACTTCGGTCGAGCGCGATCCTCAAACCGGTGGACTCGTTCGCACGCTCGCGAACAGTCCGCAATTGGTACAAGATCTTGATACGCTGGCAACCGAAGTGACTCCGATGCGCACGTTGCAGCAGTTGATCGTAAATACCGACATCCCTGCAGTCGTCGAGGACATCGAAAAGCTGCGTCAGGCAATTCCTGAACGACGACAGCAATTAGCGCGACTTCGCGACATCGCAGCCCGAGAGCAGGGCATGGTCTGCCGGCTTTTGCCACTACCACAATTCGATCTCTCGCTGCTTCGCGATGACGAGCTTGTAAAATTACCCGACCAACTGATGGCTGACTTGGAGCGTTTGAGAGAACGTTTCCATAGCAACGAACATCGCATCGTGGAATTGCAGAACCTGATCGCCCAGTATGGCGATGGTCTACCGAATGCCAAGAGCGATCAAGAACGATTCTCGATGCTCAGTAAAGATGTTTTATTGGCTAGCCAAGATTTGATCGCCCACATGTCTGAAGACTTGCTGGCCCTGCAGGTGGTTCAAGCCCGGGCGCGCACCGATGCCGCCTTGCTGCCAGAGGTTGATATCGAGCCGCGGGATGCTATTGAAATCGCGCGGCGCAACCGCCGAGACTGGCTGAACAACCGCGCGGCACTGGTCAATTCCTGGCGGGCGATCGAAGTGTTGGCCGACGACTTGGAAAGCACTTTAGATGTGGTCTTCACCGGGGATGTGCTGAATGTGGGGGACAATCCACTAGCCTTGCGCAGCGCTACCGGCCGCTTGCGGGCGGGCTTGGCGTGGGATGCTCCAATCACGCGGCTGAAGGAACGGAATAACTACCGACAATCTTTGATCGAATACCAGCAAGCCAAACGGACTTATTATCAGTTTGAAGACTTGGTGTGCTTCAACCTGCGTACTGCCCTGCGTACCATTCGCTTGAATCAATACAACTTTGAATTACAACGTTACGCCGTACGCGGTGCAGCGCAGCAGATCAGTATTAATGAAGACTTGCGGAACATTCGTGAAACGCTAGGTCAAGCTTCTGGTGTTACGGCTGCCCGTGACGCAGTGACTGCTTTAACTGACTTGGTGAACGCTCAGAACCTGTTCCTGGGTGTGTGGGTCAACTACGAAGCCTTGCGCCGCAACCTCGACCTGGATCTGGGTACCATGCAAGTGGACGAAGAGGGCCTATGGATCGATCCCGGTCCCATTCGCGTCGATACCGTCGGTGGTAATCTGGGACCCGCGATTCTCAACTATGGACTCACAGAGGGTGAAATCCGACTACAGGAACAAATGAATGGCGAAGTGGTCGAAGGGACACCTCTGGAGGTACTGCCCACCGATATTCCGGCCAGCTAGCGAGCCTCCTCGCACCACGCGGCGCATCTTTGGCGCCCGAGGAGGAACCGAGGATTCACTCGCGTCACACATGGGGTGTGTGACGCGACATGTACGGATGCTTGTAGCCCACTAATAACGTACGGTTTACTGGGCGTAATAGATCTTGGCATTATGCGTAGCCCGGCCGACGGCGATGATTTCCAGTTTACCATCAGCATCTAAATCGGCTGTCACCAAGTCCTCGACGGCGACTCCGCCGGGATCGACCAACGACCGCTTCCAGGCTTGTCCATCGGGAGTCGGGTCATAAATACGCACACCACATCGATGGTCATTCGATTGATTATCGCGCACACCGATTACCAATTCCTGCTCCGCATCGCTATCGAGATTAGCAATCGCCACCGCATGTCCCCAAGCCAGTTGGTCATCGATGACTTGCCGCTGCCAAGGAGCAGTGCTTGTCGCAGGTTGCCAGCCCGGTGGCGCGACATATACGACAACTTTATCTCCGTGCCATGGCTCGATCGTAGCCAGATAAGGCCGCTGGCCCGCCAACTGACCATCGCGAATCTCGCTCGACCCGCGCGCCGGTGCAGTCCCCTCTTGGCCACTGCCCAAGGATTGGGTCGACGCGAGATTGCCCTGAGCATCAAATCGCAGCCATGAGGCACCTTCATAACTGGCGCATACCAAATCGGGTCGTCCATTGCGATCCAAGTCAGTGATATGAAAATTGTGCATCACGTGCAACTTGTCGGATAAAACGTGCAGCGCCCATGGAGCTTGTCCAGTTGCCGACGGAGTCAGCGCAACCAGACGCACACCAACTTGATCAAAGCCGGGAGCCCGCGAGCCAGGACCTTTCAGCGGAGCCACCACCAGACTGGGTTTGCCCGGTGCGAGTTCCACCCAGTGCATGCGATGTGTTGTGGGCTCTTGAGCGAGCGCCTGATAGGTCCACTGACCGGCAGGCTGCTGCTTGAGCCACCCGATCGAGCCACCCGAGTCGGTATTATTGGGTTGCCAATCGGCCCCCAAAGCGATATCGATCAAGCCATCGCCGTCCACATCGTGTGGCGCGCAACACACGTTGTCCGCTTTGGCATCGGGAGTCGCGTAGATGACGTGCTCTTTCCAAGATGGATTCTCCAGCCATAGCAAACGTTTGCTGTCCACGATCAGAATATCAGGACGCTGATCGCGATTCATATCGAGCACGCGCACGGCATAACCCACCGTTAACTTGACTGGCAATTCGAATTCGCGCCACCCATCCGCAGCCTGACATAAGGTTGCCGCGCCCAGCGCGCCTGTAAGCAGCAGACTAGCCATGCAAATGCCCAGTAGGCGACCATGCAAAAAATCGATGAGGCAGCGCATGTTGAGGTAAGACTCCTAAGAAACTAAAGGAAATTGGTGCAGAGCTCGCATGATCAGCCATAGGCCTAGGCCAGCCAGCAGCAAGAGCACTAGCGTGTAGATGCTAACCATGAGCGACCAAAACATTTTTTCTGATCGAGTGAATGCCGAGCTGTACCACAAAAGCGGCAAACCGAGGACAGCTAGGACACCGAAGAGTAGACCGAGAATCAAGCCGCGACTATGCAGCAGCGGATGCTTGTCCGGATGTGGCGGCGTGGCGGACTGACCATTGACGGGGCCATCCGGTCTCGATGAGTGCACGCCATCAGGCCCAGCATGTGGCGGCCTGACAACCGGAGGCAATAAATGTGGGGGTGGTTGGCTCATGAACCGCGCTATCGACAGACCATTGTGTTGGGCTCGTTGCCACAACACTCTAGCTCATGCCACGTGCAAACGCGACAGGGCAGCCCCGATATCTGCCAGTCCCACGGCAGGTGGCAAACAGGCTTGTTGACGACATATGAACAACGTCGTCCGGCCTGCCACAGGCAATCGTTGATGCCAGTGCATACCCACTAGATCACTCGCGCTGCTCGCATCACGGACTCCAATCACTGCACCGTGAGGCAACAAGACTTGGCGGCACAACTGACAGGCTTGCTGCCACTCATTCTCATCATCACCACCGACGATGACCAGTTGGGTATCCTCGTGCAACCATCGATTCAAGGCTCTAAGTGATTGAGCTGAGGCCCCAGGCGCAGCGATCAAACCACCCGAACCAGCCCGCAGCGCATCTGCAGCAGCTTGGAGATAATCATCGCGTTCCAGCAAACGCCCCAGCGCGACCAAACTCGTGATCGCCATGGCTGAACCACTGGGCACGCTGCTCTCGTACAAATCCTTGCTGCGAGTGATCAATTGTTCATGGTCATCGGCAGTGAAATAAAAGCCGCCGGCCGGATCGCGAAAATGTTCGAGCATCACATCGGTTAGCTCCACGCCCCAGCTCAGCCACTGGTCATCGAAATCGCATTGGTAGAGTTCGACCAGACCATCCACTAAATTGGCGTAGTCATCCAAATAGGCCATCAAGCTGGCTTGTCCACGACGCCACGTATGCCACAAACGGCCCGATGATTGCCGCATGTGCAACCGAATAAAATGGGCCACTCTTTGAGCAGCGCGAAGAAATCGCACCTCGCCCAACGCCCGATAGCCTTTGCAAAAGCCAGCTAGTGCCAAGGCATTCCAGCTGAGTAGCACTTTATCATCGAGCCCCGGTCGCACGCGCATGTCGCGCAAACGCAGCAACTGCTGACGATCTTCAGCCAAGCGACTGGTAAGTTCCTCCAACTCGCATCCCAAAGCAACTGCCACTTGAGCCAGCGGTTGCGGGGTGTTCAGAATGGAGTGTCCCTCGAAATTGCCGCCAGGTGTAACACCATAGGCTGCACAAAAATCCAATGCCCGTTCCGCGCCCAGCGCTTGCTCAATCTCGCCGTGCTGCCAGACGTAGAATTTCCCCTCGACCCCTTCGCTATCAGCATCTTCCGCACTGCACAAGCCTCCCTCGGGCAACTGCATAGTACGGATCAAATAATCGAGTGTTTCGCTGGTGACGCGCGCGTAATCGGGCTGGTGCCACAAACGGTAGGCATCGGCATAACAACCCGCCAGTAGCGCATTGTCGTACAACATCTTTTCGAAATGCGGCACCAACCACTTGTCATCCACACTGTAGCGGGCAAAGCCTCCTCCGAGGTGATCGTAAATGCCGCCGGCAGCCATCGCATTCAAGGTATGCTGCACGACATGCCGACGCCTGTCATCGGGTTTGGCTTGACACAGTTCGGTCAATAAACTGAGCGCCATACTGTGCGGAAATTTGGGTGCTCCGCCAAACCCGCCATAGCGTGGCTCGAAATGCTCTTGATGCCAGCGATCGCCCGCGTCGATCCATTCGGTTTTCAAATCCAAGCCAGCCCCGGCCGGCCCCTGGCAACTGTCATGGACCGCTTGAGCGATTTGCTGACTTTGAGCTTGTATCTGCGGGCGTTGTTTCTGCCACGCATCTGCCACGGCCAGCAGCACATTACTGAAGCCGGGGCGACCAAAGCGCGCCTCGGGTGGCCAATAGGTTCCTCCATAGAATGGACGTCCCTCAGGCGTGAGGAAGACGCTCATGGGCCATCCACCGCTGCCGGTCAGCATCTGTACCGCTTGCATGTAGATTTGATCGAGGTCGGGGCGCTGCTCGCGATCGACTTTGATCGCGATAAAATGCCGATTCAACAAGTCGGCAATCGCCTGATTCTCGAAACTCTCGCGCTCCATCACGTGACACCAATGGCAAGCCGAATAGCCGATCGACAAAAAGATGGGTCGATCCAACTCTTTGGCGGCTTGCAGCGCCTCATCACCCCAGGGATACCAGTCGACTGGATTATGCTGATGCTGCAGCAGATAGGGACTAGCCGAAGCGGCCAAGCGATTGGTCATTGTGGAGTCTTTGTCGCTTTGCCAGCAGGTTTGTTGCCCGGCTGCTTGGTACCAGTCTTGTCGCTGTCCTTGGCATCCTTGGCCGCAGGATCAGTATCTTTACCACCGCGCCCACGACTCTTGCTGGTACGACCGGCCGGCTGTGCCTGCGTCAGTTTTTTGGCAGCTTTGATCTCGATTTTCTCGGCTTGAATGATCGTGGGCTGAGCCGGATTGCGCAGTCCGGAAACGGTTACGTTGTCACCAGAGTTAGCAAAAGTGAGATCGTCAGAAATGATGGATATAGCGAGCGCTGGATCGATTTCGATTTGAATGGGTTGGGCTCCGGCGGCCACCATTAGGGTATTCTTTTGCAAGCCGCGCAAGGTACCGACAACGCGCCACGACTGAGCGTTCCCCGCGGCAGCCGCAGGTGCAGCCGCATTACCGCCACCCTTCTTATTGTTATCGGCAAATAAACCCTTGGCGCCTGCCGGTGGTGCCTTGCCTTCCTGATACACGCCGGGGGTTTGATCGCGCATTTGTTCGCCGGTCAAGCGTCCGCGGCTGGAGGGAACGAAAACCTCCAATTGCTTGAGAGTCGACGTAGCACGACCTTGATCGAAGCTGGCAGTGAAACGCACCATCAGTCCGGGGCTAAGCCATTTCACATCGGCTTCGCCGCTATACTTCATTTCCGTATCAGGACTCAGCACGAGGAAGACTTCACTCTTGTCGCTAGCGGTGATCTTGATTGTCTGCCCTGCCATGGCAGCCAACTGCCCCTCGGATTTCGCGATTTCCATCGTGGCATTGGCGCCACCCTGCCCGGCGCCATCTTTGGCGTTCTTCTGCCCTTGAGCCCAAACCAGTGGCGCATGGGCTGCAACCATGCTCAGCAGAATTACGGGCATAACCTGCCACTTTGTCAAACCAAGCCTTCGAGACCAACGTAGCGAACCAATCAT
>Ga0075471_10001894_pt1 | contig 13841 bp, 12 predicted proteins | sample DEB19_08_DNA_2_FD_74787 | JGI IMG/M metagenome (GOLD analysis project Ga0075471, IMG submission 74787) | Aqueous microbial communities from the Delaware River and Bay under freshwater to marine salinity gradient to study organic matter... | ecosystem: Environmental > Aquatic > Marine > Coastal ... | reverse complement strand
CAAAGCCGCCGCGCACGCCGAAGCCAAGAAGATCGAAGCGGGCGTACTCGAAGGGCTGCGGCTGACGCCCGACATGTTCACGCTGGCGCGCCAGATCATGCTGACCTGCGATTTCGCCAAGAACAGCTGCGCCCGTCTGGCCGGTCTCGAGCCGCCGCGCTTCGAAGACACCGAAAAGACCCTGGCCGAACTGCAGGCGCGCATCGCCAAGACGGTCGATTACCTTAAAACGCTCACGCCCGCCCAGCTCGAAGGCGCCGAACAGCGTCACATCGTCCTGCCGCTGCGTACTCGCACGCTCGAGATGGACGGTCTGCCGTTCATCCAGAAATGGACCGTGCCGAACTTCTATTTCCACATGACCACCACGTACGCGTTGTTGCGCGGCGTCGGCGTGGACATCGGCAAACAGGATTTCCTCGGCGGATATTGATCGCATGCAAACGCGCAAGCTCGGCCGACAAGGTCTGGAGGTTTCGGCACTCGGTCTCGGCACCATGGGCATGACCGGCGTGGCCGGAATGCCGGCCATGTACGGACCCACCGACGAAGCCGAAGGCATCGCCACCATCCATCGCGCCCTCGAACTCGGCATCGATTTCTTCGATACCGCCGAGGTCTACGGGCCGCGCAGCAACGAAGAATTGCTGCGTCGCGCGCTGGTCGGCCGTCGCGAGCGCGTGATCATCGCGACGAAGTTCGGCTTCAAGTTCACGCCGGACGACAAGATCGCCGGCGTCGACGGTCGGCCGGAGAACGTGCGCCGCGCGCTCGACGGTTGTCTGCAACGACTCGGCGTCGAGTGCATCGATCTTTGGTATCAGCATCGCCGCGACTTCGACGTGCCGATCGAAGAGACCGTGGGGGTGATGGCCGAGCAAGTCAAAGCGGGCAAGGTCAAATATCTCGGGCTCTCCGAGATGTCGGCTGAAACCCTGCGCCGCGCGCATGCCGTGCATCCGATCAGCGCGCTGCAAAGCGAATATTCGGTTTGGGAACGCAACATCGAAGCGCCGAGCGCGAGCGGCGGCGCGAGCGTGCTCGCCACCTGTCGCGAACTCGGCATCGGCATCGTGCCCTACAGCCCGCTCGGCCGCGGGTTTTTGACCGGCGGCGTCCCCGATCCGGCGACCTTGCCCGCGTCGGATTACCGTCGCCACGATCCGCGTTTCTCGGCGGAGAATTACGCGCTCAATCTGCAACGCCTCGCCGCGGTGCAGGCCGTAGCGACGAAACACGGGGCGCAGCCTGCACAGGTCGCGCTCGCCTGGTTGTTGCATCGCGGTGACGACATCGTGCCGATTCCGGGCACCAAGCGTCGCCGTTATCTCGAAATCAACGCGGGTGCCGCGAGTTTGCGACTCGATGCCGAGGACATGCGGACGCTCGACGGAATCGGTACGGCGAGCGGCCCGCGCTACACGGAGCGTTCGTTGGCCTGGATCGAACGCTGATCGCGCGTCGCTTGCGTCTGCGTTCGATCGATGACGGCGACCATGTCGCCCGGTACGACGCGTAACGGTACACGCGCCGCCGACGGTACATCCACCACGACTCCGCCCTGGATGTAGATGCGGCGCTCGCAACGCTCGGCGAGTTCGCGGTCGTGCGTCGACAACAGAAAAGTCGTGCCCGTTTCGCGCTGGATCTCCGTCATCAACGCGAACGCCTGATCGGCATTTTCACGATCGAGGTTGCCCGTCGGCTCGTCGGCGAGCACCAACGCGGGTTGATTCATGAGCGCGCGCGCGATCGCCACGCGCTGCTTCTGGCCGCCGGAGAGGCGCGTCGCGCGATAATGCATGCGCTCGGAAAGACCGACTCGCTCGAGCAACATCGCGGCCCGCTCGCGTCCGGCTTGCGTCTCGCGCCACAAGCGACCCGCATGCGGAAACATCACGTTCTCGAGTGCGCTGAAATCGGGCAACAGATGGTGGTACTGGAAGATGAAGCCGATCTGCTGATTGCGAAAATCGGACAGCTCGGCTTCTTTCAACGACGTGAGTTCGCGACCAAGCATCCGGAAGCTCCCGGCCGTCGGCCGCATGAGCGTGCCGAGGATCGACAGCAAGGTGCTTTTGCCGCTGCCCGAAGGCCCGAGCATCGCCACCATCTCGCTGCGCTGCAGCGTGAAGTTCACGCCTTTGAGCACCGGCGTTTCGAAATCACGATCGACGAAGACCTTGCGCAGGTCGTTCACTTCGAGCAAAGGCGTGTTCATTGCGAGATGGCCTCGACGGGATCGATGCGGGAGGCCGCGCGTGCGGGCCACAAGGCCGCGGCGATACTCGCCGCAGCCGCGAGCAACAAGGCGACATCGTACTGGCCGAGACTGGGATCGACCGGCAAGGCACGCCCGCTGCTGCGTCCGGCTTGCACCAGCAGCGAACTGAATCCCCAGCCGAGGAAACATCCGACCAATGAGCCGAGGATGCCGATCAACGCGCCTTGCAGCATGAACACCGACAACACGAAGCGTTGCGAAATGCCGAAGGAGCGCATGATGCCGATCTCGGGACGACGTCGGAACGTCGTGAGCAGCAACGCGCTCGCCACGCCCACCACGATGGTGATCAAAGTGAACATCTTGATGATGTTGCCCGAACTGCCTTGGCCTTCGAGGGCTTCGCGCAGACGCTGGTTTTTGTCCATCCACGCCGTGACCTCGAGACCGGTGGTGTCGGCGAGCTGTTTGGCGACGGCGCGGGCGGCATAAATGTCCGCGAGTTTGATCTCGATTTCCGTCAGCCCCTCGGGCAGATCGAACATCACGCGGGCCGTGTCGATGTTCACGTAGGCGACGCGCGCGTCGAGACTGTCGACGCCGGTCGAATAGAGCCCGCGCACCGTCAGCGTCCGTTCGCGACCCTGGTTGCTGGTGACGAAGATCGGTTGACCGATGCGGATACCGAGGTCGTCGGCGAGCTTGCGACCGATCAGGACGTCGTTGAGGCCGAGCCGCGCTTCACCGGCGACGAGGTTGCGATCGATGGGCGCGATCGCCGCGAGCCGCGCGGGCTCGACGCCCTTAAGACTGACGGGCAGCGTCTGCTGACCGCGCGTCACCAGACCCGTGCCGTTGATGTTGTACGACACGCCGGTCACGCCCGGCAGAGTTTCGATCACGCGCTCGACGCTGCGCCATTGCTTGATCTGCTCGCGACGTTCGAGTGCGCGTTGCGTCGCGACGAGTCGTTCGGTGCCCGCCGGCGCCGGCACGACCTTGGGCAGCAATTTTGCAGGCTCGATCGTCACGTGCGAGGAACTGCCGACCACGCGATCGATCTGGAATTCCGCGAGGCCGTTGATCAGGGCGGCATTGAAGGTGAACACGGTCACCGCGACCGCGACACCGCCGATCAACAGCGCCGACTGCAGGCGGTTCGCGAGCAGATAGCGCAGTGCAACTTTGAGATCGAATCGCATCGGTGCGCCGTCACAGCGCCTTGCGCGCGTCGGAGCCGCGCGGACGCGGGCCGCCGGCGACGAGCGCGAGATCTTTGGTCGGAGCGACGCGCTTGCCGATCAGATCGGGTCGCGGCGCGGCGAGCAATTGCGCGCCCGGTGCGAGGCCCGACAACACGATGACGCGTTCGCTCGGCCATTCGACGAACTTCACCGACGCGGGATTCACCACGCCATCTTTGACGATCAGCACGCGCGCATCACCGTCGCGACCGAGGATGGCGCTGCGCGCGACGGTGATCGCCTGCGCGCGGCGCTCGATGACGAGATTGACGTCGGCGGTCAGACCGGAGCGCAAATCGGGAATTTTTTGGTCGAGTCGCAGGCGCACTTTCGCGCCGCCGGTACGCGGGTCGACCTTCGACGAGACGTAGTACAGCGTCGCGGACGCTGGCGCACTGCGCCCGGCGACGAGCACGTCCGCTTTTTGTCCGACGCGAACTTCGGCGAGGAACTGCTCGTCGACGTCCGCTTCGATCTCGACGTCGGCGAGCGGCGCGAGTTCGTAGATGACGGTCGCGGCACCGACCACCTGACCGCGATCGACCGGTCGCGCGAGCACCACGCCGTCGACGGGCGAGACGATGGTGTTGTCGCGCAGGCGCGCGCTCGCCTGACGACGCGTGGCGTCGAGCGTCTGCAGCGAGAGCCGCGCCTGATCGAGCTCGAACTTGGCGGTGTCGAATTCTTTGGCGGTGGCGATGCCGCGCTCACGCAATTGCTGCAGGCGCGCGAAATTGCGCTCGGCTTCGGTGACGGCACGCTGCTGCAGCGTGACCTTCGAGGCGATTTCGTCGACCGCAGCCCGCGGCGCATCCGACTCGAGTTGCACCAGCACCTCGCCGGCTTTGACGGTCTCGCCTTCTTCCTTGACGAGACGGATCACCTGGCCCGGCGTCTTCGGCACGATGGTCACGGTGACCTGGGGCCGGGTGCGTCCGGTGATGGCGAGCACGCGCTCGGCCGGGCCTTGCCGCGCCTCGGTGACGCCGACCGGCGTCGGCTGCGAGGATTTCACGTACCACCACGCCGCGAGGGCGACGGCGAGCACGCCGAAGAGGGGATAACGGTAGCGGCTCAGCCAGCCGCGCGGTTCCGGTGCGTCGAATGCCATGTGCGCTACGTCCCTGTAGGCGAAAAACGATTTGCATATCGTATATCAACTGGTTTAAATTAAGCAAGCCGGTCGGGAGGGATGGGCGATGTCGAGAACACTCGGGGCACGGAACGCGCAATTTGCTGAGCGACGGAATGCGCTCATCGCCAAAGCCAAGGAAAGGCTCGCCCTCCAGACCGGCTCTACCCCCAGTTTCCGCGAGCTCGCGCTCGCGTGCGGCGTGAGCGTGGCGACGCTGCGCCACTATTTCGGCTCGCGCGAAGCCCTCATCAAGGCCGTGTTCGCGTTCTACTTGCAGGGCGGCCAGAAGCATCTCGCGCGCGCTCGGCAGGTGAGCGAAGACACCGCCACGCTCGAGGTGTCACTGCACGAATTTCTGCAACGCGTCGTGCGCGCCTGGTCGGAGGGCGCGGTCGGTTCCTTGCACCGCATCGGGCTCGCCGAAGGTTTGCGCAACACGCATACCGCGCTCGATTATCTGGTCGACGTGCTCGAGCCGACCTTGCAAGCGCTCGAAGTGCGCTTGCAAAACTATGTGTCGCGCGGCGACATGGTCGCCTGCGACACGCGTCATGCCGCGCTCATGTTGCTCTCGCCGTTGCTGCTCGCGCTGCTGCACCAGCACGATCTCGGCGGCACGCGCTGTCGTCCGCTCTCCCTGCCCGCGCTCATCGACGAGCATGTGCGGGTGTTCGTGCGTGCCTACGGTGCGCGCAACGTGGTCGCGGGCGGCTGACGCAAAACGCCGCGGGTGGCGAGCCATCCGCTGATCGCCACCAAAGCGCCACCGCCCAAAGTGCCGATCAACCAGACGCGCGCATCAGCGACGTACGTCACGTTCAACACCTGTTCGGCCAGCGCCCAGCCGGCCAAAGAAGCACCGGACGCCGCAAGCAGTCCCGCCAACGCTCCGAGCACGACGAACTCGGCCACGATGCCGAGCGTCACGACTTTGCGACTCGCGCCCAGCGTGCGCAGCATCGCGCTCTCGTAACGGCGCTCGTCGCGCGTCGATTGCACCGCCGCGAGCAGAACCACGAGCCCGGCGAACAAGGTGAACGCAAACACGCTCTGCACGGCGAACACGGCCTGATCGATCACGCTGCGCACCTGATTCAAAAGTTCACCGAGATCGAAGACCGACACGCTCGGAAACCGCCGCACGAGTTCGGTGACGATGCGACCGTCGCCGCCGGCGAAATACGCGGAGGTCATCCAGGTGCCGGCGACGTCATCGAGCAGCCCCGGTGCGAACACCAGGAAAAAATTCGGCTGGAAGCTGTCCCATTTGATCTTGCGGATGCTCGCGACCTCGGCTTCGAGAGTCTCGCCGGCCACGTCGAAGACCATGCGATCACCGAGCTTCAAACCGAGACTGTCGCGGTATTCGGTGGAGATCGACACCAGCGCACGCCCGTGATCCGCCGGCGTCCACCAGCGACCGGCCACGAGGCTGTTGTCGGAGCCGAGTTCGTCCTGCCACGTGATGTTCTGATCGCGCTGCGCAAACCCTTCGCCGCGCGGATCGGTGAAGCGCAAGTCTTTCACGGATCGCCCGTTCACCTCGGTCAGTCGCGCCCGGATCATCGGCAACGCGCGCGAACTGCGCGCACCGCGCTCCTGCAGATATTGCATGAACGCCGTACGCTCTTCTTTCGGGATGTTGATGAAGAAGAAATTCGGCAGATCGCTCGGCAGACTGCGACGCCAATCGGCCAACAGATCGTTGCGTACCACCGCAAGCAGCAACAACACCATGATGCCGAGACCGAAAGCGACGATCTGCACGATGCTCGCGGCACGTCGCCGCGCGAGGTTCGCGATGCCGTAACGCCAAGAGACGCCGACGCCGCCGCGCAGACTGCCGGCAATGCGCACCATGACGTAACCGGCGAGCGCGAGCAGGCCGACGAAGAGCGCGAGCCCGACCGCAAAGCCGCCGGCCAGCTTCGGATCACGCAACACCCAGAACACCAACAACACGATGGCCGCGACCGCGGGCCCGAACGCGAGCCAAAGAATCGGTGCCGGTGCGCCGACGTCGCGCCGCAAGACGCGGATCGCAGGCACGCGCGCCAGCTGCATCAGCGGCGGCAAGGCGAAGCCCGCGAGCAAGGCCAAGGCCGTCACCATGCCGAGCAGCAGCGGCGCGAAACCGGCCGGCGGCAAATCCGCATCGAGCAAACCGCGCAGTGCGCGCAGCAACCACTCTTGCGCGGCGAAACCGGCGAGCGAGCCGAGCAAGACCGCCGCGATCGCGATCACGAACAATTGCGCGAGACTCACCGCGAGCGTGAAGCCGCTGGTCGCGCCGATGGTTTTCATCAGCGCGACGGAGTCGAGATGGCGTTGCACGTAACGCCGCGCCGCCATCGCCACCGCGACCGCGCACAGCAACACGGCCACCAGACTCGCAAGCCCCAGGAAGCGTCCGGCACGATCGATCGCAGTCTGGATTTGCGGACTCGCTTCGCTCACGTCGCGCAAACGCTCACCGGTTTGCTTGCGCGCCTCGAGCCAGGTGCGAAACGCGGCGACGCTCTGCGGCTGACCGGCAAACAACACGGCATAGGCCGCCCGCGACCCCGGCTGCAAGAGACGCGTGGCCGGAAGGTCTGCCGCGGCGATCAGCATCGACGGCGCCAGATCGCCGAACGCACCGCCCTCGTCCGGTCGATTCAAAAGTACGCGCGTCACTTTCAAACGTGCGGCACCGAGGCTCAGTTCGTCGCCGACGTGCAGCCCGAGTGCCGCGAGCAATTTCGAGTCGGGCCAGGCCTCACCCGGCGCGGGTGCGCCCGCCGTTCCGGTCGCCGCACCGAACGCCTCGCGACCGACGGAGACGCGGCCGCGCAAGGGATAGTCCGGCGTCACCGCACGCACATTGGCCAATTGGCTGCGCTCGCCTTGATAGACGACGCTGAGCACGGTGGTGACGCGTGCCGTCGCGAGTCCGCGCACGCGCGCCTCACGTTCGTAATCGGCGGCCGGCAGGCTCTGCGACTGCAAACGCAGGTCGGCCGCGAGCACTTCGTTGGCGCGCATCGCCACCGAGCGCTCGATCCGGTCGACCAAAAATCCCACGCCCGTGAGCGCCGCGACGGCCACGACGAGCGCGAGCAGCAACACGCCGAGTTCGCCCGAACGCCATTCGCGCGCGAGCAACCGGACTGCCAGAGTCAGCGCACGCATCACGACCTCAAGCGCCCGGCGCGAGGCGACCCGCGTCCATCACCCACATCCGCGCACAGCGCGCGGCGAGCGTGCGATCGTGCGTCACGAGCACGAGCGTCGTATGCGCCGTCGCGTTGAGTTCGAACAAAAGATCGGCGATGCGCCCGCCGGTCGCGGTATCGAGATTGCCCGTCGGCTCGTCGGCGAACAGCACCGCCGGTCGCGTGACGAATGCACGCGCGATCGCGACGCGCTGTTGCTCGCCACCGGACAATTGGCGCGGATAGTGGCCGGTCCGCGCGCCGAGGCCGACGTGTTCGAGCGCGACCCGCGCCGCACTGCGTGCGTCCGCGCGCCCGGCAAGCTCGAGCGGCAGCATCACGTTCTCGAGCGCCGTCAGCGCTTGCACCAGATGGAACGACTGGAACACGAAACCGACGCGTTCGGCACGCAAGCGTGCACGCCCGTCTTCGTCGAGTTGCGTCAGATCGCGACCGGCGAGCAATACTTTGCCGCGCGTCGGTACGTCGAGCCCGGCGAGCAATGCGAGCAACGTGGACTTGCCTGCACCGGATGCACCGACGATGGCGACCGATTCGCCGGCATGCACGCGAAAGTTCACTTCACGTACGATGGCGAGCGGTCCGTCCGGACTGTTAACCTCTTTGTCGAGTGCGATGGCCTCGAGGACGATGTCAGTGTTCAAAGCGAGACGTTCCTTCGTATGTGCGTTCTGGGCAGCGGCCTTGTTGCTGGCGTCGGTACGCGACGCAGCCACCGATGAGGCGCCCGTCATCCTGGTGTTGGGCGACAGCATCAGCGCAGCGTACGGCCTCTCCAGTGCTGAAGGCTGGGTCACGCTGCTGCAAAACCGTTTGCGCGCCCAAGGTTACGGACACCGCGTCGTCAATGCCAGCGTGAGCGGCGAAACCACGACCGGCGGACTCACCCGTCTGCCACGCGCCCTCGCCCTGCATCGACCCGCGATCGTCGTGCTCGAACTCGGCGGCAACGACGGGCTGCGTGGGCTACCGCTCGAAACGTCGCGGGCGAATCTCGCGCGCATGATCGAGCTCGCGCGCGCCGCCGGGGCGCAGGTGTTGTTGCTCGGCATGAAGATGCCTCCCAATTACGGCCCGAAATACACCACGGGCTTCGAAACCATTTACGCGACGCTCGCCAAACAGAACCGTTTGCCGTTCGTCCCGTTCTTTTTGGAGAAAATCGCCTTGGCACCCGGCATGTTGCAGGCCGACGGGCTGCACCCCACCGCCGCCGCACAACCGGCGATGCTGGACGCCGTCTGGCCCACGCTGTTGCCGTTGCTTCGACGCGCGGGCAAGGGCTAGAGTTCCCCCCATGTCAAAACCTTGGCTCGCTCACTACCCGCCCGGCGTGCCCGCCGACATCGACGTCAACCGTCATGCTTCGCTCGTGCAGATGGCCGAAGAGGCGTTCGCCGAGTTTCCGACCCGCACGGCCTACGTGCAGATGGGTCGCGCGCTGACCTACGCCGATCTCGATGCGCAGTCCGATGCCTTCGGTGCCTGGCTGCAACAGCGCGCCGGACTGCGACGCGGCGATCGCGTGGCGATCATGATGCCGAACGTTTTGCAATATCCGATCGCCCTCTTCGGCGTGTTGCGCGCCGGCGGCGTCGTGGTCAACACCAACCCGCTGTACACCGCGCGCGAACTCGAACATCAGCTCTGCGATTCGGGCGCCGAGATCATCGTCATCCTCGAGAATTTCGCACACGTGCTCGAAGAGGTCATCGCCCGCACGCCGGTGCGCAAAGTGGTGGTGACCAGCGTCGGCGAACTGCTCGGCTTTCCGAAAGGCACGATCGTCGATTTCGTCGTGCGTCGCGTGCGCAAGCAGGTGCCGCCCTGGCACTTCCGCGATTCTTTGCGGTTTGCCGACGCCTTGCAGGACGGCGGCGGCTTGTCGCTCGCGCCCGTCGAACTCGGCCACGGCGACCTCGCATTCTTACAGTACACCGGCGGCACCACGGGCGTCTCCAAAGGCGCGATGCTGAGTCACGGCAACATGGTCGCCAACGTGATGCAGTCCTGGGCGTGGACCGAGCCGGCCTTCCCCAAAGGCACGCCGAGCATCGCGATCACCGCCTTGCCGCTGTATCACATCTTTGCTCTGACGGCGAACTGCCTGCTGTTTTTGAGGCTTGGCTGGACCAACATCCTGATCACCAACCCGCGCGATTTCCCCGGGTTCGTCAAAGAATTGAAGCGCCACCCGTTCACCTACATCAGCGGCGTGAACACCCTGTTCAACGCGTTGCTGCACACGCCCGGGTTCGAAGCGGTCGATTTTTCGAAGTTGCGCGTCACGCTGGGCGGCGGCATGGCCGTGCAGCGCGCGGTAGCCGAGCGCTGGAAGCAGGTCACCGGCTGCATCCTCACGCAAGCCTGGGGCCTCACGGAAACCTCGCCGGCCGCCTGCATCAATCCGGTCGACGTCGATTTCAACGACTCGATCGGGCTGCCGATTTCATCGACCGAAATCGGGATCGCCGACGACAACGGTCAAATGCTGCCCGTCGGTCAGGTGGGCGAAATCTGCGTACGCGGCCCGCAGGTCATGCAGGGCTATTACAAACGTCCCGACGAAACCGCCCGCGTCATGCTGCCGGACGGTTGGCTGCGCACCGGCGACATCGGCCGCATGGATGAGCACGGCTTCGTCTACATCGAAGACCGCAAGAAGGACATGATCAACGTCTCGGGCTTCAACGTGTACCCGAACGAAATCGAGAGCGTCGCCGTCACGCATCCGGGCGTGATGGAAGTCGCCGCGGTCGCCAAAGAAGATCCGCATTCGGGCGAGGTCGTGGCCTTGTTCGTGGTGCGCAAAGATCCCGCACTCACCGCCGAAGCGGTGATCGAACATTGCCGTGCGCAACTCACCGGCTACAAAGTGCCGCGCCACGTGTACTTCAGGAAAGATCTGCCGAAGACCAACGTCGGCAAGATCCTGCGCCGCGAGCTGCGCGACGAAGCCGCGAAACTCTGAGCGTCGCTCAGGCCTCGACGTCGGGGTCGAACAGCCGCCGGTGCTCGCCGAGCGCGAAGCGGTCGGTCATGCCGGCGACATAATCGGCGACTACCCGCGCACGTCCTGCGACGCCGCCAGTCGTCTCGGCCTCGAGCGCCGCGTTGCGATGCTCCGCCGGCAGCAGATTCACGTCGGCCAGAAACGCCTCGAACAATTCGCGCAGCACGCGCCGCGACTTCGTGGTCATGCCGATCACGCGATCGTGCCGATAGAGATTTTCGTTCAGGAAGCGCTTGAGTTCGAGATGCAGCGCCCGCACCTCGTCGCTCATCGACACGAGCGGTGACGACAGCCGCCGCACCGCGTCGATGTCGCGCGGCTGCGCGGCGGCGATGCGCGCGCGCGTGGTGGTGATGACGTCGATGACGATGCGATTGATCATCCGCCGGATGGTTTCGTGCGTGAGACGGCGCGGCGTGGCCTGCGGATAGCGCGCGAGCACCGCGCGATATTCGACGGCGAACAAGGCGACGTCCTGCAACTGTGCGAGATCGATCAGCCCCGAGCGCAAACCGTCGTCGACATCGTGATTGTTGTAGGCGATCTCGTCGGCGAGATTGGCGAGCTGCGCTTCGAGTCCCGGTTGCTCGCGGCGCAGAAAACGTTCGCCGATGTCGCCGAGTTCGCGCGCGTTGTTGGCCGAGCAGTGCTTCAGTATCCCCTCTCGCGTCTCGAAAGTGAGATTCAGCCCGGGAAACTCCGCATAGCGCTCCTCGAGCAGATCGACCACGCGCAACGATTGCAAGTTGTGCTCGAAGCCGCCGTACTCGCGCATGCACTCGTTGAGCGCGTCTTGTCCGGCGTGACCGAAAGGCGTGTGCCCGAGATCGTGCGCGAGACAGATCGCCTCGGTGAGGGTTTCATGCAAGCCGAGCGCGGCGGCGATGGTGCGTCCGATCTGCGCGACTTCGAGCGAATGGGTCACGCGCGTGCGATACAAATCGCCTTCGTGATTCACGAACACCTGGGTTTTGTACACCAGCCGTCGAAAGGCGTTGGCGTGCACGATGCGATCACGATCGCGCTGGAACTCGCCGCGAAATTCGGGCGGGGCTTCCGGATAACGGCGGCCGCGACTCGTCGCGTCGTGCGCCGCGTACGGCGCGAGCGTCCCCGGCGTCATCCGAACTGCGCCACGAGCGTGCGCTCGAGCGCCTCCGGCGGCCAGTCGGCGGTGACGAAAGCGCGGCCGATGCCGCGCATCAGAATGAATCGCAAACGACCGCGTTGCACTTTTTTGTCGAGATTCATCGCCGCGCGTGCCGCTGCCGCGTCGACCTCGGGCGCCGCGCTCGCGCGCAAACCGACGGCGTGCAGCAGGCGTTCGATGCGCGTGACGTCGGCCTCCGCCATCCAGCCGGCGTGCATCGACATGCGCGCGGCCATCGCGAGCCCCGCGCCGACGGCTTCACCGTGCAGCCACGATGCATACCCGGTCGCGGTTTCGATCGCGTGTCCGAACGTGTGGCCGAGATTGAGCAGCGCACGATCACCGCGTTCGTGCTCGTCGCGCGCGACGATCTCCGCCTTGATTTCGCAGGAGCGACGGATCGCGTGCGCGAGCGCCGCCGGCTGCAAGGCGAGCAGTTCGTCGGCGTGCGCTTCGAGCCAGGCAAAGAATTCGGCGTCGCAAATCAGCCCGTACTTGATCACCTCGGCGAGTCCCGCGCGCAACTCGCGCGGCGGCAAGGTGCGCAGCAGCGCCGTATCGGCGAACACGGCGCGCGGCTGATGGAAGGCACCAATCAGATTTTTGCCACCGGGATGATTGACGCCGGTCTTGCCACCGACGGACGAGTCGACTTGCGCCAACAAGGTCGTCGGCACCTGGATGAAATCCATGCCGCGCTGATAACAGGCGGCCGCGAAGCCGGTCATGTCGCCGACGACGCCACCGCCCAAGGCGATCAACAGATCGTCACGACCGAAACGGTTGGCCACCAGCGCATCGATGATGCGCGCGACGCCGTCCAGGGTTTTGTGTACTTCGCCGTCGGGCAGCACGATGCGCAGCACCTGGCGATCGCCCAACGTCTGCTCGAGCGCATCGGCATACAGAGGCGCGACCACCGTATTGGTCACGATCGCGAGTTTGCGCGTGCCGGCCCATTCGGCCCAGTGCGCGGCATTCCGTGCGACGCCGTCGCCGATCAGGATCGGATAACTGCGCGCACCGAGTGCGACGTCTATTTTTTGCGGCGTGGTCACGGCGGCAGTATACGATCGACTTCGCGCAGGATCTCTTCGGCGACGTCGCGCACACGTCGCCCGTCCGTCCGCACCGTCAGCGCAGCCACCTCGCGATACAGCGGCGCCCGGTGCGCCATCAGTTCGGTCAGGCGTTGCGTCGTATCCTGGCCGGTGAGCATCGGACGATTCTCGCCGTCGCGCACCCGCGCGGCTTGCTGCGCGATCGAGGTTTCGAGGTACACGACGACCCCGCCGGCCTGCAGCTGCCGGCGGTTCTCCTCTTTCAAGATGGCGCCGCCACCGGTCGACAACACGACACCCCGGCGCTGCGTGAGCTCGGCAATCACCTCGCGCTCGCGTTCGCGAAATCCGGCTTCGCCTTCTTTTTCGAAGATGAGCGGGATGTCGGCTCCGGTGCGGCGCTCGATCTCCGTATCGGAGTCGACGAACGGCACGCCGAGCAAGCGCGCGAGCTGCTTGCCCACGGCGGTCTTGCCCGAACCCATCGGCCCGACCAGATAGATGTTTCTGTGCGTACTCATGCGAGAAGACGCACAGTTTACCCACCCCGCCACCCCGCCGGCGAACCGCCGTTCCGGTAACATTGCGTGGTCGTGAAGCCCGCCGTCGTCAAAGCCCTTCAGCGCATCGCCGCCGCGCTGGCCGCACTCGCCTTCCTCGTGGTGCTCGGGGTTTCGGGCGCCTACGTCTACCTGCATCCCTCGCTGCCCACGGCCGAGCAGATGAAGGAAATCAGCCTGCAGGTGCCGCTGCGCATCTATGCGCGCAACGGCCAGGTGATGGCGCAGATCGGCGAGCA
>Ga0075471_10001890_pt1 | contig 13846 bp, 10 predicted proteins | sample DEB19_08_DNA_2_FD_74787 | JGI IMG/M metagenome (GOLD analysis project Ga0075471, IMG submission 74787) | Aqueous microbial communities from the Delaware River and Bay under freshwater to marine salinity gradient to study organic matter... | ecosystem: Environmental > Aquatic > Marine > Coastal ... | reverse complement strand
TTCAACGATTCGACACTGTCCGCTACCGCACAGGGACGCGTCGAGAGCGTGACGTACTCGGGGGCGACGGGCGCACCCATCCAGATGTGGGTGGTCTATCCTCCAGATTTTGATTCGTCAAAGAAATATCCCGTGTTCATGCTGTTGCACGGCGGACCTCACAACGGCATTCAGGATGCCGTGCAGTGGCGCTGGAACGCGCAGGTGTTCGCGAGCTGGGGTTACGTGGTCACTTGGCACAACTTCCACGGTTCGAGCGGATTCGGTCAAAGCTTCGCCGACTCCATCAATCCTGATCGAATCAGCAAACCCTATGAAGACACCATCAAGGCCGCCGAGTGGCTCGCTGGCCAGCCGTGGGCGGATGCCGATCGAATGGTCGCCGGCGGGGGCAGTTACGGCGGCTTCCTCGCCAGTACGCTGCTCGGTCGCGCACATCCTTTCAAGGCGCTGATCGCCCACGCTGCGGTTTACAACAATTTCACGCAGATCGGTGCCGACTACGGCGCGGAGCGCGACCGATTCTTCGAGTTCTGGGAACGGCCCGAAGAATTCGCGCGCTATTCGCCGCATACCTCGGCGGGCAATTTCGTCACACCGACACTGGTCATACACGGCCAGCTCGACATGCGTGTGCCAGTGAATCACGGGGTCGAGCTTTTCAACACCTTGCAGAAGCGCGGCGTGCCGTCGCGGCTGGTCTACTACCCTGACGAGAACCACTGGGTGCTCAAGCCCCAGAACTCGCTGTTCTGGTACAAGACGGTCAGAGAGTGGGTGGAAAAATACGCGCCGCCTGGCGCCCACTGACTCAGCAAACTTTATTCTTGGAGTTCTGAACATGCTCAAGTTCCTGCTCGGATTACTCAAGTTCCTAGGCGGCCTGGTGCTGGCACTGGTCATCGTGGTGGCCACCTATTTGTTTTGGTGGAGCGGCTCTTCGCACGATCCGATCAACGTACGGCCTGCGTCGGCCTTTGCTGCGCCAGGCGGGCCAGTCCTGATCTTTGGCGGCACTCGAGGCACGGGGCTCGAGATCGCGCGGCAACTGCGCGAGCGCGGTGAATCGGTCACGGTCGCCGTGCGGGCGACCTCCAATACCACGGAGCTCGCGAAATTGGGGGTGAACACCGTCATTGCCGACGCCCTCGATCCGGTGACGGTCAACGCGGCGCTCGCCTCGGGAAGCTACGCGGCCGTCATCTCCACGCTCGGTACGACGCGTGGCGAGCAAGCGAAGCGCCCCGATTACGTCGGCAACCGCAACGTGATCGACGCCGCCAAGGCCGCAGGCGTCAAACGCTTCGTGTTCATCACCGTGATCGGCACCGGTAATTCCTACGAAGCCGCGCCACGGATGTCACGTCGTTTTCTGAAGGACGTGATTGCACTCAAAGATCAGGCCGAGCAACACCTGCGCAGCAGCGGACTCGATTACACCATCATCCGCCCCGGTGGCCTCGGTGACGTGCCGGCGACCGGCACGGCGATCCTGGCCGATGATCCGCAGGCGTTCAGCTACATCGGCCGAGCCGATCTGGCAGCGCTGACGGTGCAGGCCCTCGGCGATCCGTCGACGATCGGCAAAACCTACAATGCCTACGATCCGAGTCGTAAAACCATGGCGCGGATGTTCTTCTAACCGCGCTCAGCTCGGTGTGCCCTACCAGGGCATCTCGCTGCCGTCGTAGACCCAGTATCGTCCGGCGCGACTGAGATCGAGCGCGGCGATCACCGCGCGCATGCCGGTCACGCTTTGCGGCGCGTCGATGTCGGCACGGGGACCGCCGAGGTCCGTGCGCACCCAGCCTGGATGAATGGCCGTTGCGGCGATGCCGTGACTTTTGGCGAGATCGATCGCCATCGATTTCATCATCGCATTCACGGCAGCCTTGCTCGCACGATAGGCATAGAGTCCGCCGACGCGATTGAGTGCCACCGAGCCGAGCATACTCGTCAGTGTGACGATTTTCTTTTGGTCGGAGCTCGCCACGTGCCCCACGAAGGCCTCGGCCATCTTCATGGGTGCGATGACATTCACCCTGAATACGCGTTCCCAGTCTGCGAAGTCGGATTGCCCGAAGCGGCCAAAGGCGATCCCTTCGGTGGCGAAACTTCCGTTGCCCATGATGCCTGCGGAATTGAGCAGCACGTCGATCGGTGTGCCTTCGAGTTCGTGCGCCGTTCGCTCGATGGCGGCATGGTCTTCGACGTCGAGGGCCAGCAACCGTACGCGCTGCGGATTTGCCGCAGCGACCGTCATGAGCTCGGTAGAGCCCGAAGGCTGGCGCGCGCAGGCGAGTACGGTCCAGCCCGACGCGGCGTATTGACGTACGAACTCGAGCCCGAGTCCGCGTGAGGTTCCGGTGATGAGGATCGTTGGCACGCGAGCATTCTCCTTGCGATAAGCTGCCGAACCGTATCACAACCCGCCACAACCACTGTCGACAACACCGTCGTATGTCCGAGATCGCAGCGCCCACACGCTATCGCAAGCTGGTGATCCACCAAGTCACTGGCGACTTCCGCAGTTCGACCTCGGTGGTCGAAGAGCCGTGGCGCGATCCGGGTCCGGGCGAAGTGCTGATCCGCAACGAATACGCAGGTTGCAATGCAATCTTTGACAAAAATCTTTGTCGCAACACCATTCGTTACGTGGATGTACGACCCCCGTTCGACATGGGTGTCGAAGCGGTGGGCAAGATCGTTGCGATGGGCGCCGGGGTCAAGGGGTGGCGCGCAGGCGATTGCGTCGCGGCAACCCGGCTAGGCTCCGGTTATCGTGAGTATCAAATCATTGAGGCCAGCCGACCGATAAAGGTCCGCGACGCCACGCCGGAAATCCTCGCGCTGATCCCGAGTGGCGTCTCGGCGATGGTCGGGCTCGAACGCATTGGTGAAGTGAAAGCCGGCGACACGGTCGCCGTGTCGGCGGCCGCCGGCGGTCTCGGCCATTTCGTGGTTCAACTTGCCAAGCTGCGCGGCTGTCATGTCATCGGTATCACCGGTAGCGACGACAAGCTGGCCTTGCTGCGCGAACTCGGCGTCGATCGTCCCGTCAATTACCGTCGCGAAGATTTGCACGAAGTCCTCGCTCGGGAATATCCGACCGGTATCGACGTGGCCTACGACTCGGTGGGTGGCGAAATCTTTGATGCCTTCGTCGAGCACGTGGCCTTTCGGGGTCGGGTGGTGGTGAGCGGTCATACCTCCGATTTCGACCAGGAGATCGAGTTCGTACCGCAGCCTCGCGCCTACCGGAAGCTGTACTGGAAGTCCGCATCGATCCGTGGCTTCCAGAATCAGGCCTTCCCCGAGCACTTCGCCGAAGCGGCAGAGCGAATCCTCGACCTGTATTACCGGGGTCGGCTGCGTGCGCTGGTCGACCCGACCCCGTTCCGCGGAATCCATCAGATTGCCGACGCCGTCGAGCATTTGCTGGCCGGCAAAAACGCCGGCAAGGTCGTCGTGAAACTCCGTTGAACCGTCCGCCAGATGGCGTTTCGTTGCCGCCGCGCAACAACAGCGCTCCGAAGAGCCAACCCCCTCGGCTGCAAGGGATGCCGTCTGCTAGATTAAGCGGCCGCTGCGCCCCGCGGGTGCGGCGGCGGATACCGAACAGGGATCATCAACTTACAGGGACCACGCATGTCTAACCATCGTTTGTTGCCTTTTGCCATCGGGCTTGCCGTGCTGCCGGCCGGAGCCTACGCCCAGAACGACAACTCGTCGGGCGTGCTCGAAGAAATCGTCGTCACCGCCGAACGCCGCGAAGCCTCGCTGCAGTCGGTGCCGGTGCCGGTCACAGCCATCACCGCCGAGGCGCTGACCAACAAGCAGGTCACCGAAGCCCGCGATCTCGCCCGCTTCGCTCCGAGCCTCAAGATGTTCAACAACATCACGACGCCCACCAACCTCTCGCCCTCGCTGCGCGGTTCGCTGCAGCAGGACGCCTCGTTGGTGGTCGCCGAGTCGCCGTTCGGCATTTATGTCGACGACGTCTACATCGCACGACTCAACGGCAACAACATCACGCTCGCCGACATCGAGCGCGTCGAAGTGTTGCGCGGCCCGCAGGGCACGCTCTATGGCCGTAATACTTTGGCGGGCGCCATCAAGTTCGTCTCGCGTTCGCCGGGCGAAGACAGCTGGCGCAATTTCAGCGTCGGCGCGGGCAACTTCGATCAGCAGCGCATCAGCCTGAGCACCGGCGGCAAACTCGCCGATAATCTCGGTGGCTCGTTCTCGGCGCTGTACAGCAACAAAGGCGCGCAGTTCTTCAACCGCAACCCCTCCAAGGCCAGCAAAGTCGGCGAAGAGACCAACTGGGCGGCGCGCGGCAAGCTGCGCTACACGAGCGGCGATCTCGAAATCACGGGCTCGCTGTCCTACGCCAATTCGAACAACGACGGCGGTCAGCTGATTCCGGCCTCGACGCCTGCCGTGGCCTCGAACAAGCAGTTCACCTCCGACGATCTCGTGCCGCAGTTCGGGCCGTACACGCTCAACACGCCGAACGTGGCGCGGGCGAATGGCCTCAAGAACTACCCCGAGGGCTCGACCAAGCAAACCATCGCTGCACTGAACATCGGCTACGACATCGGCGGTGCGACGCTGCGCTCAATCACGGGCTACGTGAAGACCGACGACTACTTCACCAACGACTTCAGCGGCAACGGCAACGTCATGGCTGCCAACAAGGCCGACGCCGAACAATGGAGCGAAGAAATCCAGCTGCTCGGATCGACCGACAGCCTGAACTACCTGGTCGGTGCCTATTTCTTTGACGAAGACGGCGCGCAGTACTTCAACTGGAACTCCTACTTCGGTGCACCGGGCAGCGCCGCGTTGCCGATCTCCTTCAGCACCATCAATGCCAACACCAAGTCGACCTCGCTGTTCGCGCAGGCCGACTACAAGGTCAGCGAGGCCCTCAAGGTCACGGCCGGTATCCGCTACACCGAAGACAAGAAGACCTTCAAGCTCGATTGGAAGAGTTTGCTCGGCGCTCCGCCGGCGCTCATCAACCTGAAGAACACCTACTCCGAAGTCACGCCGCGCATCGGTCTCGACTACACGCTGCCCGCCAGCGGCAACGTCGACAGCATGCTGCTCTATTTCTCGGCAGCGAGCGGCTTCAAGTCGGGTGGTTACAACGGCATCGCGATCTTCAACCCGAACGATGCGAAGGCTCCATACTTCCCCGAGAAGAACTGGACCTATGAGTTCGGCGTCAAAACCGACATGCTCGGCAACCGCCTGCGCATCAACGCCAACTACTTCCTCGCCAAGGCCGAAGACCTCGCGCTCAACGCAACGGTCACCAATAGCGACGGTACGGTGGCGTTCCCGGTGCAAAACTCGGGTAAGGCGACCATCCAGGGTCTCGAAGCCGAAATCACCGCGGTGCCTGCTGACGGTCTGACCATGTTCCTGAGCGGTACCTTCGCGATGGACGGCAAGTACGACACGCTCAACCCGACGAGCTCACCGGCGAACTCGCTGAAGAATTTCGGCGTGAACCCGGTCGTGCCGCAGACGCCGAACTTCTCGTTCACGGTCGGCTTCGACTACGGCGTCGACAACAGCTACGGTCGCACCACCGTTGGCGCGGACTGGTTCACCACCGACGATTACGTCACCGCTGCCACCAATGACTTCAAGGTCAAGGGTTACAGCACCGGTAATGCGTTCGTGAACCACGCCTTCAACGACAACTGGTCGGCACGCGTCTCGGTGAAGAACTTCACCGACGAATACGTGATCACCACCGGCTCGCGCGGCTTCCTCGGCGGATTCATTCCGCTGCGTCCCCGCGAGTACATGTTCACCATCAACTACAAGATGGATTGATCGGACCGGTTCCGGCCGCGCGCGGCATCAGCCGCGCGCGAGCCGGGCCGCCGCCTCGCCGGCGAGGCGGCCGAAGGTGGTTGCGGTCAAAAGACCGTTGCCCGCCATGTAACCGGAGCATCCCGCTCCCGAAATTCCTCGCGCCGCACCGCCGCCTGCAAAGACGTTAGGCAATGGCGATCCGTCTTCGCGCAGTACTCGTCCCTCGCCGTTCACCGCAAGTCCGCCCTGCGTATGAAACAAGGCACCCGTCACCTTCACCGCGAAAAAAGGCGCACGTAGCGCGGGGGTCCGCGTGAAATCGCGGCCGAAACGATCGCTGCGCTCGGCGCGCTGCAAAGATTCGACCTCGGCCACGGTGCTGGCAAGACCTCGGGCGTCGATGCCGGCCTCTGCAGCCAGCGTGGCGATATCTTCGGCCTGCATCACCGCCCTGGCCTCGAGCGCATCACGATAATCGTCGAATTCGAGCATCAGCTCGTGCAGTCGTTGATCGTAGATATCCCAGGCCACGTGGCCGGGTTGTGCGACGACATCCACCGCCTGCTCCGAATAGCCGCGCGCTTCGTTGGAGAAGCGTTCGCCATGAACGTTGACCTGATAACCACCCTCCATGATCAGCGGCCAAAGAATCGGGATGCCGCGTCCGGCTGCCAAACCACCGTGACCCTGATAACTGTGTATGTCGCGTATGGCCGCACCCAGACCCTCGCCCCAGCGGATCGCATCACCCTTGTTGCCAGAATGACCAAAGAAAGTAGCCTCGGCGATCTCGGGAATGAAGCGTCGCACCATGTCGGGGTTGCCGGCGAAGCCACAGCAGGCAAGGACCAGCGCCTCGCAGCCCAAATCTTCGATGCTGCCGTCAGGCCGCCGAACGCGAACTCCACGCACACGGCTCGTCTCTCGATCGACGAAAAGATCACTGACGAGGGCATCGGTCATTACGTCGATCCCACGGCGTCCGACCGCGGTGGTCAAGGAACCCATCAGCTCACGGCCAGTGCGATTCGGCGTTCCGTGCATGCGCTTCACGCTATGTCCGGGATACAAAAAACTGTCGACGAGCGATAACGGTACGGCGTGATCGTCGATCAGCCACTCGACCGTACGCGCCGAGGCCTGCGCGAGTGCCAAGGCGATGGTCGGGTCCGTCTCGTCGTGCGTCTTGGCGATGATGTCGTGCGCGAACAGCTCTGGCGAGTCGAGGATGCCCTTCTCGCGCTGCAATCGCGACCCCGCCGCCGGAATCAGCCCGGTGGACATGGCCGTCGTACCGAGCGTCGAGGCGTCGCGCTCGAGTACCAACACCTCGGCTCCCGCCTGCTGCGCCGCCAGAGCCGCCGTCAGTCCACAACCGCCGCCACCGATGACGATCACGGGTACGCTGCCTGCGAAATTCGCTTCGCCGGTCTGCAGCAAACCTGAGCGACTGGCTGTCATGGTGTGGGCTCCATCGGGGCATGCAGCCTAGCGAGCCATGCGGGCCGACTCAACCGACTTCGCAAGGGCACGGCCTCCGGCGGCCGCGGCCACTGACCGGACGCACCCGGCCTCAGTCCGCAACGCCTTGACGACTGCGACATACGATGTAGACGTCATTACCGGGGGTCATCATGAGCTCTGCTTCGTCCGCGCTTTCGCAATACACGCTCTCGCAACCGACGCTCGATTTTCTCGCGCGATCGCACGGGCATTTCATCGGTGGCAAGTGGCTGCATGGCAACGCGGGCGGAGTGATCGACATTCACGACCCTGCCACCGGACTGAAGATCGCGCATTGCGCGGCCGGCGGGGCAGCCGAGATCGATGCCGCCGTCAAAGCGGCGCGCGCAGCGCTCGAGGGCCCGTGGTCGAAGTTCACGGCGGCACAGCGGAGCGCCGTGCTGTGGAAAATCTCCGATCTCGTTCTCGCCAACTTTCAGCAGCTATGCGAACTCGAGATTCTCGACAACGGGCTGCCGACACCACTCGCACAGTACGTCTGCGGCATGGTGGTGCCCGAGTTTTTTCGCTACTACGCCGGCTGGCCCACCAAAATCGAGGGTGCGACGATTCCGGCGGCACCGCAGGGCAAACTTCCCGGCGAGGCGATCTCCTTCACCTTGCGCGAGCCGATCGGCGTCGTGGGAGCGATCACGCCGTGGAACTCGCCGCTTCCGATGGTGATGCTCAAAATCGCTCCGGCACTCGCCACCGGCTGCACGCTAGTCTTGAAACCGGCGGAACTCACGCCGCTCACTGCGATGCGCCTCGCCGAAATCTGCCAGGAAGCGGGTGTCCCCGATGGCGTCATCAACATCGTCAACGGTCATGGCGAAACCGCCGGCGCCGCACTCGCCGCCCATCCTGGGGTCGACAAGATCGCCTTCACCGGCTCGACCGAGGTTGGTCGACTGATCGTGAAGGCCGCAGCGGGCAATCTCAAAAAAGTGACGTTGGAGCTCGGCGGCAAATCGCCGGTCGTGGTGTTCCCCGATGCAGATCTCGCGCAGGTCATTCCCGGAGCGGCACGCGCCTGCTTTTTCCTGCAGGGACAAAACTGCATGGCAGGTACACGTCTTTTCGTGCACGACAAAGTTCACGATCAAGTGGTGGAGGGTATCGCTGCGGTCGCACGCGCCATGAAAATGGGTCCGGGACTCGACCCCTCCTCGGAGTTCGGACCACTGATCTCGGTACAGCAGCGCGATCGCGTAGCGGGTTTCGTCGAAGCAGGACGAAAAGAAGGCGCAGAGGTGGTCTGCGGCGGACACTCGCCGAGTCGCCCCGGCTATTTCTTTGAACCGACCGTGCTCGCGCACACCACCAACGACATGACCCCGGTGAAGAACGAGATCTTCGGGCCCGTACTGTGCGTACAGCGTTTCGGCGATGGTGATCTCGACGCGGTGGCGCGTGCCGCCAACTCGACCATCTATGGCTTATCGGGTAGCGTGTGGACGCGCGACCTCGGCATCGCCATGCAAATGGTACGCAAGATCGACTCGGGTCAGGTCAGTGTCAACATGCACGCCGCCATCGATCCCGCGATGCCGTTCGGCGGCAACAAGCAGTCGGGATGGGGCCGCGAGTTCGGCAAAGAAGGCCTGGAGCCCTATCTGAAAACCAAAGGCGTCTCGATGACGTGGTGACGAGTCCTCACCGCGCTCGAAACGTGTCCAGCAATCTTTGATACTCGGGCGATTGCACGAGCAAGCGCCGACTCGCGCGGTGTAGTGCATGCATCTCTTCGGGTTGCAAATCGAACGAGGTAGGCAGCTCTACGAGCGCGGCAAACTCTGGCTCGGTACGCAATGAGTCGATCTCTATCTCGATGTAATAAAGCTCGGCATGAAGATCACGAGCCTGCGCCTCGAGTGCCGCCCGCAGTCGCAACTTGCTCTCGACGGTGTAGCGGTCTACCGGCACGGTGCCCATCAAGCGCAGCATTTGCAGGGCGGGCGGCGGTTGCCGCTGCTGACCCACCCAAGTCGATTTAGCATCGCCTGCATTGACCGACAGATACACGATTCGGCGAACGGGCTTCAATGTCGACGCATGGCGCAGGTGCATGTGATCGTCACCATCGGCCAGAGCATCGAGCATGGCTCTCGCGCCAAGATTGTCGCTGAGCGCGCCATCGACCAGATGCAGCCAAGGCAGCCACGGAGAGTCGGGCCGTCTCGTCCCGAGCCGCGAATCGACTCGATCACAAGTACCAATGTAGTTGCGTACGGTGATCGGTGTCAGCAACGCCGGAACGAGCGAAGAAGCCGCGACCGCACGAGCCAGCGGAAAACGCGATAAATCGCTGCAGATATCATCGAAGTTGTCCTGCGTGAATTCGAATCGTGCCGCGAGCCCGACTTCCGTCGAATTGATGATCAGGAAGGGGCGTTTCCCGCGACTGTCGAGATCGGCGAAGGTCGCGCCATGAAACAGTTCGCGGTCGAAAAAATCGGCATAGGCATCACCCCGAGAATAGTTTCGCGACCAAAGACGCATCCAGCCCGGTGGGCTCCAAAGAATTTTTCTGGTCAGAGTGGCGGTGATATCGCGAACGAGAAATCTCGCGGCAAAGTCCTCGAACAAACGATCTCCGTAGAGCACGTAGTACGCTGCGGGAACGGCACCCCCCGAAACCGCAGAGATGACATCCACCTCATCGAGCAGGCGAGTCGGGTGATCATTACGCTCGATGGAATCTGCAGCGAGCTGCTCCAGAACCCCATAGGCCATGGTCGAGGCACGCATACCGCCGCCAGACAGGCTCAACAAAAAAAGCAGATCGTCGTCACCTCGTGCCCGCAGCACGTTCGCCAGACGATAGCCCTGAGGTTCGCGGGTCTCGGTGATCGGCTCGCCGAGATAGACGCGCGGCGCGGCGCACCCGGACAGCAGCCAGAACAAGAAAAAACCCCAGCCGCCGAGTCTGCAGCCTGCGCGCATGTCGCCTCACGACAATCAGGCGCATCAGGCTGCCACCTCAGGCAGCTTTACTCATACCGGGTAACGCACACCTTCGCCGAAGGAATTACCAACTACCGGTGTTCGGCATGGAGACCCAAGGCTCGGTGGGCGTCAGCGCGCCTCCAGCCTGCAGCAGCTCGATCGAAATACCGTCGGGTGAACGCACGAAGGCCATACGACCGTCGCGTGGCGGACGCAGAATGGTCACACCATGATCGACCAAGCGCTGACACGCGGCGTGAATATCGGCTACGGCGTAAGCGAGATGGCCGAAATTTCGGCCGCCGTTGTAGGTTTCGGGGTCCCAGTTATAGGTGAGTTCGACCTGCGCGGAGTGATCGCCGGGCGCCGCGAGAAACACCAGCGTGTAGCGCCCCTGCGGCACTTCTTTTTTAGAAAGCAGCTCAAGGCCGAGAGCGTCCCGATAGAATCGCAGCGAGGCTTCGAGGTCGGTCACGCGGACCATCGTATGCAAATATTTCATGCCACAAATTATAGGACCTGGCGGTGAGCTTGTCTGAAGCAGAATGGCTGGCGATTCTCACCAGTCTACGGGTAGCGCTGCGCGCATTGCTGTTCACGCTGCCACCGGCGCTTTTCTTCGGTTGGTTGCTTGCACGCCGACGTTTTCCGGGGCGCGCCTTGCTCGACGCACTCGTGCACTCCCCACTGGTATTGCCGCCGGTGGTCGTTGGGTACTTGTTGCTGCTTACGCTCGGGGTCCAGGGGCCGATCGGCAGCTGGCTCGATGCCGCCTTCGGCGTTCGACTCGTATTCAGCACCAACGGTGCCGCCATCGCCGCGGGTCTCGTCGCCCTGCCCATCATGGTGCGCACCATCCGCTTGTCACTCGAAGCCATCGACCCGCGTCTCGAGCTCGCCGCCCGCTCATTGGGGGCCCACTCACTCGACCGCTTTCTATCCGTCACGCTGCCGCTCGCGCTGCCCGGCGTGCTCGCCGCCGCGGTACTCGGTTTTGCGATGTGCCTCGGCGAATTCGGAGCCGTCATCACTTTCGCCGCAAACGTACCCGGTGAGACGCAGACTCTCGCGCTCGCCATCTACGGTGCCTTGCAGGCACCCGACGGCGAAGCGATGGCCCTGCGACTCGCGCTCGTTTCGATGACGATCGCCGTGCTCGCGCTGCTCGGTGCCGAATGGCTGGGTCGACGTATCGGCCGCTGGAACGCGCGTTCATGATCGATACGCTCGATACGCGGGCGCTCGAAATCGACGTCACGCATCAACGCGGTGACTTTCGACTCGAGACACGCTTCGAGGCTCCCGCCAGCGGAGTGACCGTCGTCTTCGGCGCCTCGGGTGCGGGAAAGTCCACGCTGCTAGATCTCATCTGTGGCAACTTGAAGCCGGATCGCGGACTGATCCGCATTGGCGAGCGAGTGTTCGTCGACACGAATCGCAACGTTGATCTGACAACCGAGCAGCGTGCCGTCGGTTGGGTGCCACAGGATGGCTTGCTCTTTCCGCATCTCGACGTCGCGGCCAATCTCGAGTTCGGTGCGCGTCGTGCACGTCGTCGACTCGACCGACCAGTCGAAATCGACAGGCGACAGGTCATCGATACTTTGGGCCTCGGTAAACTGCTGCAACGTTGGCCACGAACACTCTCTGGCGGTGAGCGTCAACGCGTTGCGCTCGGCCGTGCACTGCTGTCGAATCCTTCGCTGCTCCTGCTCGACGAACCCCTCGCCGCGCTCGATGCACCTCGCAAGGCAGAAATTCTCGTGCTGCTGGAATTGATCAAGCACCAATTTTCGATCCCGGCCATCTACGTCACGCATAGCCTCGCCGAAGTGCTGCGTCTCGCCGACCACCTCGTGTTGCTAGATGCCGGTCGCGTCGCGGCCAGCGATCGCATCGACTCCTTGATGGGTCGCGCGCATACGCCTTTGCTGTCCATGCGCGCCGATACCGGGAGTCTGCTGACACTGCGGGTCTCGGGGCGAGATCCTGCAGGCGACGGCTGGCTCACCACGCTCGAAGATCAGACCGTACGCATCCCGCTGCTGCCGCTCGCCGTCGGTGTCACCACCCGCGCCTACGTACCGGCGAACGAAGTGATCATCGCAACGCAAGCTCCACAGGGACTCTCGGTACGCAATGCCTTGCGGGCGACGATTCTTTGCCTTCGTGATCGCGGCGACGGCTCGGTGCTGGTCGAACTGGCCGTCGGCGCACAGCGGTTGCTCGCTGCGGTCACGCCGGCGGCCGTCAAAGCCCTCGCCCTCGCTCCCGAGCAGTCAGTCTACGCGCTCGTGAAATCGGTGTCGCTCGACGCCCCGGCCGGCGGTCGCCTGCTCGAGATGGGCTAGAACATCTGCGACGGGCCGGGCGCCTCGGTCTCCTTGATCGCATGTCGCGCGGCAATGAAATCGCCAGTGATCATTGCATCGTAGGACTGGCCGGGTCCGACCATCGGATAAACACCGGCATCGGGATCGATGATGACCTCGAGAAATGCGGGTCCCGGATGACGAATGAATTCTTCGACGACCCTCGGCACGTCCGCCTTGCGATCGAGCCGAACGGCAAACGTGAAACCGTCAGCCTGAGCCGCCTTGACGAAATCTTTCTTGTGCAGTGATTTGTCGCTGGCCGACATGCGTCCCTTGAAGAATAGCTTCTGCCATTGCTTGACCATGCCGTCGCCGAAATTGTTGAGCACCACCACTTTGACCGGCAAGTCGTAGGTAGTGACGGTCTCGAGCTCGCCGAAATTCATGCGGATCGAGGCATCGCCGTCGATGTCGATGACCAGCGCCTTCGGATTGGCAAACTGCGCACCAATCGCCGCGGGCAAGCCGAAACCCATCGTGCCCATCGAGCCCGAGGTCAACCACAGTCGCGGCTGCCGAAAATCGAAGTATTGCGCAGCCCACATCTGGTGCTGACCGACCCCGGTTGCGATGATGGCATCGCCGCGAGTTTGCCGGTTGATTTCTTCGATGACGTAATAAGGCTGAATCAGCGGGCTTTCGCGGTCGTAGTTCATGGCGTGCCGACGTCGCAATTCTGCGAGCTCGGCGTGCCAGGTCGCGAGATCAGGCCGAAAACCGCTCGCCTTGCCGTGAGCCGTAAGCGTCTCGAGTGCATTGCTCAATTGTCCGACGTGGCTCCAATCGACGCGCTTGACCTTGTTGATCTCCGCCCGATCGATGTCGAGGTGGGCGATTTTTTTGGCCTGTGGTGCAAATTTGGTAGGTACGCCCGCCACACGATCGTCGAATCGCGCACCCACGGCGATCAGCATGTCGCAATCTTCGACCGCGTAGTTGGCAAACGCGGCGCCGTGCATGCCGAGCATGCTCATGGAAAGGGGATGCGTGGTGTCGAAGGCGCCGATACCCATCAGGGTGGTGACCACGGGAATGCCGAAAGAAATGGCAAAGTCGCGGAGTGCTGCCGAGGCTTCACCGTTGACCGCACCGCCGCCCACGTAGAGCAACGGCCGGCGCGAGACTGCCAGCATCTCGAAGAATTGCCGGGCTTCGTCGGGCTCGACGGCGGCGTGTGCCGCCGC
>Ga0075471_10001886_pt1 | contig 13859 bp, 13 predicted proteins | sample DEB19_08_DNA_2_FD_74787 | JGI IMG/M metagenome (GOLD analysis project Ga0075471, IMG submission 74787) | Aqueous microbial communities from the Delaware River and Bay under freshwater to marine salinity gradient to study organic matter... | ecosystem: Environmental > Aquatic > Marine > Coastal ... | reverse complement strand
ATCGCGGTCGGCGATGGGGTGACGCTAACCGACAGCGGAGCGTAGCGTTCGGCCGGTTGGCAGGCAGCATTGGCGCCGCGGCCTCGTCGTCGCTGGCCCATTCGCATTCCCGGTGAACCTGTAATGACCGCTAGATCTGCCTCATCATCGCGTTGATATCAATCGTGGTCGTGATTGCGTCCTCCTGCTCGTCATACACAAACACGCGCAACTTGCGGATCCGCGCCAGGTGCCAGATGCGCAACACCGACCACAGGGCAAATAGCCCGGCGAGCACATACGCCGTCTGTCGCGGGCTCTCCAGCGCCCAGAGAGACCAATTGCCGAGCGTGAACACGAAGGTGAGCCACAAATAGAAGTAGCCGACCCAGTAGTAACGGAGCTTGAGCTGACCCGGCAGATACGTGCACGAAAACGGCACCGCCCTCATTGTCAGCGTCAGGAATTCGACGAGGCACAAGCCGCCCAGAGAGACGACGGCAAATGCGGTGAGCGCGAGGCGCTGATCCCCGGCCGCCAGCAAGGCGATGGCGGTGACCGTGGCGACCGGCGTCACGACCATCGACTGCATCACCGTCACAACCACGGTGAGCATGCGGCGTTTATCGACCGGCTCGGTCAACCTGAAGATCCAATTGGCGCGCGGCTCCACCGGCATCATCAGCGAGAAGCGAAGACCGCAGACCAGCCAGAACACGAAGCCGAGCGGCACTACGAACCAGACGTATCTCGGATCGATATCAGGCGCACCGGCCAGCCTCGACATCACCGCCATGGTCTGCAACACCGCGAGGCCGGCATAGAGCCCAAGGATGTAGCGATGCGCGTGGCTGCGGCCAACGGTAGCGATCATGAAGGCGGCGAGCCCGCGCTGGAGTGGTGCGGGCAGTAGCGGCCGCAACGCGCGAGCGGCAAGCGTGGCCCACCCGCGTGACATGGCGCTCGTGTGCCTTCCCTCGGCGGCAATGATGTTGCGGATGCAGCGGTCGTAGGCGAGGGGGTAGATCGCAATGGTGAACGCAATGATGCTGAGGCTGGCGATCGCGCCCCTGATCGCAAGGACGTCAAACACTTCACGTCCGTCTCCGCCAATGCTGCGATACACGCCCACCATCCACGCCGCTGGATTCCAGGCGATCGTCGCGGTCATGCCCTGTCCGCCGAGCAGTGCGCCTGAGAGTTCCTGCGACGCCGTGAGCGCCGCGATCATGCCGGCCATTGCCGCAAGCTGCAGCGGCAACGTCACGAACCGGATCGCGTTCGGTCCAAACAACGCTGCAAGGAGCAGTTGGATCGCCACCAAGGAAAAGAACACCAGTCCGCCACCTAGGACCGCGGCGGCGACGTGGCCGAGGATCTTCAAGTGCAACACGCCGATGTCGGCAGGTCCCGACGAGACGAACGTAAACACGATCGCTGTCGGCACTGCCACTGCCGTCATCAACAAGACGAAGAAGCGCAGCAGCGCCAGCAGGCGGGCATAGGACTGCTCCTGCGGCGTCACCGGCAGCGTGCCGAGCACCATGGCATCGCGGCGATCGGGCGTCAGTGAATTCCACACGATCATCGTGACGAGCCCGGCCACCGCCATCGCGACGCTCACATGGAACGCCTGCGACGACAACAACCGGCTGTCGAGAATCGCGGGGTTATTGAGCCGCTCACCCATCGCGCGCACGTGCGCCCAGGTAAACACCTCGCCCGCGCTCATCATCACGCCTGGCGTGGCGACGGCCGCCAGGATCCACATCAAACTGGATGACGCGGCTGTAGACGACGAGAACACCTCGTTGTCGAACATGCGTCCGAAGAAGACGCGTTCGAGCTTCGCGATATTCGGCGGGAGCGTCACAGCTTGACGGTCTCGAGAATCGCCTTCGCGGTGTCGTCGGTGTTCTCGCGGACCGCGAGCCTCACGAACACGTGCTCGAGCGATTGATCCTGCTGCAAGCCACGCAGCCGATCCACGCGATCGTGTGCGACAACGTTGCCGTCCGACAGGATGACCACATCCGTGCACATCTGCTCCACGACTTCGATCACGTGGGAACTCATCAGGATCGTGCGGCCCTCGTCGGCCAGCGAGCGGATCACCCCGCGCAGCATCAGCGCCGCAGCAATGTCGAGGCCGGAAAATGGTTCATCCAGCACGATCAGCTCAGGGTTGTGCAGGAGCGCGGAGGCGAGGAGCACCTTCTGGCGCATCCCTTTCGAGAAGGCGGACAGCGTTGAGTATTGATCGTTTTCGAGGCCGAACAGCTTCAGGAACCGTTCGATCTTCGTTTCGAGAGTCGCGTCTTCCACGCCGCGGAGGCCGCCGACGAGTCGCAGGTATTCGGGCGCTGTGAGATGGGTGTAGAGAAATGGCTCTTCTGGAACGTAGCCAAGCTGTTTGCGATACGCGGGCAGATCCTCGAAGATCGATCTGCCCTTCCACAGCACGTCGCCGTTGGTCGGCTCCATCAAACCGACGATCATGCGAACCGTCGTCGATTTGCCCGATCCGTTCGGTCCGAGGTATCCGAGGATCTGGCCGGGGCGCGCCACGAACGAGACATCGCGCAGCGCGGGCAGCGGACCGTAGTACTTCGTCAGCGAGCGGGCTTCCAGCATGCCCGCATTAGACACCGGATCTGGCGATATGTCTTACATTTTGTCAGAGCCCCAGCACCGCCATGGGAATCCACTCTTTGACCTTCGCGGCATGCGGCTTCACCAGCTTGACGTTGGCCTCCGGTAACTCGGGGAGCGGAATCTCCGGCAGCGTAGTGTTGGTGCGCTGCGATCCTTCACGAGCGAGGTTCTCAATCGCCGACATGTCGATGCCGCTGGCAATCTCCACGCCCGCGGCTTCATAGACCCGCCGCCGCACCCACGTGTATTCGCCGTCGGAGAACTTGTGGATGTTGAGCGCGTTGACTTGTACGCGGCGCGCCTCGACGTAAACGTTCGCGAGGTCCTTGAAGATGCCGGTGATCTCACTCAGTGACAGCTCGTGGTTCCCCGCTGTCTTCTTGCGGATCTCTGCCGACTTGGTTTCGATCTCGGCCCAGCGATCGCCAAGCTCGTCGCGCACACGCCCCTGCACGGCAATGAACCGTTCGACCTGCTGTTGCGTCAACTCACCGTTACCCGGCGGCACGTACGGCGTCTTGTTGGACACGCGATCGGCAAGCTCGGACATCTGCTTGGCGCGGGTGAGGTAGTCGCCGGCCGATTCAATCATCGGCTTGGCGACGCGATAGGCGTAAAACAACGCGACACCGAGGCCGATCATCGCCACGACGACCACCACGAGGCAGCCGCCCAGAATCTTCTTCATCGTGCGGCGTACCGCTGGATCGCCACGTGACGGTCAAGCTGCCCGCACATGATGTCGCACAGCTTGAACACGCTGGCGTCGGCAAGGGAGTAGTAGACCCACGACTTGTCGCGACGCCGCTCGACGAAACCGTGCGAGAACAAGACCTGCAGGTGCTTCGACAGGTTGGCCTGGTTGAGGCCGGTTTCGTCGATCAATTCCGTAACCGTCATCTGCCCGTCGCGCAGCGCCTGCAAGACGCCAAGCCGCGCCGGTTCGGCGAGAACCTTGAACCGATCGGCGACGGCAGCGAGGGTGTCAGGATCGAGTGGCTTCTGCGGCATGTGCTTCCGTGTCGATTGGCAGTCCTGCGGCGGCCCACGCGGTGATGCCGCCACTGAGGTTGGTCACGTCCCGGCGCCCCGCCCTGGCCAGCAGTGACGCGGCAATGGCGGATCGGCCTCCCGACTGACATTGCACCACGATCGGACGGTCGGCGGGAATGGTCGAAAGCCGTTCCGAGAGATAACCCAGCGGAATGTGCACCGCACCTGGAATGTGACCGGTGGCCCACTCGTTGGCGCTGCGCACGTCGACGAGGGTGGCGCCTTGAATCCGCGCGACCGCGTCCTTCGCCGCGATCTGCGGGATCTCTCCGCCGCCACGGGCCGCGCCGGTCGGCATCACGCCGCCGATACGGTGCAGGCCAATCAGCGACAGTTGCCGGCGCACTTCGTCTTCGCGGTCGGTGAACAGGTAGAACTCGCGATCGTAGGGAATCAACCAGCCCGCCCAGGTCAGGAACGACCCATTGAGCGGAATGTTGACCGCGCCGTGTCGGTGGCTCGCGGCGAACTCGTGCGACGGGCGCGTGTCGATCACCAGGCTGTTGGTCGCCATCACTTCCTCGGGGGTCGGACGGTAGCCAAACGCGATGGCGCCTTCCGGACCAGGTTCCGGACCGCCGAGATCGCGGTTCAGGCGCTTCATGGTTGCGAAGTATTTCGGCGGTTCTGGTTGGCCGGCCAGCACGCGCTCCACGAACTCCGCCTCGCTCTTGCAGCCATACGCCCAGTTGAAGCGGCGCTCGTAGCCGAGCGTCGAAGACGGTATTGCGCTGATGCCCTTGCCGCAGGCGGAGCCGGCGCCGTGCCCCGGCCAGATCTGCAGCCACTCGTCCTGGGACGCGAACTTCTGCAGGCTGCCCCACAACACGCGCGCGCCCTTCTCCATCGTGCCCTTGATGTTCGCGGCGCGCTCGAGCAAGTCGGGACGGCCGACGTCGCCGACGAAGATGAAGTCGCCGGTCAGCGCCGCGATCGGTCGATCGGCGGCCGCCCCGTCGGTGACCAGGAACGAGATGTGTTCGGGAGTGTGACCGGGCGTGTGCACAACGTCGAGGCGGACGTTGCCGATGGTGATGCGATCGCCATCTTTCAGCTTGCGATCGTGCGGAAACTGATACTTCCAGTCGGCATCGCCTTCGTCGGACAGACAAAGACTGGCGCCCGTCCGCTGCGCCAGTTCGCGGGATCCGGACAAGTAGTCCGCATGGATGTGCGTTTCGGTCACGAAGGCAATGCGCAGGCCTTCCTGCGCGGCAACCGCGACGTATTGATCGATGTCGCGATTGGCGTCAACCACGACGGCCTCGCCGGTGCGTTGACAGCCGATCATGTAGCTTGCCTGGGCGATCGCGGGTTCGAAGAAGCGTTTTACGAACATGGCTATGACCTGAGTAAGAGGTACGTTGCGAGGATAACAAGGAAAACGGCAAATGCCTGCTGCAGAAGTCGCTGCGGCAGGCGCGGCGCAATCGGTCCGGCAGCGATGACCGCCATGCCAGATGTGGCCGCAAGTGGCACCACGACGCTCCATTGCACATGCGCGTGCGCGGCGTATACGGGCAGGGCCGCCGCCGCCGACAGCGCAATCACGAACAACGACATGCCCGCGGCCTGCGTCATCGGGAACCCGGCGGCAATGACCAGGGCTGGCACCATGAGGAAGCCGCCGCCGACGCCAACCAGGCCGGTGAGCGCGCCGACGCCGATGCCGGTGGCGCCGAGCATCGGCAGCGCGGCGGACGCGCATTCACGGTTCGCACCGGCCGGGCTGAGCCACATGATCAGCGCGGCCAGCAGCATTACCAGTGCCAGGATCGTGAATTGCACATGATCGGCAAGCTGGGCGCCGGCAATGCCGCCGATCGTCGCGCCGATCATCGCCGATCCGCCGACCACCGAGGCGCTGGCCAGCGGCAGCACACCGCGCAGCCATGCGCTGACCGCGCCGGTGGCCGCCGCAATGCCGACCACCATCAGGCTCGCCACGACGGCGTCCTTGGCGGACATCCCCAGCATCATGGTGAACGCCGGCACGGCGACGATCGATCCGCCTCCGCCCAGCAGCCCCATCAGGCTGCCAATCGCGAGCGCGACGGCCACGGCCACCAGAGTCATGACCGGCGCGGCGCTCCGTCGATGAACTCGCGGACGATCAACTCGGTATCGCAGGTCCCGGCGCCGCGGTTGTACGGCAGCCGCGCGAGCAACATGCCCATCGCGCAGGTATCGGTCAGCCCCGCGAACACCAGCCCGCTGCCGATCGCAAGCGGGACGACGGCCAGCAGCGGCGAGACAGCCAATGCGCCGACGGCGCTGATGGCGACCATGCCGCCGGCGGCAATGCGCACCTGGCGCTCGAGCGAGATCTTCGCGCGCACGCGGCGCACGGAGTAGCCCCGGCTCATCCAGGCGTTCATCCCGCCTTCGAGCACATGCACGTTGGCCATGCCTGATCGCCGCAGCAATTGCTCGGCCTGCTGTGCCCGCCGTCCGGACTGGCACAGCAGCACCACCGGTCCGGAGGCGGCACGAACCTCGGTCGCATGCTCGTGCAACTGGTCGAGCGGCACGTTGTAGGCACCTTCGATGTGCGCGTTGTCAAATTCTCCGGGCGTCCTGACGTCGAGCATCCGCAGGTTCGCGTCGGCCTTGAGGTGAGTGGCAAGTTCAATGACTGTCATATAACTACATTACTATACGGTAATATCACGCGGGATGCAACCCCCTCCTTATGGGATGCCAAATACCTCCTGATAGAACGCCAGTTCCTCCTCGAGGGCGCGAACAATGTTCTCGGCTTTGCGGAAACCGTGCTGCTCGCCCTCGAAGGTCACGTATTTCACCTTCAGCCCCTTCTTGCGCACGGCGTCAGCCATCATGGCGGACTGGTTCGGCGGCACGACCTTATCTTCAAGCCCCTGGAACAGGATGATCGGGCATGACAGCCGATCGGTGAAGTGAATCGGCGACCGCGCGAAGTAGAGGTCTTTGGCTTCGGGATAGGGGCCGATCAGCGAGTCGTTGTAGCGGGACTCGAACTTGTGCGTGTCCTGCTGCAGCACTTCGAGATCGCTGATGCCGTAGTAGCTGGCGCCGGCCTTGAAGGTGTCGTGAAACGTCAGCGCGGCCAGCGTGGTGTAGCCACCGGCGCTGCCACCGCGAATGATCAACCGATTGGCATCGGCCTTCCCGGCCGCCACCATGGCCTGGGCGCCGGCCACGGCGTCCTCGACGTCGACAATGCCCCATTGGCCCTTGAGGCGATCGCGATAAGCTCGCCCATAGCCGGTGCTCCCGCCATAGTTCACGTCCAGCACGGCAAACCCACGCGTCGTCCAGAACTGCACCTTCGCATCCAGCACGTCGTTGGTCGCGCCGGTCGGACCTCCGTGCGTGACCACGAGCAGCGGCGGCCGCTCACCGGCCGGCGCCTGCGTTTCGGGATTGGCCGGCGCATAGTAAAACGCGTGCACCTCGCGATTGCCGGCGCGATACGTCACCGCCTCGGCGACCGAAATCCACTCGGGCGGCAATGATTCTGTTGATGAAGGCCGAACCATCCGGCTGACGCCGGATGCCGCAGCGCACTGCATGACGGCCGACGCCTGCGTCGGTGAACCGCCGATGAAGAAGATGTCTGTCCCGTTCGACTTGATCGTTTCGAGCGGCTCGACGCCAACATTCATCGGCTCGAACGCCTTCGTCTCGACGTTGATCATCGCCAGGTGCCAGCGGCCGTCCTGCGTGTAGGTCGCGGCAATCCGCGCCTTGTCGACAAACGCGTAGGTGACCATGCTGAAGGTCCACTGCGGCTTGCCGAACTCCGCCGCCATCGGATGCACGGCGTCGACGTTCGCACCGTCCCACCGATACAAGTTCCACCAGCCAGTGCGATCGGACACGAAGTACAAGCGCCCATCCGGAGCCCACTCGGGCTGGAAGATCGACTCACTGCGACCGCCCGCCACGTGCTCGCGCGCGCCGATTGATCCGTCCGACTTCAGGAGCGCGACCCACAGCTCCGTTCCGTCCCACGGCATGTTGGGATGCCGCCATTCGAGCCACGCGAGGAAGCGTCCGTCGGGGCTGACGATCGGATCTGAATAGAAGTCCGCCCCTTCGACCAACACCTCGCCCGGAATCGACACGATCGCGTTATCGCCGTCGCGTTCGCGCACGCCGATCAGCCGCGACCGCAACACGTCCATCCGGTAGTCGGCGTAACAACCGCCGACGTCGGTGATCGGCACGGGCGCCTGGCCACGCTCCTGCTGGTAGACGCGCTGGTCGGAGAAATTCGAAAAGAACACGGTGCCGTTGTGCACTGTGTAGGCGCCACCTCCGTATTCGTGCACGCGCGAGCGCACGTTGAAACCAGGCGGCGTCACGTCGCTGATCGTGCCGTCTGGCGCTCGGCGGACAACGACGCTGCGCCCGCTTTCCGCGGCTCGTCCCTCGATCCAGTAGACGTCCGTCCCGTCGATCTGAATCTGGTCGAGCCGGAGCGCCCCGGCGGTGGCGCGCGCCGCCGATAACGGCGACTTCCAGGAGCCAAATGGAGACACCTGCATGGTGGTTCCTTTTATATACTCCCCGGATGCAATTGAAACTGCGTTCGTTTGCCTGGGTCATCATCGCCTTGACGCTGTCGATGGCTGCGCCGTACGCGCAGACGCCGGCCGCGCCGAAGGTGACTTCGCCCAAGACATTTTTCGGACACGACATCGGCGCCGACTACCAGCTGCCGAACTACTCCAAGTTCACCGAATACGTGAAGAAGCTCGACGCCGAGTCGGATCGCATGATCGTGCAGTCGATCGGCAAGACCGCCGAAGGCCGCGATCAGTTGATGGCGATCATCACCGCGCCCGAGAACTTCAAGAAGCTCGATCGCTACAAGGAGATCTCGCGCCGCCTCTCGCACGCCGAAGGCCTGACCGACGACCAGGCGCGCGCGTTGGCGAAGGAAGGCAAGGCGGTGATCTGGATCGACGGCGGCCTGCACGCCAACGAAGTGCTGGGCGCGCAGCAGTTGATCGAGACGATCTGGCAGTTTGCGAGCAAGACCGACGAAGAAACGATGCGGATCCTCAAGGACGTCATCATCCTTGCGGCGCACGCCAATCCGGACGGCATGGAACTGGTCAGCGATTGGTACATGCGCAAGCCGAACGAAAAGGAACGCAGCACCGGACAGTTGCCGCGCCTCTACCAGAAGTACGTCGGCCACGACAACAACCGCGACTTCTACATGATGAACCAGCCGGAATCCACGAACATGAACCGGATTCTGTATCGCGAGTGGTTCCCGCAGATCATGTACAACCATCACCAGACCGGCCCGACCGGCACGGTGATGTTCTCGCCGCCCTTCCGCGATCCGTTCAACTACGTCTACGACCCGATCGTCGTGAACACGCTGGACCAGGTCGGCTCGGCGATGCACACCCGCTTCGACGTTGAAGGCAAGCCCGGCGTGACGACCCGCTCGGGATCGAACTACTCGACGTGGTGGAACGGCGGCCTGCGCACCATGGCTTACTTCCACAACCAGGTCGGCTTGCTCACCGAATCCATCGGCAACCCGACGCCTGAAACGATCGGTTTCGTCCCGGATCGCGTCATCGCGCGCGGCGACCTGCCGTTCCCGATCATGCCGCAGGTATGGCACTTCCGGCAGTCGATCGACTACTCGCTGACCGCCAACTACGCGGTGCTCGACTTCGCGCAGCGCTACCGCGAGAGCCTGCTTTTCAACATCTACGTGGCCGGCAAGAACTCGATTGCCCGTGGCAACACCGACAACTGGACGATCTATCCGCGTCGCATTGCCGAAGTGAAGGACGCGATCGCGAAGGACACCCGCGCGGCCGACGGCGGCGCCGATTCGCGCATGTCGATGGGTGGGCGCATCTCCACCGTTCCCGGCAAGTACTACGAGATCGTCAAGAAGCCGGAATATCGCGATCCTCGCGGCTACATCCTGTCGGCGAACGAAGGCGACTTCCTCACCGCCACCAAGTTTGTGAACATCATGATCAAGAGCGGCCTCATCGCGCATCGCGCGACCGCGCCGTTCACCGTTGCCGGCAAGCAGTATCCCGCCGGCTCGTATGTGTTCAAGGCGGCGCAGGCCTTCCGCCCACACCTGCTCGACATGTTCGAACCGCAGGATCACCCGAACGACTTCCAGTATCCCGGTGGTCCGCCCATTCCGCCGTACGACAGCGCCGGCTGGACGCTGGCGTTCCAGATGGGCCTGAAGTTCGATCGCGTTCTCGACGCGTTCGATGGTCCGTTCGAAAAGATTGCTGACGTGATCAAGCCCACGCCCGGCAAGGTCACTGAAGCGGCCGGAGCCGTCGGCTACGTCGTCGATCACAAGAACAACGACGCCATCACGGCCGTGAACCGCCTGCTGAAGGCCAACGAGGAAGCGTTCTTCCTCGGCGATCGCAAGTACCAGAGCACCGACGGCACGGGCGTGATCTTCATCACCGCCAAGCCGACGACCAAGGCGATTCTCGACAAGGCGGCCATGGATCTCGGCCTCAACTTCACCGCGGTCACCGCGCGCCCGACCGGCGCGATGTACAAGCTGACCAAGCCGCGCATTGGCCTGTGGGATCAGTACGGCGGCTCCATGCCGTCCGGTCACCTGCGCTGGCTGCTCGAGCAGTTCGAGTTCGACTTCGAGCGCGTGTTCCCGGCGACACTCGATGCCGGCAACCTCAAGGCGAAGTACGACGTGATCCTCTTCCCAGACGGCGGCATCCCCGAGCGTGATGGCGGTGGCGGCGGCTTCGGCGGCGGCCAGCCGCGCGCGGAAGACATCCCGGCGGAGTATCGCGCGCATCTTGGACGCGTCACCATCAAGACCACGGTGCCGAAGCTGAAGGAGTTTGCCGAGGCCGGTGGCGTGATCGTGGCAATGGGTGGCTCGGCCGTCCTCGGACATCAGCTCGGCCTGCCGGTGAGCGATCACCTGGTTGAAGTGCAGCAGGACGGCTCAGAGCGTCCGCTGCCAGGCACGAAGTACTACATCCCTGGCGGTGTGCTGCAGGTGGCTGTCGACAACACCAATCCGACCGCGTTCGGCCTGGACAAGAAGGTCGACGTCTTCTTCGACAACAGCCCGGTGATGGAACTGGCGCCAGACGCCGCCATGCGCGGCGTCAAGACCGTGGCGTGGTTCGACAACAAGGCGCCGCTGCGTTCGGGCTGGGCCTGGGGTCAGCACTATCTCGAAGGCGGCACCGCGGGCGTTGAAGCCGCCGTCGGCAAGGGCAAGGTGTTCCTGTTTGGACCGGAAATCACCTTCCGCGCCCAGCCGCACGGCACCTTCAAGTTCCTGTTCAACTCGATCTACTACGGCACCTCTGTTTCTGGTGGCGGCTCCGCCGCCACCACCATGGCCGCACAGCAGTAGCACTCAATCCATGGTCGGGGGATTAGAATTCTCCCGACCATGTCTCTCGACCAGGTTTTCTCTCTCGCCAGCACCCTCGCAGCCGTCAGCTGGCTGTTCCTCATCATCCTGCCGAAGCGACCGATCGCCGTGCACTTTGCCGGCCTCTTCGTACCGATCGTGTTGTCGGCGATGTATCTCTACTTCATCGCCATGCACATGCAGGGCGCCGAGGGCGGCTTCGGGTCGCTCAACGACGTGGCGCTGCTGTTCCAGAAACGCGAACTGTTGCTGGCGGGCTGGATTCATTACCTCGCCTTCGACCTGTTCATCGGCGCGTGGGAAGTCCGCGACTCGCAACGCCTCGAGATCCCGCACCTGGTCGTCGTGCCGTGCCTGATCATGACGTTCATGCTCGGACCGATCGGGCTGTTGTTCTACATCGCCATTCGCAGCGCCAAGACGAAGAGCGTCACGGTGGGGTGAGCCCGTGCTGAACGAACTCAGACATCGAGACCCGCTGCTGTTCTGGGTTGGCGCCGCCAACCTGCTGGTGCTGATCGTGTGCGCGCTGCTGTCGATCGGCGATCAGCGGCTGGTGCTCGGCATCAGCGTGTGGATCAAGCCGATGAAGTTCCTGATCTCGGTGGCGATGTTCCTGTGGACCATGGCCTGGTTCACGCCGGAGACCACGTCGCCGCGCCTGCAGAAGGCAATCAGCCGCCTGATCGCGGTGATGATGTCCCTCGAGATCGTCAGCATCCTCGGGCAGGCTGCCCGCGGCACGACATCGCACTACAACAACAGCACGCCGCTCGATGAGGTGGTGTTCGCGCTGATGGGGATTGCGATCATGATCGTGACCGTGGCCGTCGGCGTGTTCCTGGCCACCGTGCGGCGCGATACGCCTCCACACCGCGCCGGGTATCTGTGGGGCATGCGCGCCGGACTGTTCATCTTCCTGCTGGCCTGCCTGCAGGGCGGGATCCTGGTTGCCAACAACGCGCACACCGTCGGCGCGCCGGACGGTGGGCCCGGCCTGCCGTTCGTCAACTGGTCAACCGAGTTTGGCGACCTTCGCATCGCACACTTCGTCGGCCTGCACGCGCTCCAGGTGCTGCCGTTGCTCGGCTTCCTGCTCGACAAGTTCCGCGCGCCGGCCCGTAACCTGGTGCTGGCCGTGAGCATCCTATGGCTCGCGGTTATGGGTGGGCTCCTCGCAATGGCGATGCAGGGCCGCCCCCTCGTCGCGCTTTAAGACCTTCGAACCTACGATCCTTACTCAAGCCCCAAGGAGGCTTTATATGACCTATTACGGCGGCAAGCAGCTCGCAGAAGCGTTTCGCACGGTCCGCAAGAACACCATTCAGGTGGCCGAAGACATTCCGGAAGAGAAGTACTCGTTCAAGGCGGCGGCCGACACGATGAGCGTGGCTGAAATGCTGTCGCACCTCGCGGTGAGCACCTATTGGCCACAGCAGTGCTTCTTCGTCGAGAAGAAGACCAGCGTGACAATGGAGGATTTCGGCCGCTGGATGGGTGAGATGAACGCTCGCGGCAAGGCGCTGACCACGAAGGCGCAGATCGTCGAAGCCCTGAAGGCGGACGGCGAGGCGTTCGCAAAGCAGCTCGAAGGCGTGAGCGAAGCAGACCTCGCGCAGCCGATCACCGCACCGAACGGCTCGAAGCCGGCGTTCGAGATGCTGCTCGGTGTCAAAGAGCACGAGATGCATCATCGCGCCCAGCTGTTCCTGATCGAGCGCATCGTCGGCATCGTGCCGCATCTCACGCGTGCGCGTCAGGAACGCCAGGCGGCCTCAAAGAGCTAGCCCGACCGGCGTCGGCGTCATTTGCGAATGGCGTCGACGCTCAGTTTGCCGGATCCCACCGTGCAGAAATACAGGAAGATGAAGCAGTAGAGCACGGACAGTTCGCCGCCATTCTGAATCGGCCAGAAGTTGCGCGGCGCGTGCGCCTGGAAATAGGCCCACGCCATTTGTCCGCTCGCCAGAAACGCGACGGGACTCGTGAACAATCCGACCGCGATCATCAGTCCGCCGACGAACTCGATGATGCCGGCCAGCCCCATTTGCGACATCAGCACCGCGGCCTGCTTGGCGCCGAGCGCGCCAAACAGCTTCTGCGCGCCGTGTTGCGCAAAGGCGAGCCCGGCGACGATTCGCAGCAGCGCATAGACAAACGGAGACACGCGCGCCAGAAACTTCTGCATGTGCCGAACTACTGCCGCGCATCGGACACTGCTTACTTGGGCATGAAAAAGGGAGCTGGAATCCAATCCAGCTCCCTCATCAGACGTGTAACGCGATTGATTAGTAGGTGCGGCGGCAGGCGTTGGAGTTGCCCGACACACGCCAGCAGCGGAACTGATACTGATCCTGCGTAGCCTCATCGAAGATGTTCACTTCGGTAAAGCTGCCCTCACCACAGAACGTGCCGGTCAGGGTCTGGCCGGCCGTGAACGTGATGTTGTGGACCTGCGTCTGCCCCGCCGATGCGGTGCCGGTGAGCGGGTTGCCCGTGCAGCCGGTCGGATGCGTGATGCCAAACGACACGGCGGTGCCGGTAAAGCCGGTGCGGCGCAGCCGGATGTTGTTGGCTGCCGTCGTCTCGAGCACCCACGCGATTGATTCGAAATGCGTGAAGGGACCCGCGCCGAACGCAAACTGCGAGAACGCCGGGGCAATGAATCCCCCTGACGGCCCCATCGGACCCTCGGGGCCTTCAGGACCTTCGGGGCCCTGTTCACCCTGCGGACCTTGTTCACCCTGCGGCCCCTGAGGAC
>Ga0075471_10001884_pt1 | contig 13864 bp, 15 predicted proteins | sample DEB19_08_DNA_2_FD_74787 | JGI IMG/M metagenome (GOLD analysis project Ga0075471, IMG submission 74787) | Aqueous microbial communities from the Delaware River and Bay under freshwater to marine salinity gradient to study organic matter... | ecosystem: Environmental > Aquatic > Marine > Coastal ... | reverse complement strand
CGGTGCTGCGCTGGCGCTGGCTTACCAACGCACTGGCAGCCTTTGGTTCTCGATCGGACTGCACGCGGGCTGGGTCTTCTGGCTCAAAGTTTTCAAGTCCCTGACGGTGCCCGGCCTCAAACCCGGTGGCACCCTGTGGGGATCGGAGAAGTTGATTGATGGCTGGTTCGCGTTGGGGGTGATGGTGGCGCTTCTGGTCGGAGTCGCCCGCTGGCCCTGGCCCGTGCCAAAGCCATCCGTGCGCGATGAACATGCCAGCCGTCAGCCGCCTTCGTGAATGGAGCGAGGCCGCACTGGCCTTTGTCTATCCACCGGTTTGCCAGTTGTGCGGCCAACACCGCGCTGGTGCGCCGGAGGGCTATGTTTGCGAGCATTGCTGGGAAAAGGTCCGTTTCGTCCAGCCGCCCTGCTGCGATCGGTGTGGACTGCCGTTCGCAGGAGAAATCACTGCCGCCTTCGAGTGCGCCAACTGCCGGGACATGGAACTCCATTTCACCTCCGCCCGGGCGGCGGTCGTGGCCAACGACTTTATGCTCGAGGTGATTCACCGCTACAAATACAACCGAGAACGGTGGTTTGAGCCGTTCTTGGTGGAGTTGCTCCTGCGGCAGGCCGTCCCGGCCCTGCGCCCAATCTCGCTGGCGGGCATTGTCCCCGTGCCGCTCCATCCGGTGAAACGACGTGAGCGTGAGTTCAACCAGGCGGAACAGCTTGCCCGCCCTCTCGCTGCCGCGCTGGGCATCCCGGTGCTGACCAAGCTGGTGAAGCGGGTGCAGCCCACGCGCACGCAAACCCAGCTCGACAAGCGGGCCCGCGCCGAGAACGTCCGCCGCGCCTTCGCTCCGATGTCGCCCAAACGCCTCTCCGGCGAGCGGCTGCTGGTCTTCGATGACGTGCTCACCACCGGTGCGACCACCAGCGCCGTGGCCCGGGTTTTGCGCACGCAGGGCGCGGCCGAGGTGATGGTGTGGAGCCTGGCCCGCGGGATATGATGCGTTTCGGCCAATTCCCGGCTGGATTTTCCCCGCCTCCGCCGCCAAGCTCGCCCCATGAAGTTGATTCTCTCAACCCACAACATCACTTTGACCAAAGCCATCGAGGACCACATCCTCGCAAAGATCGACAAGCTCGAACACTTTGACCGCTGGACCATCGACGCCCGCGTCACCATCGAGCACGACGACACCCGCGACCCCGCCAAGGCCTTCGGCTGCTCCATGCGCATCGGCATGCGCGGCCCGGATCTCTTTGCCGAAGACCACGAAGCCGACCTCTATGCGGCCATTGATGCCGTCACGAAGAAGATCGAGCAGCAAATCCGCAAGCGGCATAGCAAGAACAAGGCAAAGAAGCATACCGAGGCTGCCGCGAGCAAAGAACGCCGGCGTGCCGCCTGATGGCCCAGCCGCCGCCTGTCACTTACCGAGCCCGCGTCGTCCTGCCCCTCGCCCAGCCGGCGATTGAGGACGGCGCGGTTTCCGTTTTCCGGGGCCGCGTCGCCGCCGTCGGCCGCTGGCGCGATCTGCGGCGCACGGCCCCGGCTCAATTACGCGATCTCGGGGAGGTCGTGCTGCTGCCCGGGCTGGTCAATGCCCACTGCCATCTCGACTACACGGACATGGCCGGGGCGCTCCCGCCTCCCAAGTCCTTTCTGGACTGGATCGAGGGCATCATCGCGCTCAAGGCCGGCTGGAGCTACACGGACTTCGCCCAATCCTGGCTGCACGGTGCGCAGCAACTGATCGACCACGGCTGCACCATGGTGGGCGACATCGAGGCGGTGCCCGAACTGCTCCCCGAAGTGTGGGAGGCCACGCCCTTGCGGGTGATTTCCTTCCTGGAACTCATCTCCGTCCGGCGACGCCTGCGGCCCGCGACGCTGCTCCGGCAGACGCTCCAACAGATCCGTGCGCTGCCGTCCGGCCGGAGTTTCGGCGCGCTCTCACCACACGCGCTCTACACGACGAATCCAGATCTGTTGAAGCTCGTGCGCCGGACGGCCCGGCAAGTTGCCCGGCCCATCACGATGCATGTCGCCGAGTCCGCGCCGGAGTTTGAGATGTTCCGCCACGGGCGCGGGGCCATGTTCAACTGGCTGCGGCGGAACGGCCGGGACATGAGCGATTGCGGCTCCCGCTCCCCCGTGCAGCAACTCGCCGCGCTGAAGTTGCTCGGGCCGCAGTTTCTCGCGGTGCATGTGAATTACCTCGCACCCGGCGATGCGGAGTTGCTGGGCACCGCCGGAGCCAGCGTCGTGCATTGCCCGCGCAGTCATGCGTTCTTCGGCCACCAGGCGTTTCCGTTTGCCGAACTGCGCGCCGCCGGGGTCAACGTCTGTCTCGGCACCGACAGCCTGGCCAGCATCGGCAAAGAGGGGCGTCGGCTGCCAGAACTGGACCTCTTCGCGGAGCTGCGTCGCTTTGCGGCGAACCATGCTGATCGTCGTCCGGAGGAACTGCTCGACCTCGTCACCCGCAACGCTGCCGCCGCGCTTGGCCTGCGCGGCAAGGTCGGGCAGCTTTCCCGCCGGTCCTGCGCCGATCTAATCGCGGTGCAGTCAACGGCTGCTGTGCCGGAGGCCGTGAATGACCTGGTGCAGAGTTCGCCCAAGATTGCCGGAGTGATGATCGCCGGCCAATGGGTGAACGAACCGGCCGGCTGAAACATCAACGCCACCATGCAGCCATCCGCTCCCCGAGTTGTCCTGATCACCGGAGCCTCCGGCGGCCTCGGGCGCGCGCTGGTCGCCGAGTTCCTCGCGCAAGGCTGGGGCGTTGCCGCTGGCTACCATAGTGAAAATGTTCATCAGGCAGGCGACTTCCTCCTGCCTCTGCCGCTCGATGTGACTTCACGCGAAGCTGTCCAGTCCGGCGTGGCGCATGTCCTGTCGCGCTGGCCGCGCCTGGACTTGCTCATCAACAACGCGGGCAACACCGCTGACAACCTTTCATGGCAGCTCACCGACGAGGACTGGCAGCGCGTCCTCGACGTGCATCTCAAGGGCGCGTTCCTCTGCGCCCAGGCTGCCCTGCGCCCGATGCTCAAGCAGCGCGATGGCCACATTCTCAACCTCGCCTCCTTCAGCGCGCGCACCGGCAACCGCGGTCAGGCCAACTACGCCGCTGCCAAGGCCGCTTTGATCGGCCTGACCACTTCGCTTGCCAAAGAAGTCGGCTCGCGCAACGTGCGTGTGAACGCCCTGTTGCCGGGTGTCCTCCCCACGCCCATGACTGCTGGTCTCACGCCGAAACAGTTGGAAGCCTTTGCCGAGGCGAACGCGCTCGGTCGGCTCAACGAACTTGGCGAAGTGGCGCGCTTCGCCGCGTTCCTGGCGGGCACCCGCAACATCTCGGGGCAGTGCTTCCAGCTCGACAGCCGCATCGCGCGCTGGACTTGAGCGCAGAGGGCATCAGCCCGCCGGTTCGCCTGATCTTTACGCTGCGCCCGACGGCCCTTAGTCTCGGCTCGCATGACGGAGCCGGAATTCCACACCCGCCGCGCCACCCTGGATGACCTCCCGGCGTTGCGACCGCTGTGGGAGGCGGATCGGCTGGATGCCGCCGTGCTGGAAAAGCGACTGACAGAATTTCAGGTGGTGTGCGATGCGGAGGGCCGGCTGCTGGGGGCCATTGGCCTGCAACTGAGCAAGCCGCAGGGATTGCTTCACAGCGAAGTGTTTGCCGACTTCGCGCTGGCCGACACGCTCCGTCCGCTGCTTTGGGAGCGCGTGAAGGCGGTCAGCCGCAACCATTCTCTTGCCCGGATGTGGACCCGGGAGAGCCTGCTCTTCTGGCGCGGACAGGGGTTTGATCCACCGGACGAGGAGCAGTTGGGCCGGTTCCCAGCCGCTTTCGGCGCAGCGGATGCAGGCCCGCTGTTCACGCTGAAGCTCCGTGACGATCCGTTTGCCGAGATGACGCCGGAGCAGGAGGAGATGCTGCTCAAGAAACCACTGCGCGAGGACACGGAACGGATGCTGCGCCAGGCACGGAGGCTGAAGCTGGTTGCCGCCCTTGCCGCCATCATCTTCACGGTGCTGCTGGCGATCTTTGGGCGCTATCTGTGGCGTTACCGGCGCATCCAGCGGTTTTCCCCGGATGACCGCTATTCGCCGCGCGCGCCGCGTTGAGAGTTTTGGCGGAAGGAGCCACGCCGGTCGAGCTCAGCCAGTCCGACCCGCCCGGTCAGTGCTCAGGCAGCATCAGGCTATTTCGCAGCCGCTTTCTTGCGGTCGCGCCACTCCCAGAAGCGGGCGATGAGAATGCAAGCCTCGTAGAGGACGCACAGTGGCGCGGCCATCACCATCATGGTGAACGGATCCCCGGACGGGCTTACCACGGCGCAGACGAACAGGTTGATGACGATGAAATAGGATCGGAACCAACTGAGCTTCTTTGAGTCAAGCAGGCCAATCTTCACAATGGTCAGGATGACCACGGGCATCTCGAAACTCAGGCCCATCGCCAGCAGGAATTTCGGCACCATGCTCAAGTATTCCTGCGCGCGCCACTGCTCCGCGCTGAAACCGAGCCATTGGGAGAATTCAACGGTCATCCGCAGCATGAGCGGCAAAATGACAAAGTAGCAGAAAGTCACGCCGGAGAGGAACAGCACCGTGCCCCAGAAGGCGAAGGGCTTGAGGAATTCCTTCTCCTGCACACGCAGCGCAGGCAGGATGAACTGGCCGATGAAGTAGATCACGAACGGCGCGGCGAGCACCATGCCGCCGAACAGGGCAAGCTGCAGCGTGATCCACACGACATCCAGCGGACCCAGAATAATGAGATTGACCAGCGGGTCGGTCGGAGGCGGGGCGTTGGTGTTCAGATGCAGGCCGAGGAAGCGGTTCGTGCCAACTTCCACAGGGATCAACTGCACCGTGTGGACGCGTCCGCTTTTGTTGGTGTGGTTGAAGGCGGGATTGATGCCGAGCAAAGCCAGCGGAAATGATCCAATGCGATTGGTGGAGTCGAACATCACCGGCACTCGCTCCACAGGTTTTTCGCTCTTTGCGGCCTCCAGTTCGGCTTGCTGATTGGCCTTGACCAAGGGCCATTTCATGATGTCCACCAGCCAGTTCGCCCCCGCCAAGCACGCCACAATCGCCACCAGCAGGCTGACGGTGACCTTGATGAGCATCCACCGCAGGTCTTCGAGGTGGTCGAGAAAGGGCTTCACCGGGCCGCCGCCTTCGCCAGCCGGATCGTCATCGGCCTTGAGGACGTTGGTGACGGAACGCACGGCCTTGACGAAGCCGTGCTCCTCCTCCGGCGGGGGCGGAGTGTAGGCCGGGTATTCATATCCGCCGCCGTGGTGGTGCGCGGGATCGTCGTGATGGTAGCCGCTGTGATGATCGCCGTGGTGCGAATCGTGATGATGCGGATCGTCGTGGTGGTGGTATTCGCTGCCGTAGTCGTGCTGATGCTCCTGATGATACGGGTCCGGCTCCTGCGGACTGGAGCCGGTGTGATCCGATGGAACGGCCCCCCCCACGTCACTGGCTGCGGAGGTGCGTGCGACTTCACCGGCGGGAAACCCTTCCGGATTTTGCGGCACGGGGGCAGGAGCCGCGCTGTCAGACTGAGGGATCGCACCCGGAGGAATGCTGGGAGTTCCGGCACCAGCGGGCGCGGACGGCGATGAGCCAATCGGGGGCAGGCTGCCAAGCGACTCACCCGACGCAGCCGGCGGCGAACCGCCGGGCTGCGGTGGAGTGTCTTTGGAAGCGGACGCGGGCTGGACACCGGGTGACTTCACGTCATCCGGACGGACAGGCTGCGGGGGCGCGCCCTCTGGCTCACTCGCCATGACCTAGACTCGCTGGAGTTGTTGGAATCAGGCCTTGGGCGCAGTCGAGGACTGGCTGGCTTGAGGGGCGGGCGCGGGGGCCGGGGCGGCCGGCTGGGGAGCCGGCGCGGGCTTGGGAGCAGCAGCGTATTGCTCCTCTGCCACGGAGCGATGCAGTTCATTCTGCATGTCGCTGGAAGCCTTCTTGAACTCCTTGATGCCTTGGCCGAGGCCTTTGGCGAGTTCCGGCAGCTTCTTGGCGCCGAAGAGGATTAGGACGACGACGAGAATGCCGATGATTTCAGGCCAGCCTAGCATAGCAATTATGGGCGCGTTCATGGTTTCACTAACTGTTTAGGTTTGCGAAACACATCAGGCGGATGCCGGCATCAGGCGGATGTCTTTCGGTGTCTGCCGTTGCCAGCAGACGTCCGGCTATTCGACGGGAAGAACCGGGTTCCCTTCAAGTCAATTCTTTGGCTTGAGGAGGACGAGCTCGCTACGGCGGTTCTTGGCCCACGCGGCTTCGGTGTGGCCGAGCTCGACGGGCTTGTCTTCACCGTAGGAAAGCGTGCGCAGGCGGGTGGGGGCGATGCCCGACTTGATCAACTGGGCACGGACTGCGAGGGCACGGCGCTCGCCGAGGGCGCGGTTGTATTCTTCGGTGCCGCGCTCATCGCAATGGCCTTCCACCAGCAACTTGAAGTTCGGGTTGGATTTGAGGGCCTTGACGGCTTCCTGAAGCTTCACGACCTCGGTGGCTTTCACGACGGACTTGTCGTAATCGAAGTGGACCGTGCTGCCGCGGAGCGCCTCGCGATCCGTGAGCATACCCTCGAACTCACCCAGCTCGGCGGAGCGGAAGCCGCCTTCGGGATTGGTGGGCGTGAAGGTGGTAGGCGGATTGGAAGTCGGCGGATTAAATGTCTCGGGTCGGATGGGCGTGGTGGGAGGCAGGTCGCCGCCGGGGCCGATCGTGGTGGGCGTCCGGGGATTGGTAGGCGTCGGTGGGAACGTCGGGTCCGTTGAGTTGCTACGACTATCAACTTTGGTCGGGGCACCGTAAATGGGCGTGACGAGCTTGGGCGTCTTTTTGCAACCGGTGATGGCGACCGCCGAGAGCAAAGTCAGGGCGGCGAACTTGAGAAAAAGGGAGCGATTCATAGTTGTTTGACTGGTGAAAAACTTCAGCGAGCCCAAGTGGGCTGGGAGCAATTCCCGAAATTCAGCGGCACATCCTTGACGCGCTTGGTGGGCACGTCAAGCAGAGACAGGGACAAAGGCCCGCCGCGCCCGCGTTTGCAGAACATGATGGTGCGGGAGTTCGGTGCCCATGTGGGATCCTGTCCGGCACACAGCCGTTGCACCTCGCCGCCGCCGGCCGGCACGACGCAGATGTCAAAACCGCCGCCCTGGGTGGTGAAGGCAATGCTCTTGCCGTCGGGCGACCAGTCGGGCTCGGTGGCGTTGAAGACGCCGGTGGTGCGCAGCCGCTGGGGCGCGCCGCCATTGGCCGGGATGCGGTAGAGGAGCGCGGGGCCCTCGTCGTTGGACACGTAGCAAATCCACTGGCCGTCGGGCGACCAGCACGGTGAGGAAACGCCTTCGCGGGAACGGGTGAGCTGCTGCAACCCGCGGCCATGAATGTCAGCCACGTAGAGGTCCGGCTTGCCGTCCTTGCTGAGGATCATCGCAACCAATCGTCCGCCCGGAGCCACTGCCGGCGACATGTTCGAACCGCCGTAGCGCGCGACGATGTGGCGCTCGCCGGTGACCAGGTTGTGGGAGAAGATGTCGGGGTTGTTGAGCTTGTAGGAAGTGTAGGCCAGCCACTGGCTGCCCGGCCCCCAGGAAGGCGCGGCGATGATGGACCCGTCGCGCGTGACGGCCACGGCGTTGTGCCCATCGTAGTCGGCGACGAAGATCTCGCCGGTGTTATTGGGGGCCTTGGATTTGAAGGCCACGCGAGTCTGGGCGATGCCTCGGGTGCGGGTCAGCGCAAACACCACGTCGTCCGCAAAAGCGTGGGCGAGCTGGCGCGCGCTGGCCCCGGCGTAGCCCTTGGTCAGGAGGTAATTCTTCGCGCGATCGGAAACGAAGCCTTCGAGCCGCGCGCCATTGGTGCCATGCACAAGCGCGACGGCCTGATCCGCGCTGACCACGGAGCAGCCGGCCACTTCGAGGTCGAACCGTAGCGTGCTCAACACTTCGCCGGTGAAGCCGCTGATCGCGATGGGGATCAGCTTGGAGGGGTCCACCAGCTTGTTGACGGTGAGCGTAGCATCGGCGGCGAACGTGCCCGACGGAACGGCGGCGGCAGCGAGCAGGGCGGCGGAAAACTGGCGGCGGTTTAAGTTCATCCAGAAGAGCGTTTGGCTTTCAGATTGAAGTCGATGTTAAAGGTCCGTTGCGACTCCCGAAAGTTCGCAGGGAAGGGCTCGAATTGGCGAACTTTTTCGAGCGTCTCGCGCACAGATTTGTCAATGGCCGCGTTGCCGGTGGGGCGGTTCAAACGCCAGGAGAGCACCCGGCCGTCGCGGCCCACGGTGACGGTGACGCTCACGACCGCATTGGCCTCGCTCAGGTTGGGCGGCGTGATCCACATCTGCTCGTAGAGGCGCACCATGTTCTGGCCGTAGTCCAGAAAGGCGAGCGCGTTGGGGCCGCCGCCGGCATCCACCTGCACGTTGACCGGAGCGGACAGGCCGCCCTGCAGGCCGCCGATGATGGTCTTCATCTTGGCCGCGAGCTGCTGGCGCGCGAACTGGGCGGCGTGCTCCTCCGCACGGGCCTTGGCACGGGCGTCGGCCTCGGCTTTTTCCCGGGCTTGGGCGGCCTGCTCATTCTGCCGGGAGACGAGATGCTGGGTGTCCGCGATCTTGATGGTGGACTTGGTAGGAGCGGGAGTGGACTTCGCTTTTTTTGCGGCTGGTTCCGGCTCCGATTCGGGCTCCTTGGTCTTCTTCGCGTCCTTTTTAGTGTCTTTCTTGGGCGGAGCTTCCTTGCCCTTGGGCGTGACGGCCAAGGGGCGCGGATCGGCTTTGGCGATCTTGGGCGGAGCTTCTTTGACGGGTGCCCGCTTGGCGGGCTCGGGGGGCTTGGGCGGGGCCACTTGGGCTTTCTCGACGGGCTTGGGGGCGGGAGCGGGTGACTCAACTTCTTTCTTAGGCGGGGTGGGAACGGCGGCGGGCGGGGGCGGTGCAGGCGCTGCGGGTGCGGGCGCAGGCTCAACTGGCGCAGGGGCCACCGGTGCCGCCGGAACTGGTGCGGGGATGGTGGTGGGGGGAGTCTCGGCCGCGCGCAGAATGGCCTCCAGCTCACTGTCTTTGCGGAAGTTGAGGACGGGCGTGCTGGGCTTGGGCTTGTCCGGCAGGAAGGCAGGCGCAACGATCACGATCACCACCAGCAGCGCATGCATGGCTGCCGAGGCGAGAAGGCATTGGTTGTGCAACCGTCGGTTCACTGGCTCAAACAATATCGGAACAAACGCGCCGGCGGGGCCGGCGAGTGGTTGTTGGACGAGAATTGCGACGCGATGCTCTGAGGAATCGTAAAAATTCTGCGGACACGTTGTCAGGCCGTCGCCTCACCGCAACTCAGTGCTGAAGCTCACCTGGGTCATGCCCCGCCGGGTGCAGCGGTCGAGCAGTTGCATGGCGTAGTCGAGCTTGCCGTCCTTGTCTCCGCGCACGCGGATGATGAGATTGGGATTGGCGCGGAAATCCGCGACGAGCCGCGCCTCGATGTCGTCCAGTTTCATCGGGGTCTTTTGCAACCTGAAGTTGCCCGCGCGATCAATCTCCACGGTGCGGATGTCCTCGGCTTTCGGCGGGCGGGCCTGCGCGGGGTTGGGCGACTGACCCGGCAGATTCATGGTGAGCGAACCTTCGAGCATCGGAGTGGTGATGACGAAAATGATCAGCAGGACGAATGCGAGATCGAGCAACGGGGTGACGTTGAGCTCGCTCAAGGTCACCAGGGAGTTGCGTTGGGAGAAACGTCGCATGGACGGCGGTATTATCAGTAAGGCGTGGCCAAGGGCGGCCGAGAGCGGTCTGGTTCAGGCAGGTATTTGTAGAGCACCCAGGCGGATATGGCGACCCATAGGAGCAATGCGAGTCCGATCAGGAGCCGCCTGCGCTTGCGGTTGCGGAACAGCTTGCTCCGCTTCACCGGGAAGGACAGAAACGCCAGCGGATGCAGGTTGCGCATGCACTTGGCGCACCGGCTGGCCGTGCGGACATTCGTCTTGCCGCACTTCCGGCACTTGATCCACAGGTGCGCGCCGCACGCGACGCATTTATCCGCCTCGCGCGGATTGAACTGAAAACACTTTGCGCAGTGGACCGGATTGGAACCCGCCGCCACCGGCTGGGGCGCGGCGCTGGCTGGATTTTCGCTGGGGGCGGGTTCACTCATCCTTAAGAAGCTCCGTTTCGAGTTTGGACGCCAGCTCTTGCGCGAAGTTGTCAAGCTCCACGGTCTGGACGCGGAGATGGTGCACGAGCCAGTTGTAGCCAAACATTGAAGGGATCGCCACCAGCAGACCGGCCACCGTGGTGACCAGCGCGGCGGCCACGCCCGGAGCCATGGCGGCGAGGTCGGCCTTGCCCGCCTGTGCCACGCCGGCGAAGGTGTCCATCACGCCCCACACCGTGCCCAGCAACCCGAGAAAAGGCGCGCCGCTCACCGCCAGCGCGAGCAGGATGATGCCCGACTCCAAGACCAGGGCCTCACGAGCCACGGCACTTTCGAGCGTGCGTTTGATATGCTCCATGGCCTTGAGGGAAACATGCTTCTTGCGACCGCCTTCCGGCAGCTTGAGGCGTGCCTCCGTTTCCACGCAGCCTTCCTGATACACGGTGAAGAGCGGGCAGCCCTCGACCTGCACGCGGCGGTCATGAATGTCCAGCACCGCACGCTGGGCGCGGAATTCCGCCATGAACAGCTCGTTCAAGCGGCGGGCCCGCCGCATTTGCAGGCTCTTGGAGACCATGATGGACCAGGCGAACATCGAGAAGATCATCAGGAAGATGATGATGACCTTTGCTTCAATGGTCGCCTTGTCCCAGATGTAGCCAATCTGGGAGTTCATTCCGGCGGCAAGCAGCAAACCGAACGGCGCATTCATTCAGTGAAATCAACCCGGCACCAAGTGGTCGGGTTGGTGTAGCGTCCGGAACGCACCAGGTCAAAACAATCGTGGCCCAACCGCAGAAAAACGCTGCGGCGCTTACACCTTGGGCTCCCAGCCGGGACGGTATTCGCGCTTCCAGAGTTTCTGGGCCTCCGGGTTGCCGAGGATGCGGCCGGTCTTGGGGTCGATGTTCAACACCGAGTTGGTGCGGTAGGCGATGTTGGCCAGATGGCAGAGCTGCGCGCTTTTCTGGCCCTCGCGGATGTCGGAGTTGAGCGGCTTGTTCTCCCGGATCGCGTCGGCAAAGTTCTGGAAGTGCGGCACATCCCCGCCGCCGGGGCCGCCGGACTTCTTGTCCGTCTCCTTGCCGTTCAAGTCATAAACGATGTAGTCGTTGCCGCCGCTCATCGTCATCATGCCCTTGTCCCCGTAAAACGAGACGAACGGGTTCTTCTCACCCTTGCGTGCGTTGCAGGAGCTGTCATCCCACGAAGCACCGCAATGCCCGAAGTCATACACGGCGGACCCGGTGTCCGGTGTTTCCTGATCATCGTCGAAGTGGTAGCGCCCGCCCAGGAACGTCACCTTCGTGGGATAGTCCACGCCCAGCCCCCAACGGCACACGTCCAGCGCGTGGACGCCATTGTTGGCCATCTCGCCGCCGCCGTAGTGCCAGTGCCAGTGCCAGTTGTAAGGATGAAGGTTGTCCTTGTAAGGCCGCTCCGGCGTGGGGCCCTGCCAGAGCTGCCAGTTCAAGGTTTCCGGCACGGGAGCCGGCTGGCCTTTTTTGATCGAGCCCCGCGCGCCGTTGTAATAGCTGCGGGAGAAAAGCACCTTGCCGATGACGCCTTCGCGCAGTTTTTGGACAGCTTCGATGACGTTGGCATAGCTGCGGCGCTGATTGCCCATCTGGCACTTGCGCTTGTATTTTGCAGCGGCCGCGACGATCGCCTCGGCCTCCCATGGGTTGTGACTGCCGGGCTTTTCGACATACACATGTTTGCCCGCCTGCATCGCCAGGATCGCGGCGGGCGTGTGCCAGAAATTGGGCGTGGCGATCGAGATCGCGTCCACGTTCTTGTCATCCAGTATCCGGCGAAAATCGCCGACGGCCTGCACTTTGCGGGTCGGCTGCTTGTCCTCGGCGGTCTTGCCGCCGCGGGCGAGCCGGGCGGAGTCCACATCGCACACATAGCCGACCTCGACATTGGAGGCGCCCAAATGCCCCGCGACATGTGCCATGCCGCGTGACAAGCCCATGACACCGACCACAATGCGGTTGCCGGGGCTTTCCGCCGGGAGCAAGGCTGGCGGCTTGCCCAAGGCGAGCACGGCACCCAAGGCACCGGTGGAGTGGACGAAGCGACGACGGGAGATGACGGAGGAGTTCATGCGTGGAGTTTTCGATGGGGGCCGGGTGGATTGAATTCAGGAAAAGCAAACCGCGGCGACGCCGGAGCTCCGCCGCGGTTCGTCAGCCCAAACGGGCGCTTTACTGTTTTGGATTCGCCACCCCGATGGTGCCAAAGCCGATGCGCGGTCCGGCATTACCCACGGGCTGTCCGCCGTCATCCGGCTTGGCGTGAATGATGACTCCGCGGCCGATGATGGGGTTCTTCGGGCCGGTCAGGGAGATGTTTTGGAACTCGGCGCGATACACGGTCTTGCCCTCTTCGTTGGCCTTAAGGTTTCCCAAATCACCGGCATGGCGCGCATCCGTGCCCGGCAGTCCGTGGGGTTTCTCCTCCGGATTGTAGTGTCCGCCCGCTTTCATGCCATCACTGGAGGTGGCGTCCCCGAACTCGTGAATGTGCATCGCGTGCTGCTGTCCGGGGGTGAGGCCGGAGATTTCCCCGTAAACGTAAACGGTGCCGTCCACCTCGGTGAAGCGAATCGTGCCGGCGCACTTGTTACCCGCCGTGGGCTGCACAACCGCGACGAGCTGCTTCACCTGTGGACCGGCGGCGGCTTTGCCGTGGTTGTGGCCGTGATCATCGCAGCAAGTGTGAGCGCAACCGCTCGTGAAGAGCATTCCGGCGGCAATGAGGCCACCGGCAAAGAAGATGGGTTTGTTCATAAAAATCAGGTTTTCGCTGCAGTTTGAGTTCGCCGCGAACGTAGGTAGGACCCGTTGCGAGAGCAAGTCCGAATCCGAATCCCGCAACCACCTCGCCGCCTGCATTCTGGCTGAACCTCACTTCGCTCCGCGCTGGAGCTGGGGAAGCCGCAGCCCTCTGGCCTCGTCCACATCTCAGCTCCGCCCGTCGGCGCACCGTTCCTTCGCTTGACGCAGGAGTATCATTCCCTTTATACGCCGTGGCGTCGTAATACTGCCATCAGCCCGCGCTCAACCTCCCAGCCACCCCAGAAAAGCATTTGTGATAAACATCAAGTGGTATTCGATCCTGTTCGTGGTGCTCACTTGCCTGAGCGTCGCACGTGCGGACACAGACGGGCGATTCCTAGGCCGCGGCATTAACTTGGACCGTAAGAAGGTCATCCAGGCCCCTCCCCAGGTAGCCCCGGCCCCGGCACCCTTGCTGCCGCCTGCGCCCCGGCCCGCACCGCCGGAGCCACTTCCGGTTCCGCCGGCCCCGGCCCCTGCAGTGCAACACGACACCCATTGTTGCAAGGTGCGGCTGCTCAAGCAGATGCCCGCCGAAGTGGCCTTCGGGCAGGAGTTCATGTATCAACTTCAGGTAATCGCCTGTGAAAATGTGGCCGAGGTGGTCGTGCGCGATGCGATTCCGGACGGCGCCTCCTATGTCCGGAGTGAGCCGGCCGCCCAGCTCTCCGGCAACCAGATGGTCTGGGCCTTGGGCGACATGGACTCTGGGCAGACCCGCGAAATCCGCATCTGGCTGCGCCCGGATCGCGAGGGCCGGCTGGGTTCTTGCGCCACGGTGCATGCCTTGTCCCGGGTCTGCGCTTTCACCGTTG
>Ga0075471_10001883_pt1 | contig 13867 bp, 9 predicted proteins | sample DEB19_08_DNA_2_FD_74787 | JGI IMG/M metagenome (GOLD analysis project Ga0075471, IMG submission 74787) | Aqueous microbial communities from the Delaware River and Bay under freshwater to marine salinity gradient to study organic matter... | ecosystem: Environmental > Aquatic > Marine > Coastal ... | reverse complement strand
CTCTCCGGCCATCTCAGCGCGTGTGGTGGTGTTTCGGCGTAACCCGTAGGCGTAACAAGCCTCGAAACCGCCTTCTGAGCCAGTAGCCACAAGGGAGGGTGGGAAATCTCCCAGCTCCACCGTGCTCCACACTCGTCTGCGTCGTCAGCCGAGTGGCAACAGACCCTCAACGTCGTTGCGGAACACTCCCGTGTCCAGCCACTGCCTGATCTTGGTGACCGTGTTCTTCGTGTAGTTCGGCACCAGCGCCCGGTGCTCGGCGTTCGATGTCGTCAGCAAGTCGTTCAGCAACAGGAGATTTCGCTGCGCAACGAGGGCCTCGAAATCATCCTCGGTGATTCGCGGGAGTTCGGCGACTTCCGCATACCCTTCGCGGAGTGCCTCGACCAGGTCGTTCGCCGGCCGCAGGTAGTACGTCGACACCGCGAGATCCTGCACGGGCATGCCGAACCCGGAGTCGTCGAAATCAAGCACCGAGAGCCGGCCACGGTCCCACTTGACGTTCCACGCATGGATGTCGGCGTGCAGAGGACGCATCGGGCCGTCGACGATGCGCGCCGCCACTGTCGACACGATCCCCACGGCCTGCCGAACGAGCGACAGTTCGGAAGGTGCCAGCACGAGATGGCCGTCGTCGAGCCGATCGGGAAGGTTCCAGAACGCGCCGGCGAGCGTGGGCAAGTCGGCACCCACCGGGAGGTCCCATGCCGCAGCATGCACGTGCAGTGTGGCCATCGCCCTTCCCATTGCGCTCGCCTTCTCGGGCGTCGGCGAGTGGCCGACGTCGTGTCCGGGCAGCCACGAGAAGACGGCAGCGTGAACGTCACGACCCAACTCGACCGAGGACACCGTCGTGACATACCCGCCGTCTCTGTTGGCGAGTGGCGCCGCAACGGAAAGGTCGGTGTCCCGATCAAGAGCGCCGATCCATGCCACCTCTGCATTCATGTTCTCCCGGCTGCGACGGGAATTCACGTTGATCCTGAGGGCGAATTTGCGGCCGTCCGCGGTGTCCACCCGGAACGTGGTGTTGTACCCGTGCTCGAGAAGGGTTATCCGCCGCACATCGAGTCGGTACTCAGACAGAACCCTGCCGGCAACGGTGCGCATCACCTTGACCTGCGCGAGTCTGCTCAGTTCGCTGAACCCGCGCTTCGTGGCCACGGGGCCAACGCTACAAACCGCCGTGCACCACCCGTGGTTCAGGTGTGAACTTGCTCGTCGAGGTCATGGAGCTTCTTCCCCGCCATCTCCACTACCGACCACCAGTCGTCCTCGTTCATCAGGGCGCCGGTGCCGGTCGGCGCGGCATCACCGAGCTGCAGCACCATGATGATCGCGCCGAACCGTGCGATCGTTGTGCGCGAGACCCATTCCATCTTGTCCTGCTGTGTCCCCTCGGGCGGTGTGGTGGTCTCGGCCCAGCTGATGGATTCATCGCCGATGTCACGGTTCTCGATGATGGTCGTCGACGTCACAGCACCTGATTCGTCCGTCGAGGTGGCACCGTCGCAGATGCGCGCAGCCTCCTTTGCGTCTGCGTAGTACTCGACGGCGTTGTCGTTCGCCCAACCCTGGAGCCTCATGAGGCGCGATCCCGACGAAGACCCCGTGAACTGCATCTCCACGTCGGCGCCTGCGCCACCCGCAAGCTCCACCAGGTTCCCCGTCACCATCGTGGCGGCCGGACACCACACCGACGGGTCGATGGACGGGTTCTCGGGGCCCCGTGTGTCGAAGGCCTGGCGCTGTGTCTCGCGCCAATCGCCGGGCATGTCGGTGATGGTGGGAAGCGCATCGGAGATCATGGCCGGCGTCGGCATCTGGCCCTCGGCCGAGCGGGTGCAGCCGACGAACATGAGTGATGCGGCGACGGCAACGGCGGTTCGTTTCTTCATTCGAACATCAAACCCATGCAGGACACGGGGTCCAAGCGACGTCCGTACCGATTCGGGCCCGTGTCAGGGTGACGAAAATTGCCTTCCTACTGGTAGGTCGGTGGCCCCCGGCTGGTTTAGCGTGGGGAAATGAGCACGGAGTCCGCACCCATCATCGAGCCGCGCGCCCAGTCGCTGAACGCAGTGCGCGACATCATCCCGGACTCCTGTTACGAACGTCCGACCGCACCCGCCGTTCGCGCACTCGTCCGCGCGTGGCTCGTGTACGCAGTCACCATCGCCGCGCTTGCCATGGTCCACTCGTGGTGGGCAACCATCCTCCTGTGGGTCGCCGCCGGTCTCGCGGTGTCCGGACTCTTCGTGCTCGGGCATGACGCATCACACGGCGCACTCACCTCCTCGCGGAAGGCGAACAGGATCCTCGCCCAGGTGTGCATGGGGCCGAGCATCCACGTCGAGTCAGCATGGGACCTCGGCCACAACCGCATCCACCACGGTTTCACCACGCGCCAGGGATTCGACTTTGTCTGGCATCCCGCCACAGTCGAGGAATACCGCAGCCTCGGCCGCATCGCCCGCCTGCAGCACCGCATCGAGTGGTCAGCGTTCGGTTCGGGCGTGTACTACCTGCGCACCGTGTGGTGGCAGAAGATGTGGCGCTTCAACGGCCAGAGCAAGAACCGCGACCAGATCATCCGTGACAAGACCACTCTCGGTGGCTCGCTCGGCGTCATCATCGCCGCGCTCGTCGTCATCGGGGCGATGAGTGGCGGTGCGCTCGGCGCGATCTGGCTGCCTGTGAAGCTCGTCATCGTCCCGTTCCTGCTGTTCGTGCACATCATCGGGTGGACGGTCTACGTGCACCACGTCGACCCGTCGATCCGTTGGTGGACGAAGAAGGAATGGACCCAGTACAAGGGCCAGATGGAGTCCACCACGGTGCTGGAGTTCCCCCGCATCATCAACTTCCTGTGGTTCCACAACATCTTCGTGCACGTCCCCCACCACGTGGACATCCGCATCCCGTTCCATCAGCTGCCCGCGGCAGCGCGCGCCATCGAGGCCGCGTACCCGGACACCGTGCGTCGCTCGCGCATGTCGGCGCGCCGCTACTTCCACGCTGCCCGCACGTGCAAGCTGTACGACTTCGAGGCAGCCACGTGGCTGCCCTACTCCAGCGCGCTCGCGAAGTAGCCGCTAGAGCTTGCGGATGACGCCGTCCTTGACGGCGGCGGCGGCAACTGCCGGGGCGACACGCTCCACCACGGAACGGTCGAACACCGACGGGACCACGAACTCGGGCTTCAGTTCCGCATCGGTCACCGACTCGGCGATGGCGATTGCAGCGGCGAGCTTCATTCCCTCGGTGATGTCCGTGGCGTTCGCGTCGAGCGCACCGCGGAAGATGCCGGGGAACGCGAGCACGTTGTTGATCTGGTTCGGGTAGTCACTGCGGCCGGTGGCCATGACGGCGGCAAGGCCGTCGGCCTGCTCGGGGCGGATCTCCGGGTTCGGGTTTGCCATCGCGAACACGATCGGGTCCTTCGCCATCGAACGGACATCGGCGGCGGTGATCAGGTCGGGGCCACTGACGCCGACGAAGACGTCCGCACCCTTCATGACGTCACCGATCGTGCCCATCTTGCGCGCCGAGTTCGTGTGGTTGGCGAACCATTCCTTGGCCGAGTTCATGTTGCCGCGGCCGGAATAGATGGCACCCTCGCGGTCGCAACCGATGACGTCGCCGACACCTGCATTCAGCAGGATCTTGCCGATGGCGACACCGGCGGCGCCGACGCCCGCAATGACGACCGTGAGGTCCTCCATCTTCTTGCCGGTGATCTTCAGCGAGTTCCACAGTGCCGCGAGCGTGACGACGGCGGTGCCGTGCTGGTCATCATGGAAGACCGGGATGTCGAGGCTGGCGCGCAGGCGCTCCTCGATCTCGAAGCACTCGGGTGCCTTGATGTCCTCCAGGTTGATGCCGCCGAACGTGGGGGCGATGCGCTGCACGAAATCGACGACCTCGTCCGCGGTGCTGGCGTTGATGCAGATGGGGAACCCGTCGACCCCACCGAACTCCTTGAACAGGAGCGCCTTGCCCTCCATCACCGGCATGGCACCCTCGGGCCCGATGTCCCCGAGACCGAGCACTGCGGTGCCGTTGCTGACGATGGCCACGGTGTTCTTGCGGATCGTGTACCTGTGCGAGAGACCTGGGTCGTTCTCGATGGCGGTGCACACGCGTGCCACGCCGGGCGTGTACGCCATGGACAGGTCGTCGCGGTCGTTCACGGGCGCGGTGGAGAGAACGTGGATCTTGCCGGCCTCGTGCATGCGGAACGTGCGGTCCCACCAGTCGAGGAGCGTCACGCCGTCGAGAGCCTGGATCGCGTCGACGACCTTCTTCTGGTGCGCCTCGTCGCGGCAGTGGACAACGACACTGCGCCGCAGCACAGGTCCGCGCACGTCGAAGCCATCGAGCGCACCGATGTTGCCGCCTGCGTCACCGATGGCGGCACAGAGACGACCGAGCGTGCCGGGGACGTTGTCCAACTGGCAGTCGAGGGCGATGGAGAAGGCGGCGGTGGGAAGAGTGCTCACAGAACAGGAGACGCTATTGGTTCGTCCGTGCAATCTGCGACATTTTTCCCGTGTTGCTGGCAGGCTTGACGGGTGAACAGCGCCGAAATCGTCTCAGAGGCCTCGCGCCGGCGCACATTCGCGATCATCAGCCACCCGGACGCGGGCAAGACCACGCTGACCGAGAAATTCCTCCTCTACTCGGGTGCGGTGCAGGAAGCCGGTGCCGTGAAGGCCCGCTCGGGCGGCCGCGGGGCCACCTCGGACTGGATGGAACTGGAACGCCAGCGCGGCATCTCCATCTCCTCCACCGTGTTGCAGTTCCCGTACGGCGACAAGCAGTTCAATCTTCTCGACACACCCGGCCACCGAGACTTCTCCGAGGACACCTACCGCGTGCTCACCGCGGTCGACGCCGTCATCATGGTCCTCGACACCGCCAAGGGTCTCGAGTCCCAGACACTCAAGTTGTTCGATGTCTGCCGGTCGCACAACCTGCCCGTGCTCACCTTCTTCAACAAGTACGACCGGCCCGGCCGCGATCCCCTCGAACTTCTCGACGAGGTGGAGCAACAGATCCAGCTGCGCGCCACCCCCGCAACATGGCCCGTGGGCATCCCCGGCGACTTCCGCGGCGTCATCGACCGTCGAGATGGTTCGTACGTGCGCTTCACGCGCACCGCACGCGGGGCCTCCGAGGCGCACGAGGAGTTCCTCTCCCCCGAACAGGCCGCCGAGGTCGAGGGCGCGGCGTGGACGCAGGCGCTGGAGGGTTGCTCGCTTCTCGAGGCGATCGACGCGAACGTCGACATGCCGTCGTTCCTCGCGGGCAGGAGCACCCCGGTCTTCGTCGGCTCCGCCATCACGAACTTCGGGGTGCGCATGCTCCTCGACGCGGTCGCCGACATGGCACCGGCCCCGACGGCACGGACCGGCCGCGACGGGACAGTGCGCGGACTCGATGATGACTTCTCCGCGCAGGTGTTCAAGATCCAGGCCAACATGGACCCGAACCACCGCGACCGCATCGCCTTCGCCCGCGTGAGCTCGGGGAAGTTCGAGCGCAACATGGACATGCAGAACTCGCGCACCGGCAAGGACGTCAGCAGCAAGTACGCCACCACCGCGTTCGGTGCAGACCGCGACACGATCGAGACCGCGTACCCGGGGGACATCATCGGACTGATCAATGCCGGTGGCCTGTTGATCGGCGACACGATCCATGCGGGCCCCGCCATCGACTACCGGGCCATCCCTCGTTTCTCCCCCGAGGTATTCGCCGTGGCCCGCCCGAGTGACTCGGGCAAGGTGAAGCAGTTCCGCAAGGGTCTCGAGCAACTCGACCAGGAAGGCGTCGTGCAGGTGCTGCGCGACCCGGAAGGGTTCATCACCGAACCGATACTCGCCGCGGTCGGTGTGCTGCAGTTCGAGGTGTTCGCACACCGGTTGCTGTCGGAGTTCAACGCACCCACCGAGATCGCGCACATGAACTTCGATGCCGCCCGCATCACCGACAGGGAGAGCGCACCACGGCTCCGCGAGATCGGCGGCATCCGCATCATGGAACGTTCCGATGGTCAACTTCTCGCGTTGTTCGAGAGCAGGTACAGGCTGCAGCGACTGGAAAGTGACGAACCTACTCTCACTTTGCGGCCCATCACCACGACTGACTGACGCACCCGCCGTACCGTGTGCGCATGCCGCACGACGGGCTCGACACGGCAGGACTGACACGCGCGGAGGCCGCAAGGCGACGTGCTTCCGACGGGGCGAACACCCTCCCCGTCGATGGTCGCGCAGACATTCTCCGGCAACTGTGGACGATCGTCTCGGAGCCAATGCTTCTTCTCGTCCTCACGGCGGGGGTCGTCAATTTCCTCCTTGCCGAACCGCTCGATGGGTCGATCCTGATGTCCACGATGGTGATGATCATCGGGCTGTCGCTCCACCAGCAGCGGAAGACAGCCACGGCCCTCGGCGCCCTGCGGGAGGTGTCGGCACCGTGGGCCACCGTGGTCCGTGACGGTGCGACGGTCCGCGTGCCGGGTGCGGACGTGGTGCGGGGCGACCTCATCGTTCTCGTCGAGGGGGACCGGGTCCCCGCTGACGCATTGATCATCGAATCCGAGAACGTCCGGGCCGACGAGTCAACACTCACCGGCGAGTCGGTCGCCGTTTCGAAGGTGCCTGCGGGAAGTTCGCCATCCGTGGATTCGCCGCCCGGCGGCGACGGTCGGCCTCACCTCTTCTCGGGGACACTCATCGTGAAGGGACACTGCCGCGCGGTTGTCACCGCGACCGGTGCGCGGACCTCACTCGGCAGAATCGGGGTCTCGCTCGGGTCCATCCGGACGGTGCGGACACCTCTCCAGCGCGAGACCGACAGGATTGTTCGTGTCGTGGCCGTCATTGGTGGCGCTGCCGCGGTGTTCGTGGCCGGGGCATTTGCGTTGCTGCGCGGCGGCGTGCTCGAGGGAATCCTCGCCGGAATCGCAACCGCCATGGCCGTGCTCCCCGAGGAGTATCCCGTCATCCTCTCGGTGTTCCTCGCACTCGGGGCCTGGCGCCTTTCGCACGACAGGGTGCTGGCGCGAAGACCGGAGGCGATCGAGACGCTCGGTTCGATGACGGTGCTGTGCGTCGACAAGACGGGGACCCTCACCATGAACGAGATGACGGTTGCCCACCTCTGGACGAGTGGCGGGACCATCGACGCCGCAACCGGCGCGTTCGGGAGTTGTGCGCGCACACTCGTCCGTTCCGCCGCGCTGGCCTGCCCGTCCCACACCTTCGACCCGATGGACCGTGCGTTGCGCACGCTCGACGAAAGGGTGACCGCAGATGAGGAACTCCCCCGCGAGGGTCAACTCGTGCGTGAGTACCCGCTCTCCAGCGACCTGCTCGCTGTGGGTCACGTGTGGCAGGACCCGCGGTCGGCCGAGCTCATCGTTGCGGTCAAGGGTGCACCGGAGACGGTCGCGAGGCTCTGCGGGTCGGGTCCGGACGACTTGCGACTGATGTCAGAGGCACTCAGGGATCTGTCGTCACGCGGCGAGAGGATCCTCGGCGTCGCACGATGCCGCCTGCCGGCAGGATCGGCGCTGCCTGACGGACTGGCCGGCCTCCGTCTCGAGTTCCTCGGGTTGGTCGGGCTCCACGACCCGGTGCGACCGGGCGTGCCCGTCGCGGTGCAGCGATGCAATGACGCCGGGGTGCGGGTCATCATGATCACCGGCGACCATCCGGGAACCGCACGAGCCGTCGCCGGCGAGGTCGGGATTCGGGACGGATGGGAAGTCGTCACCGGGGCAGAAATGGACGCACTGTCCGACGAAGCCCTCGCGACGCTGGTCGGGGACGCCAACGTGTTCGCCAGGGTGACACCGGACCACAAGCTGCGACTCGTGCGGGCCCTGCAGTCGATCGGGGAGATCGTGGGCATGACCGGTGACGGCGTGAACGACGCGCCCGCGCTGCGTCAGGCGGACATCGGGATGGCGATGGGAAGGCGCGGGACCGACGTCGCCCGTGATGCATCGGCCCTCGTTATCACGGACGATGACTTCGGGTCGATCGTGAGGGGAATCGAACGGGGCAGGGGCATCTTCGAGAACATCCGCAAGGCAATGTCGTACGTCATCGCGGTGCACACACCGATCGTCGGGATGGCAGTGATCCCCCTGTGCGTCCCCTCATGGCCCCTCGTTCTGATGCCCCTGCAGATCGCGTTGCTCGAACTCATCATCGACCCGACGTGCTCGGTGGTGTTCGAGTCTGAATCCATCGACCCGGGCGCGATGTCGCGGCCGCCGAGACGGGCCGGCACCACGATGTTCGACCGACGGGTTCTCGTCGTCACCGTGGGACAGGGACTGGTGGCTCTCGCCTCGGTACTGGTGGTGTACGGCCTCACCGTGCGGTGGGGCGACCCGGCGGGCGTGACCCGTTCGACGACCTTCACGACGCTCGTTCTCTCGAATCTCGCCCTGATGGTCGTCAACAGGTCGTGGCATGCATCGGCATGGACGATCGCGAGGGAACGCCGGAACCCGTCCGTGCCCTGGGTTCTCGCCATCACGTCCGCGGTGACTGCCGTGCTGCTGCTGGTCCCGGTCTGCCGTCGAGCATTCGGGTTCGGCATGATGGACGCCGGCCACCTCGCACTGTCGTTCTGCGGTGCCGCTGCCGGCGTCGCATGGTTCGAGGCATACAAGTGCTTCCGTCGCGCCAAGTAGCCTGCGGGGCGTGAAGCTCTCCGTTCTCGACCTTGCCTCCATCGGCGATGGTGAGTCGATTGGCGAGAGCCTGCAGGGCTGCGTCGCGGTCGCGCAATCGGCCGAGCGTCTCGGGTACGCGCGTGTCTGGTACGCGGAGCACCACAACTCGAAGACCATCGCTTCGTCGGCGCCGGCGGTGCTCATCGCGCATGTCGCGGCGAACACCAACTCCATCAGGCTCGGCGCCGGCGGTGTGATGCTCCCCAATCATTCGCCATTGGTCATCGCCGAGCAGTTCGGCACCCTTGCGTCGCTCCATCCCGGGCGCATCGACCTCGGCCTCGGGCGTGCACCCGGCACCGATCAAGCCGCGTTCATGGCCATGCGCCGCGACCCCCGGTCATCGGACAGGTTCGCCGAGGATGTTCTCGAACTGCAGGCCTTCCTCGGGGACGAGTCGAAGGTGCCGACAGTCGTCGCGACACCGGGCAAGGGAACGAACGTCCCGTTGTACGTGCTCGGGTCCTCGCTCTACGGTGCACAGCTCGCCGCCGCACTCGGTCTCCCCTTCGCTTTCGCATCGCACTTCGCCCCGCAGATGCTTCACCAGGCACTGCACATCTACCGCGAGAGGTTCAACCCGTCGGCGCAGTTGCAGGAACCCTACGCAATGGCCGCAATGGGCGTCATCTGCGCCGAGACCGACGAGGACGCACAGCGCCAGTTCCAGCGCAGGCGACGGATGTTCGTGCGCCACCGCTTCACCAACGGCGGGCGCGAGATCACCGACGAGCAGGTCGACCAGATCCTCGCGTCCCCCAACGCCGCCGCAATCGACGAGATCTTCACCTATGCCGCGGTCGGCACGCCGGCCACGGTGGCCGAGCGCATCAACAATTTCGCCTCGGCGACCCGGGTGGACGAGGTGATCACCTCCCACTACGCCGACACGACGGCAGCACGGGTCCGGTCACTCGAACTCACGGCGGCAACAGTCGGGCTCGCCGAGATGTCGAACGCATGAGAGCCGACGACATCCCCGTCGCGAACACCCCTGCGGGAGGCTACGGAGCGGAGTTCCCGCCGTTGATCCTCGCCGGGTGCTCCGAACCACTCGTTGACGGCGCCCCCGACCTTCGGGGCATCTGGAAGGCGATCAGCGCGACGCGCGGCGGCGAGCCCGTCCCGGCCGGTGACCGGCTCCTGTCGTACACCGAACGCATCGAGCAGTGCGGCAACAGGATCGTCGACTGTGGGGGCGGCACGATCGCCGATGCCCGTGCCGACGGGACCGAGGAGAACGGTGTCCACGATGTGTCGGCCTTCGACTACGTCACGCCGATCCACGTGACGGCCTCCTACGAGGACGGCGCGTTCGTCCTTAGGCCCGTCGGCCTGCCCGGCATCGAGGTGCGCCGTCACCTCGACGAGGACGGCCACATGGTGTGGACCCGTCCCGACATGGGCGGCATCCGCGTGGTCCTGGAGCGAGTCAGCGGACCCCGCTGACTCGCATCCTCACTCGCCGATCAGTTCCTTGCGCACCTCGCGCTTCAGGAACTTGCCGTTCGCATTGCGCGGGATCGGCTCGGTGCGGAACCAGATCTTCGAGGGAACCTTGAATTTCGCCAGCGACGAGAGCAGGAACCCGCGCAGTTCGTCCTCGGTCAGGGACGTGCCCGGCTTCAGCAGGACGGCAGCGGCGACCTCCTCGCCGAGGCGCTCGTCCGGGATGCCGAACACGATGGCCTCCGCGATCGCGTCGTGGTTGTAGATGGCCGCCTCGACCTCGCTGCAGTAGACGTTCTCGCCACCGCGGATGACCATGTCCTTCGCGCGGTCCACGAGGAACACGAACCCGTCCTCGTCGATGCGGGCGATGTCACCGGTGTTCAGCCAGCCGTCCTTGATGGTCTCGGCGGTTGCCTCGGCACGGTTGAGGTACCCCTTGATGGTGACCGCGCCGCGCACGCACAGGATGCCGACGGTGTCCGGGTGAGCTGGGAGGTCATTGCCGTCCTCGTCGACGAGCTTCGCCTCGAGGGTCGGCACGACGGGCCCGCAGGACTCGGGCTTGGCCAGGTACCAGCGCGCCGAGTTCGACGTGATGATGCCGTGGGTCTCGGTCATGCCGTAGCCGGTGCTCGGGGCACCGTTCTTCAGCGCGCCCGCGATCTTCTTCACCAGATCCGGCTGCACGGCGGCACCGCCGCCGCCCATTCCCTGCACGGACGACGTGTCGCGCTTCGACCAATCAGGATGGTTCAGCATCTCGCGGCTCATCGTCGGCACACCCGAGAAGGTGGTGACCTTCTCGCGCTCGATCAGTTCCAGGGCACGGCCCGGGTCCCACTTGTACATCATCACCAGCGTCGCGCCGGACAACGTCGCCGGGTGAAGGATGCAGTTGCACGCGGTCACGTGGAACAACGGGGTCGGCGCGAAGAACACTGGCGGCCTCGGCGCGGGGACCGACGTCGGTGCAGCGACGTCACCGGCAGCGATTGCCTTCTGCTCGGCCAGCGCGACCGTCGATGTCATCGCGACGATGTTCAGGATGTTCGTGACGGAACCGCGGTGCGTCAACTGGGCGCCCTTCGGGAAACCCGTCGTTCCGGACGTGTAGAAGATGGTCGCGTCATCGTCGGGGTCGATGTCGACGTTCGGTAGTGACCCGGGGTCGGTGGTCGACATCACGTCGGACCATGTCGCACTGTTGGCCGGCAGCGGGCGGTCGCTGCGGACGGCGATCACGTGCATGCCGGGCCGCTCCGGGACCTGCGACAGTCGCTCGAGCCGCTCGTCGTCACCGATGAACACGACGGGATCGCTGTCGTTCAGTGCGTACTCCATCTCGGGTGCCGTCCACCACGCGTTCATTCCGACCACCGCGGCACCGATGGAGACGGTTGCCCAGTACCCGACGACCCATTCGGGGTAGTTGCGCATCGCGAGCGCCACCCGGGTGCCGCGGTGGGCCCCGTGCGCCACGAGGTACGCGGCGAGCTTGCGCACCTGCGCGTGGATCTCGTTGAACGTGTACCGCTCGTCCTCGTAGACGATGTAGTCCTTGTCCCCGTGCCCGGCAGAGAGCTCCCACAGGACGCGCATGTGCGGCGGCGCGGCGGCGAACGTGAGGATGTCGACACCCCGCACGTTGGTGCGGGTCAGTGCGAACTGGGCGCCCGGGGCGGTCAGTTCGGCGCGGGCGGCTTTGTAGTGCTCAATCACGTTGAGCATCTTTGCCGATTGGGGCAGTCAGCGCACAGGCGGGGTCAACCCACGCGCCGCAGTGACACACTCCCCCCGGCCCAGGTTGCGGTCCACAGACGGACCGAGTGCGCACCCGCGCCGGACAACAACGAGGTCTCCACCGGGGCGACAAAATAGCTGGACGACCCTGCGGCTAGGCCGGCGAGTTCGGACACGACGCCGACGAACACCCCGTCGACCTCGACGACCCCCTCCGTGCTCCGGTCGATCGTACGGCTGGTGCGGACAGTCCCGAATGCGCGGGTCGGGACGGATGCAAATCGACCCTCCCCGACCGAGTCGAAGGCCGACCGGTTCGCGACGGTCCACGACACCGCGGTCTCGCGCTCGGGATTGTCGGGGACACGCGAGCCCACGAGAGAACCACTCAGGCCGCCCCGGACGATGTCCGAAGCATCGCCGTCAGCGTCCACCCACTTGCCGTAGTAGGCGACACGGTCCCTCAGTTCTGCGACACCAGTGGCGAGATCGAATCTGCCCTTCGGCCAACGTACAGTGCGCACCGGCCTGTGCGGACACGATGCGGCGAGGTCCGCACCATCGAACCCCCAACCGGTCTCCACCCCGACGGCAGCAAGAACGGTCGGGAGGATGTCCACCGAGGAAACGGGGCAGTCATCGATCCTCCCCGCCGACTGGCCCGGGTACTTCACGAACAACGGCACGCGGTAGATGTCATCAAGGGTCTTCGGGTTCCCCACGTTCACCACGTCCCTGTAGGACTCACCCGGAACGAATGTCAGGCCGTGGTCGGCTGTCACCACGATCATCGTGCTGTCCCACCTGCCCGACGCCTTGAGTCTCCGCACAAGGTCGCCGATGACGGAGTCGACGGCCACGTACTGGCGCAGGTGCGACTGGTACGCGTCGCGTCGCCTGTCGAGGTTCGTGACCGGTCGTGGGTCGTTGTCCGGCCGTGCCGACATCCGCAGGTCGGGGGCAAGTGTCCACGGCTTGTGCGGCAGGAGGACGTGCGCGAAATGGAGAGTCGGCGAGGTTGATGTCGCGGCGTTGTCGGTCAATCTCTCGAGTGTCTGCACCCGGCCGGCGTGGCCGGACCGCGGTGCTTCCGTCGACCCCGGTGTCGCTGTCATCGTTTCCGCGTCCTTTTCCGCGCCGGCCCCGAACTCGCCCCATCCCTCGTCGATGGCGGGCAGACGTGATCTCAGTCCTTCCGGGAGCAGTTTGTGACCCACGACGACCGATGCATCGCGGAGGAACGAAGGAAATGATGCTCGTGCGGTCACAGGCGAACTGTCCGTCGGCGACGAGGACGAACCGTGAGGGACGCACACCGCGTACGGGCACATCGCCGTCACAGCCTCCGACACGTCCATTCCCATCGAACCGCCGAGGGCCGTGAAGAGGTTCCGGGGATGGTCGCCGAGGATCGGCTGTCCGCCTGTCGGCCACCTCCCCTCGAGCATCGCAGGCACCGCATCCGTTGTCTTCTGCGACGTGGCGACCACGTTGCGGTACCAGGTGGACTGCGAACCCAGCGCGGCGAACCCCGGGAACCGGTTGGCGTTGATGGTCCCGTCGGTGCCCATGAGCGGGAACAAGGGCGCTTCGTCGAGGACGATCCACACGATGCTCGCGGTCGGACGCGGTGTCGACGGACTGACCGGTGTGGTCGTTGCCGCAGGCGGGTTGATGATCGGCATCGCAGCCTGCGCGAAGAGAACCGCAACCACCAGCGACACGATCGACACGTACGAGACCCAGGAACGCACCGAGTCGTGACGCATGTAGGTGCGGACGACGAGACCCGCGAGCACGAACGTCACGGCAGAGTCGACGACCCACGAACCCGTCGAGACCCCACGCAGGAACAACGACACGACCGCCCACGAACCGATCCACACGAGAGATGCATGGACCCGGCGAGCCGGCACC
>Ga0075471_10001882_pt1 | contig 13869 bp, 11 predicted proteins | sample DEB19_08_DNA_2_FD_74787 | JGI IMG/M metagenome (GOLD analysis project Ga0075471, IMG submission 74787) | Aqueous microbial communities from the Delaware River and Bay under freshwater to marine salinity gradient to study organic matter... | ecosystem: Environmental > Aquatic > Marine > Coastal ... | reverse complement strand
GACGTCCGGGTGGTCGCCGCCACGCACCGCGACCTCCACGCGCTGGCCGAGAAGGGATCGTTTCGCTCCGACCTGCTCTACCGCCTCGACGTCGTGACGATCCGGATTCCCGCCCTGCGCGAGCGCCGCGAGGACATTCCGCTCATCGCCGCCCACTTCCTCGCGATCCTGGCCCGCCGGGGCGGTCCGCGCTTCGAACTCTCGCCGGAGGCGGCGGACTGCCTCGCGGCCTACGACTGGCCGGGCAACGTGCGCGAGCTCCGCAACGTGATCGAGCGGGCGGTCCTCCTGTCCGACGGTGCCGGGATCCTGCGCGTGAAGGACCTGCCCCAGCACGTCCAGGCGGCCGTCGGCAGGGCTCCGGCGTCGGCCGTGGCGCAGGCGGCCTCGACCGATGCCTCGAAGTCCTCCTGCTCGGACCTCCCGGCGACGTCGCCCGCCTCCGGCCCCTGGCTCTTCGGACCCGAGGGGACCGACTTCTACGCCGAACTCGACCTCTTCGAGCGGCGCATGATCGGCCGGGCCCTGCAGCTCTCGGGGGGAAGCAAGCGGGAAGCGGCCCGACTGCTCGGGGTGAATCGCACCACCCTGCTCGAGAAGCTCAAGCGGAAGTCCTGGAGCCCGGAGGACCTGGCGAGCCCCGAAGCCCTTCCGGCGGCCCCCCCGGCGGAGACGGCCCCGGAGTCCCTCGTGCCCGGTGCCCCCGTGATCGCGGACCTCGATTGGACGGTCCCGGTCTCGCCGGCCCCGGCCCCGGAGCCCCGGACCGCCGCCTGGGCGGGCGCCATCGCCGGGATGGCGCTGGCCTGACCGGCGTCCGGAGCCTGGCCTGTAAGAAACCGGGCGGCCCGCCCGTCCGTCACCTCGGCCCGGGGAGATCCCGGGAGTGCTCGGCCGCATCGCGGCATGGCCGGCTACAGTTGTTGTCAGGTCCGGCCGATCTTGTTAGGCGAAGACACGTGGATGGTGGTGGTCGGGCCCCGTCCCGACCCCGGGGATACGTTTCCGGGGTCACCGTTCGGAGGGGGGAGTCGACCGAGGGAAGGTAAAAGGGGAGCCGCGAGGTTCTCTCGGTGACGTACGAGACACGTGATCGAGGCGACTTCCGGGCGACCTCTGGTGGCGTTTCCGTCGGCCAGGCGCCGGCGGTGAGAAAGGAGTCAGGATCGTGAGAGAGGGGAGAATCTTTGCGTCGCTTCTGGCGGCGGGAATGCTGAGCCTCGGCCTTGCCGGCACGGCTTCGGCCCAGATGGGCTTGGCGGACGACAACTCGTCGCTGACGCAGCCCGCGACCGAGCTCGTGATGCCGTTCGACAACAGCTACAACCGCGCGTCGTACCTGCTCGTGAGCAATCCCTACGCGTCGTCGGGTTCGCTCGCCGCAGTGACGACCCACTGGACGTTCTGGGGTGCGGACTGCCAGGAGCTCGCCGACCTGTCGATCTGCCTCACCACGAACGACACCGTCGTCGTCGACCCGACGAACATGACGGCCATCGGCCCGAACAACGAGAAGACCGGCCCGACCGTGAATCTCTCGGGCCAGCGCGGCATCGTGACCGTGACCGCCTACCAGACCGACTCGAACTGCGGCTCGTGGGACAACACGGGACGCCGGCTCGCGCAGGGCGCTCTCGTCGGCACCTTCACCATCGCCGACCTGACCTACGGCTACTCGTTCGGCAACGACGCCCTGGGCCTGTTCTCGGTGAACAACCAGGTGCAGCTGCCCTCGGGCGACGTGACGCGCTACGTCCTCCAGACCATCAACCCGACGCCTCCTCCGGGCATCGAGTACGGCAGCCTCGTGATCACCTCGTGGCTGACGATCGACAAGAACGGCCTCGCCGTTCCGTCGGACGCGGGCGAGGAGTTCTGGCTCACCCACCACGACAACCTCGAGATCCAGACCTCGCTGCCCGACGTGTCGGTGGGCTGCGTGGAGTTCAACTCGATCGCGAGCGCGGGCAAGCAGCCGCTCATCCCGGACTACGTGACGATCAACAGCTCGGGCATCCTGTCGATGTGGCCGAAGGAGGCCTCCGACGGGTACCTCTTCGCGCTCGTCGGCCAGGCCATCGGCCAGTTCGGCTTCAGCTCGCGGGCGAAGGTGCAGTAATCGCCCTCGCCTGATCTTCGATCGAATCGTCGCCGGTCCGAGGGTCGTCGACGTCGAGAAGGGCGCCCGCGAAAGCGGGCGCCCTTTTTCTTGGCCCCGAGCCGATCGCCGCCTTCGGACGAAGGAGGCCGGGGTGCCCGGAGGCGGTCCCGCCTTGCGCGGCTCCGCCCTTTCCCCGATCCTCCTGTCGTGACGAACTCCGCCCGACCCGGCTTCGCGACGGTCCTCTTCGCTCTCGCCCTCGTCCTGGGCTCGGCCTCGGCCGCGCGCGCCCAGCTCGGAAGCCTCGGCGGCGGCGCCGAGCGCAACGTCTCGAAGGAGGCCGAGCGCAAGAAGGCCGCCGGCGCAGGCGAGCTTTCCGAGGCGGCCAAGAAGCTGCGCGAGTCCGATCCGCTGATGCGCCTCGAGGGGGTGAAGGACCTCTCGGCCTCGACCGAGAAGGGAGCGGTTCCGCTTCTCGTCGAAGCGACCGCCGACGCCGATCCGCGCGTGCGCATCAAGGCGATCGACGCGCTGGGGACGCTGCGTGCGACCGACGCGACGCCGGCCCTGATCCAGATGCTGTACTTGCGCGACAGCGAGCCCTGGCTCAAGCAGCACGTGCTGGTGGCGCTCGGCAAGATCGGCGACAACCGTGCCTCCGAGCCGATCGCCGACTTCGTCGGCCGGGACACGAACAAGGACCTGGTCGGCACCGCGATCTTCGCGCTCGGCGAGATCGGCGACCCGAAGTCGATCCCGGAGCTGCAGAAACTCGACACCGCGACGACCGACCAGCGGATCCGGCAGCTCGGCCGCGACGCGATCGGCAAGATCAACGCCCGTGCGCTCCGGCCGGAGATCCAGGTGAAGGCGCTTCGGCCGCGCGACGGCGAGGAGGCGAAGCGGCCTTCCTCGGCGAGCGCCCAGCCCCCCGTCGCCTACTGACGCGCCCCGCGAAGGGCGCCTGGAGTTCGCGATGTCCGACCCGACCGCGCCGCGCACGACCGCCGGCGGCCTGCCGCTCGAGCCCGTCTACGGTCCGGGCCACGTCGACGGCGACCTCGACGTGCAGCCGGGAGCCTACCCGTTCCTGCGCGGGCCCTACGAGACGATGTACCGCAGCAAGCGCTGGACGATGCGCCAGTTCGCGGGCTTCGGCACCCCCGAGGACACGAACCGGCGCTTCCACTTCCTGCTGCGCCAGGGCCAGAACGGGCTGTCGACCGCCTTCGACATGCCGACGCTCATGGGCTTCGACGCCGACCATCCGCGCTCGCGCGGCGAAGTCGGCCGCGAGGGCGTCGCGGTCTCGACGATCGAGGACATGGAGGTCCTCTTCGACGAGATCCCGCTCGACCGGGTGACCACCTCGATGACCGTGAACTGCACGGCGTCGGTCCTGCTCGCGATGTACCTCGCGATCGCTCGGCGGCGCGGCGTCGCGTGGAGCGCGCTCGGCGGCACGATCCAGAACGACATGCTGAAGGAATTCATCGCGCAGAAGGAGTGGATCTCGCCGCCCGGCCCCTCGGTGCGGGTCGTGGCGGACATGATCGAGTTCTGCGCGGCGGAGGCCCCGCGTTTCCACGCGGTGTCGATCAGCGGGTACCACATCCGCGAGGCGGGCTCGACGGCCGCGCAGGAACTCGCGTTCACGCTCGCCGACGGGATCGCCTACGTCGACGAGGTGCTGCGGCGCGGACGGCTGCGCGCCGACGACTTCGGGCATCGGCTGTCCTTCTTCTTCGACGTCCACAGCGACTTCCTCGAGGAGGTCGCGAAGCTGCGCGCCGCGCGCCGGATGTGGGCCCGCATCATGCGGGAGCGCTTCGGCGCGAGCCGCGACGAGGCCTGCCGGCTGCGCATGCACGCGCAGACCGCCGGCGTCACGCTCACCGCGCAGCAGCCGCTGAACAACGTCGTCCGGGTCGCCCTGCAGGCGCTCGCGGGCGTGCTCGGCGGGGTGCAATCGCTCCACACGAACTCCTTCGACGAGACGCTGGCGCTGCCGACGGAACAGTCGGTCATGGTCGCGCTGCGCACCCAGCAGATCCTCGCCGAGGAGACCGGCATCGCCGACGTCGCCGACCCGCTCGGCGGAAGCTGGGCGGTCGAGGCGCTGACCGACGCGATCGAGCGGGAGGCGAGCGCCCTGATCGCCGAGATCGACCGGCGCGGCGGCATGGTGAAGGCGATCGAGGAGGGGTTCCCGCAGCTCGAGATCTCCGAATCCGCCTATCGCGACCAGCAGCGCTTCGACGCCGGCGAGCGGGTGGTCGTCGGCGTGAACAAGTACGTCGTCCCCGAGGAGCGCCCGCTCGACATCCTGCGCATCCCGCTGGAAGTCGAGGAGCGGCAGGCGACGCGCGTCCGGCGCTTCAAGGACCGCCGCGACAAGGCCTCCGTCCGGACGGCGATCGAGCGCGTGCGCGCGGCCGCGGGCTGCGAGGAGAACCTCATGCCGTCGCTCGTCGACGCCGTCGAGGTCGGCGTCACGGTCGGCGAGGTCTCCGACGTCTTCCGCGCGGTGTTCGGCGAGTACCGCGACCCGGCCCACCTGTGAGCCGCCGTCCGTGGGTCGGGCGACGGGCGATGGCGCTCGTCGCCCTCGCCGGCCTGGGCCTCGCCCCGGCGGGATGCAGCGCGCGCACCACGGCCTCCTGCAATCCCTATTTTCCGATGGCGAAGGGCGCGACCTGGGCCTACCGCGACCTGCGCCGCGACGGCGACACCTCGGTCGAGCGACGGGTCACGATGGAGAGCGTCGAGCACGACGACCACGTCGTCACGGCGGTGCTGAGCCAGGACGTATCGACGGGGGGCGCCTCGGGCGCCGGCACCGGCGGCGGTCGGACGATCCAGCGCTGCTCGGGCGGGGACGTCGCGACCTCGGTCGAGGGCACGGCGAAGGCCGCGTCGGGTGCGAGTGCGCGCGTGCGGGCCGAGCTGCCGGGCTTTCCCGCCGCCGACCGGCTCGTCGCCGGCTACGCGTGGAAGTCCGAGGGCCGGATCGAGACGCAGGGCGGATACGACCGGAGCACGACCGCGATCCGCCGGGAGAGCCGTGTCGACGGCTTCTTCCCGGTCGACACGAGCGCGGGGCGTTTCCCCGGCGCGCTCCGCGTGACGAGCATCGAGACGCTGAAGACGGGCGACGGTCCCGGCGCGCGCGAGGCGCGCCAGGAGGTCCGCGAGTGGTACGTGCGCGGCATCGGCCTCGTGAAGCGCGACACCCGGCTCGCCGACGCGAGCGGCAACGAGCAGGCCGCGAGCGCGGAGGAGCTGGTCCGGTTCGAGGGGCTTCGCGCCGAGCCCTGAACATCCGGGCTCCCGCTCGCGGGAGGCTCAGGCCGCGCGGACCGATACCTCGCCCGTCGAGCCGTCCACCGACACGAGGTCGCCGGTGCAGATCAACCGGGTCGCACCGGAGACGTCGACCACCGCGGGAATCCCGAGCTCGCGCGCCACGATCGCGCCGTGCGAGAGGAGCCCGCCCATCTCGAGCACGATCGCGCCGGCGAGCGAGAGCGTGGACGTCCAGCTCGGGTCGGTCGCGCGCGCGACCAGCACCTCTCCGTCGAGCACGCCTTCGAGCCCGGCGGCGTCGAGCACGACGCGCGCCCGCGCCTCGCTGCGCCCGGGCGAGACCCCGACGCCGCGGAGGCTGCGACCGGCCGGCGCGACCTCGGGGGCGGGCGAGGGCTCGTCGTCGCCGCGGATCACCTCCGGGGGATCCTCGTCGCGGAATCGCTCGTGGTCCGCCCGTCTCCCCACGGCGAGCGCGCGGAGGTCCGGGCGCAGGCTCGCCTCGAGCCCACCGAGAAGTTCGCCGGCGTCGAGGAAGAAGACGTCGTCCGGGGAAACGAGCGCACCCTCGCGGGCGAGCCTCCGTCCGGCTTCGAGCGCGGCTTCGCGGAGACGCGCGAGGAAGCGGTCCGCCTCGTAGCGCATGTTCTCTCGCAGCGCGTAGTACTCGCGGCACCAGCCGAGGCAGGCAGAGAACACCGCGCGACGCGCGCTCCCGCCGAGACCCGCCCCGACGCGGTCGAGAAGGCGGGACGTCTCGACCGCGCTCGCGGCGCGGTGCGCCTCGCGGTCGTGGGGCGGCGCGACGACCAGCCCGCGCAGCAGCTCGACGACCGCTTCCGGCCTCTCGCGCCAGGTCGGGCAGGCGAGATCGCGTCCGGCGAGGCGATGGCCGTGGCGATCGACGACCCGGCGCACCCGGTCGCCGACCTCGCCGAGACCGCCTTCGAGGCATCGCTCGGCCGTCGTCCGCGCGGACTCCTCGACGATGGCCGAGCGGACGGCCGGATCGCGACGGGCGAGCTCGGCGGCCTCGCGGAGCTCGTCGTGGATCTCGAAGGTGTGGATGCCCTCGGTTCCGGAGAGCAGCGCCGCCATGCCCGAGGCGTCGCCGGCCCATCGCTCGAGGAGCTGGCTCGCGAGGTGGAAGAAGACGTAGGCGTAGATGACGCCCCAGCTGACGACGTCGAGGAACGAGCCCATGCGCGAGCGCAGGAAGCGGATCCGTCCGGCGAGCTCGCGATCGTCGAGGGAGGCCGGGTCGCACGGGCGCGAGAGCTCGTCCCGGAGCCGCGCCGACTCCTCGCGGAACGCGACGGCCCGCGACCAGGGCATCCAGCCGCGCTCGCGGGTGGTGAGGGAGAAGACGGTCGCGAGCACCGCGGGCGAGACCGTCGAGCGGGCCGACGCGGCGAGGCCCGGCCTCATCTCGGCCGGCAGGAGGGAGAGCAGGCCCTCGGTGACGAACGGCGCCGGCAGCTCGCGCATGACCCGGGCCACCAGGGACGCGTTCACGTAGACGTGCCCGCGGTGGAGCCGGAAGACGGGCTCGCTCGCCTCCTCCGCGAAGCCGGCCGCGGCCAGCCGCCGATGAGCCATGTGCTCGGCCATGACGTCCGCGAGCAGCGAGAAGGTGAGCGGGGTGACGGCGCCCGACCAGAGTTCGTCGGCCATTCGACGGCTCCAGACGCGCGGAACGGCCACGAGGCACGCCTAGCGCGGCGCCCGCGGGCCCGCCAACCGGGTGCGCCCCGGGCATCCGTCGACACCCTCGACGAGCGGATCGCCGCGGTCGGCCGTCGAGGCGAGGCCGATCTCTTGTCTGGCCGCGAGCGTGCGAGTAGGCTCGCGCAGGCGTCGTCGTCCGGCTCCCGTGCGTCCCGGGGAACTCGCGACGACGGCGCCTTCCCGGGATCGAAGTCATGGCAATGGAGTCGAGACAGGACCCCTCGGAGCGCAAGCTCGTCTACCTCCACGAGCGCGCTGCCCGACCGCGTCTTCGCAGGCCCACGCCCGAGCACAAGGCGGCACCGGCCTCCGTCGGCGACCTCGCCGGCGAGGCGAACTGGCTCGCACGCGCCCTGCTCGCGGTCGTGCTCGGCGTCGTCGCGTCCGGGCTCCTGCGCGCGAGCGCCGCCTCGGCCGCGGCACCTCGCGGCTCCGAGGACCTGCAGGCCGTCTCGGTCGTGCTCGTGGCGAGCCTGTTCGCGATCGCCTGCTGCGGCGCGGCGGCGTGGCGACTGCTTCGGGCTCCCGCCGGGTCGTCGGTCCACGTGGCCTTCGCCGCCGGAGCACTTTCGCTGCAGTCCGTCGCGGGCGTCGCGCGCGTCCTGTCGGACGCGGCCGCGCCCGAGCCGACTCTCGCGCACCGGTTCGACGTCCTCGCGATCGGCGCGGGACTCGCGGTCGCCGCCTGGGCCACCTCCTTCGCGTTCCGCCTGCTGAGACGCGACTCGTCCGGCGACTGAGCTTCCCGCCGGCGCGGCGGCTACTTGGTCGCACGGGGCGCGTCGGCTAAGCCCCCGGTCCATGACTCGGCCGGTCCTGCACGTCGTGAGCCACGGGCCCCACTGCCTCGACGGCGTGGCCGCGGCCGCGGCCGTCGCCCGCTTCCACGAGGGTGCCGACGTGCGCGCCGTGTTCGCCTCGAACCAGGAGGTCGACCGGGTGCTGCGCGAAGTCGACGCCCGTCCCGGCGAGGACCTCTGGGTGACCGACATCTCGTGGACCGACCCCGCGACCGAGGCGCACCTGCGCGACCTCGCCGAACGCGGCGTCCGCCTGCACTGGTTCGACCACCACAAGACGGCGATCGAACGGCTCAAGAACGGGGCCTACGCGCTGCCGTTCACGACGCGCGTCGTGCGCGACGACTTCGCGGCGAGCCGTCTCGTCTACGAGTGGCTGCGCGATCGCGCGGCGGAACGCTCTCGCACGGGCGGCGAGCCGGCCCCCGCACGCTTCGCGGACTTCGCGCCGATCGTCGCCATGGCCGACGACAACGACCGCTGGGTGCACGCCGTGCCCGGGGCGCGCGAGCTCGGGCTCGTGCTGCGTGCGATGCCCGCGGCCGAGTCCTACCGGAGCTTCCTCGAACTGGGTCCTGGCTGCGAGGACACGGCGACCATGGCCGCCGCTCGCGCGCGGGTGAAGGAGGAACTCGACCGCAACCGCAGGCTCGCGGAGGCTACCCGGCAGGAACGCGAAGTGGCCGGGGTGCGGCTCGTGTCCGCTCTCTGCGACGGCTACGCCGGCGAGATCGCGGACGAGTGGGGACGATCGAGCCCGCGCACCGTGTTCGCCCTCTTCGACGTGCGCAGCCGCGCGCTCTCGTTCCGCCGCTCGCCCGACCACGACTTCGACCTCTCGGCTCTCGCCGAGCGGCTCGGCGGCGGGGGGCACCCGGCCGCCGCAGGAGCGACGCTGGCCGGGCTCCCCGCGCGGCTCGGCGAGGTCGTCGGCGACGCGGTCGCGCCGGCGGCAGCCCTGCCCGGGGGTCGGTGACGTGGAAGCCGAGATCGCGCGCCTCGCCCGGCGCTTCGGCAAGCCGCGGCAGCTCGTCCACACGCTTCCGACCATCGGGTTCGCGTCGAGCTCGGGTGGGCGCGGTCGCACCGCCGAGGTCGCGATGGCGATCCGCCGTCCGACCGGGCGCTTCCTGCTGCAGACCAAGCGGAGCTACCCCGAGGGGACCTTCCGCCTGCCGACCGGGGGCATCAAGCGCGGCGAGGGCATCGAGCACGCGCTGCTCCGGGAGACGCGCGAGGAGACGAGCCTTCGCGTCGAGATCAGCCGCTTCGTCGCGGCGATCACCTACCGCAAGCCGGACGGCTCGCGGCTGTTCGCGAGCTACCTGTTCATCCTCGAGGAGCGCGACGGCGACCTTCGCTGCGACGACCCCCGAGAGGGCATCACCGACTGGCTGGAAGCCGACCTGTCCGATCTCGGCGAGGCTGCGACGCGCCTGCGCGCCTGCCCCGAGCCGTGGGCCTCGTGGGGACAGTTCCGCGCCCTGGTCCTCGACGCCCTGGTTCCCGCGGTGGGCGGGTCGCGCACCGCGACGTCCGGCCCCGAGTCCGGTCCCGGCACGGCCTCGCTCGGCGGCAGCGGCGCCGGAACGGCGGGAGACCCGGGCGACGCCTGACGTCGCTCCCCGCGCTCAGGCCCCGGCCGCGCCCGGTGCGGGATGGCCGTCGACGACGACCGCCGGCGGACGCTCCGTGTCCGGCAGCTTCGCCTCGGACAGCGCCGTGTCGAGGGCGGGCCCTTCGAGCGTCTCCTGCGTCTCGAGCGCGCGGGCGAATCCCTCGAGTCCGCGGCGGCGCTCGCCCAAGAGCGCGCGCGCCCTCTCGTGCCCCTCGCGGACCAGCGACGCCACCTCGGCGTCGATCGCCTCGGCCGTCGCCTCGCTCGCGCCCATCGGACGCCCGGGCATGCCATCGCCGAGGAAGATCGACTCGCGGCGTCCGTAGCTGAGCGGGCCGAGCCGCTCGCTCATGCCGTAGAGGCAGACCATCTGGCGGGCGAGCTGCGAGGAGCGCTCGAGGTCGTCCTGGGCCCCGGTGCTGACGTCGCCGTAGACGAGTTCCTCGGCGACGCGGCCGCCGAGCATCACCGTGATGCGGTCGATCAGCTCCGCGCGCCGCGCGAGCACCCGGTCCTCGGCCGGCAGCTGCATCGTGAATCCGAGCGCGCCGATCGAGCGCGGGATGATCGTGACCTTGGTGACGGGATCCGCGTTCGGAAGGAGCGCGGCGACGAGCGCGTGACCGGACTCGTGGTAGGCGACGAGCTGCTTGTCCTGCGGCCGAAGCACGCGGCTGCGGCGCTCGAGCCCGGTCATGAGCCGGTCGGCCGCGAGCAGGAAGTGCTTCGTCTCGACCGCGTCCGCGTTCTGCTGGGCGGCGAGCAGCGCGGCCTCGTTCACGAGGTTCGCGAGATCGGCGCCCGAGAAGCCCGGCGTGCGGCTCGCGATCTCGGTCACGTCCACGCCGGGGGCGACCTTGATCGTCCGCATGTGGACCTCGAGGATCTTGCAGCGCCCCGCGCGGTCGGGAAGCTCGACCACGATCCGCCGGTCGAAGCGCCCCGCGCGAAGCAGGGCCGGGTCGAGCACCTCGGGACGGTTCGTCGCGGCGATCAGGACGACGCCCTTCGAGGCGTCGAAGCCGTCCATCTCGACGAGCAGCTGGTTCAGCGTCTGCTCCTGCTCGTCGTGGCGCCCCATCTGCAGACCCGCGCCGGCTCTCGACTTGCCCACCGCGTCGAGCTCGTCGATGAAGACGATGCACGGGGCCTTCGCCTTCGCCTGCTCGAAGAGGTCGCGCACGCGCGCCGCGCCGAGCCCGACGAACATCTCGACGAACTCCGAGCCGCTGATCGAGAAGAAGGGCACGCCGGCCTCTCCGGCGATCGCGCGCGCGAGCAGGGTCTTGCCGGTGCCGGGCGGCCCGACCAGCAGCACGCCCTTGGGAATCCGGCCGCCGAGGCGCTGGAAGTACGAGGGGTTGCGCAGGAAGGAGACCACCGACTCGAGCTCGGCCTTCGCCTCGTCGATGCCGGCGACGTCGCCGAAGCGGACCTTCACGTCGTTCTCGCCGAAGATCTTCGCCTTGTTGCGACCGAAGGAGAGGGCGCCAGCGGCGCCGCCCGGACCCATGCGGCGCGCGACGAAGCTCCACATGAGCATGATGAGGCCGAAGGGCAGGAGCCAGCCGAGCATCAGCGTGCGCCAGAAGCCCTCGTTGGTCTCGCCGGAGAAGTTGACCTGGTTCGACGAGAGGGTGCGGGCGAGCCCCGCGAGGTCGAGACCGGGGGGGCGGGTGGAGATCAGCGTGAGGCGCTGCTCGCCCGACTCCGACGGGCTCGAGCCGCGCTGGCGCTGCACCTGCTTCGCGATCTCCCCGTCGATCGGGGTTCCCGGACGGAGCTGGAAACGGATTTCGTCGGGGGTGATGAGCGCGCGCTCGACGTGGTTCTCCTCGGCGAGCCGCACGAGCGAGCTGTAGGGGACGGTCACCGGCCGGGGCGCGACGAACAGGCTCTGCACGAGCAGCAGGAGCAGGAGGCCGGCAGGCAGGTACCAGAGATTGAATTTGATGTTCTTCATGGAGCAGGCTCCGCAGGTCGCAGCGCGAACCGCGCCGCGCGCCGGAGGCGCGGCCCTCGGATCCCGGCCGGTTCGGCGGAATCTCCCGTCACCGTAAGCCGGGAAACCCCAGTGTCAACGTGACCGCGGGCCGCGGGACGACTCGGCCCCGAGGGCGCGTCAGGCCTCGAGGAGCCCCCGCCAGGCGCGGCCCACCGCGGCCCGGAGGTCGTCCTCGCTGCCGGCGTTCTCGATCACCAGGTCCGCCGCCGCACGTCGTTCCGCGTCCGACATCTGCCGGCGCATCCGCGCCTCGGCGTCCGCGCGGTCGATCCCACGCCCGGAGGCGAGCCGCTCGACGATGCGCTCGCGGGGCGCGACCACCACCCAGACCTCGTCGACCAGGTCGCGCCAGCCGGCTTCGATCAGGATCGCCGCCTCGACCACGACCGCGGGCACCCGGCCCTCGGCGCGCGCCGCGGCGATGCGCCGCTCGATCTCCGCCCGGAGGAGCGGGTGGACGATGCGGTTCAGCTCGGCGAGCCGCGCGGGGTCGCCGAACACGATCGGGCCGAGCCGTCGCCGGTCGATCTCGCCGTCGTCTCCGACGACGCCCGCCCCGAAGGCGCGGACGACGGCGGCAAACCCCGGCGTCCCGGCGCGGTAGATGCCGTGGCCGATCGCGTCGGCCTCGATCACGAGCGCGCCCAGGTCCGCGAGCATCGCGGCCGCCGTGCTCTTGCCCGAGCCGATCCCGCCGACGAGCCCGACGACGCGCATGGGGGCGTGTCCTCGCAGGCGGGCCGCGGGCTGGCAAGCGAGCCCCGCGGCTTGGTCGTCGGACGGGGATCGGCTAGGCGGGCAGCGTGGCGTTCTCGATCGCGACCTGGAACGTGAATTCGATCCGCGTGCGCGCGGAGGCCGTGCTCGCGTGGACGCGCGAACACCGACCCGACGTCCTCTGCCTCCAGGAGATCAAGTGCCTCGACGAGCAGTTCCCGCGCCCGGATTTCGAGGAACTCGGCTACCGGGTCGAGACCTTCGGCCAGCGCACCTACAACGGCGTCGCGCTCCTGTCGCTCGAGCCGCCGGGCGACGTGGTCCGGGGGCTCCCCGACGACGACCGCGAGGCCCAGCGGCGGTCGATCGCGGCCACGGTGCGCGGCGTGCGCATCTGGAACGTCTACGTGCCCAACGGCCAGAGCGTCGGGTCGGAAAAGTACGCCTACAAGCTCGACTGGCTGCGGCGGCTGCGCGAGGCGCTCGCGGGCTCCGTCGCGGAGCATCGCGAGGTCGTCGTGTGCGGCGACTTCAACGTCGCTCCCGAGCCGCGCGACGTGTACGACGCGGCGAAGGTCGCCGACGACGTGCTGTTCCACGCCGACGTGCGGGAGTCCCTGGACTCGATCCTCTCGCTCGGCTTCGTCGACGCGTTTCGGCTCCACCACGAGGAGGACGGGGCGTTTTCCTGGTGGGACTACCGGCTGAACGCCTTCAAGCGCCGCATGGGCTTCCGCATCGACCTCGTGCTCGCGAGCGAGGCGCTCGCGAAGCGCTGCTCGACATGCGAGATCGACGTCGAGCCGCGGCGGCGGGAACAACCGAGCGACCACGCCCCGGTCGTCGCGACGTTCGACTGACGGCCTCGCCCTCCTCGCGCGACACGGCGCCCCCACCGATCGAAGATGCCAGCCGAACCCCGAGCGAACCCGTCCCACCTCGCGGCCCCCGGGCCATCCGACCGCCTGCGCCAGCGTCTCACCGAAGGAACCGGCCGCCTCGCCGTGATCGCCGCGGTCTGCCTCGTGTGGCTGATGGACTGGCTGCTCGTGCACCGGCTCGAGAGTCACCAGGAGATCGGGGCCGACGTGCGGGCGCTCGTGGCCAGCGTCGAGGAATTGGCCAGCGTGGTCTTCGTCGTGGTCACGCTCGGCCTCGTCGTCGCGCTCCTGCGGGGACACCGCGACGCCCTGTTCCGCTGGGCGCTGGCCTACCTGCTCTTCGCCGTGCTGCAGGTCGTGTGCAACGTCTTCTCGATGGTGGCGACGGCCACCAACCACCAGGGCGAGGGACTCGTCGGGCTCTGGGACGTCGGCGCCGTGTACATGCAGAGCGTGCTGGTGTTCATGTTCGTCTACGTGTTCCTCGACGTGAGCACGCCGGGCGGAGCCTTCGTGTGGCCGTCGCGCGAGGGTGAACCGCCGTCGACGCCGCACGTCGTCGACTACCTCTTCATCTCGCTGAACGTGAACTCGACCTACGGACCGACGAGCGAGGCCCTGGTCTCGCGCACGGCCAAACTGGTCATGTCGCTGCAGGTGCTGCTCGCGATGGTGATGCTGACGGTGCTGATCGCGCGGGCGGTGAGCTCGAC
>Ga0075471_10001880_pt1 | contig 13876 bp, 14 predicted proteins | sample DEB19_08_DNA_2_FD_74787 | JGI IMG/M metagenome (GOLD analysis project Ga0075471, IMG submission 74787) | Aqueous microbial communities from the Delaware River and Bay under freshwater to marine salinity gradient to study organic matter... | ecosystem: Environmental > Aquatic > Marine > Coastal ... | reverse complement strand
TACCGAGCGGCTCGTATTCGGACCAAAGAAGATTCGGATATTTCTGCCGCAACTGCGCCAGCAGACGATCGCGCGTGGGCGAATCGACGCGTTCGACGAGGAACGCGAGCCCCTCGCCGCCGTTCGCCTCGGATGCCGCGCGGATTTCGTCGAGCTTCGCGGCAAGCGCGGCCGCATCGCTTTGTTTGCCTTCGGCTTTGACCGCACGCGAACGGTTGGGATCGTAAAGATCGAGCACCGAAGCCTGCGCGAACGCATCGGTGGAACCGTTGCTGATCGGGTGGAGCGGGTTGCCCTCGAGTTTGGTCGGACGTCCGTCGCTCGTCGTGGCGATGAGCGGCATCGCGCCGTTGCGGCGCGGTTGCGATGTGGCGTAGTAGAGGAATTTTCCGGGGATGGTCCACTCGGCGCCCTGCGTGAAGGGAACAAGATACGCCTCGGGACGGCGGCAACCGGTGAGCCCGATGCCGGCCAGCGCCATCGAGCCGCCCATGAGTTGGAGGAAATTGCGGCGCGACAGTTCGCCGCCGTGCCACTCGGCCGCGCCTTGCGGGAACTCGCGCTCGAGCGCCGCCTCGAATTCCGGCGTGCCGGCGAATTCATCGAGGCTGCGCCAGAGCGTCGGGCGCTCTTGGCGTGCGGGATGGGGAAGGACGCGTTTCATTTTAGCGATGGCATCCTCCGCAGGTGACGGGCGGATTGACGTTCCACTCTTTCTTGTATTGCGCGCCCATGGCGAGCTGCTCCTGCGCGGAGGCGGGACGCCAGTTGAGGTTGTAGATCTCGGAAGGCGGGCGCAGGAATTTTTCCGGCTCGCGATGGCACTCGAGACACCACGCCATGCTGAGCGGCTGCGCTTGGTAAACCACAGGCATTTCGTTGATCTGGCCGTGGCAGCTGTGGCAACTGATGCCGCGGTTCACGTGCACCGCATGGTTGAAATAGACGTAGTCGGGCGCTTTGTGGATGCGGACCCATTGCACCGGCGTGCCGGTTTCCCAGCTGGCGCGCACCGCGGCGAGCTTCGGGCTCTGCGCTTTGATCTGCGAGTGGCAGGACATGCAGGTCTGCGTGCTCGGGACATTGGAGTGCCCGGCCACTTCGACGTGGCTGTGACAATAACGGCAATCCATGCCGAGCTGCTCCGCGTGGATGGCGTGCGAAAACGGCGCCGGCTGGGCCGGCATGTAACCCACATTGGTGTATTTGGGCGTGAAGTAATACCAGATACCCCCCGTGACGACGGCACCGAGCACCATCACGATGAGCAAAAGCTTCAGCGGTATCCAATTGGCCCAACGTGGGAAAAAATTTGCCATCCAATTAATGCAAAGCTCCGCGATTACCGCGGAGCGAAAGGGAGCGTATTATTAATCTTTCTAATGGCAACACTGATTTTTCTCTGATGAAAAATGTGTCGCAAGACGTGCCGTCACGCTAATTTCTCCGGCGCATGCATTCCCGCCAGCTGCCGTCGGTTCCCATCGCACGCCGGATCTTGCTCTTGGTGGCGCTTCTCACCGCGTTCGCCGGTCCGCTCGCCGCGCTCACCCCGCCCCAGCCGGAACTGCCGAAAATTGTCCTGACCATCCGCGATCTCCGCATCGAGGCGGAGGTGGCTGACGATCCCGACGAGAAAACCATCGGCCTGATGGGCCGTAAGGAGCTGGCCGAGGGTGAAGGCATGCTCTTTGTCTTCTCCCGCCCACAACCGATGGGTTTTTGGATGAAGGACACCCTGATCCCTCTCTCCATCGCCTACCTCAATGCGGCAGGAGTTATTCGGGAAATACATGATATGCAACCACTTAATGAACATCCGGCCTCCAGCATCCTTGGGGACCTGGTGTATGCTCTCGAGGTCCCGCAGGGCTGGTTCGCCAAGCACGGCATCATGGCTGGCGACAAGGTGATCGGCCTACCGAAGCCTTCGGACTCGGACTGATAACATTTTCTCTTTTCTGCTGCCCGCCCGCATGAATCCATCCGATCAAGCGAACAATTTCCATCCGATCTCCCGAGCGGTGCTGCTCGCCATGCTCGCCGCCTCGGCTGCGGTAGCGGGATTCGCCATCAGCAGCCAGAGTTATTGGATCGATGAGGCCACGTCCTTGATCGTGGCCATGGCTCCCAACCCGGCCGAGGCCTGGAAATACGCGAACGCGGTCGGCGGCTCCACCATCCAGATGCCGCTCTACAACATCTATCTTTACGCATGGCACAAGATGTTCGGCGGCGGCGAGTGGGTCATGCGCGCCGCGAACATTCCCTTTTTTGTTTTCGGACAACTCGCTTTTCTCCTGCTCCTGCGCGCGAGACCGCGGCTCGCGCTGACGGCGTGCGGCCTGTCGCTCATTTGTCCGACGCTCTGGATGTATCTCGACGAAGCGCGCCCTTACATCATGCAATACGCGGCGGCGTGCTGGCCGACCGCCGCGCTTCTGCGCGCGGCCGTGCCGCAACCGGGCGACGAGCAGTGGGAAACTTCCGAAGTGCTTCCCCTCGCCCTCGGCACCATCTTGCTCGCCGGATCCAGCCTGCTCGGCGTGCTTTGGGCCGCGGGCTTTGTTCTGGTTTTGCTTTGGCTCTGGAAAAACCCGGCAACGAGCGGACAAAAAAAATCCCCCGCTGTCGTTTATCTCGCCGCGTTGGCATTCCCGCTCATCGCCCTCGGCGCGTTTTATCTCTTCACCTTCGAAAGCGCGGGCGGCGGATATTTCCGTCCGGGCACGGGACTGGTCTCGCTGCCCTACGTTATCTACGAATTTCTCGGCTTCTCCGGGTTCGGTCCTGGTCGCCTGGAACTGCGCGCCGCACCGGGCGCCTCGCTGCGCGCGCACTTTTTTTCCCTGCTGCCGCTCGCCGCCGTGGCGGGAATCCTCGGCATCTTCTTGTTGCAGCATCTGCGCAACCGACGGCCCCACGGACGTCTCTTCGTTGCCTTCGCGCTCGCCGTCGCGCTGCCGGCTGCCGTGGCCGTGGTCGGCATGTTTTTTTCCGACTATCGTCCGTTGCCCCGGCACTTCATGCCCGTGCTTCCGTCGGCGATTCTCGCGATCGCCGCACTGCTACCCGCCGCGCTGACCCAAAGCTCGCTTGTCATCCGCGCGGCCGCCGTCCTGCTTCCGTTGCTTTGGCTCACCTCCTCGCTCAACCTGCGCTGGCGCGAAGCGCACGCCAAGGATGACTACCGCACGGCCGCGGCCATCGCCGCGGGGGCCCTGCGCGACAACAAGGAAGTGTGGTGGGCGGCCGACGCCGCCGCGGCCTTCATCTATCTCACGCCCGTCGCGCTCGAGGATGTGCCCGGACGCGCCTGGGCCATGCAGGCGCCGCAGTGGGACGACATCCGTTTCAAATTCCCCCCGCGCGTCATCGTGATGAGCAAGCCCGACATCTACGATCCGTCCGGTGCGGTGGCCCGCTACGCCGCGGAGAACCGCTTCGCTCCCGCGCTCAAGCTGCACGCTTTCACCATCTTCACGCGCGAGAACGATCCGCTTCCGTCCGTCTCGCCGTAGCGGTTCAAGGGCGGCTTGCCTTGATCGTGCGCCGCCAACATTCTTGGCCGCCATGCCGAACGAACAGCCGTCCACGGCCGAACTCTACGCCCGCCATGTCGTGCCGACCTACGGGAGGTTTCCGCTCTGTCTGGCGCGCGGCAAAGGGGCGCGCGTATGGGATGAAGACGGACGCGAATATCTCGATTTCACCTCGGGCATCGCGGTCAACGCGATCGGCCACGCCCATCCCGCGCTGCAAAAGGCGATCGCGGAGCAGGCCGGCGAACTGGTCCACACGTCGAATCTTTTCCTCACCCGCCCGCAGGCCCTCCTCGCCGCGCGTCTCGAAAAAATGGCCGGAGCACGCGGCAAAGTTTTTTTCTGCAACAGCGGCGCCGAGGCCAACGAGGGACTTTACAAACTGGCGCGCAAACACGGGGGAGGACGGCACGGAATCATCACGCTCGACGGATCGTTCCACGGGCGCACGCTCGGGGGCATCGCGGCGACGGGACAAAGCAAAGTGAAACTGGGCTTTGGCCCGCCGGTCGACGGATTCGTCAATGTGCCCCCGCGCATCGAATGCGTGGCCAATGCCGTGGACGAAACCACCGCGGCCATCCTGATCGAACCGATCCAAGGCGAAGGCGGAGTGCGTCCGCTCACCGCCGGTTTTCTGCGAGCCCTGCGCAAACTCTGCGACGCGCACGGCCTCCTGTTGTTTTTCGACGAGGTGCAATGCGGACTCGGTCGCACGGGGGATTGGTGCGGATGGCATGCGTCGGGCGCCGATGATGTCGTTCCCGATGCGGTCAGTTGGGCCAAAGGCATCGGCGGTGGATTTCCCCTCGGCGCATTCTGGGTTCGAGAACCGTATGCCGACCTGCTCGGGCCGGGCACGCACGGCACAACCTACGGCGGTTCTCCCCTCGCCTGTGCGGCGGCCAATGCGGTCTTCGACACGATCGAAGCCGACAATCTTTTGGCCAACGCGCGGGAGCGGGGCGAACAACTGCGCGAAGGCGCAAAGACGCTTCCGCTCGTGCGCGAGGCGCGGGGCGCGGGTCTGCTCATCGGGTTGGAGATCGGCGATTTTGCACCCGGGCAGGAAGAGACGGGCACAGCCGCCCTTCGTCTCACCCTTCGCCTGATCAAAGCCGGACTCCTCGTTGTCCCTGCCGGCGAGCAGGTCATTCGTTTGCTCCCTCCCCTCAATGTCGCACCGGCAGAGTGTGACGAGGCGCTGCGCATCCTGCGCGAGGTGCTGGCCGCAGCGAAGCCTTTGCCCTAAGATCCGCGGAGAAATGAAACACCTGCTCGACATCGAGACGCTCGATCGCGGCGATATCGATCGCATCCTGGCCAAGGCCGCGGAGATGAAGAAGACGCGCGGACGCCATCCCGACGCTCCGCTCAAGGACGAGTGCTGGGTGCTCATGTTTTCCAAATCGTCCACCCGCACGCGGCTGAGTTTCGAAGTCGGGATCCGCGAACTGGGCGGACAGCCGATTTTTCTCGCCGCCAACGATATCCAGCTCGGCCGCGGCGAACCGATCCGCGACACGGCCCGCGTTATCGGCCGCATGGCGCAGGGCGCGGTCATCCGGACCTACGCGCAGGGCGATGTCGAGGAGTTCGCCGAGCTGAGCGGCATCCGCACGATCAACGCGCTGACCGACCTCGAGCATCCCTGCCAGATCTTGAGCGATCTTCTCACCATCGTGGAAAAACGCGGATCGCTCGACGGATTGACCGTCACCTTCATCGGCGACGGCGACTGCAACGTGGCGCGTTCGTGGATCTGGGCGGCGTCGAAACTCGGTTTCGATCTGCGCATCGCCGCGCCGGCGAAATTCCAGCCTCCCGCCGATCTCGTGGCGCGCGCGGGAAAAAATATCACCGTGACGACGGACGTCGCCGCGGCCTCGCGCGGATCGGACGTCCTCTATACCGACGTGTGGATCAGCATGGGCAAGGAAGACGAGGCCGCTTTCCGCCTGGCGCAGTTCAGCGGATACCAGATCAACAAAGCCGCCGTGGACGAGGCGGGCGGGTCGCCGCTCGTCATGCATTGCCTGCCCGCTTACCGCGGCAAGGAAATCACCGACGACGTTTTCGAAGCCAACGCCAGGACGATCTTCGACCAGGCGGAAAACCGCCTGCATGCGCAGAAGGCCGTTCTCGCGCTGCTCGAGAAGTAGGTGGATCGCGCCGTCCCGGCGCGATACCTACCTGAAAAATCGCGACGGGACATCGCGATCCACCCCGTATCAAACAATAACGCACTGCATCCCCGCCGCGCGCGCCGCTTCGGCGCCGGTCACCGTGTCTTCAAAAACGAGGCAATGCGCCGGTTCGACGCGCAAGAGTTCGGCGGCTTTGAGGAACGGATCGGGCGCGGGTTTTCCGCGCGCGTAGTCCTCCGAAGTGACCACGGCATCGAACAAATGATCGATGCCCAGCGAACGCAGGGTGCGATCGACCAGATCGCGGTGTCCGCCGGAGGCCACGGCCAGCGGAATCTTTCCGTGATACTGGCGCGCGAGGGCGATGACCTCGTGCATCGGTTCCACCTGCGGGATCGATTCGCGGTAGTAGTGTTCCTTGCGCTCGACGACTTCTCCGACGTCCAGATTCAACGCGAACTTTTCATTGAGCCGCCGCACGATGTCGCCGGTCGGAACACCGCCCCACTCGTAAAAGAGTTCCTCCGGATAAGTGCCGCCGAAATCCTGCATGGCGCGGCTCCAAGCCCGGTAGTGGAGGTGCATGTTGTCGGCCAAAGTGCCGTCGCAGTCGAAAATGAAAGCGCGGAAATCCCCCGCCGGCAAAGTCAGCGGCATGGTCAGGATTGCGCGGGCGATTTGTAGTCCGGATAGCGGCGCTGCAGTTCCTCGCGCGCCCTTTCGGCATCGGGGATATTCTGCGCGCGCCGGTAAGATTCTTCGGCGAGCACCAGGGCCTGGGGCGTGAGATCCTTTTCGTCGTAAAGCAGCGCGATGGCCATGAAAGCGCGGGCCGCATCGTCATAGCGGTTTTGCGCGAAAAGCGCGCGACCGTTGACCAGGCGGGCCTCGGCATTGACGCGTCCCTCGGGTTGCAGGCGCAGCGCCTCTTCCGCCTGCGCCTTCGCGCCTTCGCCGTCGCCCGCGTCGATCAGGGCGCCGGCCAGCATGAGATGCGCTTTGGCTTTTTCTTTCGGTTCGTGCAAGCGCGACAGGAGTTTTTCCAACGTGGCGCGCGCCGCCGCGGCGTCTTTCGCCCCCGCCTGCGCTCTGGCCAGAGAGAAGCGCATGTCGTTGTCCGCATCCTCGGCCGACCCGAGCGGTTCGAGAAACTCGCGGGCCTCGGCGAAATCCCCGGCTGTCAACGCGGACAACCCGAGCCACTTGCGCACTTCGGCCGGGCTTTTCTCCACACCGAGCGCGCGCGCTTCTTTCGCCGCCGCGGCGCGATCCTCGAGGTAATAATGGGCCAGGAGCAAACGGACGGAAGCACGCTCGCCGTATTTGGCGGACTCCAGCTTCCGCGCGGCTTCCAGCGCCGGCACGGCCTCGCGGTATTGTTTCGCATCGAAGGCCGCGTAACCCATCCAGAAGCTGGCCTGACCGGCCGCTTTGGTTTCGGGGTATTCGGCGAGCAGGCGCGCGAAGGCCTCGGACATCTCGGAGGAACGGTTCAGTTTCCCCAAGACAAGCGCGCGCTGCAGCATGGCGCTTTCCCGTTCGGGCGCGTCTTTCTGTTTCTCCACGATGGCGCCGAAGTCGTTGAGGGCCTCCTCGAGCTGGCCCGTCTGCAACTGCGCCAGGGCCCGCTGCATGAAGGCGGCGGATACCTGCGGGGCGCGCGGATACTGTCCGACGAACTCCGTGAGCGTGGCGATCGCCGAGTCGTATTTTTTTTGCTGCAGGCGGCACCAGGCCAGCTTGTAAAGCGCGTCGGCCCGGTATTTGTCCATGTCGGGATCGCGCGTTCCGGTGACATAAAGTTTCTCCGCATTCTCGTAGTCCTTGCGCTCGAAAAGCATCTCGGCTTTGAGCAGCGAAGCCCGCGCACGATCCGCCGGGTTTCCCGCGTTGGCCAAAAAGCCGTCGATTTGCGCCTCGGAGCGCGGATCATCCTGCGCGACCAGGCTGACCAGGCGGTGAAAGCCGGCTTCCTTGGCCGCGGCCGAATCCGGATAGGCCGCGACGAGACGGTCGTAGAGCGAAAGCGCCTTGGCATGTTCGCCGAGCTGACGGCGCGCGTTGGCGGCGAGGAGGAGGATGTCGGCGCGCGAACCGCCGCTCGCCTCGTTGATCAATTCGTCGGCGCGCGCGGCCACCGCCTCGTAGTTGTCCTCCTCGTAGTCGAGCCGCAGCAATCCGATGCCCGCGGCGACGCGCCACGCGGAAAGTTCCTTCGTGGCGGCGGCGGATTCGAGCAACGGGCGGGCCGCGGTGTAATCTTTGGCGTCGATGGCCAGCAACCCGGCTTTGACCGCAGCACCCGCGCGGACCGCGGGATTTTTGGCCGTCTCGGCAAGCTTGGCGAATTGCCGGAAAGCACCATCGGTCAAACCGGCGCGCGCATCGGCGTCGGCCAGTTCGAAAAGGGCGCGCTCGCGATACGGGTTGTCGGATTTCTCCGCGGCTACCTCCCGGTAGGCCGAGAGGGCCTCGAGCTTCCGGTTGGCTCCGTCGAGCGCCCGTCCCTCGTAGAACTTGGCCACCACCCGCAGTTTCGCGTCGCGCACGTGGTGCGCCGCGGTGCGGAAAGCTTCGGCGGCCGCGTCGTAGTTTTGCGCGGCGTATTGCATCTCGCCGAGGCGGTAGGCGCCGGGCCCGAGGAATTCTCCCGTGCGGTATTCGGCGACCAGACTCTGGAAAGCGGCCAGAGCCTCGGTGTTGCGCTTCAATGAGCGGAGACTTTCGCCTTGGCGGAAAAGCGCGGCCTGCCGCTCGGCCCCCGCGGCGCGTTGCGCCAGGAATTGTTCATACTTCGGCACCGCGAGGTCATACATCTTCTGCGCGTAGAAACCGTTGCCCTCTTCGAACAAGGTCATGAGCGGATCGGCCACGACACCCGACGGCAGCGTGCGGATTTCACCCGCGGGAACCGCTTCGGGCGCGGCGACAGCGGGAGCTGGCGGGACGGGCGGAACGGCGGGGAGAACAGGCACGGCGACCGGTGCCACGGGTTGGGCGGGAGCGGCGACGGGAACTGCCACCGGAACGGCTCCGACCGGTTCCGCGCGGCGCACTTCTGGCTCGGTCTGGGCCGCAGCGCGCGCGGCGCACAAGAGCAGGACGATGACGGGAAACAATTTCACGATTCGGGACGGCCGGTGGCGAAGGCCACGTTCCAGATGTTGGCGCCGCGGCAGACATCGAGCACCGCGACGATGTGACGGTAGTCGGCACCCTCGTCCCCGCGCAGGATGATTGCCTGGTCGGGATAGAGTTCGGCGATTTTGCGCAAAGTTCCGCCGAGTTCCTCCGGGGTGAGCGTTTTGCGGTTCATGACGATGGATCCGTCGGTCTTCACGTTGATGATGACTTCGCCTACCGAGCGGCGCGATTCCTTGCCCTCTTTCGCCGTCGGCACTTTGACATCGAGCTCGGTTTCGTAGCGCGCGAAGTTCCAGGTGACCAAAAAGAAAATGAGCAGCAAGAAGACAATGTCGACCATCGGGGCGATCTGGAACCCCGACGGCTCGGGCAAGGCTTGTTTGCGAAAGTTCACGGACGTTCGCCGATCATAGCGCAGACCGGGCGCGGCGGAAACAACGGCCTCAAAGGGCGTCGACGACGGCCTTGCCCATCTCCGCGGTGCTGACCAGCTGTGTGCCCTCGGTGTGGATGTCCTTGGTGCGCAGCCCGGCGCGGATGACGCGCTGAACGGCAGCCTCGATGGCCGAGGCGGCGTCCTCGCGTCCCGCGGAGTAACGCAGCATCATGGCCGAGGAGAGGATCTGCGCGATCGGATTGGCGATGCCCATGCCGGCGATATCGGGAGCAGTGCCGCCGCTCGGCTCGTACATGCCGAAGTAGCGCCCGTTACCCTTGGAAATACCGAGGCTCGCGCTGGGCAGCATGCCGAGCGAACCGGCGATCATGGCCAGCTCGTCGCTCAGGATGTCGCCGAAAAGGTTTTCCGCGAGTATGACATCGAAGCCCTTCGGATTGCGGATGAGCTGCATGGCCGCGTTGTCCACGTAAAGGTGGCGCAGCTTCACATCGGGATATTCGTTGGCCACGCGATCGACCGTCTGACGCCAGAGAATGCCGTTCTGCAGCACATTGGCTTTGTCGATCGAAGTGACATGATGGCGCCGGCGCTGCGCGGCTTGAAACGCGACGTGCGCGATGCGCTCGATTTCGCTCTCCCAATAAATCATGGTGTCGACCGCGAACCACTCGCCGCTCTCGTGCTTCATGTATTTCGGCTCGCCGAAATAAAGTCCGCCGGTCAACTCGCGCACGAAAAGCACGTCGAACCCGCCGGTGACGATCGATTCGCGCACCGGCGAAGCGTGGGTCAATTCGGGAAGGCAGATCGCCGGACGCAGGTTGGCGTAAAGGGCGAAGGTCTTGCGCAGGGCGAGAAGAGCGGCGCGCTCCGGTTGCTGGTTGGGCGGCAGCGACTCCCATTTCGGACCGCCAACCGAGCCGAACAGAATGGCATCCGACTCCTTGCAGGTCTGCAGCGTCTGGTCCGGCAGGGCGACCCCGTCGGCATCGATGGCGCAGCCCCCGACCCGCTCCTCCCGGAGTTCGTAGGGAATGGCGAACTTGGCCGCGGCCGCAGCCAGCACTTTGAGCGCCTCGGCCATCACCTCCGGCCCGATGCCGTCACCAGCCAAAACCGCCACTTTGAAAGCTTCCTGCTTGTTCATAACTAGAACCGACTACCCTAAACGTCTGTCACCGCCCCGGCAAGGACGGCGGCGTATATGAGAAACAACGATCGTTTTACAGAGGCGTGCTGCGGAGATCGCGGCCCTCGCCGCCAACTCCCTCACGGATTGGCGAGGAACTCATGCAGTGATGAAGCGGCGCTGCAGCAGATGCCGGCGACCGCCGCCGCTAAAACTACTCGGTCACTCGGGCAAACTCAGAGCGAACAACCGTAGCCGATACCGCGGCGGCCTTCAGCGTAACCCTCGGCGTAGCCTTTGTAGTAACCGTCGGAGAACGGAACATTGTAGGCGGGACCGCGGTAGTTGGAGTTGGCGCGATAAGGGAATCCGCGGCCGCCGTCATAGAAGCCCGCGTTGTAGCCTTGGCGGTAACCATCGCGATAGGCGGGTTGGTAGAACGACTGCGATTGATACGGATAAACCGGTCGCTGACCCGCAGGAACATAGCCACCATATTGTCCGGGACGGTTGTAAGGATTGACGATGTTGGCCAATTCTTCGTCGCTGACGCAGCCGGCGAGAAGAACGGGAAGAACGAGGAGGAGAGCCTTTTTCATGCGACGCGAGAATGAGCGCGGAAAAGCGAGGCGATCAAGCATCAAGCACGGACTCACCCCGCACCGCCGTAACAAACAACCGCATCTGAGCGGCGTCTTTCACCCCGGGGGAAGATTCGACGCCGCTGGCCGTGTCGACGGCGGCGGGATGCACTTGGCGGACTGCTTCCGCCACGTTGTCTGGACGCAAGCCGCCGGAGAGAACCACCGGCCGCGCGGCCGCGGAGACGACATCGGCGGCGAGCGACCAATCGATCGTCGTTCCCGTTCCCCCGTGCACTCCAGGCGCGTGCGCATCGAGAAGAAGACAGGGTGCGGGGTCGGCCAACGCGGCATCGGCCGAGGCGGCGTCGGAGATGGGGCGTGCCTTGATGTAAAAGTCCCCTCCCCACTCGGCGCAAAATTCGGGTGTTTCGCCGCCGTGAAACTGCAACGCGTGGAATAACCCCGATTGGGTCAGTTCGCGCAAAAGGGCTTCATCCGGACGCACCACGATGGCCACGCGACCGATGTCGGACGGAAGTTTCTTCAGCCACGGCGCGATGTCGGCCAGACGCACGGCGCGTTTCGACTGCGGGTAAAAATTGAACCCGAGCGCGTCGACACCCGCGTCGATCGCCGCATGCGCATCCTCTTCGCGGGTGAATCCGCAGACTTTGACACCGGTGCGGCCGCCGTCGAGCCAACGCCGCAGAGCGTCCGGAACCATGTCAGTTCAGCGTGCGGCCGCGGGCCTGTTTGATCGCCGTGTGGTGGGTCAGCGGATAAATTTTCCCGTCGCTGCCGCGGAAAAACGAACTGAGCAGCCAGCTGACCAGACCGATGACGATGGCGCCCCAGAAAGCGGTCCAGAATCCTTCCACGTGGAATGACCCGCCGATCATGAGGCCCGAGACGAACCAGAGCAGCAGCGCGTTGAGCACGAGGATGAACAGACCCATGGTGACGAGAATGAGGGGGAAGCAAAGAATGAGGAGCACGGGACGGACCAGCGCGTTGATGATCCCGAGGAGGAGCGAGGCGAAGGCCAGGCTGGTGAAACTGCTGTAAGTGATGCCGGGCACGATCCAGGCCGCGACGAAGACCGCCACCGCGGTGACGAACCAGCGGAGGAAAAATTCGCCCAAAGAAATGCCCATGGGTCAAAGATTAGGCCCACATCCACTCTGGTGAAACCGAAAAAACTTGGCCCGCGCGCGAAGTCGCTGGTTTCATGTCCTATTCAACATAACTTTTATGCCCAAGACCGTGAAAAAAGCGGCGGCCAAAAAGAGCGCCGCCCGACCAGCCAAGAAGAAAACAGCCGTCAAAAAAACCGCGGCCAAAAAACCGGCTCGCCCGGCGTCCGTGCGGACCAAAGCCGTCACCGCCACGCCCGCCCGCGTGATGAGCGAACGCCGCGGCGGCAAGAGCCAGATCACCGCGGTGATCGGTTCGGTGACCACCGAGGATATCTCGCTGCGCGCCTATTTCATCGGGGAGGACCGCCATCGCCGCGGCCTGCCGGGCAATCCGGAATCGGACTGGCTCGCGGCCGAGCGGCAACTCCGCGGCTGACTCCGCGAATCCCGCGGCCCCGGCGAGGCGTAACGCAGTATGATGAACACCGCGCCGGTCGCAACGGGTTGGCAGCAACTCCGCCTTTCGCTGCCTGAACCGGCGCAGATCCGCGCCTTCCTCGACCGCGGCGCCCTCATGGCGTGGTCCGAGGACTGCTGGATCATCGCCTGGGGGGAAGCCGCGCGCGCCGACCGGCCAGACCCGGAGCGTCCTTCTTTTTATGTGCCGGACTTTTTCCTCCGCGAAGAAAAGCCGTGGCGGATTTATCCGCAAGCCGCCGCCGTCTCGCCCGACAGCCTCGCACAAATGTTGCAGCCACGCGACATAACGCGCCACTGGGAACCGTTCGATGAAAAATCTTTCGCCGCCGCCTTCGCCAAAGTGACCGGCGAATTCCGCGGCGAGCGCCTGCAAAAGGCGGTGCCCGCGGTATTCGAAACAAGCCGCGGCGCGCTCACCGCGGCCGAGCGCGAGCGCGCCCTGCGCAACCTGGCCAACTTGCCCGCGGGATTGATGCCCTACGGATTCTGGGACGAGAAGGGCGGCGCGCTGGGCGCTTCGCCCGAACTGCTTTTCGAGGACGACGGGGTCGAAATCCACACCGTCGCGGTGGCCGGCACCGCGCGCTCCGGAGCGATGCCGGAGGACATGCTGGACGACCCCAAGGAACGCAACGAGCACCGCCTCGTGCTCGAGGACGTCGCCGCGCAAATCGCGCCGCTGGGGCAGGTCACGCGCGGAGCAACCCGCCTGTGGCGCATCGGCATGCTCTCGCACCTGCGCACCGACTTGCGCGTCATGCCGCAGAGCCGCGCGGAATTTTCCGGTCTTGTCGCGCGGTTGCACCCCACGCCAGCGGTCGGCGTGGCGCCGCGCGGAGATTGGCGCGGCATTCTTCCCGCGATCGATGGCGGGGAACGCGGATATTTCTCCGCGCCCTTCGGCCTCGCCTTGCCCGGCGGACGTTCGCGCTGCCTCGTCGCCATTCGCGGTGTGCAGTGGGATGCGAAAACGACACGCTGCGGTGCGGGATGCGGTCTCGTGCCGGGCAGCGATCTGGCGCGGGAGTTGGCCGAACTGCGTCTGAAAATTTCCGCCACCCGCGGCAATCTCGGGCTTTGAGCGCGGCCGACGCGAACGCCGTCATTGCCGCGGAGGTGCTCGCCGTCCTGTGCGGCGCGGGCGTGCGGACCTTGGTGGTTTGTCCGGGAGGACGCAATGCGCCGCTCGTCCTCGCGGCCGACGCCTCGCGCGGCGCTTTCGAAGTGCTCAACTTTTTCGAGGAACGCAGCGCGTCCTTTTTCGCGCTGGGCCGCATCCGGCGCGACAACAGACCGGTCGCCGTGCTCACCACG
>Ga0075471_10001879_pt1 | contig 13877 bp, 13 predicted proteins | sample DEB19_08_DNA_2_FD_74787 | JGI IMG/M metagenome (GOLD analysis project Ga0075471, IMG submission 74787) | Aqueous microbial communities from the Delaware River and Bay under freshwater to marine salinity gradient to study organic matter... | ecosystem: Environmental > Aquatic > Marine > Coastal ... | reverse complement strand
CGTCGCTCCGGTGAGGGGTGGTGCGCCGCGCAGCGAGATCGCGAACGCGACCGCCGCCGAGCCGACCGCCGGCGCGGCGAACAGGAGCCCCAGGCCTTCCGGCCCGACGCCGAGCACGCCGTCGGCGAAGATCGGCATGAGCAGCATCGCGCCCGCGAAGAACGTGCCGAAGAAGTCGGCGAGCATGAGCGACAGCAGGATCGGCGTGCGGCGCAGGAAGCGGAAGCCCTCGAGCAGGGACTCGATCCCGCCCGCGGACTCGGGAGCGGCGGCGCCGCGGCTCCGGATCGCGAGCAGGGCCGCGATGATCGCGAGGAAGGAGATCGCGTCGAGCAGGTAGACGAGCGCGGGACCGGAGCCCGCCAGTACGAGGCCCCCCAGGCTCGGCCCGAGCACGGTCGCGAGCTGCCAGCTCGTCACCCCGAGCCCGAGCGCGCGCGGAAGCACGTCTTCGGGCACGAGGCTCGGGATCATCGCCTGGCGCGCGGGATTCGCGACCGCCACGGCCGCGCCCGAGACGAAGCTGAAAACGTAGAGGGCCGGGAGCGTCACCCGGTCCGCGCGGCACAGCAGGAAGAGTCCGAACGAACTCGCCATCATCACGGCGGTCGAGACGAGCAGCAGGCGGCGCCGGTCGACGACGTCGGCGACGACGCCGCCCGCGAGGCCGAAGACGACCACCGGAAGCACGCGCGCGAGCCCGAGGCCGCCGAGCGCGAGCGGGTCGCCGGAGAGACGCCAGGCCTGCCAGGAGACCGCGACGATCTGCATCTGGCTCCCGACCTGGCTCACGAAGAACCCGGCCCAGAGCAGCGCGAAGTCGCGGTAGGAGAGCGGCGAGGGGCCGCGACGGCGATCGTTCACCGCGCGGCCTTCACGCGCGCAAGCGGCCGTGGGCGCGCGCCCCGGCGCGACTCGGGCCGCGGGAAGGAGCGAAGCGCGTCGTCGCGCGACCGGCAGGACGCGCGACGACGCGATCGAGGGCGGCCGCCGGCCGCCACGGGTCCCTGCCTACTTCTTCGCCGCGTGGCACGGCGCGGCGCCCGGCTGGCACGCGGCGCCCGACTTGCAGCAGGGCTTGTCCGCGGAGCAGCAGGGCATCTTGTCCGCCGGGCACTTGCCGTCGGGGCCGTGGCAGGCCGCCGCCATCGGGCAGGCCGCGCCGTGCGGACACGACGCGCCGTGCACCGGGCAGGTGCCGACCGCGGCGGCGGCGCCGGTCGCGGCGGATCCGGCCGCGGCCCCCGGTGCGCTCGCAGCGGCACCGGTCGCGCCCGCCATCGGGCATTCGGCGCCGCGCGGACACGAGGCGCCGTGCATCGGGCAGGTGCCGACCGCGGCGGCGGCGCCGGTCGCGGCAGTGCCGACCGCGGCTCCCGGTGCGCCGGCGGCGGCAGCGGCCTCGCACGGCACGCCCGGCTGGCTGCACGGGGCCTGCGCGCGATGCGCCGAGCAGGCCTGGAGCGCGACCGCGACGACCAGCGCCGCGAGAAGTCCGACGATCTTCATCCGGGTGACCCTCCGCCGGCTCCGACGGGAGCCGATGTGCCGTTCCTACCGCCCGGGCGCGGAAGGCGCCACGCTCCCGGCGTCGAGCCCGTCGAGCCACAGCCCGCGGACCTGGATCGTGCCGTCGCCCGCGATCGCGACGTCCGCCCGGGCGCCGCCGTGGCCCGCCACGGCGGCGAGCTGGCGCTCGAGCTCCGGCGCGCGGTCCTCGGGCACGTAGAACCGCAGCGGGATCGCAGCCCGCTCCGCGGGCAGGAGCGCGTCGCAGGGCGGTGCGTCGGCGCACGAGACCCGCGCGACCCGGACCGTCTCTCCGAGCTCGCCGGCCATGGCGCAGAGACAACAGTCCGGGTCCGTGCCCTGGCACTCGTCGGTGGCCGGCTCCGGCACGCGCAGCCGGAACTGGAGGTAGTGGCCGCGCAGCAGGTCGCGCGGGTCGTAGCCCTCGATCTCGAAGACGAGGTGCGGCGCCAGCGCCGAGCGGCGCTCCGCCGAGACCACCCCGGCCACGATCACGGCGAGCGGCAGCAGGACCGCGAGCGCGACGCGACTACGCGACGCCATCGCCTTCTCCCTTCCCGCCGCCCTCCGGCATCGAGGAACGCCGCCACGCCCAGACCAGCGCGAGCGTGAGGAGCCCGCCCGCGACGAGCCCGAGCCCGGTCGTCAGGAGCGAGCCGAACACCTCCAGGTACACGACCAGGATGCGAAGCCCGATCAGTCCCGTGAAGCTGCGGAACAGGCGCTCGTGTCCGCCCGCGGCGCTCGCCCACGCGAGCGCCGCGAAAAACAGGATCTGGGTGATCGCCGCGACCCACCCGGCCGCCGGACGCGGAAAGGCGTCGCCGAGCGCGAAGGTCGCCCAGGCGATGCCGATCGCGAGCGAGACGGCCGCTCGTTGCGAGGCCGACCATTCCGGGTGCCAGCGCGGCAGGGCGAGCACCGGCACGGCGGCGACGAGCCCGGTCGCGAGGACGCCCCAGCCGATCTCGGGCTCGGGGCCGCGCGCCGAGTACCAGGCGAGACACCCGAGCGCGCCCAGCACCGCGACGCCGAGCCACCCGATCTCCTCCGCGACCCGGGCGTGGACCGGGTGATCGCGCAGCAGTCGGCGCAGGCGGCCGATCGCGATCCACGGGAGCGGTGCAGCCGCGACGAGCACCAGCATGGCGTTCGAAGCGTCGTGCGGCGTGATTCCGACGTCGCGCTCCAGCCACTCGAAGATCGCGGCCCAGCCCGCCGCCTGCGCGAGCAGCCAGCCGCCGGCCCAGAGCACCGCGGCCGGCCGGGATCCTGCGAGCAGCAGGAGCGGCGTGGTCGCGGCCGCCCAGAGCAGGAGCGACCGCCACGCCGGCGACTGGACCTGGTAGACCTGCCCCACGAGCGCGAGCGAGGCGAGCGTGAATCCCCACAGCACGGTCGCGAGAGCGTCGGTCGCGAGTCGCGAGCCGCGCAGCGCCGCCCGGGCAGTCGCCGCCGCAAGGGCCATGCTCGCGGCGAGGTCCACCGCGATCTTCACGCGGCCGGGAATCGCGGCCCAGTTCGCCGCGACGATCGAGACCAGCCCGAGCGCGATCGCACCCGCGCCGATCGCGACCAGGGCCGGCATCACGAAGGGGTTGCGGTGAGCCGCCTCGTGCTTCGCGATGCGCTCGGCGGTCGCCGCGTCGATCAGGCCCTCGGCCTGCCAGCGAGCGAGCTGCCGGGCGAGTCTCACCGGCCGCTCCCGTCGCCGGGCCGTCGCAGCAGCCGGCTGGTCAGGATCGCCGCCACGCAGGCGATCGCGACGAGCAGGCACCCGAGCCCGAAGGCCGTCCACAGGAGCCTTCGCGCGGTCGCCTCGGCCTCGCCGACGACCGAGCCGGCGAGCGCGGGAACGCGTTCGAGCGCCGGCGTCTCCAGCGTCTGCTGCAGGCGCGCGAGCAGCGTCGTCAGGTTCGCCGCGGCATCTCCCACCCCGGCCGCGGTCCTGCCGATCTCCTTCACGTCGAGCGAGTCGCCGCCGCCCGGGGCCGGCGTCGCACCGGGCGGCCCCTCCATGCGCTTGGCCACGACGTCGAACGACTGGATCGCCTGGTTGGTCGCGGTCGCGGTGCCGGTCGCCGCATCGAACGCGCCGTGCCAGTCGCGCGCGAGCGCGCCGAGCCGGGCGGACTCGGAGCCCAGGTCCGCGACCAGCTGCCGGCGCTCCTGCGAGATCCGGTCGGGAAGCCCCTCGACGGTGCCGGCGACCTTCGACATCGCGAGGCTCGCGCGGTCGACCGCGTCGACCGCCTTGTCCACGTCGAGCCCCTGCGCCACGTCGTTCGCGAGCAGCTCCCCGTTCATCCGCAGGAGATAGGGCAGCCGCTGGACGCTGAAGAGCATGCGCTCGCCGAACTGGCGCGTCTCGGCGATCTCGCGCGTGGCCGGGTCGAGACTCGCGAGCGGGTCCACGCCGAGGATCCCGAGCAGGCTCGGGAGTCCCGTGTTCTGGCCGGGCGAGCGACTCTGCGCGCTCGACAGGAGCTGCTGCAGGTCGATCGTGTCGAGCGCGCCCGAGTCGTACTTCGAGGTGTCCGCGCTCGCGATCGCGGACTCGAGCGCCGTGAACTCGGCCGGCGACAGGAAGTCGCGCACCAGCGTCCGGACGTCGCCGCCCGCCGCGGCCAGCACCTGGTCGACGCTCCCGCGGTCGTCGCCGAGCACCCGGGTGAGAGAGGGGCCGTTCAGCAGGCGACGGGCCACGTCGATCGTCACCATCATGTCGATCGCGTTCGCGTAGGGATTCGGACCCGAGGCCGCGTTCCAGAGCGCGGTCGCGAGGTCGAGGCGCAGGCGCAACAGCGACTCGCGGTCGCGCGGTGCCTTCGTCTCCTCGAGCGGATCCGCGGTCTCGCGGATCACGTTCGAGACCACCCGGTCGGAGAGCATCGCGAGTTGCAGGTACATGAAGACCGGGTCGCGCGTTGCGCCCGCACCCCGGGAGGACAGCGTCGCGTCGGGTCCGGACGCGGCACCGCCCGGGGCGGTCTTCGCCGACGAGCCGCCGAAGACCGACGGCATCCGGAAGGACGGCAGGTGGAGCCCGGAGACGAGTCCGCAGCCTTGCAGGAGGAGCGCCGCGGCGAGCACCAGGGCCGGCGCACCACGACGCCGCGGTGGCCCGGGCGACAGCATGGCTCGGGTCCATAGACCGCGTGCCCGAGAAGGCGCAATCCGGCCGCGGACGGGACGAGGTTCGCGCCGAGGTGCGATCGCCCGCCCGCGAGGGCGAGCGACTGAGCAGCCGGGGCCGGCTCGCCGGAGGCAGCGGTTCAGGGCTCGGTGCCGCCGTCCGCCCCGGCGCCGCCGGGCGGCGCCGACGTCGGTGCCGGGAAGAGCGCGTCCTGGAAGCCGAAGCGGGAGAGGTCCCGCATGCGCATCGGGAACAGCATCCCGAGCAGGTGGTCGCACTCGTGCTGCACCACGCGGGCATGAAATCCCTCGACGGTGCGATCGATCGGCGCGCCGTGCGCGTCGAAGCCGCGGTAGCGGAGCCGGCGGAAGCGCGGCACGACGCCGCGCAGCCCGGGCAGCGAGAGGCAGCCCTCCCAGCCTTCCTCCTCTTCGTCGCCGAGCGGCTCGAGCACCGGGTTCACGAGCACCGTGAAGGGGACCGGCGGCGCGTCGGGGTAGCGCGGGTTCGTCCGGCCGGAGCCGAACACGACCACCTGGAGGTCGACCGCGACCTGCGGTGCCGCGAGCCCCGCTCCGTCGGCCGCGTGCATCGTCTCGACGAGGTCCCCGACCAGGGCGTGGAGCTCGGGCGTGTCGAACTCGCGTACCGGCTGCGCCACGCGCAGCAGCCGGGGGTCGCCCATGCGGAGGATCTGCCGGATCGCCATCGTCTCTCGTCGGCCCGTCGGCCCGTCGGCCCGTCGCCTAGGGTCCTGCCACGCCGGGGGCCGTCGGGAAAGACCCGCCGTCCACCGGTGGTGCGAGCAGCGGCGCCACGCGCTCGGCCAGGAGCCCCGCCGCGATCGCCGTGCCCTCGGCCGAGAGATGGTCGTCGCCGGGCGCCGCGTGGCCGATCGCGCGGCCCAGGGCGAACGCAGGGAGAAGCGCCTCGAAGGGATCGACCACGAGAATGCCGTCGTCGCGAAGCGCTGCGAGGAAACCCGCGTAGGACTCGGAGCGGCGGCCGGCCGAGAGATCGACGGACGTCGGCACGGCGAGCACGACGAGGCGAGCGCGCGGCGCGAGGCTCCGCGCGAGCGTCGCGAGCAGCTCGCGGCCGACGTCCTCGCCGCCGGGCGAGCCGTCGACTTCGGCCGCGACGCAGGGGAAGATCTCGCGAACGCGCGCGAGTTCCGCCTCGTACTCCGCCCGCCAGTCGCGCACGCCGACCCGTCCGTGGAGGAAGCGCACGAGGTTGGTCCGGCCCGCGAGGTCGGCGCTCGTGCGACCGCAGCAGCCCGCGAGCGCGCGGACGACCCGCGATCCCAGGTCGACGTCGGGCCATCCCTCGGCCCGCGGCACCGGCACGTTCGCGAGGCAGAGCCCGCCGTCGCGGCGCACGAAGACCGGCTTCGCGACGCCGTGAGAGCGCACCGAGGCGGTCTCCTCGAGGTCGTTCTTCGCGAAGAAGGTGAAGACCACGACGTCGGGCGCGTAGTCCTGCCCGCGCACCGCCCACGCGAGCACGCTCTGGTCGATGCCGTAGCCGCTCGTGCCGAGGTTCACGACCTCCGTCCCCGGGTGGCCGAGTCGCCCGAGCGCCTCGGCGAGGCGCGCGCCGAGCGTCTCGTCGTCGCCGACGCCGAAGCCCCAGGTCTGCGAGTCGCCGAGCAGCACGACCCGCGGCGACGCGCCGCGCGCGCGCGGCACGTCGGGGCCGCGCTCGCCGCGCGCGTTCTGCGTCACGACCGCTCCCCAGGGTGCGAGCCAGCGGACGTCGGGCAGTCCCGCGTAGCCCGTCACCGGGTCGTAGCGATAGCACCAGTAGCGCTCCTGCGAGGGCATCCCGTGGCCCGCGGGCGGCAGCGCGCGCGCGTCGTCCCAGAGAGGCCGGGAGGCGAACAGCAGGATCTCCAGCAGGGCGAAGCTCGCGATCGCGACCCACGCGGGAAAGAGCAGCGCGGCCGCGATCCGCCGCGCCGCGCTGCTTGAGACCGGCCATGCCACGGCCTATGGACGGTCGCATGGAACGACGCGCGGCCCAAGCGGCGATCACCGGCCTCGGCATCACCGAACAGGGCAAGGTCTACGGCCCGAGCGCGGTGGGCTTCGCGGTCGACGCGATCCGCCTGGCGCTCGACGACGCGGGCCTCGAAGCGAAGGATCTCGACGGCCTGCTCGTGAACCCGGGTCTCTCCTGGGGACAGGCGGCGCAGATGGGATCCTTCGCCGTGCAGCAGGCGATGGGGCTGCGCGACCTGCGGCTCTCGGCGGCGATGAACCTGGGCGGCGCGACCGCGGGCGCGATGGTCATGCAGGCGGTGCTCGCGATCGAGGCCGGGCTCGCGAACCACGTCGCCTGCGTGTTCTCGGACGCGCCGCTCAAGCCGCCGAAGCCCCGGGACGGATCCGGGGGCGGATCGGGATCGTCGGGCGCCTACGCCTTCGCGGGCGGGCTCGAAGCCGCCTACGGCGCCTTCGGCGTGAACGGCCTCTACGCGCTCCTCGCGAGCCGCCACATGCACCGCTTCGGCACGACCCACGACCACCTGGGCGCGATCGCCGTCGCCGAGCGGGCGTGGGCGCAGCACAACCCGCGCGCGCAGTTCCACGGCAAGACGCTCACGCTGGCGGAGTACCACGCCTCGCGCTGGGTCGCGGAGCCCTTCCACCTGCTCGACTGCTGCCTGGTCTCGAACGGCGGGCTCGCCGTCATCGTGAGCCGCGGCGACCGCGCCCGCTCGCTCGCGAAGCCGCCGGTGTGGGTGCGCGGCATGGGACAGGGACACCCGGGCGGCGACCCGCTCGAGACGCTCGCCTCGGGTGCGCCGCTCGCCGCCCGCGACGCCTTCGCGATGGCGGGCGCGACGCTCGCCGACGTCGACTTCTGCGAGCTCTACGACTGCTACACCTTCACCGTGCTGGTCACGCTCGAGGACTACGGCTTCTGCGCCAAGGGCGAGGGTGGCCCGTTCGTCGCCGACGGCCGGATCGGCCCGGGCGGCGCGCTGCCGGTGAACACCGGCGGCGGCCAGCTCTCGTCGTTCTACATGTGGGGCATGACGCCGATCGGCGAGGCGGTGATCCAGGTCCGCGGCGAGGGCGGCGGCCGACAGGTCGCGAAACACGACCTGGGCCTCGTGAGCGGCAACGGCGGCGTGCTCTCGACGCACACCACCCTGCTCCTCGGGAGGGAGCCGCGATGAGCGCGACGGAGTTCCCGAAACCGGTCCCGAAGGCGACCCCGGAGCTCTTGCCCTTCCTCGACGCCGCGCGCGCGGGGAGGCTCGCCGTCCAGCGCTGCGGCGCCTGCGGCACGCTGCGCTTCCCGCCGCGCGAGTTGTGCAGCCGCTGCTGGTCGCGCGAAGTCGAGTGGACGGACGTCTCGGGTCGCGGCGAGGTCTTCGCGTTCTACGTGATGCACCAGGTGTACCATCCCGGCTTCGTCGCCGACGTGCCCTACCCGGTCGTGGTGGTGAAGCTCGACGAGGGGCCGACGATGGTCTCCAACGTGGTCGACTGCCCGCGCGAAAAGCTCCGCATCGGGCTTCCGGTCGAGGTCGTGTTCGAGGAGCGGGAGGGCGTGGCGCTGCCGAAGTTCCGCCCGCGGGCGCCGTGAAGCGGGTCGCCGGTCGCGACCGCGCCGGCGCGACGGCGCTCGCCGTCGCGATCGCCCTCCTCGCGTGGGCGGGTTCCGCGACGGCTGCTCCCGCGGCGACGCCCGCCGCCTCGCCCGGGGCGACGTCCGCGGCACCGTCGGCGGCGACGCCCGAGGCGCGCGCGATCTTCGCGGGCGGATGCTTCTGGTGCGTCGAGGCCGCCTTCGACGAGGTCGACGGCGTGCTCGGCACGACCTCCGGCTTCGTCGGCGGACACGTGGAGAACCCGACCTACGCGCAGGTCTCCGCCGGCGGCACCGGCCACGCCGAGGCGGTCCTCGTGGTGTACGACCCGAAGCGCACGACCTACGAGCACCTGCTGGACGTCTTCTGGCACAACGTCGACCCGCTCGCGGCCGGACGCCAGTTCTGCGACGTCGGCGACCAGTACCGCAGCGCCATCTTCTGGCTCGACGAGGAACAGCACCGGGCCGCGCTCGCCTCGAAGGAGGCGCTCCTGCGGGACGGACGGCTGCACGGGCGGATCGTGACCGAGATCCTCCCCGCCGGCCGTTTCTGGCCGGCCGAGGAGTACCACCAGGACTACCACCGCAAGAACCCGGCGAGGTACCGCTACTACCGGTGGTCCTGCGGCCGCGACGCCCGCCTTCGCGAGGTCTGGGGCGAGGCGGCCCCGCACGGGGACGGCCCGCACGGAGAGAGCGCGCACTGAGCGGGCCCCCGCGGGCGGCGCGATTCCGCGCCTCGCCCGCTCCGTGTTCCGAGGCTAGGATCGGCACCAGCCGGAACGCCGCCGCCTTCCGCGGCCACGCTCGCCGGACGGAGCCCGAAGACATGTCGCAGGACAAGGTCGTGAAGTCGGACGAGGAGTGGCGCGCGCAGCTCGGGCCCGACCAGTTCGAGGTCTGTCGCCGCAAGGCGACCGAGCGCGCCTTCACCGGGCGGTACTGGGACCACCACGAGCAGGGCACCTACTGCTGCGCCGCGTGCCGCGCCGACCTCTTCTCGTCGGCGACGAAGTACGACTCGGGCAGCGGCTGGCCGAGTTTCTGGGAACCGGTCGCCGCCGACCGGATCGCCGTCGAGGAGGACCGCAGCCACGGCATGCGGCGCACCGAGATCCTGTGCGCAAGGTGCGGGTCGCACCTGGGCCACGTCTTCGAGGACGGGCCGAGGCCGACCGGCCTGCGCTACTGCGTCAACTCCCTGTCGCTCGACTTCGAGCCGGGGAAGAAGGAGGGAGAGTCGAAATGAACGAGCAGGACCGCGACTCGATCTTCACCATCGCGATCATGGCGGCGCTGGCCGACGGGACCGCGACGCCAGCCGAGCTCGAGCGCGTTCGCGCGCTCGGCACCACGCTCGGCGCCGCCGACCTCGACGCGATCGCCGGCCGGGTCGCGCTGGGCGCGGTCTCGCTGGCCGAGACCGCGCAGCACCTCTCCGGCGCCGAGGCGAAGAGGGCCGCCTGGGAAGCCGCCGTCGCGGTCGTCATGGCCGACGGCGTCGCCGACGCCGCCGAGAAGCGCTTCCTCGACCAGCTGCGCGGCTCGCTCGGGCTCGACGAGGGCACCGCGTCCGCAGCCGAGCGAAGCGCCACCGACTTCGCGGGCTCGACCGCGCGCCCGCTCGAGGTGGTCGAGCACCCCGCCGGCAACGCGACCGGTGCCGGCCTCGACGACCTGATCCTGCAGCAGTCGATCGCGACCGCGGCCTGCGAGCTCCTGCCCGACCGGCTCGCGAACCTGGCGATCCTCCCGCTGCAGGCGCGCCTCGTCTACCGCATCGGGCAGGCGAGCGGGCAGCCGCTCGACGCCGAGCAGGCGAAGGACCTGATGGGCGCGCTCGGGCTGGGCGCCGCGGCGCAGATCGCCGAGACCGTCGTGCGCCGCGTGCTGGGCGGCGTCGCCGGCGGGATCCTCGGACGCGCGGTCGGCGGTCTCACCGGCGTCGCGGCCGGCGCCGCGGTGACCTTCGCGTCGACCTGGGCGCTCGGCCACGCGGCGCAGCAGTACTACGCGCAGGGCCGCCAGCTCTCCGCGGACGACCTCCGCAAGCTCTTCGAGCGGTTCCGCGGCGAGGCGATCGCGCTCTACCCGAAGGTGCGCGAGCAGGTCGAGGCGCAGGCGAAGTCGCTCGACCTGGAGAAGATCCTGAAGCAGTCGCGCGCCTGAGGCGCGCAGGCGGGTCCGTGGACGGACGGCCGACGCCTTCCGTCCACGGCGGGCCTCACGGCAGCAGTACGATCGAGCCGGTGGTCTCGCGTCCCTCGAGGGCGCGGTGCGCCCGCTGCGCGTCGCGGAGCGGGAAGCGGTGGTGCACCGGGATCTTGACGCTCCCGCCCGCGACCACCTCGAAGAGTTCGTTCGCGGTGGCGACCAGGTCCTCGCGCCGCGCGACGTAGGAGAAGAGCGAGGGACGGGTCGCGAACAGCGATCCCTTCGCCGTCAGCAGCGACAGGTCGAACGGTCCGACCGGGCCCGAGGCGTTCCCGAAGCTCACGAACAGGCCGAGCGGCCGCAGGCAGTCGAGCGAGGCCGGGAAGGTCGCGCGACCGACGCCGTCGTAGACCACGTCGCAGAGCCGGCCGCCGGTGATCTCGCGCACCCGCGCGACGAAGTCTTCGTCGCGGTAGAGGATCGCGTGGTGGGCGCCGTGGGCGAGCGCGAGCTCCGCCTTCTCGCGCGACCCGACCGTGCCGATGACGGTCGCGCCGAGCGAGCGCGCCCACTGGCAGAGGATCAGGCCGACGCCGCCGGCCGCGGCCTGGACGAGGATCGTCTCGCCGGGAGCGACGCGGTGCGTGCGTCGCAGCAGGTACTGCGCGGTCATGCCCTTCAGCATCATGCCGGCGGCCTGCTCCCAGCCGATCGACGCGGGCAGGCGCACCGCGAGCGCGGCCGGCAGGTTGCGCTCCTCGGCATAGCCGCCGAGCGCGCTCACGTAGGCGACCCGATCGCCGCGCGAGAACTCCGTCACGCCGGGTCCCACCGCGACCACCTCGCCCGCCCCCTCGTTGCCGGCGACGAACGGCAGGCCGACCGGCGAGGGATAGAGCCCGGTGCGGAAGTAGGTGTCGATGTAGTTCACGCCGCAGGCGTGCTGGTGGATGCGGATCTCGCCCGCCCCGGGATCGCCAGGGTCGAAGGGCTCGAAGCGCAGGACTTCCGGGCCACCGAGCTCGTGCACTCTCACCGCGTTGGACATCGCGACCTCCGTCGGGCGCGCGGTCGTGGCGCCGCCGGCCTCCCGCAAGGGGTAGCACGGAGCCCCGGGACGGTCCCGCCGGGGACGGGGGCCCGGGACGCGAGGACGTCCCGACCTGCCGCGCTCAGGTCGCGGGAGAGACGACCGCGGCGGCCTCGATCTCGATCACGTCCTCGCAGCGCCCGCCCGTCCCGCCCCGCCCCCGCGCCGTCGGCCTTCGACGGCCGTCGAACCGCGGCGGCTGTCGGAGCCCGGCGCGTGTGCTATCCGGGGAGCACACCCCGGCTTCCCGCCGGACCAGCCGTCCGCATGTCGATCCCCCGGTCGCACGAACGGCCCGGCGGACTGCTTCGCCGGGTGCCAGCGCTCGAGTCCCTGCGTTCCTACGGCAGGGAGGACGCGCGCGCCGACCTGCTCGCCGGGCTCTCGGTCGCCGCCGTCGCGGTGCCGCAGGCGATGGCCTACGCGATGATCGCCGGGCTGCCCGCGGAGTACGGCCTCTACACCGCGATCGTGATGACCGCGGTCGGCGCGGTGCTCGACTCCTCCCGGCAGCTCATCAACGGCCCGACGAACGCGATCTCGATCGCGCTGCTCTCGGCGATCGGCGGCTTCGCATCCCAGGACGAGCGCGTGCAGGCCGCGGTGCTCATGGCGCTGCTCATTGGCCTGATCCAGGTCGGCATCAGCCTGCTGCGCCTGGGCGACCTGACGCGCTACATCTCGCACTCGGTCATCGTCGGCTTCACCGCGGGCGCGAGCGTATTGCTGGTGCTCGACCAGCTGAAGAACCTGCTCGGGCTGCAGGCGATGGGCGGCGCCCACGACCACTTCCTCGCGCGCGTCTGGCTGACGCTCGGCCAGGGCGGGCCCGTCCACCTGCCCACGCTGCTCGTGGGCCTCGCGACGATCGCCTTCGTGCTGCTCCTGCGCGGGGCGAAGCGGGCGACCGGGTGGGAGCTCCTCCCCGACTTCCTCCTCGCGGTCGTGGCCGCCGGCTTCGCCTCGTGGTGGCTCGGACTCGACGCGATGGGCGTGAAGGTCGTGGGCGACATCCCGGCGAAGCTGCCTTCGTTCCGCGTGCCGACGATCGACCCCGACCGGGTGCGCGACTTCGCGAGCGGCGCGCTGGCGATCGCGCTGCTCGGGCTGCTCGAGGCGATCTCGATGGCCAAGGCGATCGCGTCGGTCACCCGCCAGAAGCTCGACCTGAACCAGCAGTGCCTGAGCGAGGGCGTCGCGAACCTCGCCGGCAGCTTCTTCCAGTGCATGCCCGGCTCGGGCTCGCTCACGCGCTCGGCGATCAACCAGCAGGCCGGCGCGCGCACCCAGTGGTCGGGCGTCGTCTCGGCGCTGGCCGTCGCCCTCATCATGATGGCGTTCGCGCCCTGGGCCCGCTTCATCCCGCGGTCGGCGCTCGCGGGGCTCCTCATGCTCACCGCCGCGCGCATGGTGCGGCTCGACGAGCTCGCGTTCCACACCCGGACGTCGCGCTTCGACGCGGCGATCGTCGCCGCCACCGCGATCTCGGCCTTCGCGATCTCGATCGAGTTCTGCGTCCTGATCGGCGTCTTCATGTCGTTCATGCTCGCGGTGCCGCGCACCGGGCAGATGCACCTGACCGAGTTCGTCGTCGCCGACGACCGGGCCCTCCACGAGCGTTTGCGCGACGACCCCGTGTGCGGCTGCGTGCTCCTGTTCGGGCTCGAGGGCGAGATGTACTTCGGCTCGGGCGTGAGCCTCGAGAACCACCTCGACGCGATCGCCGACCGCATCGAGCCGTGGACCCGCATCGTGCTGCTGCGGCTCAAGCGGGCGCGCAACCCCGACGCGGTCGGGATCTCGCTGCTCGCCCACTTCGTCGAGCGGATGCAGGCGCGCGGCGTCGAGGTCGTCCCCTGCGGGGTTCGCGACGGCATGTACAGCGCGATGGAGACCTCGGGGCTCGCCGACGAGCTCGGGCGGGAGAACATCTTCCGCGAGCAGTCGGTGCGCCAGACGAGCACGCTCATGGCCCTGCGCCACGCCCGCGAGCGGATGGGGAACGCCTGCCCGCGCTGCGGCGGTCGCGGCGGCCTGCCCGCCGGGGACGTGCTGCACTACGTGATCTGAGCTCCGCCGCCGGGACCGCTCGCCCGCCGGGGTCGTCCCGCTCAGTCCTCGGAGGAGGCGCGCGTGCCGCGCGCGCGCTTCACGTCCGAGCGCGCCCGCTTGTCGGAGAGCCGACGCTCGCGCGCCGCCCGGCCGGGCTTCGTCGGCCGCCGCGGGCGCGGCGGCACGGCGACCGCGGCGAGCATCGCGCGGAGCTTCTCCACGCAGTCGGCGGCGTTGCGCCCCTGGTCGCGGTAGCGGTCGCTCGACAGTACGACCTCGCCCGCGAGCGTGACGCGGGTCGCGAAGCGC
>Ga0075471_10001878_pt1 | contig 13879 bp, 14 predicted proteins | sample DEB19_08_DNA_2_FD_74787 | JGI IMG/M metagenome (GOLD analysis project Ga0075471, IMG submission 74787) | Aqueous microbial communities from the Delaware River and Bay under freshwater to marine salinity gradient to study organic matter... | ecosystem: Environmental > Aquatic > Marine > Coastal ... | reverse complement strand
ACAAGAATGGTGCGTCGTTCTTCGGTCCGCTCCACGAGGCGACCGGTGGCGGGTTCCCGCAGGAGACGGTCGATACCATCTGGGACCTGGTGTGGAAGGGGCTGCTGACCAACGACACGCTGCACGCGCTGCGTGCCTACTCTGCTCCGCCGGAGCGCACGCGCAAGCCACAGCGCGGCGCCACGTTCCGCTCACGCCGGCTCGTGCCCCCGTCTGCAGAGGGGCGCTGGACCGTGGTCGCCTCACCCGCCGCCTCAACGACCGCGTGGGCGACCGCCATGGCCAATCAATTACTGATGCGCCACGGTATTGTCACGCGCGACGTCACGGGCATCGAACCGCTGCCTGGCGGCTTCTCCGCAATGTATCCCGTGCTGCGCAGGCTCGAAGAAACCGGTCGCATCCGCCGCGGCTACTTCGTGGCAGGACTCGGCGCCGCACAGTTTGCACAACCAGGCGCCATCGACCTGTTGCGCGACGCGCGCGATGAACGGGACGAGATCACCACCGTGACGATGTCCGCGACCGATCCCGGCAATCCCTACGGGGTGCTCATCCCCTGGCCTGAGGTTCACGACAGCGAGGCGCGGGCCACCCGAACCGCCGGCGCCCGGGTGCTGATCGTCAACGGGCACGCGGCCGCCTGGATCAGCCGCGGTGACCGGCAACTGATCGTGTCATTGCCTGGTGATGAGCCGGAGCGATCGCGGATTGCGCGCGCCATGGCTCGTGAGCTGGTCAGGATCGCCAACGAGGCGCCCGAAGGGCGTCGTGGCTGGCTGATCGAAGAGATCAACGGACGCCGCGCGATCGAGGATCCGTCGAGCCAGTTCCTGCTCGAGGCCGGCTTTGCCAACACCAGCATGGGGCTGCAATTGCGCGTCCCCCGGCGACGTGAGCCATTGCGGATCGAGGGCGATCCGGATGAAGAACGCGATGCCTGAAGGCGACACCATCTACCGGTCGGCGCGCACGCTCCACAAGGTCCTCGCCGGCCGCGTCGTGACCGGGTTCGACACCGCCTACGCGCACATCGATCGCGTCAACGTCGACACGCCGCTCGCCGGCCAGACCGTCGAGAAGTGCGAAGCGCGCGGCAAGCACATCCTGATCTACTTCAGCGGCGGCCAGATCCTGCGCACGCACATGCGGATGAACGGATCGTGGCATGTCTACCGCGCCGGCGAGCGGTGGTGGCGCGGGCCGCACGCCATGCGCGTGCGGATCGACACGGCTGAATGGGTCGCGGTGGCGTTCGATGTGCCGGTTGCGGAGTTTGTGACGCCGAAACAACTCGCCACGACTGATCCGGTTGCGAAGCTCGGCCCCGATCTGCTGGGCGCCTCGTTCGACCGGGACGAGGCGGTCAGACGAATCGTCGCGAGCGGCCACCGCGCGATTGCGATGACGCTGCTCGATCAGCGGATCGTGGCGGGCATTGGCAACATCTACAAGTCGGAAGTGCTGTTCATGTCGGGCGTGCATCCGGACCAGCCTTCGAGCGCGGTCCCGGTGCCCACGCTCGAGGCGATGATGGATCTGGCGCGCAGCCTGCTGGGTGACAACGTCATCGAAGGGTCTTCACCAAGCATCCAGACCTATCGCAACCTGCGCCAGATCAGCGCGGCCAGCAGTCACGACGACAACGTCTGGGTCTACGGTCGTCGACAGAAGCCGTGCCGCAAGTGCGGCACGCCGATCGAATACAAGAAGATGGGACTCGAAGCCAGGTCGACGTACTGGTGTCCGAGGTGCCAGCGGATCAGTCAACAGTCGACAGTCGGCGGTTAAGAGTTGTCAGTCAACAGTCATCAGTTGAGTCGGGCAGTCATCAGTCCGGACTGAAGACTGTTGACCAGACTGACGGCTGTTGACTGGACTGAAGACTGTTGACTGACAACTCTTAACTGCCGATTCTCGACTGATGACTGTAGATATTGAAGTTCGATCCCCGAACGAAGCCGCACAGCGTGATGCCGGCCTCGGCGGCTAGGCCGATCGCCAGGCTCGACGGCGCCGAAACGGCGGCGATGATCGGGATGCCGGCGAGCAGGGCCTTCTGGACCAGTTCGAACGACGTGCGTCCTGAGACCAGCAGGATCGACTGATCAAGCGGGTGCGTGCCCGCCAGCAGGGTGCGGCCGACGATCTTGTCGACCGCGTTGTGCCTGCCGACATCCTCGGCGGACAGCTGCAGCGTGCCGTGACGGTCGAACAGGCCGGCGGCGTGCAGGCCTCCCGTCGACTCGAACACCGCCTGCGTCGACCGCAGGCGATCGGGGAGCGACGCGATCACCTCGGCACTGACCGTCCACTCGCCTTTCACCGCCGCCACTCGCGCCTGCAGCGACTCGATCGTCCTCCGTCCGCACAGGCCGCACGACGCGGTCATCATCACCTGGCGCCGCTCACCGAGACGCGATCCCAGGCGATCCACGGCGGCTCCGGTGACGGTGACGTTGATGGTGTTGTCGCGGCCCTCGTCGGTGACGTCGGCGCAATATTCGATGGTGCCGATCTCATCGGCGGAATGAATGACGTCTTCGGCGAGCAGAAACCCGGCCGCCAGATCGCGATCGGCGCCGGGCGTCCGCATGATCACCGCAAAGCTCGCGCCGTTGACGCGGACTTCCATCGGCTCTTCAACCGCCACGCAGTCACGCTCCGGCGCGGAATGGCCGCGCCGGATCACGCTGACTTCGCGGACGCCGGGAGACTCGGTCGCCTTCTTCACCCAGGCGATTGTATTAGGTGTGGCTCTCGGATGGGTGCTCGCGCTTGCTGACCAACAGCGACGCCACGATCGAGCCGCCGACCAGCGCGGCAATGATGGCCAGCGACCAGACGATCGGGAAGTGACCGCCGTAGAGCGGATTCAGCCAGACCATCTTCAGGCCGATGAACACCAGCACGCCGGCCAGCCCGAAGCGCAGCAGCGAGAACCTCGCCACCGCCGCCGCCAGCAGGAAATACAGCGACCGCAGTCCGAGGATCGCGAACACGTTGGAGGTGAAGACGATCAGCGGTTCTTTGGTCAGCGCGAAGATTGCCGGCACCGAGTCAATCGCGAAGACGATGTCACTCATCTCGATCGCCATCAGCGCGAGAAACAGCGGTGTGGCGTGCAGGTGACCATTGATGCGGGTGAAGAAGCTCTTGCCGTGGAACTCCGGCGTGATCGGCACCAGTCGCTTGGTGAGCAGGACCAGCGGGTTCTTGTCCGGAGAGGCCTGGGCGGCGTCGTGCCACACCATGCGTACGCCGGTCAACATCAGCAAGGCGCCGAACACGACGACCACCGCGTGATACGACAGCAGCACCGAGCCCAGCGCGATGAAGATCGCGCGAAACACCAGCGCGCCGAGGATGCCGTAGAACAGCACGCGGTGCTGCAGGTGCGCCGGCACCGAGAAGAACGAGAAGATCACGACGAACACGAACATGTTGTCGACCGACAACGTGTATTCGACGACGTAACCGGCGAGAAACTGCAGCGCGAGATCTTTGCCGACCTCCGGGGAAAACGTCCCTGACGCGTACTGGTAGAACAGAAAGTTGAAGGTCAGCGCCAGGCCGACCCAGACGGCGCTCCAGCGCGCCGCTTCCTGCGCGCTGACCGTGTGAGCCTTGCGATGGAAGATGCCAAGATCGACCGCGAGCATCAGCACCACGAACAGCGTGAAGCCGAGATAGAACCACCAGTAGTCCGCAAACGGAAACAACGTCACACCATCCAACCTACGCGGCCGGCCCCGCACGGCTTCCATAGATATTTCCGCGACGACCATTCGATTCGCCCGATGCAAATCAGGTAGGATTTCGTGATGGCAGCCACGTACTCATTCGACGTCACCTCCACGATCGAAATGCCGGAGGTCGACAACGCCGTCAACCAGGCGCGCAAGGAGATCGGCCAGCGCTTCGACTTCAAGGGCTCGATCGCCACGATCGAACTCGACCAGAAGGCCAACACGCTGACGTTGACGGCCGAGGACAACTTCAAGCTGGAATCGGTGTGGGACGTGTTGCAGACGCGATTGATCAAGCGCAACGTGCCGGTCAAGAACATGAAGCGCGGCGACCTCATCCCGTCATCGGGCAGCTCCGTCAAGCAGGTGATCACGCTGCAGCAGGGCATTCCGATCGAAGCGGCCAAGGACATCGTGAAACACCTCAAGGACCTCAAGAAGAAGGTGCAGGCGTCGATCCAGGGCGAGCAGGTCCGGGTCAGCTCATCGTCGAAGGACGAGTTGCAGGACGCGATGGGCGCTCTGCGCGCCAAGGATTTTGGAGTGGCGCTTCAGTTTGGCAACTACCGGTAGACGGGCCGTCGCGAAGACGCGGCGGCGCGGTCAAGTGTCCGGATCCGCCAGCCTCGTCTCGCTCGAGCGTGCGCTGTCGAAGCTCGGACTGGCCAGCCGGTCCGAAGCCCACGCCTTGATCGCCGACGGCCGCGTCGCCGTCGACGGGCACACCGTCCTCAATCCGTCGCATCGGGTCACGCCCGAGCGCATCACGATCACGATCGACGGACAGGCGCGCAGGGCCTCGTCGACCTTCACGCTGATCCTGCACAAGCCGCGCGGCTACCTGACGACGCGGTCGGATCCCGAGGGGCGCAAAACGGTCTACGACCTGCTAGGTGACGTGCCGGCCCGCGTGGTTCCGGTCGGGCGCCTCGACCTTGCCACGAGTGGGTTGCTGATCTTCACCACCGACACGCAGTTGGCCAACTGGCTGACCGACCCGCGATCGTCGATCCCGCGGGTGTATCTGGTCACCGTCGAAGGCCGCGTCACCGCCGAGACGGCCGCCACGCTGACACGAGGAATCACTGCCGACGGCGAGCGGTTGGCCGCGCCGCACGCCACGGTCCGCAAGGCCTCAACACGCGAGAGTCACCTCGTCGTCACGCTCAAGGAAGGCAAGAATCGCGAAGTGCGACGGTTGATGGAGGCGGTCGGGCACCCCGTCACACAACTGCGGCGCGTTCAGTTCGGGGGCCTGGCGCTCGACGACCTTGCACCCGGAAAGTGGCGCGAGCTGTCCGCAGAGGAACTGCGAGCGGCGTTCCCTGCCTATCGGCCGAGCAGCCGGGCGCCGAGGCCGAAATAGAGCACCAGCGTCACAATGTCTGCCGACGCCAGTACCACTGGACCCGCGGCAATGCGCGGATCGGCTTTGAACACGCGCAGCGCAGACGGAATGGCGACCCCCAGCAGGCAGGCGATCAGCATCGAAACCGTGATCGCGACAAAGATCGACGCGGCGACCATGGCCTGTCCCCGCCAAACGACGACCACCAGGCCGACCAGCACCGCGCACCCGAACGCCAGCAGGGTCGCGGTCTTGAACTCTTTCCACAACGATTCGAGCAGCCGCTTCCAGACGATCGGACCATCCGTCAGGTTCTGCAGCGTGAGGGTCAGCGCCTGCATGCTCACGCTTTCGCCCAACGCCAGTACGATCGGAATGAACAGCGACAGCACCACCACTTCCTGCAACAGGTGCTCGAATCGGCTGGCAATCAACGCCGCAATCAGCCCGCCGCCGATGTTGCATAACAGCCACGGAAAGCGGTCGCGGAACGCCATCCACGGCCCGGCCTGTGCGGTCGCGTGGACGCCAATCAGCTGGAAGATGTCGTCGTAGGTCCGCTTGGCAAGATCGATCACTTCGTCGGTGAACAGGTTCACGTCGACCACGCCCACCAATTGCCCTGAGCCGTTGACGACGGGAAACGCCAGCAGGCGCCGGGTCGCGAAGTACTCGCTCGCAATCAGTACCGTTGCCCAGTCGGGAATGGCCACCACGTTGTCGAGCATGATGTCGGCAATGTTCTTGTCGGGCGCCGCCGTCAGCAACCGGCGGCCGGGCACGACGCCCACGAGTTTGTCTTCCTCACCAACCACGTAGAAATACGCAATCGAGGCGGCGCTGGCGTGGTCGCGGATGTAGGTGTGCGCCTCGGCCACCGTCTGCTCCGGCCTCAAGACCACCTGGGGAGGCCTCGCGAGCGGCAGAATGGGTTCGTGGAGCTGAGACGAGGACAGAGGGGCGACGGACATCGCCCCTAACGATAGTTTGAAGGTTGAGGCGGATTAAAGAAAGAAGTCCGGCATCAGCTCGGATTCATCGACACCGGGCTGGCGATAGCGCGAAAAGTCGGTCACGCCCGCGCTTCGCAGCAGCTCGTCGTCGAGATAGAAACGCCCGGTGCTCTTGCGAGCCGGCTGAGTCAGGATCCAATGAGCCGCGTCCGCCATGATTTCCGGACTGCGCGTGATGCGTCGCGTCTGCTGCCCGGCAATAAGGCGAATGGCTTCCGTGTCGATACCGGTCCGGGGCCACAGGGCGTTAACCGAAATGCCCAGCGGGCGAAATTCTTCTGCCATGCCGAGCACACACATCGACATGCCGTACTTCGCCATGGTGTAGGCGACGTGCGGCGCAAACCAGCGCGGCGTCAGCGTCGAGTACAGCGGCGGCGAGATGTTCAGGACGTGTGGGTTGGCCGCCTTGGCCAGGTGCGGCACGCACTTCTGCGTACAGAGGAAGGTGCCCCTGGTGTTGACCTCGTGCATCAGGTCGAACCGCTTCATCGGCGTGTCGAGTGTGCCGGTGAGGCTGATCGCCGAGGCGTTGTTCACCAGGATATCGATACCTCCGAACCGCGCCACCGCCGCGGCCACGGCGGCGTCGACCTGGTCTTCCTCGCGGATATCCGTCGCAATCGCCAGCGCTTTTCCGCCCGCACGCTCGACGTCTTCCGCTGCCGTGAAGATCGTCCCGGGCAATTTCGGATGCGGACGGGTGGTCTTGGCGGCGATCACGATGTTGGCGCCGTCGGCGGCGGCCCGCATCGCGATCGCATGCCCGATGCCGCGTGACGCACCGGTGATGAAGAGGGTCTTGTCCTTGAGCATAGTGTCCCCGTGAACGAACTATACTTCGCGCATGAGCGCTCAGGATGTCGTGGCCAACCTACGCGAACTCGCTCAACTGACGTCGACCGCAGACGGGGCGCAACGGCTTTGCTGGGGCCCGGTGTGGCGGGACGCGCGCGCGTGGTTCAACGGCAAGCTCGCCGGCATCGGCATCACACCCGAGATCGACGCCGCCGGCAATAGCTGGGCGACGCTCAAAGGCGCAACGGACAAGACCGTTATCATCGGCAGCCATCTGGATTCGGTGCCAAATGGCGGATGGCTCGACGGCGCGCTCGGCGTCATGGTCGGCCTCGAAGCGCTCCGCATGTTCAAGGATCACCAGCCGCCGGTCACAATCAAGGTCGTGGACTGGGCAGACGAGGAAGGCGCGCGGTTTGGCCGCAGCCTCCTCGGGTCATCGGCCGCCGCCGGCAGCCTGCAGGTATCCGAGGTCGAGCATCTTGTGGACAAGACCGGCGTGAGGCTGGTGGATGCGCTGCGAGAGAACGGCGTCGAACTGGCCTCGATGCACGAGTCCCAACAGTACCTCCGCGCCATCAACGCCAAGGCGTATCTCGAGTTGCACATCGAGCAGGGCCCGGTCCTTGAGTCGATACAGAAACCGACCGGCGTGGTGCTCGGCACGTTCGGCGTCGAGCGGCATCTGCTTCGCTTTGTCGGCCAGGCCGCCCATTCGGGCTCGACGCCGATCCCGATGCGCAAGGATGCGTTCCTGGCGGCCGCGGAAAGCGCCCTCGCGTTCCGCGAGATCGCGCGCCGCTACACGACGCCGTCGGCCCGCGTGGTCTGCACCGTCGGCACGGTCAAGGTGGAACCGGGCTTTGTCACCGCCGTGCCCGGCGCGTGCGAGATCTCGCTCGATCAGCGCGCGCTCGATACCAATGTCCTGGCCAGTATGTATGCCGACGCCCGGGCGGCTGCCGCGACGGCGGCCGCGCACAACAACGTCACCGTGGAATGGCGGCGCATCTGGCAGATCGAGCCACGTCCGTTCGCGCCCGAATTGATCGCGCTCTGCAAAGAGGCGGTGCACGAGGTGACCGGTGATGCGCCCCTCCTGCCGTCCGGGCCACTGCATGACGCGGCCGAGATGGTGCCGTTCATGCCGACGGTGATGATGTTTGCGTATTCGTCGAACGGCCTGTCGCACTGCAAGGAAGAAGACACGCCCGAGCCGCATCTGCTGAAGACGATCGAGGCCTTCCTGCTCCTGGTCAGGAAGGTCGTCGCCGCCTAGCGGCGTATCCCCAAAAGCAAAAGGCCCGGCAAGCGCCGGGCCTCTTTGGCAATACGCGATTGGTGCTCAGCTATTCAACGTAGCTGTAGCCGCAGTTCTCGCACACCCACATGCGGCCCTGCTTGTACATGTTGTAGGCGCACTGCGGGCAGACGCGATACTCGCGGCCCTCGGCGTCGACGAGCTTCTTCTCGTCCTTCTTGTCAGGATCGGCAAACGGATCCCTTGGTTCCTTCTTCTCTTCGTCTTCCTTCTTTTCCTCTTCCCTGGGTTTCGGTGCCGGCTGCTGCTGGGCAGCGGCGGGCAACACCGACACGCCGATGGCGGCGGCAAACATCGCCGAGCCACGCAGGAAGCTGCGACGATCGAGGCTGGTACCCTGAAGCTTGTCGAACATGAAGGCGGTCTCCTGTCTTCCTTAATTATAGACCCGTGTACAAAAAAACCCGGGTGGGGACATAGCGGCTCACTGACGACGCCCCACCCGGTGCTTCCCCTCTGTCGTTGTGGGCAGAGAATACGCCAGCCCTTTCGACAGTGTTGCAATTGTTTGTCTCTAGGCGAGTTACGGCTATTCGAGCATCACGGGAGCGGTCCGTTCCTCGTCGGTGACCTTGAGCTCCGGGTGGCGGGCAAACAGCCGTACGCATGCGTTCCACCGCAACACCGCCGCATCGGCGCGGCGCTCGGTGCCAATGTGCGCCGTGCATAGCGTAGTGCAGAGGGTGGGCTTCACGCCAAACCTCGCGGCCGGGGTGTGGGTCGGTTTCGACCGACCGCAGCAGATCATGCGTCGCGGATTTGCGGCAACTTCCCCGGAATTCGTGGCAAGCTTCTCGCGAATTGCGAGCGCTTCACGGTGCAGCGTCAAGGCTTCGTCATAGGCGCGCGCGGCTTCGCGCGCCAGACCAAACTCCGTCGCGCTGCTGGCGACCAGCAGGGTGTTTGGCGCCTGGGCGCGGCGCAGCTCGAGGGCCTCGCGTGCAGCGGCACTCGCCTCGTTGGCGCGACCGCGGAAGCGCTCGATGCGCGCGAGATTGGTCAGCAACGTCGCCATCTCCATCGGCGACGCCTGCGAGCGGCGAAGATCGACGGCGGACTTGAACTGCGCGCCGGCCTCTTCGAGACGTCCCAGTTCGAGCAACACCAGGCCGAGGTTGCCGTGCGTGGTGCCGATGTCTTCCGGGGCCCCTTTCCTGGACGTCTTGATCGTCAGCGCCCGGCGGAACATGGTCTCCGCGGCGCCGAGCTCACCCCGGTTCATCTGCAGGATGCCGAGGTTGTTGAGGATCTGCGACACCTCGAGGCTGTCGGGACGCTGCGATTCGTAGATCTTCAAAGCCGCGTCGTAGAGGCCTTGCGCGCGTGGCAGCTGGTTGCGCGACGCCGCGACCACGGCCAGCGCGTTCGACACGGGCGCGTAGTCAATGGTGTTGCGCTGCGAGGTCTCGAGTACCGCAAGGCTGCGTGAATACAAAGCATCGGCGCCTTCCAGGTCCTTCCGGCGCACGGCCGCGTCGCCCATCATCTCGCTCAACTGCGCTTCGCGCGCCGAGCCAGGCTGGATCTTGGCGACCACACCGAGCGCGTCGCGATAGGCCGCCGCGGCACGGGTCACGTCATTGCGGGCGGTCGCGGCCTTGGCCGCTTCCATCAGCGCATCGGCATACTCGGGAGACAGCGGCGCGCCGCTGCGCAACCGTGTGACTGCCACTTCGATGAGCCGGTCAAAATCCGCGGTCCGCTTGTCGATGCGGGCGACGTTGGCTTGCTTGAATGCGAGGCGACCGAGGTCGCGGTCGTCAGGTGTGTTGGCCGTGCGAAGGGTCGTGGCTTCTTCGTAGGCCGAGCGGGCGGCAGACAGCATGTTGGCCCGGACTTCGACATCGCCCAGCTGTTCGAGCCGGCGCGCCCGTTCGACAGGGTTGCGGTCAGCCGGCGCATCAGCGACTTGTGCGAGGAGCCGGTCGAGTTCGACGGCGACGTCAGTTGGGATCTGGGCAGACAGCCCGATGCTGGCTAGTCCGGCCACGAGGGAGCCGGCCAGGAAAAGTCGCGCCTTTTTGTGCATCGGGGGAAAGTATTAAGGCTATTCCGCCTCTGGCGCGATGCGCTCGTAGGAGAGCGCGCCCGAGGGGCAACGCTCGACCTGGTCGACGATCGTGGCCGTGTCGCTGCTGTCGAGGACGACCCATGGCCGCCGGCGGGGGTCAAAGACCTTGGGCAGTCCGCGGGCGCAAATCGCCGAGTGCACGCACAGCGACGGCTGCCAAATCACCGTGATTTCGCCATTTGAATAGCGCTTGGTGATCTCCTTGCTCATGGCGTCCCCACCTTTGTGTTGATCGTGATCTCGCCCAGCAGGGTCTTGTGGACAGGGCACTTGTCCGCGATTTCAGCCAGCCGCTGACGCTGCTCGGCGTCAAGGCTCCCTTCAAGAACCAGCTCGCGCGTGATCACGAACGTGCCATCGACGTGGCTGCCGTTCAGCGTCACCCGGGCATCCTGCAGCGGCCACGCTTTTCGCTCCGCATAGACTTTGAGGGTCATGGCTGTGCAGGCACCAAGCGCCGCCAGCAGCAACTCGTGGGGCGCCGGGGCGCTGTCCTCCCCGCCCTTGTCACGCTCTTCATCGGACCTGAGGCAATGACCTGCGACCGCAATATCCTGTGCGAACGGGCCGCCGGCCCACTGAACCTGTACGTCACGCATCGTGGGATTGTAGCGTCCGGACGCACGTTCTGACGCACGTTGAACGTTTCGTGGAACGATTCGTCGAACGACGGTATGCACGCCTTCCAGGACCTGCGTCAATCGCTTCGCCAGTTGCGCCGTAAGCCGATCTTTGCGGCGTGCGCCGTCCTGACCCTGGCCATTGGGATGGGCGTCAACGCCGTGGCCTTCAGCGTCGTCAACGGGATGCTGTTCAAAGGCTACGCGCTGAGCGGGATTCCCGGAACCGGCCGCATCGTCACCACACCCGGTGGTGACGAAGGCGGCTACGCGTCGCTCGAGGAGTTCCGCTTCTTTGCGGATGCGACGCGCGATCGGCTGGACATAGCGGCCGAAGGACGATCGAGCCTGGCGTGGAAGCACGACGGTACCACCGAGACAGCATGGGTGCTCTTCGTCACACCTCAATACTTCTCGCTGGTCACGCCGCCACTGAAGGCCGGACGGCTGAACGGCGCTCGCGACGGCGCTACCCTGTCGGCGGTGATCGGCGAGCGCTTCTGGCGCGACAAGCTCGGTTCGCCGTCGTTGGCGGGGCTCTCGTTAAGGCTCAACAACACCGACGTCACGGTTGCGGGTGTCGTTCGAGAAAGCTGGACCGGGCCCGCCGGCATTTATTCACCGGATGTCTGGTTGCCCCTCGACGACCTTGACGTGTTTGGCGCCTCGCCCGTGTCGACTGAGCGCGATGCGCGCTGGCTGTCCGTGATGGGCCGGCTACGCGACCACGCCACGCCGGCACAGGTGGACGGCCTCGTGCAGACGACGGCGGCGCAAATGGCGAGGGACTGGCCTGACACGCACAAGGACCGCGGTGCCGCCTTCCGGATGTTCGACGGCGGCAACAGCGAAGTGCGGGCGATCTCGTACGCCGCAATGATCGGCATGGGCATCATCGGCCTGGTGCTGCTGCTGGCCTGCTTCAACGTCGCGACGCTGCTGCTGGCGCGCGCGGTCGAACGCGAAAGGGACATGGGCATCCGCGCCGCGCTCGGTGCCCGGCCGGCTCGCCTGATGCGATTGGTCGTAACCGAAGGCTTCGTGATCGCCGCCCTGTCCGGAGCGCTGGCGCTCGTGCTTGCGTGGTGGACGCAGTCACTGGTCGGATCGTTCGCGATACCGATCGAGCAGCCTCAGCACATCGACATGACGCCCGACATCCGCGTCGTGCGATTCATCGGCGCGCTGATCCTGATCGCGGGCGTGCTACCCGGGCTCTGGCCGGCGATCGCCGCGGCACGCATCGATGTGCTGCGCGTCCTTGGATCGCAGGGCGCCAACGCGGTGGGCGCCAAGCCATCGGGCATGCGCCGTTGGCTGGTCGGTGCGCAGGTCGCGGGATCGACGGCGTTCCTGGCAATCGCCGGATTATTCATGCAGTCGTATGCGACGTTGACGACGCTTGACGTCGGGTTTGCCAGGGACCGCCTGGTGGTCACTGATTTTGAACCGGGCAGCCACGGCATGGATGCTGCCGCGGCGGAGCGCTTCGCATCCGACTTCAGGACCCGGGTGGAAGCATTGCCCGGCGTCGTGGATGCGGCTCTCGTCGATCGCGCGCCGTTCTTTGTCGGCTACGACCGCACGACTCGAGTCTGGCCGCCTGGCGTGACCTGCGACGCCAGTGACTGCCCCGACGTCGCCACCTATGGCGTCAGCCCGGGCTACTTCAAGACGATGGGCATCGGCCTCACCGAGGGTCGCGAGTTCGGCACTGGTGATGCGGCGGGCCAGGTGGTCATCAACGGCGCGCTCGCGCGCACGCTGTGGCCGGGCGGCGGTGCGGTTGGCCAGTCGTTCCGCAGCGGCGAGACCGGCGCACACCTGACGGTGATCGGCGTGACCGGCCCGACGCGCACACGCGGCCTCGATCGCGACACACCGGCCATGTGGGTGCCGCTCAATCGGAGCCACTACGAACGATCGTTGACGCTGGTTGCGAGAACGGCGGGGCCGCCCGCGTTGTTGGTTCGCGCCATGAGCGACAGCGCGCAGGAGACGGATCCGAACGTCGCAATGCTTGCGCTCACCACGATGGAGCAGCGCATGGGCGTCCAGCTGTGGCCGTTCCGTACGCTGACCTGGCTGTTTTCCATCTGCGGCAGCCTCGCGTTGGTGCTGGCCACCGTGGGACTGGCGGGCGTCGTGATTCACGCGGTCAATCGCCGCGTGCGTGAGTTCGGGGTTCGGCTTTCGATCGGTGCCACGCCGCGCGACTTGATGCGAGACGTGCTTGGCAGCAGCATCAGAATGCTGCTGCCCGGCGTCGTGGTCGGACTGCTGCTGGCCGGCGGTCTCGCACAGCTCGCACGCGTCATGTTCATCGGCGTAAACGTGCTGAACCCGTGGGTGTATCTCGCGGTCGCAGTGCTTCAGGCGACGATCGTGATCATCGCCTGCCTGACGCCGGCCCTGCGCGCAGCGCGGGTCGATCCGCTGACGGCGTTGCGGGCTGAATAGCGGTCAGGACGGCGTATTCATCAGGAACGACGCCATGTGATGGAAGAAGGCGCGCAGTAGCTCCTCTGATTCCTTCGGCAGCTGTGCCTCGCCCAGCGCGCGTTCCATGAGCTGCACCCAGCGATCCCGCGCTGCCTGGTCGAGTTTGTACGGCATGTGGCGCATCCGCAGCCGCGGATGGCCGCGCTGTTCCATGTAGCGCTGCGGCCCGCCGAAGCGTCCGACAAGGAAGTCCCGCAAACGCTCCTCTGCGCCTGGCATGTCGTCGGCCGGATACATCGGCCCAAGGATGTCGTCAGTGGGAACCTGCCGGTAGAACGCCGCGGCCAACCGCGCGAAGCCGTCCTCACCGATCTGCTGGTAGATCTCGCCCTCGGAAATCATCTCCCTGCATCATATGATGAGGTGATGGATAGCGGCCCGAAGAGCGCGTTGGAACTGGCCATGGAGCGTCTCAAGCAGAAGGACGCCGAGCAAGGTGTCAGCGAGCGCGCGCTGA
>Ga0075471_10001877_pt1 | contig 13882 bp, 12 predicted proteins | sample DEB19_08_DNA_2_FD_74787 | JGI IMG/M metagenome (GOLD analysis project Ga0075471, IMG submission 74787) | Aqueous microbial communities from the Delaware River and Bay under freshwater to marine salinity gradient to study organic matter... | ecosystem: Environmental > Aquatic > Marine > Coastal ... | reverse complement strand
GCTCCTTCATCGAGGCGAGCAAAGCCCGACGACGTAGCGACGGTGGGGTTACCGATGATCTTACCTTTGGCATCCACGCAAACTTTGAGTGTGACAGCACCCTGCTCCTCGGCGCGCTTCGACGCGGCAGGATAGTAGTCCTCGCTGGAGGGCATTCTTCCGATCTTCGCAGGAGTTCCCGCAGCCACGACTCGCGGCGGCGGAGCCGGCGGAACAGCCTTGTCCGTGACATTGCTGATGGCCGTCGTGTTGGATTCGACGGGAATATCGATAGTGACATCCGGCGGCGGAACCTGAACCGGCGGGCGTTCAATCTGAGGCGGAGGCGGCGGAGGCGGTTTGTCCTCCGGCTTGATCTCTTCAATGATGTCGGTGACGAGAGGCGGCGCTACGACTTCCACCACCTTTCGTGCAAGCCCGCTGACCAATGCGTATCCGAGTAACACGTGTAAACCCACGATGAACCCGAAGATCGCCATTCGGCGGGATTGGTTCTGTTGTACGTACGTCGCCATGTGCTCTCTTGGCAGTTTCGGCCGTTGCTATCGTCGGGGACCGAAAACTACCCGGCCTCCCCTCGTCTAGCAACCTCATCCCCCGCATCGAGCAACCCATCGGGGCAGCCCGAGCGCGAAGGCCCTACACTCAATAAACATGCTCAACCCGCAGCCTGATGCGCTGCAAAAGCAACATTCACTAAAGTGTGATCGGAGGACTGCATTTCCTGAAGCGAGTTCCGAAACGGCTTAAAGCCGAGACATTCGAAACTTGCAATCCCTTGCGGGTCCCCCAACTGAGGTCAACTGTACCTGCCCTGAGTGACCGATACAACAGTCCCCGACCCATCGGACATGTCAGTCCGTCACCGCCCCCTCGGAGGCGCTGCTCACGGTACGTGCATACTTCGCAAGTACACCGCGAGTTGCATAGGGTTTTGGCGCTTTCCATGACCGTCGTCGCCGTGCAATTTCCGTCGCGGAGATATCGACGTCGATACGCTTTCTGACGGCGTCAATTTTGATGCGATCACCGTCACGAATCAGCGCGATCGGCCCTCCGTTCGCGGCCTCCGGCGAGATGTGCCCCACAACGAATCCGTGACTCCCTCCCGAAAACCGACCGTCGGTAATGAGGGCGACCTGATCGCCAAGTCCGAGGCCCATGATGGCGCCAGTCGGGCTCAACATTTCTCGCATACCCGGCCCGCCGCGCGGCCCCTCGTAGCGAATCACCACGACGTCCCCGGCCTTCACGCGCCCACCGAGTATGGCTTTCGTTGCGCGCTCCTCACCGTCAAATACTTTCGCTCGCCCCTCAAACGACAGTCCTTCTTTTCCAGTGATCTTGGCGACCGCACCCTCTGGCGCAACGTTTCCCCGCAGCACGACGAGATGGCTATCTTTTTTGATGGGATCTGAAAATTCGTGGACGATGGTTTGACCCTTCGGATAATCGGCAACCCCTGCCAAATTTTCTCGCAAGGTTTTGCCCGTGACAGTGAGACAGTCGCCCTGCAACAACCCCACATCAAGCAAGCGCTTCATGAGCGGTTGGATGCCACCAATCGCGATCAACTCCGACATCGCATAACGTCCGCTGGGTCGTAAATCGGCTAAAACCGGAACTCGACGTCCGATACGCGTGAAATCATCGAGAGTCAGCTTGACGTTCGCCGCTTTGGCAATCGCTAGCAAATGCAGCACTGCGTTGGTCGATCCGCCGAGAGCGATGGTGACCGTGATGGCATTCTCGAACGCTTTGCGCGTCAGAATCATCGACGGCGTAATGCCCGCTTTGATGAGTCTCACGACGGCCTCACCCGCCTTGAACGAATCGCTTCGCTTGTGACGACTCACGGCTTCTTGGGCGGAACTGCCCGGAAGCGAGAGGCCCAACGCCTCCATGGCCGACGCCATCGTGTTCGCCGTATACATTCCTCCACAGCTTCCGGGCCCCGGAATGGCGGTGCGCTCAACATCGGCAAGCTCAGAATCGCTGACCTTTCCCGCAGCATGCCCCCCGACCGCCTCGAACACCGACACGATGTCCCGACGTTTTGCTCCCGGTCGAATCGTTCCGCCGTAAACGAATACGGAGGGCCGATTGAGACGGGCCATTGCAATGGCGCAACCCGGCATATTTTTGTCGCAACCGCCGATGGCGACGAAGCCGTCGAACCCTTCGGCACCGACGACCGTCTCGATTGAATCGGCGATCACCTCTCGCGACACCAGCGAATAGCGCATTCCAGGCGAGCCCATCGAGATGCCGTCCGAAACGGTGATGGTGTTGAACAACACGCCCTTACCCCCGGCGGCGTTGGCACCCGCCTCGGCCTCCGAAGCCAATCCGTTGATATGCATATTGCAGGGTGTGAGGTTCGCCCAAGTAGAGGCGATTCCGACCTGAGGTCGCTTGAAATCTTTGTCCGTGAAGCCGACCGCACGAAGCATGGCGCGCGAAGGCGTCTGCTTTGGCCCGTCGACGACCTGACTCGACCATCGACGCGGATTGGGTTTCATAGACGACCGGGCGGATTTCTTCATGGACTCTATTCCTAAACTTTTCAACGACCGTAGCGCTCGAGGATCAATTGATCGGCGAGTCGCATGCATTGCGCTTCTGCCCCCACGGGCCTTCCCGGACGCTCCCGCGCATTCCAAGCATAAAGGTCGAAGTGCGCCCAAGAGTTTGTCGAAGCCACGAAGCGCCGCAAGAACAAGGCGCCAAAAATCGCTCCCGCGAACGACGAACTCGAAACGTTGTTGAGATCGCCCACTCGACTATTCAACTCTTCGTCGTAAGGTTCCCAGAGGGGCATCGGCCAGACAGGATCCGATTCCTGCTCCCCGCATCGGCAAATCTGCTCGATGAGTTGCGGGTCGTTACCGAACAAGGCCGGCAACTCAGGCCCGAGCGCGACTCGTGCCGCGCCGGTGAGCGTCGAGAAATCGAGCAGCAAGGATGGGCGCTCGCTGTCGGCCTCGGTTAGGGCATCCGCCAAGATCAGACGCCCCTCGGCATCCGTATTGCCAATTTCTACGGTGAGTCCGCGACGAGACCTCACGACATCACCGGGTCGATACGCCGCACCCGCGATACTGTTTTCAACCGCGGGGATGAGTACCCGCAAACGGATCGGCGCCTGACGCGACATCAGACATCGCGCCAACGCCAAGGTGATCGCGGCTCCACCCATATCTTTTTTCATCAAGGCCATGCCCGATGACGGCTTGATATCGAGGCCACCGGAGTCAAAGCACACCCCTTTGCCAACCAGCGTCACGGTGGGGTGCCGCGGGTCACCCCACCGAAGATCGATCAACCGTGGGGCTCGAGAACTCGCGCGGCCGACGGCATGAATGAGGGGGAAGTTGTTCGCCAACAAATCGTCGCCTTCGAGACACCGAAACTCCGCCGCGAACTCTCGGGCGAGATCGGAGGCCTCCGCGGCGAGTTCCGCAGGACCTAATTCATTGGCCGGAGCGTTGATAAGGTCTCGGGCCCATGCGGCCGCCGCGGCTTGACGCAGAACGGCCGCCTCATCGAAGCCTCCCGATATCGCGAGTCGCGCTCGCATCGGGGATGCGGCCGAAGACTTGTAGCGCGTGAGTCGATAGGCACCGTGCAACCATCCCGTCAGTACTTGGCGCAGGGCCCGATCGGGCAGCTGCCCTTCCAGATGAAAATCCCGTGCCGGCAGCCGATCGGGAAGGCCCGACACCTGCCACCACGCGAGCTGATTCCAATCGGATAGCGGGCCCAGGCCGGCTACGGCCCCGACCATTTCGCCGGTTTGCCCCGGGATCATCAGCACCCGCTGGCGCTCGGCGGAAAATCCGTGCTGGTCGAGCCAAGAGCCCCAAGTCGGATGAGCCGCCTTGAAGGATCCTAGATCGCATTCGCGGACGAGCCATAACGGCAACGTAAAGCTATTCCTGTGGCAAATCAGCGCGTCTTGAGGCATCGGACGATGTTATCCGGAAATGGGCGACGGACACTGGACACGTTGACAAAAACCCACGGCGCATGGTCGTATTGGCCGATGTTTCGCGCTTCCCATACCTCGACGATTGCCCTCCAGGCCGCTGCCTCGGGCCTTCTATCGCTAGGGCTAGTGCTACCCGCCTTGGGTGGCCGGAGCGGGTTGTTCTCAAGATTTTTGGCCTGAAGCCAGAAACCTAAAGCGAACGAAGAGTCAAACCAAAACCCCGCACCGGCACCACGCCGATGCGGGGTTTTTTTACTTTCGGACATTCAATTGTTTCTAGATAAGGAACGGGAGTAGCAGAGATGAAGTTGTACGGACAGAAAGACGTCGACAAAAAGGCCCTCCGCGGAGCGCGCATTTGCGTCCTGGGATACGGAAGTCAGGGTCGAGCTCACGCTTTAAATTTGAAGGACAGCGGGTTCGACGTCGTGATTGGCGTTCGCAAAGGTGAAAGCTGGAAAAAGGCCCGTAAGGATGGGCTGGTAGTCTCCCTGCCCTCTGCGGCGGTCAAAGACGCCGATCTCATCGCGATGCTGGCGCCCGATCTCGCCCAGAAGGCCCTTTACGAAACCATCGCGCCCCACATCAAAAAAGGCGCCACGCTTCTTTTTGCTCACGGATTCAATATTCATTTCAAGCAAATCAAGCCGCGGAAGGATCTCGACGTGGTTCTGATCGCTCCGAAGGGTCCGGGCGACTTGGTTCGCCGCCAGTTCGAGCAAGGGCGCGGCGTGCCGTCGCTGTTGGCGGTATTCCAAGATCCTTCGAAGAAGGCGTTTTCCAAGGCGCTTGCCTACGCGCACGGCATCGGCGGCACCCGCGGCGGCGTGCTCAAAACCACGTTTGCCGAAGAAACCGAAACTGACTTGTTCGGCGAACAAGCCGTGCTGTGCGGCGGTGCAACCGAGCTCGTCGTAAAAGGTTTCGAAACACTCGTCGAGGCGGGGTATCAACCCGAAGTCGCTTATTTCGAGTGTATGCACGAGCTCAAGCTCATCGTCGATCTCTTGCATGAGGGCGGCATCTGGAAGATGCACAAGTTCATTTCCGAAACGGCCAAATATGGCGATCTCACTCGCGGACCGAGAGTGGTCAATGCGCGAACCAAAGCTGAGATGCGCAAGATCCTCAAAGAAATTCAGCAAGGAAAGTTTGCCAAGCAGTGGATGCGCGAGAACGCCACGGGTCGTCGCAATTACGACAAGATGATGAAAAAAGACCTCGATCGGCCTATCGAAAAAGTGGGCTATGCCCTTCGAGCCCGCATGCCTTGGCTCGATCAGGGTCGCTGATTCTCAACACACAATCGAGTTGATACGGATATCTGCCGGAGTAGCCTTGCCATGACCTCTAACACCGATCGAGTAATGATCTTCGACACGACGTTGCGTGATGGCGAGCAGTCGCCAGGATGCAGCATGACGCAGGCCGAAAAACTGCGCGTGGCGAAGGCGCTAGCGGAACTCGGCGTTGATGTCATTGAGGCGGGCTTTCCGGCAGCTTCTGAAGGCGATTGGAATGCCGTCAATGCGGTCGCTCGTGAAGTTCGTGGACCGATCATTTGTGGACTTGCGCGCTGCGATCGCGCGGATATCGAGAAAGTTGCCTCGGCACTCGCCCCCGCCGAGAAACGACGTATTCACGTGTTTCTCGCGACCAGCGCAATCCACCGAGAATTCAAACTCAACATGGCTAAGGACGAAATCATTCGCCGAGCCGTCGAGGGTGTGAAAATCGCTCGCGAGTTTTGCGATGACGTGGAGTTCTCGCCCGAGGACGCCTCCCGAACTGAAGTTGAGTTTTTAGCCCAAGTGGTCGAGGCCGTCATCGACGCAGGCGCCACGACCGTGAATATTCCGGACACGGTCGGTTACACCGTGCCCCATGAGTTCGCCGAGCTTTTCCGTTATCTCCGCAAGAATGTCCCCAATATCGAGAAGGCGCGGCTTTCGGTCCACTGCCACGACGATCTCGGAATGGCGGTCGCCAATAGTCTTACGGCAGTCGTCGCGGGTGCACGGCAGATCGAGTGCACCATTAATGGTATCGGGGAACGCGCCGGAAACTGCTCGCTCGAAGAAATCGTCATGGCACTCCGAACTCGCGAAACCTTTTTCAACGCGAAGACCAACATCAACTCGCAGCGCCTCTACCCTGCCTCACGCCTCGTCGCGAGCATCACCGGTATGCCAATTCCACGAAACAAGGCGGTTGTTGGTGAAAATGCATTCGCTCACGAATCTGGAATCCATCAGCACGGCATGCTGAAGCACGCGAGCACCTACGAGATCATGCGTCCTCAGGACGTCGGTCTTGCGCGCTCCAGCCTCGTGCTCGGAAAGCACAGCGGGCGTCATGCGCTGCGTGAGCGCGTCAAAGAACTCGGATTCGAGCTCGAAGAGAAAGAATTCGAGCGGGTATTCACCGAATTCAAAGCGCTCGCCGACAAAAAGAAAGAACTGTTCGATGGCGATATCGAGGCGCTGGTATTGCGCGCCGAGGGCACGGACTCTGGTCCGTGGAGTCTCGCCGCGTTACGCACTAATTCGGAAGTCGATGGCGGTGGAAAGGCCACGGTTGCGCTGCTTCACGTTGACGGCGCACGCATCGAGCGCGATGCCATTGGAGACGGTCCGGTGGACGCGGCGTTCAAAGCTATCGAAGACGCCACGGGCATTCGACCCGCCTTGCAGAAGTTCGAGCTGCGCAGCTTGACTGAAGGTGAGGACGCGCAAGGCGAAGCAGTCGTCTACGTCAACTTCAACGGGCGAAGCTATCGCGGGGCGAGCGCAACGACCGATATCGTCGAATCTGCGACACGCGCCTTTCTCGAGGTGATCAATCGGATCGAGCAATCACAGCGAGCGCAGGCAGCCGCCTGATCACCGCGTAGATTTCAAGGAAAAAGAACGATGTCTGCACCCAAAACAATGTTCGAGAAGGTCTGGGCGGCGCACGAGGTGACACCTCAGACTGCCGATACGCCGGCCGTCATTTTCATCGATTTGCATCTAACCCACGAGGTGACCTCCCCCCAGGCGTTCACCCTACTGCGTGAGCGTGGCCTAAAGGTTCGTCGACCCGATCTCACCTTGGCGACCATGGATCACTCGACCCCCACCCGCACCGAGCAGGTGTTCGGTGGCGCGCCAATTTCTATCGAATCCGCTGCGAAGCAGATCCGACAACTTGAAAAAAACTGCGCCGAGTTTGGGGTCGAGCTACTCGGCCTACAAGATTCGAGGCGCGGTATCGTCCATATCATCGGTCCCGAGCTTGGCATCACGCAGCCCGGTAAGACGATCGTGTGCGGGGACAGCCATACCTCGACGCACGGCGCATTTGGCGCCTTGGCTTTCGGCATCGGCACGACGGAAGTGGGTCACGTCCTGGCGACTCAATGCCTGCTGCAAAAGAAACCGAAGACCTGCGCCATCGAGGTTCGAGGAAAATTACCCCGTGGCGTGATGCCGAAAGATCTCATCCTCGCCATCATCGGAAAGGTCGGTGTGTCGGGCGGTACCGGCTATGTCTTCGAATACCGAGGTGAGGCGATCCGCGCGATGTCCATGGATGAGCGCATGACGATCTGCAATATGTCGATCGAAGCGGGCGCCAGAGCGGGCATGATCGCCCCCGATGAGACCACGTTTGCGTATCTCGAACACACGCCACGAGCGCCCAAAGGAAAAGCCTGGGACACCGCCGTCGCCTATTGGAAGACCCTATCGACCGATGACGGCGCAAGGTTCGACAAAGTAGTCGAGATCGATGCCTCAACGCTTGAGCCGATGGTGACCTACGGGACCAACCCGGGGATGGTTGTTCCGGTGTCGGGCCGAATTCCAGATCGTCCGGGCGACGCCGTCTTCGATGCCGCGTTGAAATACATGGGACTCCAGTCCGGTCAATCGATAGCCGATGCACCGGTCAACGTGGTGTTCGTCGGCAGCTGCACGAACGGTCGACTCATCGACTTGAGAGCCGCTGCCAATATTTTGCGCGGTCGTAAGGTCGCCAAGGGCGTACACATGTTGGTGGTCCCCGGATCTCAAGAAGTCAAACGTCTCGCAGAAGCTGAGGGTCTCGCCGAGATCTTCAAAGAAGCTGGCGCAGAGTGGCGCGAGTCTGGTTGCTCGATGTGCTTAGGCATGAACGGCGACACGGTAGGCAAGGGAGAATATTCCGTCAGCACCAGCAATCGAAACTTCGAAGGTCGTCAAGGCGTGGGGGCGCGAACCTTACTTGCGAGCCCCGAAACGGCGGCGGCCTCTGCCGTGCTCGGTCGCGTCGCTGACCCTCGTCAATTTCTGAACGCCTGAGTACTCGATATGAACCCCATTACACGCATTCGCTCTCGAACCGTCGTTATGCCGTCGAGCAACATCGATACCGATCAAATCGTGCCGGCTCGGTTCCTGACCACCACTTCCAAGGATGGCCTGGGTAAGGCCTTGTTTGCCGACTGGCGGTACGACGCGAACGGCGCTCCTCGAGCCGATTTCATTCTCAACAAGCCAGAGGCATCGGGCTGTCGCATTCTGGTTGCCGGTCGGAATATCGGCTGCGGCTCATCGCGAGAGCATGCACCCTGGGCCTTGGTCGATTTCGGATTCCAAGCGGTTATCAGCACCGAGATCGCCGATATCTTCAAAAATAACTCTCTCAAAAACGGCTTGCTCCCGATCGTTGTCGATGAGTCGACACACTCATGGTTGATTGAACATCCTGGTGCGGAAATCGAAATCGACCTCGCCTCCTCGACCCTCAACGTACCCGCCCGACCCGCTGTCAGTTTCTCTATCGAGCCTTTCGCACGTTTTTGTTTGATGAATGGCGTCGACGAACTCGGTTTTCTACTTTCGAAAAACTCCGAGATCGAGGCTTACGAGTCACGACGTCGCGCATGAAAGCCCGTATCGCCATCCTCGCCGGTGACGGTATCGGCCCGGAGGTCATCGCCGAGGCGATTCGAATCATCCGTGCTGTAGGCCAAAAATTCGGCCACGACTTCACCCTAGACGAATTACCTTTTGGTGGCGTCGCGATCGACGAGTTCAACGACGGACTGCCGGAACACACGCTGAAGGCCTGTCTTGAGGCCGATGGCGTTCTACTCGGCGCGATTGGCGGCCCCAAGTGGGGGCCTAGCGCACCGGTTCGTCCCGAGGCGGCGCTGCTACGACTCCGGGCTGAACTCGGTGTCTTCGCTAATCTTAGGCCTGTTGCGGTTCAGCCCGCCCTTGTGAACGCCTCCCCGATCAAGCCCGAATACCTCGAGGGCGTCGATCTTCTTTTTGTTCGCGAACTCACCGGCGGTATCTACTTCGGGCGCAAACTAAAGGAAGCCGGTCGAGCCGTTGACGAATGCGCCTATTCGGATTTCGAGATCGAGCGGGTCACCCGCATCGCGGGGAGACTCGCGAGACAACGTCGCGGCAAGATCACGCAAATCGACAAATCAAATGTGCTCGAAACATCTCGTCTTTGGCGCGTCGTCACTGAGCGCGTAATACGCGATGAATTCCCCGACGTCTCCATCGAACACATGTTCGTCGACGCTGCAGCAATGCATCTCATTCGAAACCCACGTGGTTTCGACGTCATTCTCACCGAGAATTTATTTGGCGATATCCTGACCGACGAAGCAGCGATGCTTGCCGGCTCTCTTGGCGTGTTGCCCTCAGCCGCCCTGGGAGACAACCGTCGGGGGCTATACGAGCCTATTCACGGCTCCGCACCGGATATTGCAGGCCGGGGTATCGCGAACCCTTGCGGCACGATCTTGAGCGCGGCACTACTGATGCGTCACTCGCTACATCTCGAGCCGGAGGCTAAAGCGATCGAAGCCGCCGTAGCTCGTGCTCTCGAAGGCGGGGCGCGCACCGCAGACATCAGCACATCGGCGGACGAAGCGCTCTCGACACGCGCCATGGGCGACGCTGTGCTCGCGGCGCTCTAGTCGAGGCTCAGCGGATTGCCTTGAGTCCTTGCTCAAGGTCGTGTCTGAGATCCGCTTCGGCTTCGATCCCAATCGATAGACGCAGGAGCCCGTCAACCAAACCCGCTGCGGCACGGGCCTCGGGATCCATGGCCGCATGGGTCATGGTTGCCGGATGTGCGATCAGACTCTCCACGCCACCCAGCGACTCGGCGAGAGAAAACAACTCTAGGGAAGACACGAATCGCTCGACTGCCGGCGTACCGCCTTTTAGTTCTAGCGTCAGGATGGATCCGAAGCCTCGTTGCTGACGTCGCGCCAACTCGTGCCCCGGGTGTGAGGTGAGTCCGGGGTAATAAATTTTTTGAATTCCGGCCTGTGCGGCAAGCCAATTTGCGAGCGCGTTGGCGTTCGACTCATGCACGGCCATCCGCGCATGCAGGGTGCGCAACCCGCGCAAAGTCAAGAAGCTGTCGAAGGCCGAGCCGGTCATTCCAAGCGCATTCGCCCACCATGCGAGCTGTTGCGCGGTGTCAGATTTTGCTGCGATCACAGCACCGCCGACTACGTCGCTATGACCGTTGATGTATTTTGTCGTCGAGTGCACGACGAGATCGGCGCCGAGTTGCAGGGGATTCTGCAGTGCCGGTGACAAGAACGTATTGTCGACCGCGACCAGCGCTCCGGCTGCGCGCGCCAATTCCGCAACCGCTTCAATATCTGTGATGCGCAGTAACGGATTACTTGGCGTTTCGATCCAACAGAGCGCCGCCGGCTTAAGCAGCGCGGCGCGCCAGGTCTGATGATCTGCAAAATTCACGAACTCGACGACGAAATCGCCGCGCCGATGCCAGGCGGAAAACAAACGGAACGTGCCGCCGTAACAATCGTGTGGCGCCACGATTCGCGAACCGCGCGGAAGTAATTGACCCACGAGGGCGATGGCGCCCATGCCCGAACCCGTGATTACCGCTCCTTGCCCGCCTTCCAAGTCGTTTAAGGCCTCTGCCAGGAGATCGCGCGTGGGGTTTCCCGACCGAGAGTAGTCGTAACGACCTTTCTCGCCGAACCTCGGAAAGGTATAGGTCGAGCTGAGATGGATCGGAGGGACGACTGCACCCGTCGTACGATCGGTTTCGAGACCGGCGCGTACAGCCAAGGTCTTAGGATCCTTCTTACTGGTCATACTGGTTCGACTCCAAACAAATCTCAGTGCGTCCGTGGGAGTACCGCGTTGAAAATTTTGCGTAGAGCCTCGCCTTCCTTTAGGAAAGCATCGTGCCCGAAAACCGACGAAATCTCATAAAGACGAGCCTTGGGTAACCGCTCACACATCGATCGCATGTCACTCACGGGCACGAGCTGGTCTTCGAGCACGGCAATGGCAGTGACCGGAACGGTTACTTGAGCTGCCTCGACATGATGCAGATCGATGGACTCCGAGAGCGTCAAAAACGAATCCGGCTGATAGCGACGAACGTAGTCTGCGCCCCGGGCCATCAAATAGTCCTCGACCGGAAAGACGAAGCGTCCATCACGACGCTGCGGCGCACGGGAAAATCTCGTCGAAAATTCTTCGGTACTTCGATAGGTCGCCATGGCGAGCGCTCGAGCCAACTCGAGGCCTTGTTGGGGTCTTCCTGCTTCGATGCTAAAACGCACCACCCGACGTTGCACGCTCCGCCATGCGGTAGACATCGGGCTCGCCCAGTCGGCCGCGCTAATGACGACCAGACTCGCCACTCGATCGGGATATCGCTCGGCGAACGCCAAGGCGACCATGCCGCCATACGACGCACCGATGATCGTATCGAGAATCTTTATTCGAAGATGATCGAGCAAGCGCCGAAGAATCTCGGCCTGATCATAGGTCGACACCGACGGAAACGACTGACCGCCGCTCGGGCCGCTGGTCTCACCACTGCCGCCGAGATAATCGAATGACAGGATCCGAAATTTTTCTGAGGGTATAGCGCGACCCGGCCCGACGATTTCCGACCACCATCCCGTGCTCGTGTCGTCCGAGCGGCTGGACCATACGCGTCGATGAGCCGAGATGCCGCCCATGGCCACCATGACGGGCCCCTTATGAGGACCGGTGAGTCGCCACCCGATTCGAGCGGCTTCGAGCACCCCACCATGGTGTAACCGGAGCGCCTCGCCAATTTCCAAAATGCCCTCGTGGCAGTTTGAATCGGCATCGACGTTCTCTAACGCCGACTGAGTAAGCCCCGGATTGTGGTCGGTAGAACGTGTCATGTTTGCCTCAAGACCGCTCATCTGACGCCTCCCAGAGGGAGTGGCGCGGAGTTGGCACCTTGCCCAGAGCTGGCGGCTCTGGCGGTTGCCCCGGCTTCTTCGGGCCTTTCCCTCAGCCGGTCTCGATGAACACGCGAATATTACGCCGCGACCGTACAAGGAGTCAACGAGCCGGTTGCCAGAATTGCTACAATGTTTTAATGTATTAAAACATTAGTACGTAAACACCTATTCGCGGTATCCCATGAAAACCCACACCCGTCAGTCGCCTCGTCAAGAAGCCAAGGCTGAGCGCAACCTTTATCAGGCCATTTTGACCCTCCGCACCGTAGACGAGTGTCGCGCGTTTTTCCGTGATCTCTGCACGCCGGCCGAGCTTCAAGCAATGTCAGATCGATGGGCCGTCGTCGAATGGCTCGAGCGCGGTCTGCCCTATCGGGAAATTCACAAACAAACAGGCGTCAGCGTCACCACCATCACTCGGGTTGCGCGATATGTCGGCGCCGGAAATGGCGGCTATGACATCGCTGCCCGGCGCATGGCAAATGGTAAATCCGCCAGCGTCGTCGGTCGCTGAGGCTATCGCCATGGACAAACTATTACGACTGAAGCTGGCGATTCAAAAATCGGGGCGTCTGACAGAGCTGTCGACCGATCTATTGGTTCGCTGCGGCCTGAAGTTCTCGCGAGCCAAAGATCAGTTACTCGGGTTCGGTGAAAATATGCCGCTCGATCTGCTTTTCGTCCGCGACGACGACATTCCAGATCTCGTTGAAGAAGATGTCTGCGACTTAGGCCTCGTGGGTCTCAACGTCGTCGAAGAGAAAAAGCTCGAACTCGTTGCACGCGGTCATGCGGCGCGGTTCGAGATTTTGCGCTCCCTCGATTTTGGACGATGTCGGCTGTCGATCGCCGTACCCGAAGAATTCCGCTGGAATGGCCCAGCGTCGCTCGCCGGTCGCCGAATCGCGACGACCTATCCTTACGCGCTGGCGAAGTGGCTTGCCGATCGCAATATTCGCGCTGAAATCGTCACGCTTTCCGGCGCGGTCGAAATTGCCCCTCGACTCGGGCGGGCCGATGCCATTTGCGATCTCGTGTCGACGGGGTCAACGCTTGAAGCCAATCGCCTCCGCGAGGTCGAAGTATTACTCGAAAGTCACGCCGTTCTGGTCCGAACTCCTATCGAACTGCCGAAAGAAAAGTCCGACTGGGTCGAGCGACTTCTCATGCGTATCGACGGGGTGCAACAAGTACGCGAGAGCAAATACATCATGCTGCATGCCCCGCGCAGCGCATTGCCAGCGATAAAAAGCCTACTGCCGGGAAGCGAATCTCCTACCATCATGCCCCTCGAAGGTAGCGCGGATAAGGTCGCGATCCACGCCGTGTGCCGGGAAAATGTGTTCTGGGAAACACTCGAAGCGCTGAAAGCCGCAGGAGCGAGCTCCCTGCTCGTTCTCCCCGTCGAAAAAATGCTGACATGATGCTACCGATCATCGATTACTCAGCGCTGAACGAATCGGAACGACGCGCCGCATTATCTAGGCCTGCGACCGATCAACGCGAGAATATATTCTCGCTCGTCAGCGAAACGATCGCGCGCGTAAGGGCCGAGGGCGACGCGGCACTGCTCGACTACGCACAACGCTTCGACGGCGGTGCGCCGGCCAATCTGCGCGTGCCAACAG
>Ga0075471_10001876_pt1 | contig 13888 bp, 8 predicted proteins | sample DEB19_08_DNA_2_FD_74787 | JGI IMG/M metagenome (GOLD analysis project Ga0075471, IMG submission 74787) | Aqueous microbial communities from the Delaware River and Bay under freshwater to marine salinity gradient to study organic matter... | ecosystem: Environmental > Aquatic > Marine > Coastal ... | reverse complement strand
TGCCGCCGAGGCAGAACGCGAACCGCATCCGTCCCTGCTCCGCGGCATCGAGGCATTCCAGCGTGTCGTGGCCCTTCGTCGTCGGCAGCGCGCCCCCGTCCTGTGTCGCCGTGGACGACGGCCGCACGCGCCGCGGCGGGGAGTCACGCTCGTCGAGGTGCTCGTGACGATCTCGCTGATCGCGGTTCTCTCGGCCCTGTTGCTGCCGGCCCTCGGCATGGCTCGGGAGGCCGCCCGCAAGTCGTCGTGCATGACGAACCTGGCTTCCATCGCCAAGGCCTTCGCGGCCTACGACACGGCCAAGGGGCAGTTGCCGGGCTGGCGTAACATGCAGGATATGTATTCGGTGACCACCGGATCCTCGAATCCCTCGAAGGCATGCGTGTCGTGGACGGTGACCGTGATGCCCTTCCTCGGGGAACGCGAGATCTTCACCTGGTATGAGAACTACACCACCACGGCCGACCCCGTGGCCAACAAGCGTATTCCTCGGTACATCTGCCCGAGCCTGGCCGTCCAGCAGCGGGAAGAGTATCCGGCTTCGATCAACTACGTGGGCAATGCGGGCACGGCCGCGGTCGTCCTCAAAGATGGCGTGAAGCAGTATCGGGGCGACGGCGCGATCGTGGATGCCGTGGGCAACGAGTCTGGATCCTCCTGGAAGTATCTGCCGTCGAACTACTCACTCGAAGCGATCGGCGCGGCAGACGGGGAGAGCAGCACGGCGCTCCTGGCCGAGCGGACGGGCCTGGCGGTGCCCAAGGGGCTCAAATGGTCCGATAATCCCGTTCCTGCCACGAGTAACGGGGCCGCCGACCCCAAGGCCCATGTCTTCCTGCAGCCGCTGGGCATCACCGGCGGGCAGACTTACGCGGCCGATCCCAGAAAGGGCAACACCTGGATGAAGCTCGCGGCCGACATGGGCCTGCGATATCCCTCGTCGTGCCACGGCCGTGGCTACCAGCTCGCCTTCTGCGATGGCCACACCCGGACGATCAGCGATGCCATTGACCCGTGGGTCTACAGCCAGTTGCTGTCGAGCGACCAGTCGGCCCGCTCGCCACGCGTGCGGGGCTGGGAACAGTACCGGGTCAACGGGCAGCTCGTGCACTACATCCTGGACGACAAGGACGTCGACAAGAAGTAGCCACGTCGGGACCAGGGCGGATGGCGGGCCGATCCTGCTGCGGCCCAACGCTCACGGCGTTGGGCTTGTACGAGGCCCGGCCCGTGAAAGCCGACCGGCCGTAAGGCCGCGGGCAAACCGCGTGGAGCGAGCCGGCGTTGCCCTGCCGCATGCCTCAGGAGGCCGGCCCCGCGGGATCCTCGCCGGGCGGCGGCGGGTAGGCCCGATCGGGATCGAGACCAGCCGTCGCCGCCTGGGATCGCAGGGTCTCGCCGAGCCGATCCCAGACCCGCCGCTTGATCTCGTCCGGCGTCCAGGCCCAGATCCGGGCCCGCACGAGCACCGGCATCGCCTCCCGCTTCATCACGCTCTCGAACGAGGCGTCGACGAGTTCCGGGAAGGGGGGCAGCCGGGCCTCCTTGGCCACGTGCTTGGTGCCGGGCGTTGATGCCGCATACCGCCGGTCGTAGAGGGCGTGGGCCAGCCTCACGAACCGGTGGAACGTGTCGAGTCGACCCTTCGCGAGGCCGTCGTTCATCGCCCGCTGCACCATCGCGTCGATGAACTGCCTGGTATTCGAGACGTCGATGTCCATCACCTCCCCCAGCCGCAGCGTGAGGAAGCCCTCGAGCCCCTCGCTGTAGAGCGGCTGACCGGCCCGGCCGGAGTCCTCGGCGATGGTCAGCAGCTTGCCGAAGCAGCCGGCGGCCTGCGCGTCGTCGCCATACAGGTAGGAGAACACCGTCGCCTGCTCGAGAAACGACTCGTAGCCCCGCAGCAGGTCGTCCACGGTCGCCCGGCCGAACTCCGCGGCCGAGATGCCCTCGGCCGATTCGATCAGCTGCATGGCATTCTGCATACCCCGCTCGTAGCCGTCGATGAACCGCGGGTCCGGCAGGATGTCGATCCGATCGGAGAGCGGGTCGAACTCGATCCTTCCTGTGCGCATCAGATGCTGGAGGTTGCCGAGCCGGGTCTTGATGATGCTCAGTTCGTTGAGCGACTCCCGCCGTGATCCCTGCCGACCGAGGGCGAGGCCCTGCTCCGACCAGTAGATGCCGTGGGCGTGTGGATGCCCCCAGTCGAGCGGGCCATACCGCTCCATCTGCTCGAGCATGAACGCCGGATCCATGCGGTAGCGGTCGATCAGCACCCGCTTCTGGAGGTGGGGCACCAGCCCGTCGAACACCGCCGTCGAGAGCCGCTCGTCGGCGAGCAGGGCCGCCATGAGCTCCCGATTGGTGCCGGTGGGCAAGGCCCTGCCGGCGAGGATCTTCGTGTCGAGCGAGTTGGTGTAGAGCGCCACTCGGCCGAGCATGCGGAGGAAGTCCTCGTCGGGCTTCACGGCATGCTCCTCGAGCAGGGCCAGGGCGGCGGCGACGTCGGGGTCCGTTCGCAACGCCTGCAGCTCGTCCGCCGCGGCGACCACCCGCCGGAACCGCTCGATCGCCGCGGCCGAGGTCCTGCCGCCGGTCGTGTCACCGAGCACCTCGCGAAACTCCCGCACGAGGCGGGCCTTGTAGTACCAGTGCTCACGGTCCGACTTACCGCCGATCTTGTGGAAGAAGATCCAGCCCAAATCGATGGGGAGCGTGGCGTCGGCGGGATTCAGGGGAATTCCCCGCTGCCGCAACAGTTCGATCCCGCGATTGATCCAGTTCCACCGCTCCTCCGGCACCTTCGTGCAGACCGACACGTTGTAGGCCAGGTTCCAGGCCTGGAATCCCCAGACCTTCGGAAATCGCGGCTGGAGCGTCGTGATCCATTGGCTGAGCGTCTGCGCTTCGAAGAACTCCCCCTTGTCCTGGAGGGCGTCGGCACGGGCCCAGAGCACGTCGACGGCCAGACCGCGAAACGTCCCCAGCGCCGCGGTCGCCAGCGCCACATGGGGCGGCATGCCCCTGGTGCCCTCCATCGACACCACGAGCTGGAGCTCCTGCCGCTGGCGGGCGATCGACTGCGTCGCCAGGCCGGCGGCCGCCAGGCTGGCGACGAGCACGGTGGCGGTGATCGCCTCGACGAGCCGGTCGTTCATGATTGCCGGGGCCTTTCCACTCAGGTCGACGAACGGATCGGGTCGCGCCGCTCGAAGATCAGCCAGCCGCCCAGCCCGAGCAGAAGCGGCACCACCAGGCCGATTCTCCACAGGCACGACCAGACGCTCGCGTTGGGGATCACGATTCCCGTCGCGAGGCTGCCCACGGCGTCGTAGTCGGGGAAGGCGGGTGTCATCCAGAGCACCAGGTCGGTCACGAATCCCAGCAGCATCCGGCCCGCCTCGTAGAGCCGCCATTCGGACAGCAGCCCGGCGGTCGCGGCGAGGCGCTGCACCACCGCTTCCGCCGCCGTCGTCGCGGCCATGTTGTAGAGCCCCAAGCCGTCCCTGAGAAAGCCGCTCCCGAGGGCCGTGGCATACACGACCAGCGAGAGCAGGATGGCCATGGGCATTCCGAGGCAGGTGGAAGCCGCCACGCCCACCGCGGCCACCATCGCCAGCTTGATCCAGATCACCACCAGGCAGCGGACGACGTTGCCGCCGAATCCACCCTCGTGATGCAGCAGCCGCAGCCCGTCGCCCGGCGGGAACGTGATGGCCGTGGCCTGGGTCTCTCCGGGAGGCACGAGATTGCGGTTGGCGACCGTCAGCCGCAGCACCCCCTCCTCGTCGACGGCATCGGCAGGGAGAGGCAGCACGTGCACGGCCTGCGTGGCGAGCGTCTGCTCCTCGTGGCCGCCGTCGCGCATCGGCCACGGCCGGCCGTTGAGCCAGAGCACGAATCGGACATCCGCGAGATCGACCCCCACGTTGAAGGCCCGGGGCTTGAGCTGCAGCTGAAGCGGGGGTCCGGCCCGATCGATCCCCGAGAGCCCGCGAAACACGTAGGTCGACACCATGTCGGGAGACACGGTGTGCCACTGCCAGTCATGTTCCTGTCGGATCCGCCTCCTGGCCGCCACCGGATTCTTGGCAAAGCCGTCGGGATCGTCCTGCTCCAGTTGCCGGATCGCCTGCGCCACGGCGGCCTCGTATTCCTCTGGGCGGTCGTGCTCCGGCTGCAGCGCGACCCTGGCGGTGAGCACCTGGTCGTCAACGGCGATCCGATCCGCGTCGTCCGTCGCCGTTGTCGCGGCCAGGGCGCTGACGAACGTCGCGGTGCCGGCCCCTGCCAGCCCCACCAAGAGCAGGTCGAACAGCACGATCCCCAGCCACTTGCCCAGCAGATATTCCCACCGCTCCACGGGCTTCACCAGCGTCATGTGGATCCGGCCGGAGTCGATGTCGCCGCAGATCGTGCCGCAGGCCAGCACGATCGTGAGCACGCTGAGAATGACCCCCGTCCCGCCGAGCGCCCAACTGATCACGAACTGCAGCCGATAGGCAAGCCGCTCGGCCGGGTCGAGCACGAGCGGCAGCGTGGGGATCAGCAGCACGAGGAGCACCACGAGCGCGAGCGATGCCCGCATGCGGATGGCCTCGTCGACCACCGTGCGAGCGACGCCGGCGATGCCGTTCGAGCCCGAGAGCAGCCGCTGGATGGCGGCCAGGCCGAGTCCGCAGCCGACGGCCATGCCCGTGACGCCTGCCAGGCCGGTGGCAGGCACGCTCCACCCCAGTCGGGCCATGTGCCAGCTCGTCACCGCCGCCGCGACGGCGAGGGCGGCACCGGTCGCGGCCAGCCGCCACTGCGGGGCCGCGGCGAAGCCCCGCCACACCGACCAGACCGCGACGGCAGCCATGACGGCCTGTCCGACGGTGCCGACGGCGGCACCTCCGAGCCAGGCGAGGCCTTCTGCCAACGCCACGCCGCCTCCAAGGACGAGCAGGCCCCGGATCAGCGCACGCCAGGCGGTCCGAAGGGCCGCCGCTCGATGCCGCCGCCGCGCGGCAGTCACGGGGTCGATGTCTCGCAGCATCGTCAGGTCCGCCGGTTGACGAGACTGTCGATGAGGCCGGTATCGATCGGCCGCGGATGCTCTGGCCCGGCGTCAGGGGCCGCGGGGCCACCATCCGCCGGCTGCGGCCCGTTCGGCTCGCGGTCGTCGGCCGGAGCGGCAGCACCCCGCAGAAACTCGGGCACCCCGCCCCCCGATCCCGCACCGCTCGTCCGGGCACCCTCCGCCCGGGCCTGCTCGACGATTTCAAGGAACAGCGACTCCATGCGGCGTCGCGGCCGCGCGACGGCGACCTGCTCGATCCCGTGCCGGGCGAGCACGCCGCGGATTTCCCCGACGACGCCCGGGGGCAGCGCAGCGGTGCTGATGGTCGTGCGGTCTTCCTCGACGAGCAGCTCGTCGCAGGTCCCCTCGGCCCTGACCCGACCTCCGAACATGATCGCCACCCGGTCGCACAGGTCCTCGACGTCGGAGAGCTGGTGCGTGCACAGCAGCACGGTCTTGCCGCGGCGGCCCAGATCGGCGATCAGATCCTTGATCTGCCGCGCGCCCACCGGATCCATGCCACTGGTGGGCTCGTCGAGGATCAGCAGCTGGGGATCGTTGATCAGGCTCTGGGCGAGCCCCACCCGCCGCTGCATGCCCTTGGAGAACTCACCTACGGGGCGATGCTCCACGGCCTCGAGCCCCACCATCTCCAGCAGCATGTCGATCCGCTCCCGCCGCACCCGCGGCGGCAGGCGGAACAGCCGGCCGTAGTAGTCGAGCGTCTCGCGGGCAGAGAGGAAACGGTACAGGTAGCTCTCCTCCGGCAAATACCCGAGATGCCGCTTCGAGGCCACGTCTCGCGGCCGCCGCCCCAGCACGGCGATCCGGCCCGACGTGGGGGTCAGAAGCCCGAGGATCATCTTGATGGTCGTGCTCTTGCCCGAACCGTTGGGCCCGAGCAGGCCGTAGACCTGCCCCCGCCGCACCTCGAGATCCACCCCCTCGACCGCCCGCACTCGCGGCCTCAGCCAGAAGTCACGGAAGGTCTTCGTGAGGCCAACGCACTTGATGTCGACGCCCTCGGCCGCAGCGCCGGCCCGAGCCGCCGGCGACGGTGCCGTCGCAGTGATGGAATCAGCCGTGCCGCTCATCGCCTGCTCCCGTGCTTCGCCCCGGCGCCGTCGCCCTCGTCCTTCATCTGCCGAACTCGGCCTGCTTTTCCTTGCGTGAGCGGATCTGCTCCTGCTGCCGCTCCTTCTGGATCACCGGATCGCGGTCGAGCTGCAGCTCGAGCTGCCCGGGCACCGTATAGAAGGTCTCGACATCGCCGGTGAGAATCCGCTCACGGGCATCCTCCCAGAGCCGTGAGAGGATGATCCGCGGGTTCTTCTCGTACTGAGGCAGGAGCCGCTCGAATGTCTCGCGGTCACCCTTCACCCTTTCGACCACCTGGGTGCGATAGGTCTTGGCGGCGTTGATGACCTGCGCCACGTCGCCCCCGATCGACACCCCGTCCACGTTCAAATCGCCGAGCGCCAGATCCATGGCCTGCTCCACGACCGCGACCTCGTCGGGGGCAACGGCCTCGGTGGCCCGCTCGAATCGGTCGAGCAAGGCCAGCAGCTTCTCGCTCCCCTCGCCGGCCGTCTCCCCGAGGATGCGGGCACGGTCCTGCTGGGCCGCCACGATCCGCTGGGTCCGATCGGACTCCGCCGTCGTGACCGCGTCGAAGCTGCCGACGACGCTCAAGGGCGCCGACACCTTGTCGAGCGTTAACTGGTCGATCGTGATCCCCGTCGCCATGTCGGTGAGCACCCGCTGCGCCACGCCGGTGGCCACCTCGCGATTGACGACGCCCTTGAGCAACTCGTCGGTGGGGTGCTGGGCCAGCGCATGCACGATGCCCTGCTGCATCGCACAGCGGACGAGACCCTCCGCGAGCGAGGTTGCGCCGACGTTCGTCACGAAGGCCACCGGATCGGTCACCCGATAGGTCACCGTCCAGCGGGCATGGGCGATGTTGAGGTCGCCGGTGAGGAGCGATCCATCGCGGACCGGATCGAGCGGCCGTGACCGCGACAGCCGCATCTGATCCCGGGTCATGCCCCTGTCGTCCAGCCCGACCTCGTACCAAAACTCCCGGTCGAGCGGGAGTGTCATGGGCCGGGTGTCGACCTTGATCACCTGCTCGATCGGAAAGGGGGCCGCCAGGTAGGTGCCCCGCTCCAGCACCCGCTCGCCGGGGGCACCGACGTAGTCTCCGAAGCGCAAGCGGACAGCCACCTCGTTGGAGCCGACACTGAAGGTGCCGCTGAGGGCATACGCGCCGAGTGCGGCGAACATCGCCACCTTGAGGATCGCGAAGCTCACGCGCAGCGCCTCGGCGAGCGACTGCTGGGCAGGGTCGAGCGGCTCGACCCCGGACTCCGGGGTGGCTCCCGGCACGCGGTCCTGAACGCTCATCGCCCGCTCCCCCGGTTCGGCGCCGCCGCCGGGCTCGACGGCCGGCCGGCAGGGCCGCCCTGCCCCGGATCACGATTGAACCAGTCGAGGATGCCGAGACTGTCGGCCGAGAGCACGAAGGTGGTGTTGTGGTCGAGCATCTTCTTCAGGGCCTCCACCTTCCGCAGAAAAATCGCGAACTCCTCGTTCCTGGCGAAGCTCTCGTACTCCTTCGAGGCTTCCCGATCACCCTGCGACCGGATCGCCTGCGCCCGCCGCTCGGCAAACGCCAGGATCCGGTCGCGGGAGCTCTTGGCCTCGCTGCGGATCGCCGATGCCTGGGCCTGCCCCTCCTGGAGGGCGTTCTCGGCGAGCCGTTCGCGGGTCGTGATCATCGTCTCGAAGATCTTCTCGGTGGTCGCCTCCGGAAGGACGATCTTGGAGATGCCCACCGTCTTCACCTCGAGGCCGTATCCCGACTGGGCGAGCGACCGCTGGAGGGCCTCCCGGGCCTGTTCCTCGATCGCGTTCAACTTGAGTTTCTCGCGGTCGAGATTGACGAGTTCGTCGAGCCGGTAGCGGCTGATGATGCCCCGGATCTCACGGAGCCGGCTGGAGAGTTGCCGGGCCGCCTCGGCCGGGTCCTTGAGCGTGACGTAGAACTCGAGCGGATTCTCGATCCGCCAGGTGAGGTAGGTGCGGACGATCACGCTCTTGCCGTCGGCCGTCTGCAGCTCCTCGATCTTGTCCTCCAGCAGCTGCAGCCGCTTGGAGTAGTGGGTGACCTTGTTGATGGGCCACGGCAGCCGCCACCGGAGCCCGGGCGTGCTCACCACGCTGCTCTCGTCGGCCTTGTCGAACGTCGTCCGCACGGCCACCTGGTCGTAGCGGACCTGGTAGAGAAACATGTGCGACAACAGGGCGGCCGTGATCAGTGCCGCGATCAGGATCGTGAACGAGTTCTTCATGGTGCATCCGGATGAAGCATCCGGTCCGGGCGTCATGGCTCCAGGAGCGTGTCGAGGGCCGAGGTCGGGTCGCTGAAGTCCATCTGCAGGATCGGGAGATCTCCCTGGTCACCGGCAATGATGAACTTCCGCCGCTCGGCGAGCCCGTCTGCCAGCACCTCGAGGAACTTCCGCACCCGGTAATAGTCGGGCGATTTCTCGAAGGCCAACAGCTCCCCGGCGAACCGCTCACGGGCACTCCGCTCGCCGACGGCCTTCGTCCAGCGATAGCCCCGCGCCGCATGGATCAGTTCGGCCGCCTCGCCCCGCGCCTCGCCGAGCAGGCCCTCGATGTCGTGTTCCTTGACGAGGATCCTCTGCCGAATCTCCTCGTCGGCGGCGCCGTCCACCGCCCGCAGGGCATCGAGTTCGAGAATCGCCGTGTTGATCCGATTGCTGAGGGCGACGGAGCCGGCCACGGTGGCCAACGTGGTGACGGCCTCCTTCCAGCCCGCCTGGATGAGCGTCTCCCGCTCCTGCTGGGAGCCGATCTGGCGATGAAATGCCCGGGCCACCCGCCCTCCCGGGGGCTTGATCGACGTGACGGAGACGCCGACCACTTCGAGGCCGAGGCCGATCGCATCGGCCCGCTCCTGGATCATCTGCTCGAGCACCTCACCCCCCTCGGTCCGACCGCGGCCGAGCGCCACGTCGAGGTCGCGGCTCGCGAAGTAGCGGGTCACTTCCTGCTGGGCGATCACGGTGAGCGCCTCCCGAGGGGCGATGGCGCCTCCGAGAAACGCGATCAAGTCGCGGACACGGTACTGGACGACCACGTCCGCGCTGACCAAGGCCAGGCTTCCGCCCGATGGGCCGTCGGTCCGGGTGTCGAGCGCCGTGGGATAGAACTCCATCCCGATCATGGCCAGCCGGTCGTCGGCCGTGGTCCAGAGAATCGCCGCATCGTTCGCCCCGCGACCCGCGGGATCGCTCGACACCGTGATCTGCAGCACCTTCCCGACGGGATAGGTCGCCGCCGTCTCCACGGGCCAGGGCAACTTGAAGTGGATGCCGGGACCGCGTGCGGCCCCTGTGATCGCGCCGCAGCGAGTCACGATGCCCTGCTCGTCCGGCCCCACGACGACCAGCGTCGAGAGCGCCAGCAGCACCATGCCGCCGAGCATGGTCAGCGGCGTGACCGCACGCCCCAGCAGACGATAGAGCCAACTCCGCGACACCTCGACGCCGAACTGGTAGTTGATCAGTTCGCCGACGACCTTCCCGAGCGGCTCCGCCGCCGTGAGCAGCCCCAGCATCCGGCTGTCGAAGGCGGGCCGCGGGATCTCTCCGGGCCGTTTGGGACGATAGGCCTCCAGCAGGCTCGTGAGCAGGATCTCGCCGCCGATCAGCATCATTGCGGCCGGGACGGCGACGGCCACGAGGCGGAAGAACGTCGTGTCGTCGAGGAGCGCGGCCACGACCGCTCCCACCAGCACGAGGGCCGCCATCACGAAACAGCTCATCAGGTAGGTGGCGCCGCCCCGCAGCAGCTGCCAGGCCCGAACCCGCGTGTAGCCGCTGATCCAGCGGGCCGAGATGAAGGCCACGAAGGCGATCGCAGCCGAGATGAAGAGCAGCCCGACCGGGCTGGCGGTCGTCGCCACCGTCGTGACGGCCCTGGGATCGTCGCTGGCGGCCAGTCGCGCGAATCGCCAGAGGAGGGACGCTCCCGCGACGATCAGATATCCGGCGACCGCGAAGCTGACTGCCGGCAATCCATAGACCAGAAGATTCGACAGCCGCTGCCGCGACCGCTGGAGTTCGTCGGAGAGGTCGCCGAACAACACCGATGCGGCGGGATCCTGCGAGGCGACCCGCTCCGAGGCGAGCGTTTCCCGTCGCTCCGCCTCGTACTGCGAGTAGACGAGCGCGAGCACGACCCAGATCGGCAGGCCACCCAGCATGTGCCAGGCGGCGGCCTGGACCGCAGGGCTCTGCGTCCAGAGGCCGACCAGGGCGGTCCCCACCGTCAGAACCAGCTGGATCACGAGGCCGGTGATGGCGGCCGTGGTGCCGCGGCGGTATGCGAGTTGATCGTCGGTCACGGACGGAATTCCACCATGTCGGCGGCTACCCGCGCCGGTGAACACCCGGAGGGGAGGCCTTGAACAGGAGTTTACCACCGCTGAAACCCCGCCGCCCGACGGCCGAGCATGGATCGCCTCCTCGCGGTAGCCTCCGGTACGACCGGCACCGGGAGCGCGGGCAACGCCGGGTTGGTAAGGTGGGAGCTCGTCGTTCACCCGTCGTAACCACTGCTGTGCCATGACCGTCCTTGCCGTCGCCCGCAACGCCTGCCTGGAATCGCTCCGGCAGCCGGTCTTCACCGTGCTGCTGCTGGCGGGCATCGTGGCCCTGGTGCTCAACGTGAACCTCGCCGCCTTCACGCTCGAGGATGACGACAAGCTGTTCATCGATCTGGGGCTGAGCACGCTGTTTCTGACGGGCGTGCTGCTGGCGGCCTTCACCGCCACGAGCGTGTTGACCCGGGAAATCGACAACAAGACCGTGCTGACGGTGGTCAGCAAGCCCGTCTCGCGGCCGGCGGTCGTGATCGGCAAGTACGTCGGCGTGACCGCCGCCGTGGCGGCAGGCTACGTGGCCCTCGCGGCCGTGTTCCTGCTCGCGGTCCGGCATCGCGTGCAGTCGAGCGTGGCGCTCGACGACACCTTCGACCTGCCGGTCCTGCTCTTTGGCGGGCTCTTCGGCGGGCTCGCCCTGCTCGCCGCGGGCCTGGCCAACTACCTGTTCCGCCGTCCCTTCCCCAGTACCTTCGTCGCGTGTCTTGTCGTGGCGCTCGTCGCGGCCCTGGGCGTGGTCGCCTGCATCGACCGCGGCTGGCGATTTCAGAGCCCGCTCGTGGAATGGCGGCCGCAGCTGATGATCGCACTGGCGCTCGTGCTGGAGGCGATTCTCGTGCTCGCCGCGGTGGCGATCGCCGCCTCGACGCGGCTGGGGCCGGCGACCACGCTCATGGCCTGCCTGGCCGTCTTCGGCACCGGCCTCGTCAGCGAGTATTTCCTGGGCTCGGTGGTGGAGCAGGCGGTGCGCCGGCCGGCGTGGGTGCGGGCGGCCTGTTGGCCGATCTACGTGGCCGTGCCCAACCTCCAGTTCTTTTGGCCGGCCGACGCCCTCACTCAGGGCCACGCGATCACCGCGGCCTATCTCGGCACGGTCACCCTCTACGCGGCCCTCGTGACCACCGCCCTGCTCAGCCTGGCCGTGCTGCTCTTTCAGCGCCGCGACGTCGGCTGATGCGGCTCGATACACAAGCTCAACGCCGTACGGCGTGGGGTGAACTCAGCGAGGGGATGCCCGTGCCCCGAGCCCCGCACCAGGTCGACCCGCGGCCTCACGGCCGGCCGGCTTTCACGGGCGTGAACCGGACGAGGGGCCCGCGAGCCGGGCGGCCTCTTCCTGCTCGATATCCTCGCCGCACCGCACCAGCCGGGCCGAGTTGAAGATCACGATCAGGCCGCTCGCGATGTGCAGGAGCGCCGCCATCACCGGCGACACGTAGCCGGCGGCCGCCAGGGCGAGGAACGCGATGATGAACACGATCCCGATGATCATGTTCTGGCGGATCACCCCGATCGTCCTCCGGGAGAGCTCGATCAGAAAGGGAATCCTGTTCAGGTTGCTGTTGAGCAGCGCGATCGTGGCCGAGTGGATCGCCACGTCGCTGCCCGCCGCTCCCATCGCGATCGAGATGTCCCCGGCGGCCAGCGCCGGCGCGTCGTTGACGCCGTCGCCGATCACGGCCACCCGATGCCCTCGGCTCTTGAGCTCGTCCACCATCTCCAGCTTCTCGTGCGGCAGGACCTCCGCCTTGTACTCGCTGAAGTGCATCTGCTCGGCCACCCGCCGGGCCACGCTCTGCCGATCGCCAGTGAGGATCACGAGCCGCGCGAGGCCGAGCGTCCGCAGCCGATCGACGGCCTCGGCGGCCTCAGGCCGGGCGTTGTCCTCGAGGCCGATCCAGCCGAGCAGCCGGCCGTCGCGGACGACGTAGAGCACGCTCAGGCCGTCAGCCTCCTCGCTGGCCTGGATCCGCTCGATCGCCGCCGCATCACGGCGGCCGATGTCCATGCCCGCAGCCGTCAGCCAGCCCGCCCGGCCGACCATCACGCGGCCACCGGCGACGGTGGCCACCACGCCCCGGCCCGCCACCTCTTCGAACGCTTCCGGCCGGGGCAGCGGGAGGTTGGCCCGCCGCGCCATCTCCGTGACGGCCCGGGCGACGGGATGCCGGCTCTCCTGCTCGGCCGTGGCAGCGAGTCGCAGCAGTTCCGCACCCTCCACGCCTTCCGTGGGCGCCAGCCGCGTCACCGAGAGCACGCCCGTCGTGAGAGTGCCGGTCTTGTCGAACACGATCGCCGTCAGATTCCGTGCCGCCTCGAGGGTCACCACGCTCTTGACGAGCACACCCAGCCGTGCGGCCGCCGACAGCGCCGCGACCATGGCAGTGGGCGTCGCCAGGATCAGGCCGCTGGGACAGGCGATCACGAGCATGGCGATGGCCCGGCTGAAGGCCGTGTCGGGATCGCTCCGCAGGGCGAAGAAGAGCACCACGCCCACGAGCATCAGCACCGTCGGGGTGTACCACACCGCGTATTGGTCGACGAGCCGCATGATCGGCGTGCGGGTCTGCTCGGCCTGGAGAATCAGGTCCTTGACGCGGCCCAGGAGCGTGTCGGAGCCTGCTTTCGTCACCTCGACGTCGAGCACGCCGGTGAGGTTGATCGTGCCCCCGAACACGTCGTCGCCCGGCGCCTTGTCGGCCGGCAGCGACTCGCCCGTGATGCTCGCCTGATTGACGGTGCTGAGCCCCGCGACGATGCGGCCGTCGGCGGGAATGGTGTCGCCGGGCCGCACCCGAACGAAGTCACCCGGCCTGAGAGCCTGGGCCTCGACCGGCTGCTCATGCTCCTCGCCGCCGATCCGGGTCACCCGCCGGGCCGTGGTGGGTGCGAGCCTGATCAGCGATTCGATGCTCGCCTGGGCGCCGATCGCGGTCCGCCTCTCGATCAGGCCGGAGACGATCATGAAGAGCGCCACGGCGGCACTCTCCTGATACTTTCCGGTCGCAGCCGCCCCGACGACCGCCAGGGCCACGAGGGCATGCATGCCGACCTGGCCCCGATAGAGATCCCGGACGGCGGCGGCCACGAGCGGCCCACCGAGCAGGAGCGTCGCCAGCGCCGCCGGCACCGCGGGATAGAAATCCTTCGACCACAGCAGCTGGGCCACGAGGGAACAGGCCAGGAGCGTCGCCCCGACGAGCGTCGCTGCGATCTGATACCGCAGCATCCGGCCCGCGGTCGCGTCGGCGGCCGCATCGACGGCGGTGCCGCGGGGTTCGTCCGTGCCGGATGGATCACCGATGGAAGCCGTTGCCGGAGCCATGGGGGCAACTATAGCCAAAGAAAGA
>Ga0075471_10001873_pt1 | contig 13891 bp, 8 predicted proteins | sample DEB19_08_DNA_2_FD_74787 | JGI IMG/M metagenome (GOLD analysis project Ga0075471, IMG submission 74787) | Aqueous microbial communities from the Delaware River and Bay under freshwater to marine salinity gradient to study organic matter... | ecosystem: Environmental > Aquatic > Marine > Coastal ... | reverse complement strand
CACCCCGACAAGGGGAAGTTCGGCCTCGAGGAATACTGGCCGGGCATGTTCATCTGCTTCGAGCCGGCGAATCCGAAGAAGAAGACGCAGGACTCCGCCTACATCCGCGTGCGCGGCGGGCGAAACGGTGGCGAGATCCGCGGACCGAAGCTCGAGCAGAACGGCTGGTGGACGCTCGGGCTGTCGTTCTCGCCCGACGGCATGGTGCACTACTTCGCCAGCCCCGGCGTGGACGAACTCACCATGGACGACCACATCACGTCGCAGTACCCCTACGGCTATCGGACCGAGCTCCTGAAGACGTTCTTCTACAACGTCTGCACGCAGGACGACGGCAAGACGTGGAGCACGCCGTGGGTGGTCGACGACCCGAAGGTCTACTTCATCAAGCGGCAGCTGGCCACGTCGCAGCAGATGAAGACGCGGTGAGCTTCGACGAGCGTCGGGGAGCCTTTATTTCAAGAAGGCTTCCAGGTCGGTCCGCAGCTTCCGCAGGTCCGGCAGGTTGAGATACATCATGTGCCCCGAGGCGTACTCCGCGAACGTGATGGCGTTGCGGAGTTCCGGGGCCAGCTTGAGGTGGTCGATGCTGTGACGCATCGAATCGCCGGGCACCGCCAGATCGCACAGGCCCACGGCCACCAGCACGCGCAGGTGGGGATTCTGCGCCAACGCGTCGGCGAGCTCGCGCGACGTGCTGGCGTAGGCGTTCTGGTCGAAGGGCCAGGGCTCGACGCCGGTGAGCACCTTGTAGGGAACGTCCGTCTCGAACCGCAATTCCTCGCGGACGTAGGCGTTCATCGTGCTGGCCAGCGGCCCCAGCGCCGCGGTGTAGGAGGGGTCGAACGCCGGTCGCGCGGCGGCCTGGTCGCCATCGCGTCCGGTGATCCGCCCGTCGAACCGCCCGCAGATCAGCCGCTCCTTGGCGAGCAGTTCCTTGCGGAACGCACCGGGATCCACCCGCAGGTCGTGCTTTAGGACGACCTCCTGTGAGAGCCCCGTCAGCCGCGCCAGTCGCGTGGCCACAGCGTCGCGGCGTTCCGTGGGGAGCGACGCCCCGGCGTAGAGCGCCGCGGCGTAGTCGCCGCCGGCGAACGCCCGGGCCTCGGCGACGGCGGCTGCGAGATCGGCCTGCAGGTCGGCCGGCAGCTTGCCATGGGCGTGGGCCACGGCCGTGTAGCTCGGGAGGAACATGCAGAAGGGCAGGTCGTTGCAGGGGGCCGTACGAATGGTCTCGAAGTCGACGAGGCCGGACACGAGGACGAGCCCGCTCAAGAACATGCCGTGCTCCTGCTGCAGTTCGTGGGCGACGCCGGCGGCTCGAAAGACGCCGTAGCTCTCGCCGCAGAGGTACTTGGGCGACCGCCAGCGGCCGTGCCGGGTCGTGTAGAGGCGGATGAATTCGGCGACGGCCTTGATGTCGGGATGCTTTCCGAAGAACTGCTCGGGCTTCTCCGCCTGCGCCGCGCGGCTGTAGCCGGTGGCCACCGGATCGATGAACACGAGGTCCGCCGCCACCAGCGCCGTCGCGTCGTTGTCGACCAGCTGGAAGGGGGGCGGCGGCAGGGTGCCGTCCTCGTTCACCCGCGCGCGGCGCGGACCGAGGCCGCCGAGGTGCAGCCACACGGCCGAGGCTCCGGGACCGCCATTGAAGCAGAAAAGGAGGGGCCGCCCGGACGTGGCGGTCGGCTGCCCGGCGCCGTCACCGCCGTCGAGCGTGTAGGCGACGTAGAAGACCGAAGCCTTGGGCGAACCGTCCTCCTTGAGCAGCGGCAGCATGCCGGCTTCGGCGCGGTAGGCGATCCTGCGGCCATCGACCGTGATGGTGTGGCTGGTCACCACCGGCTTTTCGGTGGCATCCGGGATCGTGGCGGCAGTCTTCTTGACCGGCTCCTTGTCGGCGGCCGGCGTGTTCGCCGGCTTCTCGTGTGACGCCGGCTGCGCGAGGACGCGGGTCGTCGGCAGCGCGAGGGCGGCCACGAGCAGCACGAGCCGGTGCGCGGGATTCAGGCGGGGCATCGACGGCTTCTTCCCAGGGCGGTCGGATGAGAGGACACGCCGGCGAGGATACTCACCGGCACGGCGCGGTGCCACGAGACGGCCGGGAAGGGGCCGCGGTCGGCCGACTCGTTCCGTGGGCCGACTCGGTCTGTGGTCTGCGGTCGCCGCCTCCGACGGGCCGGTCAGGGGTCGGTGGTCGCCGGAGCTGCCCGCGCCGTCCGCACATAGTCACAGGCCGGCGGCATGACGTCGCCGAGCGCGTGGGACGAGGTTCGGCAGGAGAGCTCGTCGGCACCGCGGCGGGTCAACGTGAAGACGCCGTCCCCGGCGGTTCCGCACTCGAGCCGCACCGTCCAGGCGTCGCCGTCGCGCGACCACGAGCCCTCCGCGACCCTGCCGGCGGACGTGAACACCCAGGAGCGAATCTCGCGGCGGTCGGGATCCCAGCCGATGATCTCCGTGATTTCCCGGCTGCCACCGGCGCCCGCCGGCAGCAGATCGGGAATCCCACCGTCGCCGGGAAGCGGTCGCGGCGCCGCCGAAGCGCCGCCAGTGACCACGTGCGTGCGCACGAGGAACGACCTGTTCGCGGCCCAGGAGCCGTGGGTGCTGGCGGTCACTCCGTCGCTCACGTCCTCCCAGGAGCCGAGCAGCCAGGCGAGCTCGTCGAGCGGATGTGACGACGCGGCCTGCAACGGCGTGCTGGACTCGCGCACCGTGTCGAGCATCCAGGTGCCACCCTGGCGGACGACGACCGCGGAGAACCTGCTGCTCGAGGGTGTGCCGTCGGTGAACGTGATGCGGGAAACGCCGTCGACCACCGCGACGTCGTCGCGGAGGGGACGGATCGAGGTCACGTCGATGTCGATCGTGGCACCGGCATCCTCCTCAAAGAGCGAGGAGAACACCTCATGAACGGCGTCCCGCCCGTTCGTGCTCTCGCCCGAGTCGAGATCGAGGTTCTCTCCGGTGGGGCTCCAGTGGGCGGCGAGCGCCGCGGCGTCGTGGCGGTTGAACGCCTGCAGGTAGCTTCGCATCATGCTGCCGATGCCGGCCACGTCCGGCCCGCGGCCGCCGACCGCGTGCTCGATCGTGCGCGGCGCCCGGAAACCGCGCACTGCTTCGCCGCTCGACGGCGGCGAGACGACCTCCTCGACGGCGGAGGTCCGGAGCGTCTGCGGCGTCGCGTCGTCCGCATCGGTGAGTCGAAACCGCCGCGCTTTTGCGATGACCTCGGGGATGGGCCGCGTCGGCCGGTGGGCGGCTCCGTTCTGGCCGGCCGTGGAGGGATCGGTGACGGGCCGGCTCACTGTGGCAGGACCGCGGCTGGGCGCGCGGGCGGTCGCCACGGGCACGCCTGCGGCACGTGCGGATGCTCCCGTATCGACCGTCCGTGACGAGCAGCCGGCCCCCAGGACCGCAAGGAGCACCGGAATCGTGAGCACCGGAACCACGATGAGCGGAAAACGTACTGCGCGAGTCACGACGAAGTCCTCCATGAGCATGGGCACGAGCGTGTGCGACCGCCGCGGTAGGCATCGGTCACGGTTCCGCGCCGGGCGGCCCGGAGACGGGGTCAGCCTAGCCGGTCGGCGGGCAGGCGCACAGGCGAACCAGCTCTCTGGACGGGCCGCACGTCGCCACCCCCGGTCCATGCGCGTTCGTCGAGCCGCCGGATCGCGATCCGGGTCAGAAGGCGAGTGCTGTCACACCGGCAAAGTCGTCCGTGCGGAACGGCGTGAGTGGCAGGCCGGCAGACGAGAACATGTTGCAGACCGGGTTGTCGGCCCAGGCGTAGCGGACCGCGACCGGGTCGGTGACCGCCTCGCTCGACACCTCGATCCGGCCGTCGGGGAGGATCGTGGCCTTGGCCGCCACGAACTTCTTGTCGGCACCGGCGATCGTGAAGCCCCGCGGCGCGGCCACGTCGAACGGCCGCCAGCCGCCGGTGACGTTGTCGAACGACAGCACGATCTTCGCGCCCTGCTTTTCCATCCCCTTGTAGAGCGGACTGCGGGCGGTGATGCCGGAAACCTTGTAGGTCTCGGCGAGCGCCCAGCGGGCCAGCCGCTTGGCGACGTCCTGCTTGTTCTTCGGGTGGATGTCCTTGCCTTCGCCGATGTCGATGATCACCGCCTCGCCCGTGGCGGGCAGGGCCTTCAGCGTCATCGTCTGGGCCTCGCGGAGTTCGGCCCAATCGCTCTCCGCCGGCTCCGGCTTCTCGTCGCGGAAGTCGGCCAGCTGCACCCAGTAGAACGGGAAGTCGCCCAGGCCCCACTCTTCCCGCCACGACTTGATCATGAACGGGAAGAGCTCCCTGTATTGATAGGCGCGGCTGGCGTTCGACTCGCCCTGGTACCAGATGGCGCCGCGGATGCCGTAGCCGATCGAGGGCGTGAGCACGCCGGAGTGGATGTTGCCCGGCCGCGCGTTGCCCTTCATGCGGCCGTCGGGGTGCTGCCGGGGATCCGGCTTGCCGGCCGGTTCGGGCTTGCCGTCGGCCTTCGCCGCGTCGGCGAGCGCCTTCCAGTCGGCCAGCTTCTTCTCGAACGCGGCCTTGGCGGTCTCGTAGTTGGCTTCCTCCTGCTGCCACTTCTCGTGCAGTTTCTGCAGCGTGGGGTGCGCGGCGAGCTTGTCGCGCTTGACCCAGGCCTCGGCGGCGCTGCCGCCCCAGGCGTTGTTGATCAGGCCCACCGGCACACCGAGCGTCTGGTGCAGCTGCCGGCCGAAGAAGTAGCCGACGGCGGAGAAGTTGCCGACCGTCTCGGGCGAGCATGCCGTCCACGTGCCTTTGAAGTTCCACTGCGGCTCCTGCGTGCCCACCTGCGGCACCGATATCAGCCGGATGCCGGGGAACTTCGCCGCCGCCTTCTCCAGGTCGGCGTCGTTCGACTGGTTGACGCTCCACTGCATGTTGGACTGGCCGGCGCAGACCCACACCTCGCCGATGAGCACGTCGGTGAACGTGACCGTGTTCTTGCCCTTGACGGTGAGCGCGTGCGGGCCGCCGTACTCCTGGATGGGATCGAGGAAGACGTGCCACGAGCCGTCGGCTGCGGCGGTGGCCGCCTTCGACTGGCCGCCGAGGGTCACGGTGACCGCCTCGCCCGGATCGGCCTTGCCCCACACCTTGTTGCGGATGCCCTGCTGCAGCACCATGTGGTCGCCGAACATGTTGTTGAGCGACACGTCGCCGCGGGCGGTCGCGGCCAGACCGCAGGCCATCACGAAGACCAGCAGGGCGCGGGGGGCGGGGCGGAACAGGGGGCAGCTGGCGGAACGCATGGCGTGAAGCTCCTGCGAAAGGCTGGAAGTCGGGATGACCTGGCTGAACGCGCGGCGGGCCCGGAACGGACGGCCTGACGTGAACGACCCTGTGAACCGAAACCATATATATCGGGCGAAGGCGGGGTAGGGAACCCGCCTGGCCTGGCTGCTTGCGGCAGCACTTCGCGGAGCACAGGATGATGGCCCCGCAGGGGATCCGCGGTGCATGCCATTCGAGGAACAGCCATGTCGACGCACGACGACCACGACGCCCATGACCACGCAGCCGACCGCGATCCGCACGACCTGCGGGCGAGATCCGACCGCGCCGCAGCCGCCCCCGCGCAGCGTGACGTCGTCGACACCGAGCAGGGAGCCAGCATCACCTGGCCCGTGGCGGCGCTTGCCGCCCTGACGGCCGCGGTGATCTGGTTCGGCGTCGCGCCGGCGCCGGCGCCGAAAACCCGTCCCGTCGCGGCCCCGGCGACCGACGCGGCGGCCCGCACTGCCGCGCCGCCGGTCGGAATGCCGGCGTCGCGGAGCCCGGCTGCGATCCCCGCCGCGGTCGACCCGCTGCCGAGCTGGAACGCGGGGCCGACGAAGCAGGCCATCCTCGACTTCGTGGAACAAGTCACGCGGAAGGGCACCGACACGTTCGTGCCGGTGCCCGAGCGGGTCGCGGTGTTCGACCACGACGGCACGCTCGTGTGCGAGAAGCCGATCGTGCACGGGATGTTCTTCGTCGATCGGCTGCGGGCGCTCGTGGAACGGCAGCCGGAGATCGCCCACGATGAGCCCTATGCCTCACTGCTCTCGGGCGACGTGGAGTTCGTCCGCCGTCTGGGCAAGAAGTACCTGATGGACCTGATCTTCACGACGATCGCCGGCGTGCCCGAGGAGCAGCTCGAGGCAGATGCCCGGGCGTTCCTCGCCCAGGCGAGGCATCCGATCTTCGACGTGCCCTACGCCGATGTCACGTACCAGCCGATGAAGGAGCTGATCGCCCTGCTGCGCAGCCGCGACTTCGCCGTGTGGATCTGCTCGGGGAGCGGCATCCACTTCATGCGGCCCACGGCGGAGGCATGGTATGGCGTCGGGCCGGAGCGGGTGATCGCGTCGCGGCCGGTGACGGAGCTGCGAGACATGGGGGCCGCGGACGAGGCCGGTGGCGCCGCCGCAAACCGCCGGCTCGGGCTGGTGGTCCTGCCGCAGCTCGCCGTGCTCAACGACGAGGAGCGGAAGCCGGTCAGCATCGGCGAGCAGATCGGCCGCCGGCCGATCTTCGCGGCGGGCAACGTGGGCACGACCGGCGACATCGAGATGCTCCGTTGGTCGCAGTCGGGCAGCCGACCCTCGCTCCAACTGCTCGTGCTGCACGACGACGCCGACCGGGAGATGGCCTACGGCGAGGCTTCGAACGATTCGCTCGAAGCCGCCGAGAAGTATGGATGGAGCGTCGTGCGGATGGCCAAGGACTGGAACCGCGTCTTCGCGCGGCCGCTGGAGAAGAAGCGGCCGTGGCCTCCGAACCCGGCCGCGCCGGCGACCTCCGGGCCGGTGCCCGCGGCCTCGGCCGCCCCGGAGCCGCAGGCATCCGTTCCGTCAGTTCCCGTGGCGACGACGCCGACGGCACAGCCGCAGTCGGCGGGACGCTGGGAGGAGGAGATCGCCGCCATCGAGCGGGCGGATCGCGAGGCGCCTGCGGCGCCCGGTGGGGTGGTGTTCCTCGGGTCGTCGAACGTGCGGATGTGGACCACGCTCGAAGAGGACTTCGCCGGGCTCAATCCGCTGCGGCGGGGCGTCGGCGGTGCCAGGCTATCCGAACTGGCCCCGCAGGTTTCGCGGCTGGCCGTGGCCTCGCGGCCGGCGGTCGTCGTCGTGTCGGCTGGAGGCAACGACATCGCGGCGGGCGCCACGCCGGAGGAGGTCCGCGATGCGTTCGTGCAGCTTGCGGCCAACCTGCGTCGGGAGTTGCCCGACGTGCGGATCGCGTTCGCGTCGATCGGTCCGAGCACGAAGCGGTGGAGCCAGTGGGGGAAGCAGCAGGAGGCGAACGGCCTGATCCGCGACCACATCGCCGCGCAGGGGCCGGACTCCCGGATGGCCTACATCGACATTGCCGCGGCGTTCCTGGGACCCGACGGCACGCCGGCCGTGGAATGCTTCATCGACGACCAGCTCCACCCGAGCACGATCGGCAACGCCCGCCGTGCCGCGATCATCCGACCCCGGCTGGAAGACCTGCTCGAGTGACCGGGCCGGGCCCGGCTCCCGACTTTCGGTGGCAAACTCCTGCCCGGACCGACCCGGCAGCCCAGCAGTCAGGTCGGGGGGCCGGCCGAGCCGCCGTGGCCGGGGCCGCCCAGGCCGTTTTTGCCGGGAATGACGGCTGTTTTCAACAGCGTGTCCCACGGCCGGCCACCTTTTGATCAGCCCCGAGACAGCCGCTGCGGCGTGGGTTTTGCCCGGGAATCGTGAGCGAAATCATGGCCGCCTCAGGGGCGGCCCGGGAAATCCGGAACCCAATCCCGGCCGAGCACTTGAAAGCCCGTCAGGTCAACGTAATCTATCCACCTTACCAGGCGGCCGAAGCGTTTCGGTCGTGGAAAGAGAAAGGTCTCTTCGACCGACCGGAACCCGGGCGCGTTCGAGAACAACCTGCTCGAGTCTTCCCTGTTCCTTCCCTTGTATCTCCCTGGAGGTTTGCGTGATTCGCAAAGTTCTGTCTGCCCTCCTCCCGGCGATCGCCGTCGTCGCGATGTGCACGAGCACGTTCGCGGCCGACTGCGGCAGCTGTGGTGGCGGTTGTGCTGGCGGCTGCGGCGGCGCGGTTGCCGGTGTTGAAGGTGGTGCGGTCGTGGCCGGTGGCTGCGGCCCGAGCACCAAGACGGTGTATCAGCGTCAGTACGTGACCGAGATGAAGACGGTCACGTCGACCGAGTACACCACGGAAACCCGCGAGCGGACCTACACGGTCAACAGGCAGGTTCCGCGGACCGAGGAGCGGACCCGTACGGTCACCGTGCAGGTTCCCGAGACGCGCTCGAAGACCGTGAACTACACGGTCAACAAGAACGTCACGGAGACCAAGACGGCCGAGTACACGGTCCAGGTCCCCTACACCGAGTCGGTCGAGCAGACCTACACGGTGATGGTGCCGGTGTCGGAGGAGAAGACCTCCACCTACACCGTCATGGTTCCGAAGTCCGAGGAGCGGACCTCGACCTACACGGTCCAGGTTCCGTACACCGAGGAAGTCGACCAGACCTACACGGTCATGAAGAACGTGTCGGAGGAGAAGACCTCCACCTACACGGTCCAGGTGCCCTACACCGAGCAGGTCGCGCAGACCTACACGGTCATGAAGAACGTGTCGGAGGAGAAGACCTCCACCTACACGGTCCAGGTGCCCTACACCGAGCAGGTCGAGCAGACCTACACGGTGAGCGTGCCGGTCCAGGAAGAGAAGACCGCGACCTACACGGTCATGGTTCCCTACACCGAGGAGAAGGTTTCGACCTACACGGTGCAGGTCCCCTACACCGAGTCGGTCGAGCAGACCTACACGGTGAACGTGCCCTACACCGAGGAAATGACCGGCAGCCGGACCGTGCAGAAGCGCGTCCCGGTGACGACCATGAAGACGGTGCAGGTTGCCGGCGGCTCGTGGCAGACCCAGCAGTACACGGTCGGCGGTGGCGTTGACGCCAACGGCTGCCCGTGCCCGGAGAAGGTCTGCTGCAAGCGCGTCTGGGTGCCGACGTGCGAGACGAAGGAAGTGCCCTGCACGACCTACCAGTGCACGACGGAAGAGGTCCCCTACTCCTACACGGTCTCCAAGTGCCGTCAGGAGCAGCGGAGCCGGACCGTGAACGTGACCAAGTACCGTTCCGAAGAGCGCACCCGCACCTACACGGTGTCGAAGTGCCGCCCCGAGGAGCGGACCCGCACCTACACGGTGACCAAGTACGTCCCGGAGACGAAGACCCGCTCGGTCAGCGTCACCAAGTACCGTCCCGAGGAGCGGACCCGGACCTACACGGTCACCAAGTGCGTTCCCGAGACCCAGACCCGCATGGTCGACGTGACCAAGTACCGCTCCGAGGAGCGGACTCGGACCTACACGGTCACCAAGTGCGTGCCTGAGACCATGACCCGCAAGGTCAGCGTCACGAAGTACCGTTCGGAGGAGCGGACCCGCAACTACACCGTCACGACCAACGTGCCGGAAGAGCGGACCCGCACCTACACGGTCACGAAGATGGTGCCCGAGCAGAAGAGCCGCACGGTCAACGTCACCAAGTACCGCACCGAGACGAAGACTCGGGAGTACCAGGTGACCAAGTGCGTGCCCGAGACCATGACCAAGGAAGTGTCCTACACGGTCATGGTTCCGCAGCAGAAGACCGAGTCGTACTCGGTCACGGTGTACGACAGCGTGCCCGAGACGAAGACGGAGAGCTACACCGTCCGCGTCCCGCACCAGGTCACCAAGGAAGTGCCCGTGCAGAAGTGCGTGACGGTCGCCGTCGAGGTGGCCGTTGAGAACGCCTGCGGCGGCGCTGCCGGTGGCTGTGGTGACGCTGGCTCGGCCGGCGGCTGCGGTGGCTGTGGCGACGCCGGTGCTGCCGGCGGCTGCGGTGATGCCGGTGCTGCTGGCGCCTGCGGCGGCTGCGGCAAGAAGGGCTGCCGGAAGGGCTGCCGTCGCTGCAAGTAATTGCCGCGATCGGTAGGTCTTGATGTATCCAAGAGGAGGCTGGGCGCCGGGCGCCCAGCCTCCTCGCTTTTTGAAAGCAATGCTCCGTTTCTGAACCGCAGTCGATCGGGATGGCTTTCCCTGCCGCGATCTGGTGAACTGACTGCCTTCGGCACTTCATGCAGGAGGCGGCAGGGATGCTACACGCAGGCGGCGCGCGAGATGCGGTGCTCGACGACCTCGAGGGCGGGGCCGCGCCGGGAGAGGCCGAGGGCTGGATCGGCGAGGCCCGGCGGTCGATCCGGGATGCGGAGCAAGACTTCTTCCGGGCGTCGCCAGTCCGCTACTGGGCCGACTTCCTCACGAGCCTCGTCCTGGCCTACGCCGCGGCCTTCGCCTACCTCTCACTGCCGTTCGGCACCTGGCCGCAGCTGCTCGCGTTTCCCGTGGCCGCGTTCTGGCTCTACCGGCTCGGGTCGCTGATCCACGAGGTGTGCCACCTGCGGCAGCGGGAGATGCCGGCCTTCAAGGCGGCCTGGAACCTGCTCGCCGGGGTGGTGATGCTGACGCCGAGCCCGTTCTTCACGCGGCACCATCGCGACCACCACAGCCGCCGGTTCTACGGCACGCCGGAGGACCCGGAATACGTCGCCAACGTCATGACGCCGGGGAACGTGGCGAGCATCCTGGCCTACACCGTCCACGTGCTCGCCTTCCCGCTGCTCGTGTTCCTGCGATTCCTGCTCGCGCCGCTGACGTTCCTGCATCCGGCGGTCCGCGAATGGACGCTCCGCCGCGCGTCGTCCCTGACGCTCAACCGGCACTACGAGCGGCCGCTCACGCCGGCCGATCGGCGGGCGATCCTCGCCGTGGAGATTCCCTGCTTCCTGCGGGCGGCCCTCATCCCGCTGCTCATCTGCGCGGAATTCAACCACTGGACACGTGTGCCGATGCTCTACGCATTGGCCGTGGCGACCGTCGTGCTCAACCAGCTACGGCAGCTGGCCGACCACCACTTCGACGGCGACGGCAGCCGCGTCGACATGGCCACGCACATCATCGACTCCTGCAACTTCACAAGCAGCGATCCGCTCACGCTGCTCTTCTTCCCGTTTTCGATCCGCTACCACGCCCTCCACCACCTCTTCCCGTCGCTGCCGTACCACAATCTCGGCAAGGCGCACGCGCACCTGGTGCGGACGCTGCCGGCCGACTCTCCCTATCTGCGGCTGGATCGGCCGAGCTGGTGGAGCGTGGCGAGCCGCACGCTCTGCGGGCCGACTCCGGCGCGCGGCTGACCGTGGCCTGGCAACGGGGGTCGGCGTGCGGAGCCTGCGCCGCGCCGAGGGATGCCTGCAGTCGCTGAAAACGGGATCAGTGCGACCGCTGCTTGAGCAGGTCGCGGATCTCCGTGAGCAGCTCCTGATCCTTGGTCGGGGGCGGCGGTTCGGTGGCCGCCGCGGCCTTCGACTGCATCACCCAGCCCAGGAATTTCACGATGAAGATGAACAGCGCCAGGGCCAGGATCAGGAAACTGACGATGTCGCCGAGGAACTTGCCATAGGGGATCGTCTTCTCACCGATCGTGATCGCCCACTTCTCGTAGCCGTTGTTGCCGGGAAGGATGACGCCGACCACCGGCATGATGACGTTGTCGACCATGCTCGACACGATCTTGCCGAAGGCGCCGCCGATGATCACGCCGACCGCCAGGTCGATCACGTTCCCCTTGAAGGCGAAGTTCTTGAATTCCTCGAACAGTGACAGCGCTTGCTTCGTCGGCAACGACACGGCGGGCTCCTTCATGGATGGGCGGGTGGAGGCGGCGGGACCCACCCCCGGACGCGGAAGACGCCCGGAAAATCTAGCCTCGGCCGCCACGGAGCGGCAAGTCTCCGGCGGGGCTCACGCCCGCCCGGGGCCACCGGTTGCCGCCGGCTGCGGCAGGCTGCGGGATGCTTGCGTTCGGTGCTGGAAACTGCTTTTTATACGTGGAGCTTTTGGAGAGTTTGGCCGGCGGGGTAGCGGCCTGGAGCTCGGGCCGCACGCGGAGGAAATCCGGTGCGGCCGCGGGGTGTCGATCACGGGAATCAACGATCGCGAGCGTCAACAACACAAAGGACCATGCACATGGCGGCGAATGGGGTGGCGAACGGGGCGGCGGTTTGGCGGAACGGTGTGAGGCTGATGCGGTGCTGTGCCGGGCTCGTGTCCGCCCTGGTGTGCGGCCTCCTCTTCACGGAAACGACGCGGGCCCAGACGCAGACCGTCGTCGCGCAGGCCGCGGCCGCCTCGCCCGAGTTCGAGGCGATGATCCGCCGCGAGGTCGAGGCCACGCTCAAGGCGTTCAATGCCAACGATCCCGCTGGCCTCGCCGGCCTCTTCATGGAGAAGGGCGAGCTCGTCGACGAGAATGGCAACGTCTACACGGGCCGCGCCGAGATCGAGGCGCTCTTCAAGCAGTTTTTTTCCAAGTTTCCCAAGGCGGCGCTGGGCATGGAGGTGACCGCGGTGCGCACGATCGGCGATAGCCTCGCCATCGAGGAGGGCGTGCGGCAGATCACGGCGGAGGAAGGGGCGGTCGCCGCGCAGCTGCGGTACGTCGCCGTGCGGGACAAGGTCGGCGACAAGTGGCCGATCGCCTCGTATCGGGAGTTCGCCGACGATCCCGTGCCATCCGCGCAGGAGATGCTGCTGCCGCTCTCGATGCTGGTCGGCGACTGGGTCGACGAGAGCCCCGAGGGCACGACGAGCGTCACGTGGCGGTGGAGCGACGATGGCAACTACATCCTCGGCGACTACACCATGTCGGTCGGCGGCGAGCCGGTGTCGGCGAGCACGCAGCGGATCGGCTGGGATCCGGTCGAGGGCACGATCCGCTCTTGGACGTTCGACTCCGACGGCGGCTTCAGTCACGGCGAATGGACTCCGGTCGAGGGGGGCTGGGTGGCGAAGACGGAGGCCACCATGCCTGACGGCACGACGGCTTCGGCCACGGTGCTCCTGGCGATCAAGGATGCCGATCACTTCGTGGTGCGGAGCACCGACCGCATCGTGGCCGGTGCCGAGGAGCCCGATTTCGAGCTCGTCATCGCCCGCAAGCCGCCCCAGCCGGGGTCGAAGGCGGCGCCGGTGGGCCAGCCTGCCGCGAAGTGAAGGAAGGAACTCAAGGACGGTCTCACGTGGGGAGGCCCGCGCGAGGCTGCCACGTAGAGGTTCGTGGCTCGCGTCGTGGTTGATGTCGTCTTGGTGATTATCGCGAACGTTTCCACCAAACCTGTTTTTCCCAGGTGTGCTTGAAAGGTCGACTCGCATGCGTCTGATGCTCCGCTGGGTCTGCGTCGTCGTCGTGGCTGCGTTGCCGCTGCTGGCCTTCGGTGCCCAGCGGGGCCGTGGGGGTGGTGGCGGCGGTCGTCCGGCGGCGCCCGTGGCCCGACCCGCGGCGCCGATGGCCCGACCCGCTGCGCCGATGGCACGGCCCGCTGCGCCGATGGCCCGACCCGCGGCGCCGATGGCACGACCCCAGATGCCGCAGCAGATGGCCCGCCCTGCCGCACCGATGCAGCGGCCGCAGATGCCCCAGCAGATGGCCAGGCCTTCGATGCCGATGCAGCGGCCGAACATGCAGATGCCGCAGATGCAGCGGCCGAGCCCGAGCTTTCAGCGGCCGAATCTGGGTGGCATGCCCAACATGTCGCGGCCATCGCTTCCCAGCGCCGGCATGCGGCCGATGCCCATGCCGCAGACGCGTCCGGGAATGACGACGGCGCGGCCGGGACTCGGGTCCTTGCAGTCAGGAGGCATGCCGGGGATGGGCTCGCGTCCTCTGCCGGGCGGCATGAGCCGTCCGAACAGCCTGCCCGGCAACCTTGCGGCAACAGGTCGTCCCGGACTGTCGACCGGTGGCGGCAATCCGCTCAATCGTCC